>Ga0180435_10006456_pt1 | contig 11232 bp, 6 predicted proteins | sample SS_ome_3_FD_132467 | JGI IMG/M metagenome (GOLD analysis project Ga0180435, IMG submission 132467) | Hypersaline lake sediment archaeal communities from the Salton Sea, California, USA - SS_3_S_1 metaG | ecosystem: Environmental > Aquatic > Non-marine Saline and Alkaline > Hypersaline > Sediment...
AAAAGGAGGGAAGGAGCGAAGTACGTCATGGCCGTGGACCCGATGCAGGACGTGCTCACGAAGAAGATGGGGCTTGCGGTGACCTACTTCACGCAGTGGACGGACATGGCCGGAGCTGCGAGACTGGCGCAGTGTCTACCGCATGACGCCCCGCTTGGTGACGGAGACGCCACACGCTACGCGAGGTCCGAGTCCCTTCCTGACACTGCGGGCGAGCCCCTCAGGGTGTTCCTGTTTCACGAGAGAATCACCCGTGAAAGAGGACAGTGCGGAGGCCACTACCTGTCCGTCTCCGAAGGAATGGGCTCGACGCCGGAGTGGGAAGAAACAAAGCGCGATTGGAATGAAATGGGCGTCAAGGTGAACGATCTCTTGAGACAGTACCGGAAACTCAGGCGAAAGGCGAAGGCGTGGCTGATGAGCGAGGCGTTTGTTCCCCCGAAGGACGACCCGTGGATGTCGCCGGACTTCCCTCCGAGGTGGGAGATCGCTCCCGTGAGCCAGTGGCTGAAGACCGAGAGAGGTATGCAGAGACGACACTGGATCAAGGCCACCGAGCACATCGAGGACATTCTGGCGGTCCAGGATCGGGTTAGGAGGGGCAGGCTCAACCTGGGAGTCAAGATCCAGGAGGAGGAAGAGGAGGGGGAGGAGTCCTGGAGGCTCTTCAGGGACTACGCCGAAGAGAAGGGCGACCGGGGAGGTCCCCCAGCACGAGGCTTCGTCCATGTTTGGTACCGCCCCTTCAAAACCGTGAAGCGCGGGTCCTCCGTGAAGAACGAACGACGAGCCATGTCTAAGGAAGAGATCGCCCGCGCCCAGAAGTGGTACTACGAGACGCAGCACAGGAAGCACAGGATCGGGATGAAGGACGAGGACGCGCCTGATGTTGGGTCCTACATGATCGGCGGGAAGATCCTGCAGGGCTACATTCAGAGGTACCAGAAGAGGGGCGACTTCGTGACCAGGGACAAGGCGAACACGCTCATCATGGTGTCGAGGCTGGACGGGGACGTCGTCACCCCCCGCGAGAAGGAGATCCTCATGATCAAGGCGAGCCTCGACGCGATCGAGCCCGAAGACCTCGCGTTCGAGACCCTCATCAACGAGGCGCCCATCAAGATGGTCTGGAGTCCGAACATGTGGACAGAGTACGACGGGCTCACGCAGCTCGGATACGTGACAAGCCCTCGCCAAACGGCGAACGACCTCGCCGACGTTCGAAAGGAGATCATCCTGAAGAGCTACTACGCGTCGAGGTCCCCGATAGGGCTGTCCCTGGCAGGAGGGGCGCGATCGTTCCGCAACGAGACGCCGGACAAGGCCGCGGAGATGATCTTCGACTCGATCTCGAAACAACGAGCCCAGGCCATCGTGCTGCGCGCGTTCCAGAAGGTGGGGAACAAGGGCGTGGCTACGATCGACGGTCTGCCCGTGAAGTTTAGTGACCGCTTTGCTGAGATTGACAGACTCACGCAGGTGTTCACGGCCGAGTGGGCGAAGGACTACGGAGTTGCCGTCGAGCTCGCGAGGAAGCAGAGAAAGCGTATCGTGAACTTGAGAAAGAAAAAGACAAACGAGCGGAGAATGGCCAGGAAGAAAGTGAACCTGCTTCTCCCCAAGACGAAGCCGAACCTCTTTCTGATTCCCAAGACCGGCAGGAGAAGGAATAAGTGAGCAACGGTGTGTTCATGGTGTGGTATCTGATTTTTTTCAATTTGTGTTTTTTTTCTATCAACCGACTCACACCATATTTTTTTACTCACTCGTTTCGCGCCACTCACCTTTTTCATCACAGAACCGCGCAGTGGATAGAAAGGTACGTTGCATGTCAAAGAATGTTTCATCGTGAAAAATCACTTGTTAGGTATGTACAAACATGTCCCCTTAGGGTGGCAGTATGCCAGTTTGCGATGAAAAATCAACCGATAACTTTTTTTCATCGGTGATAAACCAGTTTCCTGTGGTTGTGAATTACGATGACTAGGAACCACCCTGCGAAGAGGCGTTACCGCAAGCGACCCCTGCCCGATGAACCGAAACCCAAGCGCCGACGAATCGAGCGACCCAACGAACAGGTTCCTACTGATCATGTGCCCAATGCCAATATCTACATTCCGTCCGACTGTTGGGGTATCGTGCTCGAGTTTGTGCATTCCTGGACGACTGTCATCGCGTGGGACGACGCGTTCTGCAGCGACCTCTCCCGTCACATGGCCAGAGCCGAAGTCGAGAAGCGACTCAAGCAGATGCTTGCGCCTTCCGGTCCTTTGGACACCATCTGTGTTGGGGAGAAGACCAAGAGGAGTCCGTGCAACGACGGCTGCCGCCATGTGAGCGGCAGGAATTCATGCAAAGCTGTGTTCTTCGTGCCTGACTTTATCAGTGGGGAAGTGGTGCCAGACGACTTTGCCAATTTCGAGAGGTGCAAGCAGACAGGCGCCGTAAAGAGGCCGACGGAGACTGCGGTGAATGTGCCAAGGTACTCCCTGTTTACGCACAATGTTCTTTTCACCGAACGGAGGAAGAGGCCGTGCAACGGGAACCCCGAGTGGCTGCGAAGTTCTGCACTTGTCAGGCCGAGAATGAGACAGGGCCGTATTGCCGAGCCTTACTTTGAGATTATGAAGAGGGTTGTGAGCGTGTGCCAACCAATGGTGCGAGAAGCAAGGAAGTTTCTGAAAGTTAAACCGGTTTGGGCACGCGACGTGCTGTACATCATCAAGTGGTGGCTAGGAAGGCTGCAAATTGACATTAACAATCTCTAACTTCGACTGGACACTCTCCTCTTTTTGGGCTTCGGCTCGCCCCTTCGACGTGAACTCCTCCTCCTCCTCTTCGCCGGTGCTGCTCTCCGCCGTTTCACAGCAGTCGTTCGTCTCTTCTTCTTCTTTATCTTTGCGCGAGGAAGGATTGGCTGGCCACGAGGTGCGGGAGGGAGGGTCACCGTTCTCGCGTCAAAGTCCACGATGATGTACCCCTTGTATAGTGGCTCCCAGTGTTTCTCGTACTCCTCCGTCGTCGCCCTCGCTTCTTCGGCAGATCTGGGAACGGAGAAAGCGTACCCGCGGTTCTGCACGGCCTCCCTGACAACGCGCTGCTCCTTGGAGAGGGCTCCCCCTGCTCTTCTCGGGACCTTCTTCTTCGTCCGGCTGTCAACGTAGGCTGGCACGTGCGGCGTCTTCACCTCGTGGAACATGCCCGGGCACACGCGGATGTACATCTTCCTCCCCTTCCGCGTCCTTCTGACCCTCGGGTCTCCGATGAATATGTCCGGAAACCCCTTCTGGTACCCCTTCTCGACGGCCTTTCTCCTCGATGTCGACGACGTCATGTCCGGCGTGCTGCTGAGAAGCGTCGTCGGGTGCGAGGCAATGTAGTCATTGGCGATGGCCTTGTGGATCTCGAACTCCGAGAGTCTCGGCGAGGCGCTCATCAGTCTTCGTACAACCGATGACAGAGTTTGGCGGTGTTTATATTTTTAGAGGCTCTTTATTATTTTTTCAGGGTTCCTCTGCCGAGTGCTGAGCGTGAACCATGTCCTCTCCTCCTGCGCATGAGTGCATCATCAGATGGTGGTTCCGTGGCAATCGCCACATGATGAGGAAAGCGAGGAACGACAGGGTGCTCGACAACCGCATCACCGCATGGGGCACCGGAGCTTTCGTGTGCGGGACTCTCGTGGGGTTCGGCGCGTTCTTCTACCTCGCGCTATGGAGCACGATGAACACCGGGTTTCGACAGCTGTACCTGGGAGCCGTTGTTGTCGGCTGTGTGATCTTCCTCGCGGTCCTTGCGGTGCTATACATTGTCGTGAGAAAGCGCATGAGGTTCCTGACGGAGTACCACCTTCCCGTTGAGGACAGAAAGCAGTTGTGCCCTTTGTGGTTCTCTGGTGCAAGGGAGCGTGTGATCCGAGAGTACGGGCTCATTCTGCCCGCAAATCAATAGAGATTCATTTTTTTTACAATAGACCCGAACAGAATCTCCTGGGTGTATTTGGTTTCCACCCACGAGTCACCAACTTCCGCTCACCTCACTTTGTATCTCGTCACTGTCGAAGGTTCATCAGTGAGGAGAACCGACCAAGCGTGATGATTTCGACAAGTTTGACGAGGATGGAAGCCGGCTTGGAGTTTCTGTTCGCCGTCACGGAAGGACTTATATGTTATCTTATGGAGAATTGAAGATTCGTTTTCGCAAACCGAAGTAACAAACACTTGATTCAGTCGACTAAGGGTTTGTTCATACACGAGCATCTTCCTATCGCGCACGTCTCACACCAATCATTATCTGACATATGGACGCGGCATTCAATACATAGATCTGACCGAATCTCAATGACACGCTCACAACTGGCACACGTTTCTCGGTGTTTGTTCCATTTGAACAAGTATCGTATGTACTTGAGGACAGTTTCAAACCAGTATTGTAGTTCAATAGATACATCGCGTATGTTCAGAAAAAAAACGTCTCCTGAGGACAATGCACATTCTTTTTTTGAATTTGAGACGATCCATCAATATATTTTAGTCCCACTTTTTTGTTTACTACTGCTGTCCGTTCCTCTGGTTCAGCCTCCTCCTCTTCGACGCCCTCCACCTGTTCCTGTCGTCCATCCTCTTCCTCTTGCCGGCGCGGACGAGCCTCTTGAGCCAGTGCCTGTAGAACTCGCCATATGCAATATGGTATGCGTTGAAGGTGGTTTTGACGCATTCCCCGAATTCCAGCGGGTGCTCGACAATGCCACTGTGGTGACGAATTCTTGTGTCACCAGTGATGTGTTAACCTCGCTTATCTCTGGTAAAAGGTTCCACCGACCAACGAAGAATCTCGTGACTGGTGAAGTTTCTGCTGTGTGGTGAAGATTCACATCATTGGCGAAGATTCTCCCGACTGGTGAACTTTCGGCAGTGACGAGATACCAAGTGTTGTGAGGAGAAGTTGGTGACTCGTGAGTAGAAACCAAATACACTCAAGAGATTCCGTTCGGTTCTAATGTGCTCAACTAAGAAAAACCAAGTCATTATCATTAACTATCATCACTTCCTCGATCCACGAGCACATAATCACCACCCAATAGACTCTCCCCGTCGCCATTCGGCTGAGAATGACTCGATACCATCGGCACTTCAACGCGATCCTCTCTTCGTATCTGCCCCCTGATCCCGTTCTTGATGTCCCTCCGCAGCATGCGGATGCGCTTCGTGCACCCGACGAGGGAGAAGATGTAGCACCAAATCATGAGCACAAACGGCAGGAACACGAGCACGGTGACCGACAGGGCGATGAGCACGACGATCACCGTGGACTCATTCACCTCGATCCACTGCATGTGGCTCACCCAGAACTCGACCGTGAACACATCGCGCATTGTGTCCATTTTTTTTGTACAGTGAGAAGTTGTAAGCACCGAAGCGAAATGCAACTGGTTTCTATTTCCATGTGTCTGTTTTATCACCACGCCCCCATCTCCCACGTTCTTCTGCGCAAAAATACGCCCCGACCTTGAGCAGAACGACAGACACCGTAATTTGCGGCATAAACATGGCATCGGCAGCACCAGCAGCGTATCGATATACTGACAGAGCAAAGAGGCACGCACTCGTACAATGAATGGCGACTTGCGTTGTGCTGGCAACACCCCGGACAGAGCCCATCTTCATGAGCCACGACCCGCACGCGCTGTACATCCCAAAGTGGCCCCACGCAGGCACGGAGAACGCCCACTTGAGTGCGACAATGAGGTAGAGAGCAAGCGCTGCGAGGCGCAGGGATGTGCGAACCGCCGCCGACATGTGGTTGATGCAGTAAGCAGAGTGCGCAAAGATGTATCTTTTTAGTATTGGCTGCCAGTATCTACAGTTACCACATTGCCCTCCGCTGGTACTTTCCCATCGCCTTGTCCATCATCCTCCGGCGGTCCAGGCGCCGGAACACGCGATTGAGCACCTCCAGGTCGCGGATCCGCGTGTTGCTTTGCAGGTAGCCCCTCCGCTTCCGCCGCTTCGTCTGCACGATCTTGATGACCGACTCCGTCCTCGGGTCTGCGTTCGGGTCGTAGACGAGGTACCTGTCCATCTCGTGCAGCAGGATGTACATCTCCATCGCGTGGCACATGGAGATGGCGTAGGCCGAGCACCTCTCCTGCTTCCTCGACTTGGTGGTCGCGTCGCCGTCGGACAGGGACACGCCCATGTCCGAAATGGTCACGGCCTCGATCTTCAGGTCGGCCTCGGTCTTGCCATCGTTCTCTTCGGGAAGCGGGCGGGTTACCTTCGTGGTGTGCCCTGTGGCCGGGTTCACCTTCGTTGGCACAACCTCCCCCTCCTCCTCTTCGTCGCCATCGGCGTCTTCCATGACAACGTCTCCGTCGCCAAAGACGGCCTCGTCCTCCAGCTTCTCCTTCCGGCCGTTCACGTCCTCCACCCACGCCACGAGCTGGTCCACCGCCTTACGCATTGTGACGACGTGCGTCTTCTCGTACACCTGGTCGTAGAAGTAGAAGCACACCTCCGGACTCTTCATCCAGCACGACTCGCAAAGGTACCTGTCTCCGTGGAAGAGCCGTTCGTGCTGCCTAACGAAGCTTCCGCACGAGGAGCACCACGTGTAGACGAGGACCTCCTCCTTCGTCGACGTCACGAGAAGGGTCCTCCCCATGACCCGGACCCTCTGGATCACCGTCTTGTCCTCGTCGCCGCACCGGTAACTGTCCCGGTACTTGCAGTAGCGCTTCGCCCATCGGCTGACGGCGTCGACGAGCCCGTTCTCGAGCGAGATCTTGTACACGCTCTCGGAGGTCTTCTTTCCCCTTCTGCGGCGGCGGCGCCTCTTGGGAAACTCCTCCTCGCCCTCACCTTCTTGCTCGTCCTCTTTCTCGTGCTCCCACGGAACTGGGTTGTCGAAGGGGACGTAGGTTCCATAGTCCCTGTCTGCGCGAGAAAACTGCACAAAGGAACTCAGGTCGATGCCTAGCCCCTCCCCGGCATCGACCTCCTCATCGTCATCCACGCCATTGGAATCTTGCATCTCAACGTCGTCCTCCCCATCCCCCTCCTCCTCCTCTTCCGGGTCGACATCCATGGCAGAGCTGGGTCCGGCGTCGTCCTCTTCGTCATGGGCCTTGCGCTGCGCATTGCGGACTGCCCGGCTCACGACCTGCTCGACAGCCTCCTGCACAACAATCGCCCCTCCCTTCAGGAACCGGCTCACCTCTCCGGGCCGCAGAAACTCACCGAAGATCGTGCAGTCCGTGTAGTCCCCCACCGTTCGGCTGTCGTCTGGCGGGGGAAGTCCCGTAGTTCTGTAGAGCCCATCCTTGGCCTGGTCGTAGATCTCCACGTGCATCTTCCTCGCTGACGCAAGAGCCTCGTCACCGGATTCGCGCAGGCGATGGATCTCTGCCTGCAGGCCCCGCAGCTCCGAGAGCAGGGTCCGGCCTCGGGCGACCTTCTTCTTCCGGTCGTTCTTCTTGAACATGCAGCAGCGGATCTCGCTCCCGTGGACGTCGCCCATCACGTTCTTATGGACGGGGCAGTCCACCGTGTTCCCGAGGAACATTCCGCACCTGCAGAGGCCTTCGTCGACGAGGTCGTCCAGCCAGGACCTTTCTGGCACCTCCATGCTGTTCACCGCCCTGTAGTTGCCGAAGCCCTTGTGGTGCGGAAACCGGGAGAGCCTTCCGCAGCAGGTCGTGTAGGTCATTTCGTGGTATGGCCGGGCACCCCTCGGAAACGATCCCACCTCGGCGCAGTCGAACCCGAAGCGCCCGGCGAACACCTCCGGGGTCACGCTCGCCACGTTCACCCACCGACTGCTGTTCTTCTCCAGGACCATGTGCAGAGACGGGAGGCAGGCGCCGGTGCCCTCCACAGAGAGGACCTTCGTCTTCGCGAAGTCCTCCTTGTAGTAGAAGCACACCGTCTGGAAGTCCCTGACGGCCATCATCCGGAACTTGTACGCGATCTTGTTCTCGCTCTTCTTGGTGTAGTACTGCACCACGGTGTCGATCAGCAGGGAGAATGAGGTGACGGACAGCCCGCACTCCAGCCTGAGGAAGTCGAACACCCTCTCCCAGTGCCCGATGTAGTCGTGGGTGAGCTTCCCGAGCAACGGAAAGCTTCTGATCTTCCGGACGACCCCCTCGGGCGGATCCATCGTGAGGTACACAGGAACCTCCCTTCCGCCAACGACGGAGACGAACACGCGCTCCTCGACGACGCGCTTCATGATCTCGATCAGCATGCGGACGTACCCGGTCTCGTACAGCCGGTAGATTCCCGGGTACAGCAGGGGCTTCGCACGGCGGGCCTGGCCGGACGTCTTCCTCTTCCGCACAATCCCGTCGAAGTTCTGCCACAGGAGGTGGGCGGCCATCCGGACCCCCAGGCGCGAGACCCAGTCTGCCACAGACCCGGACAGGGACGACTCGTAGCGGTGCTTCTCCTGCAGGAGGTAGCACATCCAGCGGAACGCAGAAGGCTTTTCCTTGAAGATGTAGACGAACTCCGACAGCAGTAGGTCCATGTCGTCTCTCGGCAGCCTCCGCAGCGTGGCGAGGACGTCCGATGGCACCTCCTTCGACGGCCCCCTCCTCTGGACGAGCCACTCCCCCATCGGAACGATGGCCCTCACGACGAGGAACATCCCGTTCAGCGGGTCGCTCCAGTTGTCGACGCTGGAGAGCAGCCAGCGGTACGCCTCGTAGAGGTCCTTGTTCTGTCTCCGCTTCCACTTCGCGAGGTTGGACCTCACGTGGGCCGAGGACTGCCTCTTTCTCGCGGCCTTCTTCATGTTCGGCGAGAGGGCTTCTGGCCCTGTCGGCAGGCACCCGTGCTCGGTGTAGAACTCCCTGATAAAGTTGGCGTTGTGCACACAGGCAGCACAGAACGTCGCCCAGGACAGGTAAGGCGCCCCAGTCCACGTTTCCTCGTAGTAGCCGACCAGGGCGGGCTGGTACCTCGCTGCGTTGTAGAAGTTCTCCCGCAGCGTGTCGTGGATCAGGTACTTGTTCTCGGACACCAGGTGGAACACCTCGGAGCGCCTCTCCGCCAGGCTCTTGCCCCCAAGCTCCGCCCTCGAGAAGAACTGCGCCCGCAGCTGCAGTATCCTCGGGAAGTTGGCCGCGAGGCTCCCGTGGTGGGCGTGCCTGTAGAGGCCCGAGATCGTGCACCACACGATCCACGTCAGGTAGGTCCTCGCGTGCGGGTCGGAGTCCCACTGGGCGGCAATCATGTACTCGATCTTCCGGATCTGGCAGATGGTCGGGAACTGCTTCCACATCAGGTAGGAGACGGGGTTCTCCTTCTGATTCCTCGCCTTCATGTCGAGGTGGTGCGTCGCAATGAACGGGCCGATGTTCTGGATCGTCTCTCCGCAGACGGTGAGGCTGTCCATTTCGGGTCGCAGGAAGTCGTAGATTCCGCTGACGGTGTACTCGCCTTGCACCGACGGAGCACCAAAGACCGACTCGTCGGAAAACGTCTGGCGAAGCACCATCTCGCTCCCGATCGCGGAGTGATCGTGCAGGAGCACGTAGAGGTGGTAGATCAGGTCTCTGCGTCTGTCGTCCTCTTGCGAAAGCACAACACATTCGGCCTCGAGTTTCTGGCACAAGTCGTCGACCTTCTCTTCTGTGGCGTAGTCCTCCGTCACGTTCAGGTCGTCGTCGTCCCCTGGGGCAGAGCCTCCCAGGAACCTCCGGACACCGGAGAACATGGTGTCCCTAGTCAGGGCACAGAGTCTCGCAGACAGCGGGGCAGATAACTCCTCGAGCCCGACGATGAGCCTCTGCATGAGGTTCACCTTCAGCACCCATGCCCAGAACACGGAGTGCGATGCCACCGGAAAGAGCGGAACGCCGTTGTAGGAGAAGGAGTCGTCGTCCATCACGGAACAGTCGTCAATCAGCACCATGCTCTCGCGCTTGGAGGGGGCCTCGCCGGGGTGGAGGAGGCCAAACTCGTGAGCTCGGCGCACGGGAAAGAAGCAGCTGCAGAACGGCACTGCTTCGCAGAGGAAGGCCTGCACCCCCCTCTGCGAAGCACAGAGCTGCAGGTACCTGCCGAGGTCCTCCAGATCCATCAGCAGCAGGTCGGAGTATCTCTTCCCGAACACCTCCCCGTCGAGCTGGGTTCCCCTGATGCCGGCGGACGCCTGGGCCCACCGCTTGGGCTTCTCGTGCTTCGTGAATGTCACCTTCATTCTTTTCACGTCGAACGGGGAGTAGTCGTACCTGATGCTCCTCGGGAGCAGGAGAAGGTAGGGGGTCTCTGACCTGAGAACTGAGAGGTGGTCGCCGCTCGTGTGGGCCAGCTCGACGAAGGCCTCCATCGTCGTCATGGCAGTCACGTGCCCCTCGAGGAACCGCCTGAGCCGCTTCTTCAGAAAGTAGAGCTCGTAGTCCTGCCCAGACCGCAGGTGGTCCACCGTCACGCTCTCGGAGTCCGTAGATCCGTGCACCACAGCGTTCCGACTCTTCTCGTCCTGCGTCCAGTGCAGGCTCTCGGGGCACTCTGCCGACCCCCGGTCCATCCTCGACTGCAGCAGTCCAGCGAGTCGGGGCAGGTCACCGACTGAGACACGCGCGGAACCGAGCCAGTGGAGCGTGTCGTCGGCCTCCATCAGCGATCCGTAGTCGAAGGCGGCCTCCGTGTCGGACAAGAGCTCCTCCAGCTCCTTGAGGCCCACCTCGAGAAGAGTCCACATCTCCGGAGCGGATTGCGAATCTGGTGGCTTAATCACGTTCTCCGCGGTCACGCGGAGGCTTCGGCAGAGTCTCTGCAGCTTGCTGTCCTTTCCCGTGGGGGCGTCCTTCGTGTAGACGTTGCCCCGCTCGAGCTGGATCTGCATGAACACGCACACGAAGAAGAACAGGTTCACCCGAATCATGAACAGGGCCAGTCTCGGGAACTCGACTACTGTGGGGCCCGGGTCTTCGCCGACACCGAGAAACGGGTTCCACGCAAGGTACTTCCACCGCCTTCGGTGCATGACGCAGAACTTCTTCAGGGGGCTCGAGAGGAAGTCCCTCTCCGCCGAGTCGCCCGCAGGCAGGAACACCTCCACGTACTTCCGCATCATTGCCCGAACGCGCCCCAGGTCGAGGAACAACTCATTCTGCATCAAATCCTTCAGAAAAACGATTTCCGCGTTAGAGTAAGATGTAATGTGCAACCTACCTCCTTCGAGCTCCGGTTCCCGACTGTGAGGCTCGTCTTCACCGGGATC
>Ga0180435_10006458_pt1 | contig 11229 bp, 8 predicted proteins | sample SS_ome_3_FD_132467 | JGI IMG/M metagenome (GOLD analysis project Ga0180435, IMG submission 132467) | Hypersaline lake sediment archaeal communities from the Salton Sea, California, USA - SS_3_S_1 metaG | ecosystem: Environmental > Aquatic > Non-marine Saline and Alkaline > Hypersaline > Sediment...
ATCCCTGTTGTGGTCGATTTAAGGGATGAAAGGGAGTTTGAAATGAAGATTGTGAATAATGTGACAGAATTGATCGGCAATACGCCTTTGATCCAGTTGAACAGTATTGCTGGTGATGCTGCTGCCACGGTGGTGGCGAAGCTGGAATATGCCAACCCAGGTCACAGTGTGAAAGACAGGATCGCCTGGGCGATGATCGAGGCAGCGGAAAAGGAAGGTTTGCTGCACAAAGATTCGATCATCGTTGAGCCGACGAGCGGCAATACAGGCATTGGTCTGGCGATGGTAGCAGCAGCCAGGGGGTATAAATGTGTAATTATCATGCCAGATACGCTCAGCCGCGAGCGGCGTATGTTGATCCGTGCCTATGGGGCTGAGTTGATCCTCACGCCGGGCAGTGAGGGGATGAAAGGTTCGATCCGCAAGGCGGAGGAGCTGTTGGCGAGTGATCCGCGTTATTTTATGCCCAACCAGTTCGGCAACCCGAATAACCCGGCCGCCCACCGCCGCACCACCGCTGAAGAGATCTGGCGGGATACGGACGGCAAGGTAGATATCTTTGTGGCCGGCGTGGGCACGGGCGGTACGTTGACCGGCAACGGGGAACGCCTGAAGGAATTGAATCCGGACATCCATGTGGTGGCGGTGGAGCCGGATGCGTCACCGGTACTTTCGGGCGGTGAGAAGGGCAAGCACAAGATCCAGGGCATCGGCGCGGGATTCATCCCTGATGTTTTGAACACAGATATTTTTGATGAAGTGGTGCGTGTGAAGGATGAGGATGCTTATGAAACAGCGCGGCAGATGCCGCAGCAGGAAGGGCTGCTGGTGGGTATTTCTTCCGGTGCAGCCACCTGGGCGGCCATTCAGCTTGCCCACCGGCCGGAGAATGCCGGTAAGCTGATCGTGGTGATCATTCCGTCGTATGGCGAGCGCTATTTGAGCACACCGCTGTACGCACATTTGGCGGAGGAGTAAATGAGGAAACTGGCATACGTTTTTCAGGGCGCGCGCAGGGATATCAACACGGTTTTTGAGCGCGACCCGGCAGCACGAACCCGTTTTGAAGTGTTTCTGACCTATCCCGGTTTGCATGCCGTGTGGAGTTACCGTGTGGCGAATTGGATGTGGCGCCACCGCATGAAATTGCTGGGGCGCTGGCTTTCGACGATCACCCGCTTTTTCACCGGGATCGAGATCCACCCGGGGGCGAAGATCGGCAAGGCATTTTTCATTGATCACGGTATGGGGGTGGTGATCGGTGAGACAGCGGAGGTGGGCGATAATGTAACTCTGTATCATGGGGTGACGCTGGGCGGTGTGAGCACTGAGAAGGGCAAGCGACATCCGACCATCGGCGACCGGGTGGTGATCGGCGCGGGGGCCAAAGTGCTGGGGGCGATCACAGTGGGCAGCTGCAGCCGAATCGGTGCGAATGCGGTGGTGATCAAGGACGTGCCGCAGGATGCTGTGGTGGTGGGGGTGCCGGGGCGCGTGCGCATGCGCAGGCAGCCTTGGGCTTCGGGGCCTGACCTGCACCATGATATGCTGCCGGATGCGGTGGGCAATGCGGTGCGGGTTTTATCCCATCATATTGAGGTGATGGAGGAGAAGATGGCTGCGATGCATAATGAAACGTATGTGCCGTCGCAGCGTATTCAGGACTTGCGCCTTTTGTGGCCAGAGCCGCGCGATCAGTCGGAGGTGCTGTGCGCGGAGGAGGATTGAGGTTTTTCCCTCTATCCCCAGCCTTTCTCCCAGCTTTACAGGGACCTTGTCCCAGTTCTGGGAGAAAGGTAGTCATAAAATGGGGTGACTTGATCGGATAAAATGAAAAATCAGGAGGAGTTGTGTGCATCGGGAGGGTGAATCTCTTTCCAGTACACAATTTTCATTCCCTTTAGATTGACTGCAGGAGGGGGGAATCTTACTCGACAAATTACGTAAAAACCCTTTTCAAGGTTGTTTTTGAAAAAACCTTGAAAAGGGTTGTCACTAAACCGATATATTTTGCTTTTAAATTGTTTAGAAATTCAACCTTTCCACACTTGTACCCGCAGGGTAAGGGAGGAAAATTACCCGATCTTGTTCAGTGCGGCTTCGGCGGCAGCGCGGACGCTGGCCTGGAAGTCATAGGTGGCCATGGATTGCAGGGTTTCGATGGCTTCACGGGCGTGCAGTTCGCCGAGGGCGTTGGCAACAGCCACACGCACGGGGGCGTCGGCGTCTTCAAGGGTGTTGAGCAGTTCTGGGATGGCGGCGCGTACTTTCATACGCCCAAGGGCCATAGCGGCCTGGCGGCGTACTTCGTCATGGTGATGGTGCAGGGCGCGGATGAGATCGGGTGCAGCGCCGGGATCACCGATGCGTCCCAGGGCGAGGGTGGCAGCAATGGCACTCAGGTCTTCGCTGCGCAGCAGGATGGTGCGCAGATGGGGAACGGAGGGCCGTCCGATGCGGATGAGGGCTTCGGTGCACAGACGGATCTCATGCTTGCTGAAGCTTTTGTTCATCACATTGGCGATGGCCTGGGCGGCACGCGGGTCGCGAATCTTGCCCAGGGCAGTGATGGCAGCTTCGCGCACTTCATGGTCTGCGCGCAGGAGGGGGACTAGTTTCTTTGTTGCATCGTCAAACAGGATCGGGCTGCGCACCTTGTCAGCAATCTCGCCTAGAGCGGCGGCGGCAGACTGGTGCACGTTTTCCTTGCGGTAGTCGAGCGCGCGGGTCAGGGCAGGGATGGCTTCTTTTCCGGCAGTCTTGCCCAGGCTGGCAGCAGCAAAGAAGCGCACCGAGCCCATGGGATCATTATCCAGCGTGTTGAGCAAGGCTTTGATGGCTTCAGCACCGCTCATGCGGCCCAGCGCGGCGGCAGCTTTGAGGCGTGTGTCAGCATCCTTGTGATTGAGGGCCTTGATGATTTCCCGTGTGTTGCCTTCTTTTTCAAGCCGGGCGATCTCTTCAGATGAGTAGTTCTTCTGGAATAGCGGCATGATCCTGTCCTGATTATGATTGGTCTTTTTTAAAGATGCTGGTCAACAGCACTGCCAGCAGGCCGACGCCGGAGATGGTGATGAGCAGTATGGCTGTGGTCTTGCGGCCACCGCCCTGCAGGAAGTCCACATCCGGCAGGAGAGGTTTGGGGGTGGGGGTGAAAGTGGGGGTGATGGTGTTGGTGGCGCGCGGCCCGCGTGGGGTAAAGGTTGGACGCAGTGTGCGAGTGGGCGGCGGCGGTGTGTTGGTGATCGTAGCGGTGATAGTGGGGGTAAAGGAAGGCTGGACGAGAATTTCCTGGCCTTCATAGACGGTTGTATCACTGGGTGCTCGGCGGTTGATGGTGATCAGGTCTGCAATGGTCATACCATAGGCGATGGCAATATCCCACAGAGTCTGCCCGCGGGCGAGGGTATGGTAGATGGTGCCGTCTTCCTGGGGGGTGACGGTGAGGATCGGTTCGACGGTGGGGGTGCCGCTGCCGGTGCTGGGTGCAGGGATGCTGCCGTCCTGCGTGTTGGCGGGGGCGGGGGCAGGTGTTTCCTGGGTGGTATCGGTTTTGCGGCGCATGACGAGGGTGAAGTAGACGTACCCATTGTCGTCTGTGGCCATGCCGGCGCCAACGTAACCGCTGGACCAGCCCAGCAGGGTGTCAGCGTGCAGCTGGTCGTCCAGCCAGGAGGCCATAGCGCGTGAGATGGGCCCGTAGGCGATGTTCTCGGCGGTGATGCCCGCATCTCCTGGCCCGGAGCCATCCGCGCGGCTGTGGGTAAGGGTGCCGATTGAGGCCTGGTACTCGGATTGTGCCTGTGCGATGGCCATCAGCCCGCCATCGATCTCGTAGGCTTCCATATCATAGGAGGCACGCAGGTTATTGACCGCAGCGATGAGTTCGTTAGCGCTTTCGGTGAGGGGTGCGGCCTGGGCTGCTGCTGCGGGTTGGAACAAGGCGGCCAGCAGGAGCAGGAAGAGGCAAAGTGAGGTGATTTTTTGTGTTTTCATCGGTTTCATTATAACGCGATTAGGGGAAATCGTTGATGAACAGAAACCAGCCGTGCAGGGCGGCACGGCTGGGGAACAACGAAAGTCGTTAAATATTTTCGATGCTTAGTGTTAGCGCAGGGCTTCGCCGGGGGCGCGGCCCATAGCTTCGGCAACGACGAGGAAGTCTGTCGCTGAGATCATACCAATCACTTTGCCCTCTTTATTGGCTACGGGCAGGTGATGGATGTGGTGTTTCTTCATGATCTTTGCACATTCCTTGATGGGGGTGTGTTCGTCAACTGTGATGATCGGGCTGGTCATGACGTCCGCGACTTTGATCTTGGAGGGGTTTTGCTCCTGGGCGACGATCTTGTCGGAGACATCGGTTGATGTGAGAATGCCGTATTCCGGCGAATCCGCTGTTTTTTGGATGATCACACTGTTAATATATCGCCTGCGCATGGTAGCCAGGGCTTCTGTCACGGTTGCATCGGGTTCGACGAAAATGATCAGGTCAAGCATCCAGTCACGTACGGTGAATTCCATTTTGGTCTCCTTGGTGAACATGAGTTAATGGATGGGCTGCAACGCAGGCTGTTATGTTGTATTAATCAGTATAGAAAAAAATGGGGGGAAAGGCAAGCGAGTCAGGCGCTAAAAATCCCATTCCCAGCCATGCAAGGGCTCCATCATGTGATAGGCAGTCATGTCAAGGTGCACAGGGGTAATAGAGACAAAGCCAGCGGCGAGAGCGCCGAAGTCGGTGCCGGCTTCATTCTCGCCAATGGGCGGGTCGCCGCCGATCTGGTATTCTGCCTGGCCGGTCTGGTCCGGGATGAGGACGTCAAGGTAGATGCGCTTGCCCAGGCGGGTGATCTGGAAGCCATTCAGTTTCTCAGCAGGCAGGTAGGGGACGTTGACGTTGAGCAGGGTTTCGGGCGGCAGGCCTTTCTGCAATACCTGTCGGGCGACGCGGCTGGCAGCGGCTGCGGCAGCGCTGTAATCGACTTCGTCTTTGAAATTATGGTCCGGCCCGTTGAGCGAGACGGCAACGCCCGGTACGCCGTGGATCACGGCTTCCATGGCAGCGGTGACGGTGCCGGAATAGGTGAGGTCATGCCCCAGGTTGGCGTAGGGGTTGATGCCGGAGACAACGAGGTCCACTTTTTCAGGCAGCATACCCATCAGGGCGACGGCGACGCAGTCCGAGGGAGCTCCATCGAGGGAGAACGCAGAGCTGCCATCTGCCAGGTTGACCTGATTTACTTTGAGGGGTTTGAAGATGGTCTTGACATGGCCGCACATAGACCAGTTGTGGGAGGGAGCAACTATGGTGATCTTTCCCAGGGGTTGGAGGGCCTGGGCCAGGGCAAGCAGTCCCGGCGCATCTACGCCGTCATCATTGGTAACCAGGATATGGGGCATGAAGGTCCTTTATGGCTCGCAGGGTGCGAGCGCGTCTGAGAGATTGGAAGTGTAAAGTATACCAGAATCGTCCAGCGGGGCGACCAGGCGGGCTTCGATCATCAGGTTTTTCTGGCAGCCGATGAGGATCATGTCTGTGGGGTGAGGAAAGTGCTGCGGCACTTGTGCAATGGGCAGGGCGACAGTCTGATTGGAAGTTTCCGAGAGGAAGAAGAACACCATACGGGGATAGAAGAGGGTGGCGTAGGCGGTTTTGGCGGTGTCGGGTTCCACTTCGTCCTGTGCATAGTAACGCGGGTAGAGCGCACGGCCTTTGAGAATGATGAGGCCGCTATCAGGTGCAATTGCATCCAGGGCTTGGTTGAGGCCAGGATCTTGCTGGACGGCGGACATGCCCTGCAGTTCGGTCAGGATCTGGGCTTCGCTCTGGGGTGGGAAGCGTTTGGGGATCACGACTTCTGCCAGAAGGAGTGAGGAGCCGATGAGGGCAAACAGGGACAGCCCCACGAGTGCCTGCCACCATTGCAGTGGGCGGCGGGAGGCTGGCGAGCTTTGCGGGGTGTCCTCAGCGGGGGCTGCTTTTCTGCTTTGGGGTAAGGCCTGCCACAGCAGCTCAACCAGGGCCAGCAGCCCCAGGGTGTAGTAGAGGTGAACGACCCAGGTGACAGGGAGAACGAAACGCATGCCTGAGACCTGGAAAGCGGCCGTGGCGAGGTTGTACATGAGATTCATCGAAAGGGGCATCAACGCAGCCCATTTCAGTTTTCGCCAGGCAGCGCTTATGCCCAGGGCGATGAGTCCCAGGTTCACTGTCAGCAGCAGGAAGATATGGCAGGTCAGGTCTTGCGGCCACTGCTGCCAGAAGGCAGATTTTGAGTGGATCAGTTCCCGCCATTCCTGGATGGGAACAGGGCGAATGGGCAGCGTGAGCAGGCTGGTCAATTCGCCATTGGCCAGATTTGCGCCGACGGTTTGCATTACATACCCGGGGTGGGTGAGCATGGTGTTGAAGGTATATTCGGTGAGGCGTTGTACGAAGTCGCCGTCGTTTTCACCCGGCTGGCGTTCCAGGATCTCCCAGGGATCTTCCTCCAGAGCGTAAGCGTAGCGGCGGGCCATTTCCCAGGTCTGCGACATGGGATGGTCGAAGACGATCTTGCCGGTGATCTGGTGATTGCGGTACAGCCAGGGGGCAACGGTGACGGCCAACCCGGCCAGCAGGAGGACGGTCGGGACGAGCAGTTTCTTCCAGTCTGGCCACAGGGTGATGAGGGCAAATAAGAGCACAAAGGGGAGTACGGCCAGTGACTGGGTGCGGATAAGCATGGTGATACCCAGCATACCGCCCGCTAGAATGGGATACAGGCCGGGCTTGTCACGTCTCTTTAGCCAGCGCAGGCAAAAAAGCAGGAAGAGTGCTAACCCCAGGGCAGTGGGTATTTCAGAGAAATATAATTTTATATTGGCAACACTGCGCGTGAAGGGTGCAGCCTGGATGGAGTGGAGCTCACGAAAGATGGTGAGCAGGGCTGCCATTATGCCTGCGGGGCGGGAGCCAAATTCCACGCCCAAAAGGTAGAGCACAGCGGGAAAGACGGCCAGCACGATGGTTTGTGCAAGGATGACGCGTACATAGTCTTGCCCGGAGATGCCATGCAGGATGGCCAGGAAGACGGTGTAAAGCGGACGGGCGGGGATCTCGTCGCCCATCAGGCCGTTGCCAATCAGAATGCTTTGGGCGGTCTGGTCGTAAAACATGCCGTCCGAGAAGGGGTAGATCTCAAAATTGGGCGGGCGGCCTGGGGTTGCGTATTGGTTCGGCAGGAGGGGGGTGGCTGCCCAGATGACCAGACTGAGTCCCCAGATGAGGAAGAACCAGAAGCGGTCTGAGTGCAGCAGGCTGCCCAGGCGTTTTTTTTCGGTGGCTGCGGATTGCTTCTCGCGTTTTTCGAAGACGAAGAACAGTGCAGCGATCAGCCCGCTGAGCCAGAGATGCCATTCCAGCAGGGGGACGGCGGGGATAGCCCAGGCGGTCATGCTGGTTTCCGGCACACGCAGTCCACTGATGCGCGCAACGAGGGCCAGAATGAGGAAGATGCTCCAACCCAGTAGGGCAGTACGGCAGAGCTTGCGGTTGGCTGCCCACAGGTTGCTCAGCTTTTTCGGGCGGGTGAGGGCAAGCCACGCGAGGAACTGGATGGCGGCCAGGCTTGCCCACAGCAGGAAGGGGTCCAGGTGCAGGAAGGCCAGGCGGTAGATAGCATTGCCACTTCCCATGTACAGACTGTGCAGGCTGTAGTGGAGGGTGTATGCCAGGGGAATGACAGCCAGAGAGAGCAGCATGATCGTGCGCAGGCATTTCTTCATGAAGCGGGCGGGACGCTGGTGCGGCCAGCGCCAGGTATGGTAGGCGGCGGCCAGCAGCCCCAGGATCAACAACATGGAAAGCACGAGCAGGATGATGGAAAAGGCAACGGCCAGTCCGCCCTGTGGGCTGCGAGGGGCATTTAGTAGGCGGTAGAAGACATATACACCTTCCAAAGCCGTAATGGCCAGGAAGAGTGGGCGTAGTAATATTCGCTTATTCTCAGAAAGGGGAAATAAGTTCATCTAGTGATCAAATAAGGAAAAAGTTCAGGATTGGCAAACTTGTTTAGTAAATATCCAGCAGCTCATCGCGCAGGCTGACAACCAGCTTGCGCCGTTCGCGCTTGGGCAGGAAGGCGGCACCCGCGGCGGCGATGATGCGGTCTTTGAGGGCTTCGCGCGAGAGCTTGAGTACGCTGCAAACCATGTTATATTCGTCGCTGAGGATGATCCCCGAGATCTCAGGGTCGTCTGTGTTGAGGGTCACGTTCAGGCCGGCCTTGAGCATACTCATGAAGGGGTGTTCTTCGAGAGCGGATACTACACCGGACTGGTAGTTGCTGGTGATGCATACTTCAAAGGGGATGTTGCGCTCGCGGGCCAGGGCGACCACGTCGGGGTCTTCCATGACGCGCACACCGTGGCCGATGCGGTCAGCATGCAGGTCTTCGATGGCTTCGCGCACATTCTCTGCGCCGCTCCATTCCCCTGCATGCAGGGTGATGAAGAGGCCGGTTTGCTTGGCCTCGCGGAAGATGCCGGCAAAGGGAGCAGCGGGGAATTTAACTTCGTCTCCGGCCATATCGAGGCCGACGATACCTTTGTCCATGCGGTCGGCGGCCAGACCAGCCACTTCCTCGGCCAGGGAGGGACTCTCGTGGCGGTTAACGCTGGCGATGAGACGGGTCTTGATGCCGAATTTGTCGCTGGTTTCCTGGGTGCTTTCGATGACCCAGTCCATGACGTCTGCCAGGGGGAAGTTCTGCGAGCGGCTGAGGGCGACGGGGGTGAAGCGCAGTTCCAGGTAGCGGATGCCGTCAGAGACGGCGTCTTCGACAACTTCGGTTGCCACGCGGGTGATGACTTCCGGTGAACGGTAGAACTGGCGCAGGGGTTGGAATTTGGAAAGGAAATTACCCGAGGTAAGGGGGTCGTCGTTCTGGATCTGCACCAGGGGGCGCAACTGCCCGGTCTGAGGTGGCAGGGGAACGTTATGCTGCAGGGCGATCTCTTTGAGGGTGCGCACACGAACAGAGCCCTCAAGATGACGGTGCAGCTCAACTTTGGGTAATGATTTGAAGAATGTCAGATCCGTTGCGGCGTTATACCATCCCATTTTTCGCGCCCTTTTCTGTCCTCGTTCGAATGAAGTTTTGAGATATTCATATCATAGTCTAAGGTAGGATTTAAGTCAATTTGTGAAAATTGTGTTCTTAGGGTTCTTTCATATTGGGGACGGGGCGTTTCTTCAAATAGCGGGATGAATTGGAGGTGAACGAGTGGTGCGTTCAACTGCGAACGTATTATTCGCTGGAGAGCATATGGAGGCGGGGAAATTCATTGGAAGTGGATATAGGAACGAAAATGAAGATAGGCATACAAGGGGGAAAATGATTGGTAAAACCAGGTTAAAAGGTGTTCCATTTCTCAGCAAGGGGGCTTATAATCCTGTTGCCTGAAGGATCCGGTTTTGGCATCAGACAGGACAAAACCACACAAAGAGGGATGCTGAATGAATGGAACTGTTCGAATGAAGGAAGAGCTGTCCTGGCGGACAGCGGGAGATTATCTGTTGCTCATCCTGGGGGCGCTGGTGCAGGCGTTGGCCATGCGCCTTTTTTTGGTGCCTTCGCAGCTGCTGAGCGGCGGTGTGAGCGCAATCGCGCAGATCGTCAATTCATTCAACGGCTGGCCGATCGGTGTGATGGTGTTCATTGGCAACGTGCCGCTGTTTGCCCTCGGGTGGCGCTATCTGGGCGGGTGGCGGTTTGCGATCCGCACTGGTGTAGCGATCACGGCTTTCTCGCTTTTCACCGACACGCTGGTGTATGTGATGCCGGCGGATGGCCTGACGCATGACCTGGTACTTTCCAGCGTGTTTGGCGGCCTGATGTTTGGTGCTGGACTGGGTCTGGTCTACCGCGCCAAGGGCACCAGCGGGGGCAGTGATATCCTGGGGCAGATCCTTTACCACCGCAAGGGGATCGCGATGACGCAGGCGTATTTCTTCACCGATACGCTGATATTGCTGGCAGGCGGCATCTTCTGGAGCTGGGAGCTGGCCCTGTACGGCATGATCGTGATGTACATCAGCGGGCTGGCGGCGGAGCTGGTGCTGGAAGGGCCGCGCATCCTGCGCACGGTGATGATCATCAGTGCCTGCCCGGACCTGGTGTCAAAAGAGATCATGACGGTTTTGGAGCGCGGGGTGACGATCCTGAAAGGGCAGGGCGCATATACGGGGATAGAACGCCCGGCGCTGTACTGTGTGGTGACGCGCGCCGAGGTGAACAAGATCAAATCTCTGGTTTACAGCAAGGATCCCAATGCGTTCATCGTCATCGGAGATGCGCATGAGGCCCTGGGTGAGGGGTTCAAGCGGCTGACGCCGCCTGTTGAATAAGAGAAAGGATGGACAGCCCACAGCAAGAACCTGTGGGTTGTTTTTTGCTCAGGTAGTTGGCCTTACTGCATTGGGCGCCAATGGCGTAGTTGAGTCAGGTTGGGTTTTTTCTCTAAAAGAGGGTGTTGTTGGTGCACGGTGATGCTGAATTGTCCAAGCCGGTTTTGTTTGGTGCGATCGAACTACACGACCACGCCCTACCATTGCAGGTATGTGAACAGTGCACCTGTAACGATCCCTAACTGTCCAAGTAGATACGTCACCATGACGAGCAGATTGCCGTTCTTGAGGGGGCGGATGAATTTGTTCCAGGCGAGGATGCTGTCGGAGACGAAGAAGAGCAGGGCGCCGGCGATGGTCCAGGCGGCGGCGTTGGGCGGCCAGCCCGGGCGCAGGGGTGTCAGCAGGGCGGAGAGCAGCATGCAGGAGATGCCCACCATGTAGACGATGATGAGGGCTTTGAGGCGCTTGCTCTGGCGTTGCTTAAAGCCGTGGAAAAATTTACGTGCGATGAGGAAGGCAGCAACTGCTACGGCCAGGAGAGGTAGCAGACAGGGCCAGGTGAGGGCGGGCAAGCGCTGGTTGAGGCCGATGATGTAGAAGATGTGGGCGGTGAGGAAGGACAGCGCGCCAGCGGGGAAGAACTTCACCGGCAGGAGGAGGAAGACGTCCCCTCCCAATGAGAAGACCAATCCCATACCGAAGAACCATAGCTCATTTTGCCAGTGTCCCTGCTGGGTGAACCAGGCCAGGAGGAGCAAGACGGCGGCCGGTTTGCTGATGCGGCGCAGGCGGGGGTTTTCGGTGGCAACGGCGAACCATTCCACACAGTAGGC
>Ga0180435_10006459_pt1 | contig 11227 bp, 8 predicted proteins | sample SS_ome_3_FD_132467 | JGI IMG/M metagenome (GOLD analysis project Ga0180435, IMG submission 132467) | Hypersaline lake sediment archaeal communities from the Salton Sea, California, USA - SS_3_S_1 metaG | ecosystem: Environmental > Aquatic > Non-marine Saline and Alkaline > Hypersaline > Sediment...
CCGAAGGAAAAGATGCATTGCAGCGTGATGGGGCGGGATGCGCTGGAAAAGGCGATTGCCCATTACAACGGAGAAGGCGAGACGAAGATAGACGGTGAGATCGTCTGCAAATGCTTTGGCGTTACCGATAAGGATATTGAAAGGGCCGTCAAGGAAAACCATCTCAAGACAATTGAAGACGTGACCGACTATGTCAAAGCCGGGGGCGGATGCGGCGAGTGCCACGACAAGATACAGGCCATCATCGATGAGACCCTCGGCAGAGAGAGAATCGTCACCATACAACCCCAGAGACTGACCAATCTGCAGAAGATCAAGCTCATCGAGGAGACGCTCGAGCGGGAAATCAAGCCGGCCCTCATGGCCGACGGCGGCGATATTACTTTGGTAGATGTGGACCAGAACACCGTGCAGGTGCAGCTTAGAGGTACTTGTGCCACATGCGCGATGTCCGAGGTGACGCTAAAAGGTTATGTGGAGACAAAGCTAAAAGAGTTGGTCGCAGACGATCTGGTTGTGGAGGAGGTGTGATGAAAACCGTCTATGTCGACAACAATGCGACCACACAGGTTGCCCCTGAAGTTTTTGACGCAATGCGCCCCTATTTCACCGAGCTCTACGGCAACCCATCAAGCATGCATTCCTTTGGCGGCCAGGCCGGCGGAAAAATGGAGGAAGCCAGAGAAAGCATTGCAGGCCTTATCGGCGCCACTGCTGAAGAGATCGTTATTACCAGCTGCGGTACTGAAAGCGACAGCACGGGGATCCGTGCGGCCATCGAGTCGAATCCGGACAAGAAGCATATCATCACCACTCGTGTTGAGCATCCTGCCGTAAAGAACCTCTGCGAATATCTGTCCCAGAAGGGGTACCGGGTGACCTTCGTACCGGTCAATGCCGTCGGCAAGCTCGATATCGACTACCTGTTTGACCATCTGACGGAGGATACGGCTGTTGTCAGTGTCATGTGGGCAAACAATGAATCCGGCGTTATATTTCCGGTCGAATCGATCTCAAAAGCGGTGAAAGAGAAAGGGATCGTGTTCCATACCGATGCGGTTCAGGCGGTCGGCAAGCTGCCGATCGACGTCAACGCAACCGGCATCGATATGCTCTCGCTTTCCGGTCACAAATTCCATGGCCCCAAAGGGATCGGCGCGCTCTATGTGAGAAAAGGCACGAAGTTCTCCCCGTTCATGATCGGTGGGCATCAGGAAGGAGGGAGACGGGGAGGGACCGAGAATGTCGCCTCTATCATCGGTCTGGGAAGAGCCAGCGAATTGGCGGCAGAGAGCCTAGACCGCTACAATGTGGAGGTTAGAGCCCTTCGAGATAGACTCGAAACGGAGCTGATGGCGCGAATTCCGAATGCGGAGCTGAATGGCGATATTTACCGACGGCTTCCCAATACCACCAGCATCGGGTTTGAGTCCGTCGAGGGGGAAGCGATCCTCCTGATGATGAACGAATACGGCATCTGTGCATCATCCGGGTCCGCCTGCACCTCCGGATCTCTCGAACCGTCCCATGTCCTGCGGGCAATGGGGGTTCCATTTACCCGCGCCCATGGATCCATCCGATTCAGCCTGAGTAAGTATACGACCGAATCGGACGTAGATTATATCATAGATAAACTGCCGCCGATTATCGAGCGGCTTAGAAGCATGTCGCCCTTTTGGCAAAAGGACAAATCAGCCTAGCAGAACACCTCGGTGCAGAGCTCACCCAATTCCCCTAGATTCTCACAGACGTGAACGCCGCCGGCTTTCATGGCGTCGATCTTGCTCTGTGCAGTGCCGCTGCCGCCGCTGATGATGGCCCCCGCATGGCCCATGCGACGGCCGGGCGGGGCGGTTAACCCGGCGATGAAACCGATTACCGGCATGGATATGTTTTGGGAGATGTAGTCGGTTGCGTCTTCTTCAGCGGTGCCGCCGATTTCTCCGACCATGACAATTCCTTCGGTATCCGGGTCTGCTTCAAAGGCGGCCAGGCAATCGACGAAATTCGTGCCGTTGATCGGATCCCCACCGATGCCGATGCAGGTGGTTTGTCCGATCCCCTGCTGCGTCAATTGATGCACGACTTCGTAGGTTAGGGTTCCGGACCGGGATATGACCCCGATAGGCCCGCCCGGCTTGTGGATCGGTGCCGGCATGATGCCCACCTTGCATTCTCCGGGGGTGATGATGCCCGGGCAATTGGGGCCGATCAACCGGGACGGTTTGTTTACCAGGTAGTTCTTCACTCGCATCATGTCAAGGATCGGGATGCCTTCGGTAATCGCAACGATCAATGCCACATCCGCATCCGCTGCCTCCATGATCGCATCTGCGGCAAACGCAGGCGGAACGAAGATCAAGCTGCAATTCGCCCCGGTGTCTTCGACAGCCGATTTGACGGTGTTATACACCGGCACATCGTCCATTTTCTGGCCGGCTTTGCCCGGTGTAACGCCTGCAACGACTTGGGTGCCGTATTCAATGCACTGACGGGCATGGAACTGCCCTTCATTTCCGGTGATTCCCTGAACCAATACTCGCGTGTCCTTGTTCACAAAAATGCTCACGTTATATCCCCCACTTTTCGTGCGTATCTATCCGGCGGCTATTTCGGCAACTTTTCCGGCCGCGTCTTTCAGATCGACGGCGGTGATTAGATTCAGCCCGGACTCGGCGAGAATGCGCCGGCCTTCCTCTACATTTGTACCTTCCATGCGGATGACGACCGGAACGCTGATCCCCGTTTTCTCGGCGGCCTTTACGACGCCTTCGGCAAGTACGTCGCAGCGGAGTATACCGCCGAAAATGTTGATAAGAATCCCTTTTACATTCTCGTCGCTCAATATGATCGAAAACCCGTTCTCCACCATTTCGGCAGATGCGCCGCCGCCCACATCGAGGAAATTGACCGGTTCGGCGCCCGCCAGCTTGATGATATCCATGGTCGCCATGGCCAGCCCTGCCCCGTTGACCATATTGCCGATATTCCCGCTGCCGCCCAGGTTGATGTAGTTCAGGCTGTATTCCGATGCCCGTATCTCAACCGGGTCTTCCTCATCCAAGTCCCGGTAATCCATCAGGTCTTTGTGGCGGAATAACGCATTGGCATCGAAATTGACTTTGGCATCGAGGGCAACCACGTCTTCCTGGGCCGTACTCACCAGAGGGTTGATTTCCACTAAAGAGCAGTCGTAGTCAACAAACAAGCGATACAGGTTCCGCAGCATGGCCGTTAGGGTTCGGGTTGCCTGGGGGCTTAGATTCAGACCGAAACAGACCTCGCGGCAATGGAAGGCCTGGAGCCCTAGAAGGGGGTTGATCGACACCTTGATGAGCTTTTCAGGGGTCTCTTCAGCGACGGTCTCAATATCCATCCCCCCGGCTTCACTGGCCATTATGACGATCTTTGCCGTTGCCCTGTCGGGGATGACGCTGAGATAGAGCTCTTTTTGAATCTCCAGGCCCTGCTCCACAAGCACCTTTTTGACAAGGCGTCCTTCCGGGCCGGTTTGGTGCGTCACAAGCGTCATCCCAATAATGTCACCGGCAAGTTGGCGGACCTCATCGGTCGACTCGGCAAGCTTTACACCGCCCCCTTTCCCTCTGCCGCCGGCATGAATCTGGGCCTTTACCACCACCGGGTATCCACCCAGCCCTTCGGCGATGTTGGCCGCCTCCCCGCTGGTGAAGGCAATGTCTCCCTCAGGTATGGGAATGTCATATTTCTTGAACAGTTCCTTTGCCTGGTATTCGTGAATCTTCAAGTTGCTATTCTCCTTTCAATCAACCGACTCACCGCCCGTTCGCTTCGCTCTCTTGAGGCGCAGAGGCAGCAGAGAGTTTTCTTGCCCTTGCTGCTGAGAGGGCAGCAAGGACAAACATAAGCTTCTATCAGCGTCTTGCGGTGAATCAAGGCTTCTTGTTTCGCCTATCACCCGATGACGCAGAGGATGTCGCCTTTTGCCACGGAATCCCCGTTTTTGAAATCGATCGACTTGATGACGCCGGTAGCCGGTGCCGGAAGCGCATTCTCCATTTTCATCGCCTCCAGGATCAGAACCGTTTCCCCTTCACTGACGCTGTCCCCCGTCTGCTTTGCATAGTTGACAATCGTTCCGGGCATCGGCGCCACAAGCGCCACGCCATCGGCCGCCGCTGCCGAAGCGGAGGGGGCTGGGGCTTTCGGCCCGGAAGGGACAGGTGCGGGTACCGACGGGGATGCCGGTGCCGGCTTCGGCACGGGCGCTGCTTTTGGCGTTTCGGGCCGGATTCGTTCCGATTCCCCGCCCGGCCGGATATAGCTGACTTCCGGTAAGCCGCCGATCTCCTCAACACCCACTTCAAAGTATTCATCCTCGACAAATACGTTAAACGTCCTCAGGTTGTCGCTCTTTTCGGGGATTTCCTGACCAGCGAGCTCGACCGGCTGACCGGATTTAATCCGGTCGATCAGCGCCAGTTCATTCCTGGCATCTTCCAGCGACTTCGGTATCGTAGATGACGGTGGATCTTCTCTGCCGTGTTTCCATTTCAAGAATTGTTTGCCGGAGACGGGAAACAGGGCATAGAGGATCTCATCTTCCAGACCGTCTGCAAGCCCCTCGGTCTCTTTGGCAGCTTTTTCCAGCTCGAAAGCCAGGGATTTGCCCGGGCGTTCCTCGAGGCCCGCGTCCTCTTTCCCATATTCCTGAAGGGCCTTCTTTTTCAGATCCGGATTCACCGGTGCCGGTGTTCTGCCGTATCGTCCGGCGCAGAGGTCTTTTGTCTGATCGGCAATGATCTTGTATGACCCGTCGCCATCATCATAGACCGCGTTGTTGATCGCTTGGGTTGCCACAATCTGGTAAATGGGAGTGACCAGCGGCACTTGGCCCAGATCGCTTCTGACTTCGGGCAGCAGCTGGTATACCCGGTCCGCCTTGTCCGATGCATCCATCTGCGCCAGCTTGCTTTCGATATGGTCGATCATACCGGGGGGCAACTGCCTGGAAAGGACAGCAGGCGGCACCGCCGATACCATGGATTCGTCTAAGAATGACCGGTATTTGGGCAGGATTTCCGCTTCCAGGGTTTCCTCGATCTCGGCCAGCTTTGCCATATCCAAGCCGGTATCCCGGTTGGTTCCCAAAAGCGCCATCGCTAAAGGCGCAGCGGCTGGATGGGACGTACGGTAAGCATAGGCGGACAGACAGGTGTCGATACCGTCCACGCCGGCCTCAATGGCTTTTAGATGAGTCATGGGGGCCATGCCGGACGTAAAATGGCTGTGGAGATGGACCGGCATTTTGACCGCATCCTTGATCCCTTTAACCAGCGCATAGCTGTCATATGGCGCGAGCAGGCCCGACAGGTCCTTGATGCAGATGCTGTCAGCTCCCATTGAAGCCAGCTCCCGCGCCTTCTCTGCATAATACTCAAGTGTGTAGACCGGACCTCCCATTCGGGGTTCAGTCAACGAGAAACATATGCATGCCTGGAAATGCTTGTCCGCGTTTTTGACGGCATCGAAGACGACCTCGAAATTGCGAAAATCGTTTAAGGCGTCAAAGGTCCGGAATATGTCGATCCCGTTGGCGGCGGCTCTTTCTACGAATGCCCTGGCGACATCATCCGGATAGTGGCGGTAGCCGACAAGGCTTTGGGCTCTCAGTGCCATGGCCATCGGGGTTTTTCGAAAGCATGGTTTCAGGGAGCGGATGCGGTCCCACGGGTCTTCATTCAATAATCTATGGGCGGTGTCAAATGTGGATCCACCCCACATCTCGACCGCCCAAAAGCCGACATCATCTATTTTCTCTGCAATCGATATCATGTCTTCAGTTCGGCCCCTGCCGCCGAAAAGAGACTGCTGACCGTCCCGTAGACTCAGATCCATCACTCCCACGGGATTGTCGGCTGTGGGCCGGTCGCCGTCATAGGCCATCGGCGCCGGTTTAACATGGTTGCTGTCATTCATATTCGGCTTCTCCTCCGATCCGTTCCGTCTAGTTCAGTTTTTTGCGATGAAAGGCTTTCATGGTTACCATTGTCCGCATCTGCATTTGTGTCTGACGACCGCTTAGCCCCCATATTTCTGGGGAAACACCCGGTGTGCCGTTCCTTCTCGGCAGCCGGCCGGTCCTTCCCTTCTCTTCCGTCAGATATGCCATCACGCCGCTAACGGCTGCTGCGATCTTTTTGCTCTGATCCATTGTTCCCCTCCGATTACAGCGGTATATTCCCATGCTTTTTCGGCAGACCGGTATCCCGTTTGTTGCACATAATCTCCAGCGCCTGGATCAGACGGGGCCGGGTCTGGCTCGGTTCGATGACGGCATCGATATAGCCGCGGCTTGCTGCTATGTAGGGATTGTTCAGCAGCGTATTATACTCATCGATTTTTTCTTGTCGCTTGGCTGCCGGATCTTCGGCTGCGCCGATTTCCTTGCGATGAATGATATTGGCAGCCCCTTCGGCTCCCATGACCGCGATTTCTGCCGTCGGCCAGGCAAATGACATATCTGCCCCAAGATGGGAGGAGGACATGGCGATATAGGCGCCCCCCGTTGCTTTTTTTGTTATCAGCAGCAATTTCGGCACCGTTGCTTCGCTGTAGCACCAGAGCAGCTTGGCGCCATGGCGGATGATACCGCCCCATTCCTGATCCGTTCCCGGCAGATACCCACCGACATCCGAAATGGTCAGGAGCGGCACATTGAATGCATCACAGGTTCGAATGAACCGGGCCGCCTTATCCGATGCGTCAATGTCCAATGATCCGGCCCGGTTCATCGGCTGATTGGCGATGATGCCGATGCTGCGGCCGTTCAAACGGGCGAAACAGACGATCATATTCGGTGCATAGTATGCATGGGGCTCAAATATCTCGGCGTTGTCCACAATCGATCGGATGACCACCTTCATGTCATATGCTTGCTTTGGATTGTCGGGTATAACAGAATTCAGCGCCGGATCCGTCCGCATCGGATCGTCCCCGGTCTCAAGGAAAGGGGGATCCTCCATGTTGTTGGACGGCAGGTATGAAAGGAGGGTCTTGACCTGGTTGAGCGTATCCTCATCGTCTTCACCGGCAAAGTGGGCCACACCACTCCGTTGATTATGGACCATCGCCCCGCCAAGGTTTTCAGGATCGACCTCCTCTCCGGTTACGGAGCGGATGACGTCAGGGCCGGTGATAAACATATAGCTTGTGCTCTTTACCATGAAGATAAAATCGGTCATTGCCGGGGAATAGACGGCACCGCCTGCCGTCGGCCCCATGATGATGGAAATCTGGGGAATGACGCCGGACGACCGACTGTTCCGGAAAAAAATGTCGCCATAGCCTCCCAGCGCATCGACACCTTCTTGAATCCGCGCGCCGCCGGAGTCGTTCATTCCTACAAAAGGCGCCCCGGCCTTTGCTGCCAGGTCCATCACCTTGCAGATCTTCCTGGCGTGCATTTCGCCCAGAGTTCCGCCGCGGGATGTGAAATCCTGGGAAAAGGCAAAAACCGGCCGGCCGTTGACCAGGCCGTGCCCTGTAATCACACCGTCTGAAGAGATCGCTACCTTGTCGAGTCCGAAATTGGTGCTTCTGTGAGCGACAAACATGTCGATTTCCTGGAATGATCCGGGGTCAAACAGAACCGCCATCCGCTCCCGTGCAGTTAGTTTTCCACCGTCATGCTGACGCTTGACGCCGCTTTCGCCGCCCATCTGAAGCGTCTTTCTTTCCCGGTCTTTAAGATCGTTGATCTTGTCTTCAACTATACCCATTTTGCTTTCCTTTTCTGAAAGTCCCGCAAAAAGCCATTTAAAAAAGCAATTCAGGCCTTTAGCGGATTTGTTTCCTTTGGTACGCAGCTATTCAAGGCCTGCTTCATCCAGCATACCGGTACCGTTGCGGATGAAACCGGATCCTCCGATCCCTGCGATATTTTTATACCTTCGAATGATTGTCAAGGGAAAAAAGGAGGCGAACAGCGGCGGCGGTAGGAGTGGTCTCTCCCGCTTCCACTTCCCGGATGACCCTGGGCAGCATGCCGGAAACAGCAGGATGCCGGTGAAAGCGATCCCTGAGCCCCTCTTCTATCAGCGACCAGAGCCAATCGATAGACTGAGCTCTCCTTTTCGCCTGGATTTCTCCGGTTTCGGTCAGTTTGCTTCGATGGCGGCACACCGTTTTCCAGATGTCCTCGATTCCGGTCATCTCCAGGGCACTGCAGGTGAGCACCGGCGGGGTCCATGTGGGGCTGACGGGGGAAAGGAAATGGAATGCGGTTTCGAATTCCCTTCGTGCACTCTCCGCCCGATCGATATTGTCCCCGTCCGCCTTGTTTATGGCAACCGCGTCGGCTAGCTCCAGGACGCCTTTTTTGATTCCCTGAAGCTCATCACCGGCACCGGCAATCATCAGAACAAGGAAGAAATCGACCATGCCGGAAACGGCTGTTTCAGATTGGCCGACACCAATGGTCTCGACAATGATGACATCGAAACCGGCGGCTTCGCAGACCAGCATGGTTTCCCGGGTTTTTCCGGCCACACCGCCCAGCGTGCCGCTGGACGGGGAGGGGCGGATGAAAGCCTGGGGCATGACGGAAAGCTGTTCCATCCGGGTTTTATCGGCCAAAATGCTGCCGCCGCTGCGGCGGCTGCTCGGATCAACGGCCAACACCGCCACCCGGTGTCCGGTATTGACCAGATGAACCCCAAGACTTTCGATAAATGTGCTCTTGCCTGCACCGGGGAAGCCGGTAACACCCAAACGGATGGCGTTACCGGTGGCGGGCAGCAGTTGATCGATGATCCGGCGGCTGCGTTCCTGGTGCTCCGGCCGGGAGCTTTCCACCAGCGTAATGGTTTTGGCCAGGATCCGCCGGTCCTGCTGACGGATACCGTCAACATAAGGTTGGATGTCTTCGGTTATCATCTCAAATGCGTCTTTGGTAACCGTGCCCAAAGGACGCGGCTATAGTAGATTCGGCTCAGGATCTTTCCTGTTCTAGAAGATTCAATACATGATTTGCCGAATCGGCAATCGCTGTACCCGGTCCGTAGATGCCGGCCACGCCCGCTTCATATAAGAAATCGTAATCATTGGGCGGAATGACGCCGCCAACGACCACTAGAATCTCTTTCGCCCCTTTTTCTTTCAGGGCATCGATCAGCTGTGGTACCAGGGCTTTGTGGCCCGCGGCCAAACTCGATACGCCGACGACGTGAACATCGTTTTCCAGCGCCATCTGGGCCGCTTCTTCAGGGGTTTGGAACATGGGACTGATGTCTACATCGAAGCCTAGGTCCGCATATGCAGTGGCGACGACCTTCATCCCCCGGTCATGGCCGTCCTGACCCATTTTGGATACGAGTATTCTTGGCCGCCGGCCTTCCTTGTCAAGGAAATCCCCGGTTCTCTTGCGCAGTGTCTGGATGATACCGGAGTCACCGTATTCAGAAGCGTATGCGCCGGAAATCGCCTGGGTCGTGGCCACATAGCGCCCAAACACTCTTTCGATGGCCTCCGTAATCTCACCGACGGTAGCCCTTTCTCGGACAGCCGGCAAGCAGACCTCCAGCAGGTTCCCCCCGTATTCCGCACAATGGGTGATCGCATCGAGCGCTCTGTGTACGGCATCCGTGTCCCGCTTCGCCTTTATGGCGTTGATCATTGCGATCTGCTCGTCACGGACGGTGCTGGGAACCTCGCGGATATCCTCCAGCGGTTCATCTTCGATCCGGTATTTGTTCACCCCGACAATGACATCCTTGCCCTGATCGATCCTTGCCTGCTTCTTTGCCGCCGCTTCTTCGATGCGCAGTTTCGGCATCCCCGATTCGATGGCTTTGGCCATGCCGCCAAGGGCTTCGACCTCATCGATAATCTTTCGTGCTTCATCGGCAATGGCTGCGGTAAGGGACTCCACATAGTAGGATCCGCCAAGGGGGTCGACGACATGGCAGATCTGGGACTCTTCCTGGACAATAATCTGGGTGTTCCTGGCAATTCTTGCCGAGAAATCTGTCGGCAATCCGACCGCTTCGTCAAAAGAATTGGTATGAAGCGACTGGGTTCCTCCCAGGGCTGCAGACATACACTCCAGGGTTGTGCGGATCACGTTGTTGTAAGGATCCTGTTCTGTCAGACTCCATCCCGAGGTCTGGCAATGGGTTCTGAGAATTGTCGACTTCGGGTTCCTCGGGTTGAACCGGCTGACGAGCTCGTGCCAGAGCAATCGAGCCGCACGCAGCATGGCGATGTCCATGAAGAAATTCATGCCGATGCCAAAGAAGAAAGACAGGCGGGGGGCGAAAGCGTCGATATCGAGCCCGGCCGCAAGCGCTGCCTTCACATACTCCAATCCGTCAGCCAGCGTAAAGGCGGTCTGCAGGACGGAATCGGCGCCGGCTTCCATCATGTGGTAGCCGCTGATGCTGACCGTGTTGTATTTGGGCATATGTTCGCTGCAGTAGGCGATGATGTCGGATACGATCCGCATGCTTGGCACGGGCGGATAGATATAGGTGTTCCGGGTTAAATACTCCTTCAGGATGTCGTTCTGTATCGTGCCGGCAAGGTCTTTCTGGTTTACCCCCTGTTCCTCCGCTGCAACGATATAGCCTGCCAGAATCGGCAGCACGGCGCCGTTCATCGTCATCGATACCGACATTTGGTCGAGGGGGATCTGATCGAAGAGGATTTTCATATCTTCGACCGTATCAATCGCCACGCCCGCCTTGCCGATATCCCCTACCACTCTGGGGTGGTCCGAATCGTAGCCGCGATGGGTGGCAAGGTCGAAAGCGACCGACAACCCTTTCTGGCCGGCGGCCAGATTGCGCCTATAGAAAGCGTTTGATTCCTTGGCGGTGGAAAAACCCGAATACTGACGGATCGTCCAAGGGCGTCCGGCATACATGGTCGCTTTGGGACCCCGGACATAGGGGGCAAATCCGGATAGAGAATTTGCAGAATCCAGATCCCGTACATCTTCCGCAGTATAGATCGGTTTGACGGCAATCCCTTCCGGTGTGGCCCAGTTCAGGGATTCCAGGGGTTTTCCTCTAAGCTCCTTGGTGGCTAAATCGTCCCACTTCTGCTTTTCGGGGTGGTCTGCCATAGCGGTTCTCCTTGGTAATGCATGTGTATTAACAGCTGTATGAAACTGATCTTCGTTCTATCTCTCACAGACCTGCCCGACACCTGCCCGCCAGTGCCTATTGAGGATTCTGAATACCAGGAG
>Ga0180435_10006460_pt1 | contig 11227 bp, 7 predicted proteins | sample SS_ome_3_FD_132467 | JGI IMG/M metagenome (GOLD analysis project Ga0180435, IMG submission 132467) | Hypersaline lake sediment archaeal communities from the Salton Sea, California, USA - SS_3_S_1 metaG | ecosystem: Environmental > Aquatic > Non-marine Saline and Alkaline > Hypersaline > Sediment...
CTCCGTGTTCCTGTTTGAATCTTTCGTAGGAGTGTTTCCAGCGTTGGTGTGACCATAACCAGTATGCTGGTTCTTCCCGGATCATTCCTTCCAGGATGCGGACATGACGCTCCGTAATTTCATAAGGTTTCATCCCTTCGGGACCTTCACAGATTAATTCTACTTCCATTTCATAGCGGCCTCTTTTTAGTTTTCTGATCTTCAGAAAAACCACTGCTGCATCTAATTTTCTGGAAAGTTTTTCAGTCCCCAGGAACAGGGGCGTATCCTGACCCAGGAATTTGGTCCAGTACTGGATCTGATGGTATTGGGGGCGTTGATCGGCCAGGAACAGGGTGAGAACCGGTGTAGAACTCCTGTGATACTCGATGAGTTTCCGGCCAATTTTTGCCATGGGAACCGGAACTACCCCAAATGCATGCCGATTCTTTTGAACCATGCCGTCAAAATATCGGTTTCGAAGAGGTTTATAAATGGCAAGCACCGGGGATTTGATGACCAAGCCAAGGGATGCAATGTATTCCCAGTTCCCGTAATGCCCCATAACCGCCATGACCTGTTTGCCTTTGTTGTACAGGTCATCAAGCAGTTCAGGATTTTTATACCTGAGTCTTTTCAGTGCTTTGCTCTCCGAATAAAAATGGAAGACGGCACTTTCCAGGATGACATCACTGAGGTGGCGGTAAAATTTCTTGGCGGTTCGCCTTATCTCGGTCCGGTCGTATTCCGGGAAAGCTTGTTCCAGGTTGTTGAAAACTACTTTTTTCCGATAACCCGCTACATGGTACATAAGCAGATAAAGGAGCCTGGACAACAGATAGAGGATAGGTTCGGGCAAAAGGTGGAGTAGCCAAACAAAGCTGTAGGTCAGGATATAGCCCAGAAACTTCATCGTTTAGCCCAGCTCACTGATGCGTTCCAGCTTGGGGAGGTCCAGGATCCTGATCTTCCGTCCATCGATGGATATCACCCCTTCCTGTGCAAAGGTGGATAGCGTTCGGATGGCATTGGAGGTGGTCATGTTAGAGAGGTTGGCCACATCTTCCCGGGAGAGGTATATTTTGATGGTTTTATTGTCATCTTCATACCCGTAGGTGTCTTTGAGAAAAATCAATGATTCGGCCAGCCTTCCCCGGATATGCTTCTGGGTAAGGGTTACGGTGCGGTCATGGGAAAATCCAAGCTCGGAAGCAAAAGACTGGATGACGCTCATACTTAGGTCCGCATTGCTGCGCATGACTCTGAATACGCTCTCCCTGTCGACGATACACGAAACGCAATCTTCAATGGCTACGGCTGTTGCTGTGTGATTCTCCTCTGCGAAAAGCGCCCGGTAGCCAATAAAACCCACTGGTTTGGCCATCCTGACAATTTGTTCTCTTCCTCCTACGCCCTCTTTAAAAATCTTCACCTTGCCTTCTGCCAGTATCATCAGCCCCATGGGTTTATCCCCCTCCTTAAAAATGATCTCGCCCTTCTTGTAGAACGCACATGTATAATTCTGCTTCAGGAATTCTTTTTCTTTGGGAGTAAGTACCGTAAATACAGATTTTGGATTGTCTATGCAATCATCTGCATTATAGTTCCTTTCCTGCATTGTAATTTTCTGGTTTGGTCCTTTTATGTTGAATAACAGACAAAATTAGAAAAAATTATCAATTTCACGTTAATATCTGGCTACCAGTGGCAGGCGCCTTCCGATACCAAATGCTTTTGAGGATATGCGCAGGATCGGGGGTGTCTGATAGCGTTTGTATTCGTTTTGATTTACCATTCTGATGACCCTGACTACCAGCTCTTTTTCAAAACCTATCTCTATGACTTTCTCCAGCGGAAGCTGTCTTTCAATATAGGCTTCCAGGATCCGGTCCAGCTCTTCATAGGGTGGTAGCGAGTCGCTGTCTTTCTGGTCGGGCCTTAGTTCAGCTGAAGGTGCTTTGGTAATGATATTTAAGGGGATCACCTCTTTCTCCCGGTTCAGATAATTTGCTAAAAGATACACATCGGTTTTATATACATCTCCCAGGAGGGATAGTCCACCGCTCATATCCCCGTATAGCGTGCCGTAGCCTACTGCTGTTTCGCTTTTATTACTGGTATTCAGCAGGATATTGCCGAATTTATTGGAGAGCGCCATCAACAGCGTCCCCCGGATACGTGCCTGGATATTCTCCTCGGTAATATCTTCCGGAAGGTTTTTAAAAAGGGGCTGAAGGGTCGTGCGAAACTGTTCAAAAAGCTCTTCAATAGGGAGAATATCGTATTTGACTCCCAGGTTCTGTGCCATCTCTACCGAGTCGTTCACGCTGTGATCGGAGGAGTATTGGGAGGGAAGCAAAAGCGCATGAAGGTTTGCCGGCCCCAGTGCTTCAGCTGCCAGCGCCAGTGTAACCGCGGAGTCGATTCCTCCTGAAAGCCCAAGTGTGGCGGTGCGGAAGCCCATTTTCCCAAAGTAATCCCGGACCCCGCATACCAATGCATCGGCCATGGCGCCAATCCGGTCCGGAAGGGCTCCCACTCTGTGATCAGGTTTGGACCCGGGGCACTCCTCCAAATCCGAGATCAGAATATCCTCTTTGAAGTAGGGAAGCCTGGCTGTTACCTGACCAGCGGCATTCACCGCCATGGAACCACCCTCAAAAATAAGTTCTGTCTGTGCTCCCACCTGGTTACAGTAGAGAACGGGGAGCTTGTATCGTTTCGCTTTCCCCGTGAAGATGGATTGTTTGATCTCCATTTTCATGTGGGAGAAGGGGGAGGCAGCCATGTTAATAATAGCATCCGGTTTAAAACCGGAAAGCTCCTCCAGGGGATTGGTGCTATAAAGCCTGCTGCGCGAAAATTCATTCTCGAAAGGCTGCTCGTCCCAGAGGTCTTCGCAGATAGTCACCGCCAGCTTCTTTTGCTTGAACTGGAGAATTTCAAAGGCTCGATTGGGTTCAAAATAACGGTATTCATCAAAAATATCATAGGTGGGAAGCAGCGCTTTCCTGAATACCTGTTGAATCTTTCCCTGGTAGAGGAAGAAGGCTGAATTGAATAGCAATTTGCCATCACTGCCAGAATTAAACTCAGGACCTCCCACCAGGACCCCGGTTTCCGGGTCCAGCAAACGGGCCAGCTTTTTTACGGAATCCATGCAGCTCGAGATGAAATCCTTCCTCTCAAGCAGATCCAAGGGAGGATAGCCACAGATGGATAGCTCTGAAAAAACTACCAGCTCGGCACCTGCAGCAGCGGCACTGGAAGCGGCAGCGATGATTTTGGAAAGGTTGCCTTCAAAATCACCAATCAGATAGTTCAGTTGAGCCAGGGCAATCTTCATGACCGATCAGAAGAGTATCCCCAGATGAATGGAGAGGGTATTAGTCTTCACATTGGCAAGGTCGTTTTTGGTCACATCCGTGAGCCCTGCGGTCCAGCGAAGCCCCCCAATGACCGCGGTACTGCCACCCAGCTTATATTCGGCCCCGAGCCCGGCATGGTAGCCCAGGTTGAAGAGGTTTATATCGTCACGTACATCGCGCTTATCCATGGAGGCCTCATTGGAAGAGGCTTTGGCATTGATATTGACCATGGGATTGAATCCCAACTGGAGAAAGAAAGTGGCATATCCCAGTTCTTCCGTTTTCAGTTTAAGCCCCAGGGGGAAATCGAGGTACTGCAGGTTCAGTTTCACCGACTGATCAGGTTCGACCCACAGGACTTCTCCCTTGGAACTGAATTCGGTGGAATCGGTATAAAACAGGTTTCCTCCCATGTTGTTGACGCCCATTCCAAAAGTAAAGGCATAATTTTCAGCAAAAAAATAATCTGCCTGCAATCCGGCCTGCAGGTGAAAAACTGAACCATCAGGATTTACAGAGTTTAGATCAGAATTGAACCAGGAGAATTGAGGGTCCACATGCACATTGAACCTGATATATGATTGGGCCTGAACGGATGTCATAGCTCCCAGAATGATTGTTATGGCTACTAATCGTTTCATATTTTATACTTTTGTTTATCACTATAACGTTCAAATTTAATGATTATGCTGAGACCTGTTCAACAGACCCTGCTTTTTATGTCAGTGATTGCAATGGTGATCGCCGGATGTAAGAGTGATCCCCTGGATGTTGATATCTCTGGAATAGATGCGGAGACAAGACTGGAACGCTTCGACCTGGATCTTTTTGAAATGAACCAGGATACCATGGATGCTGCCATCGGGGCCCTGTACCAACAATATGGAGATTTTTTTGATGTGTATAACGTGCACGTGATTAATATTGGACAGGCCTCCTCCAGAAGGTACTCCTCTTATTTGTCTATGTTTATCAATGATCCCACAAACAGGGAGGTATTTGATTATACCAGACAGGTTTTTGCCTCTGCTTCCAAGATTGAGGAGAGGCTGAGTGAGGGATTCAAGCATTATCTCTATCATTATCCCGATTCGACAGCCCCCCGGGTAATAGGATATGTAAGCAGGTTTAACCAGGGACTGTTTACCGTGGGCTCGTTTGTGGGTGTCGGCCTGGATCAATACCTGGGGAGTGATTGCAGCTATTATCAGAAAATGGGAGTGCCTGTTTACCTGGCCCGGAAAAAAGAGCCGTATAGAGTGCCTGTGGATGTCATGCTTGCCTGGGCCACTAAATTGTATCCCTATAACGATTCGGTAGATAATGTGTTATCCAGAATGATTTATCATGGTCAGCTGGCCTGGTTTGTGGGGGCCATGTTCCCGGAGCTGGATGACCGGGAGATTTTGGGTTTTACTGAGGATCAGATGCTTTGGTGCAGGAATAACGAAAAGCAGATGTGGATCCACCTGGTAGAGGAAAAGTTGCTTTTCTCCACCGATCCCATGAATATTCGAAAACTGGTGGAGGATGCCCCAAGCACACGCTTCTATACTTCTGAATCGCCAGGTCGGGCAGCTGTCTGGCAAGGATGGCAGATCATCCGGGCCTTTGCGGACCAGCATCCGAAGTTCAGCGTTCCCCGGGTGATGTCGCAGCGAAACTACCAGGACCTGCTCAGGCTGTCGAGGTATGATCCGTGACCAGTCCTAAATAAGCGTAGCAGATTAGTTGACAATAATAACATGTTGCTAAGCGCTCAAGTGTATTACTGATGCGCTTAGTTCTGCAATAGTATATTTTGGACCCTATCCGCTGAGCAGAAGGATGGCAGTTCCAAGAGATATTAAATGAAGCTTGTTCCTTGATTTCATATCGGGTAGTTTAGGATGTATGTTGCTTTGATCATGGAAGCTGAATTACATTTTATTCAGGATAATTCCCAGGCCGAAATCCCCCGCACCGCTCATATGGAAGCGAGAATCATAGTAGGTGACGCCTGGACCAAAACTGATATTCCAATACCAGCGCCGGCCCATGGTATACTGGAAACCTATGGTTCCTCCTATGGAGTAACGAAGATCGGGGAATTCAATATTAAAAGGGAGACTGACAAACCAGCCGGAATAATATCGGGTGCGTTTGCCTTTGTTTTGGCGATCCTGCAGGTTGAAGTAATAACGTGGTTCAAGCGTGAAGCTGGGTGAGACATACGGTCCTGGGGAGGGGCCCCAGTCTTCGTAATCCCAGAAACTGGTTTTCAGCCAGAATCCAAGAGCGAGGGTGAAATTTTCCGTGGGGGCAATCTCTCCGATCAGTTTGGGTGAGACCAGGCTGACCCGGCCTATAAATGAGGGAGGTTCCGGTTCCGGACTATGGGAGTTGTCCTGCGCCTGCAGAGGCACTATGATCAGGGCACATAAGAGTGCGGGCAACAGTGTTTTCATGGGTCTGTATCTTGCGTTTTAAACTACTTGAAACATGACAAATACCGTGCCGCTAAACCTTCTGGAGCTTGGTGCCACAGATCTTGCAATAAAGGGCATCTTTGTCGTGCTGCCTGAGCCCGCAATTCGTGCAGTTCACATACTTATTGGCCTGGCTCGCTTTTGCTGCTCTGCCTATCTCAACGCTTATAATTCCGGTCGGCACGGCAATGATGGAATATCCGGTGAGCATGGCCACCGAGGCCACGATTTTCCCCAGGACCGTGGCAGGGGCAATATCCCCGTAACCAACGGTTGTAATGGTCACAATGGCCCAGTAAATGCTCTGTGGAATGGAAGTGAATCCGTTCTTTTCACCTTCTACCAGGTACAGGATGGAGCCCAGGATCAGTACCAGTGTAAAAACCGCACCAAAAAAAACAATGATTTTATGTTTACTTTGTTGCAGGGCCCGCATTAGAATGGCTGCCTCCTTGATATACCTGGCCAGCTTCAGTACCCTGAACATGCGGAGCAGTCTGAGTGCACGGATGGAGAGCAGGAAGGTTGCCTGATCAAAGACCAGTCCCAGGTAGGTTGGCAGAATGGCCAGCAGGTCCACAATCCCGAAGAAACTTGTGATATACTTCCTGGGTTTTGGGGAGGCGTAGATCCGGAGCAGATATTCCAGGGTAAATACCAGGGTGAAGAACCATTCTGTGGAATAAAAAATGTCGTGGTGCAATTCACGAAGGCGAGCCACACTCTCCAGCACCACCGCACTCACACTGATAATGATCATCCACAGGAGGATCACATCAAATGTTTTTCCAGCCCGGGTATCGGTGCCAAATATGACTACAAATATTTTTTTCCTGAGATTCACATCCTATCAAAGTTATAAAAAAAAAGACCGCCCCTTGAAGGCAGTCTTTTTTCATGCATTACTTCCCGACCCTATTCTGGGCTGATTGCTTCGACGGGACAAACATCGGCGCATGCGCCACAGTCAGTACACAGTTCAGGGTCAATCAAATAAATATCTCCTTCGCTGATCGCTTCAACCGGGCACTCATCAATGCAAGTACCACATGCAGTACAATCATCTGAAATTACGTAAGCCATATCTTATATATTTTTAATTCTTACGGAGCAAATTTAGCTTCAAAAATTTATTAAGCAATCCCTAGCGGGATATTATTTTTTCAACAGCCTCTATTTTGAGTAATTCTATCGCCAGATAGGCCATCAGAGAGATGCCCGTACGCAGGGCAGATTCATTGACTTTCAAGAAGGGAGAGTGGAGGGAGTAAGGCTGATTAGAACCGGGATTGCCCACACCCAGCCGGTACATCATCCCCGGGATAACCTGAGTAAAGCAGGCAAAATCTTCGGCAGTCATACGGATATCCATATCCTCCACCCTGTCTTCACCCAGTAGTTTGACAGCCAGTTTTTTTGATTCATGAGTGATCTGCTCATGGTTATGAAGGAGGGGGTATCCATGCCGGACCTCAAATGCAACGGAACCTCCTGCAGCTACTGCAATGTCCGAGGCAATCTTTTCCATGAGCCCGTGAGCCTCTCTTCTCCACTCTTCATCCATGGTCCGGAAGGTTCCCTCAATGAATACCTCATCGGGGATCACATTGGTGGCCCCATCGGCAAGTACCTTACCGAAGGAGAGGACTGTGGGGGAGTCCCCCGGCGCCTTGAGCATGATCTCTTTCTGCAGGGAGAGCAGCATCTGAGATGCCATCAGAATCGGGTCCCTGATAGCTTGCCTCAGGGCAGCGTGGCCCCCTTTCCCTTTAACCGTGATAAAAATTTCATCGTTGGCGGCCATGTAAATTCCCGGCTTAAATCCTACATGTCCGGCATCCATTTCGGGTAGGATATGCTGTGCGATGATCATATGGGGGACACGATCCTTAAAAATATCCTCCTCCAGCATCAGTTTTGCCCCTCCGGGTATCTTCTCCTCGCCCGGTTGAAACAGGCAGAGAACTTCGCCTTCAATTTCATGTCTCAGCTGCGACAAAATACGGATGGTTCCAAGCAGGGAGGCCATATGCATATCATGGCCACAGGCGTGCATTACTCCCTGGTTGGCTGAGGCATAGTTCAGCCCGGTTTGTTCGCTTATGGGCAGGGCGTCCATGTCTGCCCGGAGGGCAATCCGTTTGCCCAGACGGGTGCCCTTGATGCGAGCTATGATCCCTGTTTTAACATGGGGGTATGTATATTCGATTTCCCATCGGTCCAGCGTTTCCCTGATTAGTTCAGAGCTGCGGAACTCCTGAAATGAAAGTTCAGGATACTGGTGCAACTGCCGGCGGATGGAGCGGATCTCTTCCTCCAGCGTATCAGTGAGGATGTGGGCTATTTGCTGCTCCAGGTTCATGCAGGGCTATGAAATTAAAAATCGAGGCTCAACGAGAGGTAGAACATTCTGGGTTGTACCTCCATATTTTCAACTCCCCAGGCCCAGTCAAGGCGGATAAAATAGCCCAGCAACTGGCTCCTGATCCCAAATCCGTATCCTCCAACAATGGGATCCCGGTTCGCATCGATGGTGATGGTCATGGGACCGTTTTCGATGATCTCAGTGTTCCAGGCATTTTCGTCGTTAAAAGGATGAGGTCCGGTCCAGGCCGTACCCACATCGGCAAATCCAACCACCTGGAAATTGTTGAGGAAGCCCGAACCCAGCGGGTGCCCTGCCAGATAGCGAAAGATGGGCATCCGGAGCTCTGTATTGACTACCACGAAATTGCTGCCGTTCCTGATATTCTGTGAGAAACCCCTCACATTGGTGGCCAGGGCCTGGTAGGCATAGTTCCGAGTATAATCGATGGCTACTGATTCATTAAAGGTGGGGATTCTGGACTGGTTCAGGTTAATCCAGTTATCCACACTTCCCAGGTAGTAGATCAGGGGGCTTCTTCCAAAGGAGGTGCTTCCTGCAATCCGGTTGGCCCAGATCAGTGAGCGGTGGATCCGGGTGTAGTGCCTGAAATCGGCCCCAAGGACAAACAGGTCGGATTTAGCTGCATTGATTTGGCGGTAGGCCTCTCCAAAGACCTTCCAGCGCATTCCGCTGTATAGATTGGTACCCAGTTTCCTGGTATTATCAAAGATCAACTCTCCTTTTACCCCTCCCCACACCTTCAATAGGTTGGCTTTATTTAAATTCTCATTGTTTGTGGAAAGATATACTGAGTTGTCATGCCTGAAAGAGGCAGTACCTTTGACCGCCAGGGTTTGCCTCAAGGGATATTTTACCGAAGCAAGCAACTCATGGGTATAGGTCTTGGCGACGGTATAAGAAGTGCCAGTAAATCCGAGATAGTTCTTAAATACCTGGCGATGAAAAATAAGCTGCTTGTCAAGTTGCTGCTTCAGGTTCTCAAAGCTTAGCAGGTATTCATTACTGTCGAAGTCAGTGGCAAACCGGACTCCCCCCACCAGCCGGTAATCTTCAAAGAGGTCATTGGCGCCCACCTTAAATAGAAGGTTCAATCCCGGATTATAATAGAAGGCTCCACCGGTAAAGGCCTGGTAAGAAGCGTTCAGGAAGCTGAAGTCTATCTGGTTAACCAGCTTATTGGGATAGAAGGAGGTGGAATAATCGATATACATCATTTGTTTGTTCTCCGCGGAGTCCAGCACCAGGTTCAGGTTTCTGTTTCTGAGCTGGTTGTTGTAATAATTCAGCTTCTCTCGCTCAAATATGTAGTTGTTGATATCGATCTTAAATTCTCGAAGATCAATGGTATCGCCCTCATGAACCAGTTGATTATTGGCAATATCCTTCATGGAGATCACCTTCTTCTCCACATGGTGAATCGAGTCTTCTGCAGTCAGTCTGCTCACATGCCGGTCCCTGTATTCAGTGGGTTCCAGCAGATCCCCGAATTTCCGTTCAAACTCCATGGGGTATTTATACATGTGGTATCTGCGATCGTTGTAAATGATCTCTGCAATCTCCCGAGTCTCTGTATTGATGTCGTGCGATAGTATATTCCGTTTGTAGTTCGACAGGGGAAAGCTATTGGCAAAATACCGGTAGTGAATGGTGGTATCTACCAGGCTGATGGCACTGTCGTACCTGGCGTAATAGCGGTTTATGATGCCGTTTTTATCGCTCAGATAAAAGAACTCGTTGTGCCCGGGGGAAAGAGGCTGTGTATGATTGATGTAATTTCCTTCTGATATTTTCTGGAGCTCCGGGCTTCTGTTGGCATAATCGTAGACGTAGACTGCGAATGCGGTGGTAGTATTATTCTCCGGATCATTTTCCAGAAATAGTGTGTCTCTTCTTCGGTTTGAAACGAAGGAGATATTGTTCATATTGTTTATGAACTTCGGATTGAAGTCGTCGGCCAGATCATTGGTGATACGATCATTGGTCGACGCAGCGATATCAAACACCCAGATATCGGTTTGTCCGTCTACCACTGCTGAAAAAACCAGTTTGCGGGCATGCGGGGAGAAGCTCAGATCCAGTACTTTCTCAAAGTAGAGCAGGTTTCGGGTAGTAATCGCTTTGGTTTCAAGGTTATACACATGAAACTTTAGTTCCCCCTTCTCTTCGGTTACAAATCCAAGAATTTCCGAAGAGGGGTGCCAGGCTAATTCAGGGAAGGAGTAGTCATGGATCTGATCCAGTTTTTCCCCCTTCTTATAGATCCTCTTTTGCTTGTTAGTGGTTTCATCGTGTATCCAGATCTTATATTGACCCTTCTGGTTGGTTACATAGGCCACCATCCGGCCATCGGGACTGATTTTTATGTTCTGGTACACCCTCCTTTTATGGGGCTTTCCCAGAATCTTCCCCTGTTCCGGAAGCCCTGCACTTTCTTCGGTGGCTGTATAGAGCCCCAGGTAGTATGCGGTCCAGTCAATGGAAAGTTCTTTCAACTTACTGCCCAGTACATAGTGAAAACCGGTCTCAGCATTTTTGTTGATCTTGGTAATATAAAGTATTTGTGGGATAATGGACACTCCGTAAAGATCAGCCACGTATTTCCAGAAGGAGTGTCCGGCATATCGGGCATCATCGTCCTGCAAATTCACAAACTTTTTATATTTTCCTGATACAATCCCATCTTTCACCCGATTCTCCAACTCGTAATCCCAGGGATTGGAGACAAAGGAGATCAGTCCTTCCAGGTACCATTCCGGAAGATTTATCATGGTACTGCTGGTGAGGTTATCCCTGATCCCCTTTCCATACATCATCTCACTGAGCAGAACCTCAGCAATGGCAGCCCTGATCTGGCGTTCAAAGTTCATATGATCGCCATCAAAATAAAGGAATACTTTGTTTTGAATGATGTTAGTGGTGCCGCCAATATTATACTCTTCTGCCTCGGAGACCAGTCCGATATTGCTTTGTCTGAAATCAGAAAGCTTGTTGTAGGTAAGGAAAATAAGTCGCCGCTCAATATC
>Ga0180435_10006461_pt1 | contig 11226 bp, 12 predicted proteins | sample SS_ome_3_FD_132467 | JGI IMG/M metagenome (GOLD analysis project Ga0180435, IMG submission 132467) | Hypersaline lake sediment archaeal communities from the Salton Sea, California, USA - SS_3_S_1 metaG | ecosystem: Environmental > Aquatic > Non-marine Saline and Alkaline > Hypersaline >...
CGCCGGATGTCGCGGCTGAAGTCGGCAAAGGCATTCGGGTTGAACAGGGGCACGTTGGCCAGTGCCAGCACATCGCCGGTCCGGGGTGCCATGACGACGGCAATTCCGGATTTGGCTTTGTGCTTTTCCACCGCTTGTCCGAGCGCTTTTTCGGCCAGGTGCTGAATGGCCCCGTCGATGGCCAGAACGACATTGTTGCCGCTCGTATTGCGCGTCATATCGTCTTCGGATTCGAACCCGCGGCCAAACGCATCCTTCAAAACGGTGGCAATCCGTTTGCGACCGGTCAGCTCGGCATCGAACTGGTATTCGATGCCTTCCAGACCGTTGCCGTCGATACCGGTGAAACCGACCAGCTGGGCGGCCATGGTGCGGTTGGGGTAGTATCGGCTGTGCTCGGGCAGAAACTCCAGCCCTTCCACCTCGAGGGCCTTGAGGGCGCGCGCTTGTTTGGGCGTGATTTGACGCTTGATCCAGACAAACGATCGCCGGGACGACAGTTTGCGGGCAATGGGCTGGGGTTTGACCTTGATAATGCGCGCGATGGCCCGGGCCGTTTGGCGCGGATTTTGAATTTTGCGCGGGTAGGCCGCCAGGGATAGGGTTTCGATGCTGACGGCGATTTCGCGCATGCGTGTATCGTAAATACTGCCGCGCTTGCCATGGGTCTGAACAGTTTTTTCATACTGGTCAGAGGCTTTTTCAGCCAGTGATGGGCCAAAGAACACCTGAAGATAGACCGCGCGACCGACGATCGTCCCGAGTCCCACAAAAAAGACGATGCCGATCAAGGTCATACGCATGCGCAGTGATTTCTGGCCGGACAGGGTTTTCATTCCATCACCACAATCTGGCGGGTTGCCGGAGGTGCCAATCCCAGCTGCCGTCCCAGGGCTTCGATGCGTTTGGGCGCTTTCAAGCGTGCCAGTTCAATGGCCAGGTTTTTACGGATCGTCCGCTGCTGCTCATAGGTTCTCGATGCCGTTGCAATCTCATAGCCCATGCGCACACACTGGACGCGGCACCAGGTGTAGGCGAACAATTCGACAATGAAGACCAGCATGATCGCCAACCAGATGGTCTTCAGCCCCTGGGGCTGTTTTTTGGTTGCATTGCTGGCCATGGTATACCCGTTATCGTTTTTCGACAGCACGCAGACGCGTGCTGCGGGCCATCGGGTTCGCGGCGATTTCTTCCGCCCCGGGCCGAATCACCTTGCGGGTCAGCACGGTTACCTGCGCGTCCCCCGCGCAGGTGCATACCGGTGCCCGGGGGGGGCACGTGCAGGCCCGGGCCATTTCCCGGAAGGTCTGTTTGACGATCCGGTCTTCCAGTGAATGAAACGACAGCACGCATAGGCGCCCCCCCGGTTTGAGGCAGCCAATCGCCTTGGGCAGCGTTTGCTGCAATCGTTCCAGTTCGCGATTGACGGCGATTCGCAGGGCCTGGAACACCCGCGTCGCCGGGTGAATTTTCTGCTTCCGGCCGGCGGCCGGCGGCATGGCCCGACAGACGAGGTCCGCCAGGGCCTTGCTGCTCACCAGCGGTTCCCGGCGGCGTGCCCGGACGATGGCCCCGGCGATGCTGCGGGCCCGGCGCTCTTCACCGAATTCACGAAAAATGCGTGCCAGGTCATCGGGTTCCCAGCGGTTGACAATGTCGGCTGCCGTTATGCCGCTGCCCGCATTCATGCGCATGTCCAGGGGTTCGTCGCGCTTGAAGCTGAATCCCCGACCGCTGTGCTGCAGCTGGTGGAGGGAAAGCCCCAGATCCAGAAGGATGCCATCCACCCCGGCCAGACCCAATGCAGCGATGATGCGGTCCATATGGCTGAATGAGTCGTGATGGAGGGAAACCCGGGGAAAAAAAGGGGCCAGAACGACGCGGGCGTTGCGGATGGCGTCCAGATCCTGGTCGATTCCAATGAGAAGGCCGTCGGGTTGAATACGGTTGCAGATCAAGCGGGAGTGTCCTGCGCCGCCGACGGTTCCGTCTACGTATGTTCCACCGGGCCTAAGATTGAGATAGTGTACGGCCTCGGCCGGCATACAGGAAATGTGGTAATCGGCCATCACATCATAGTCCTAGGCTGGCGATTTCGTTCCTGACCTCCTCTTTTTTCAGATCCGTTTCCAGGGCCTGATTTTCAGCCTCCCAGGTACCCCGTGACCAAATTTCGAAATGGTCCAATACCCCGACCAGTACGATATCTTTTTCAAACCCGGCATATTCCCTGAGCATGGGGGGAATCAGGATGCGTTCCTGCTTGTCGCAGGCGCATTCAAAAGCGCCCCCGATAAATACCCGGCGAAACCGTCGCATATTGTCGCTTTTCTGGGCCAGCGACAGCAGGCGGGTTTCGATACCCCGCCATGCTTCCAGCGGATAGCCCACCAGACAGCCGTCCATGCGGGAGACCATGACCCGGTCACCACCACCGGCCCGTATAAGATCCCGGAAGCGTGCGGGGATGATGATTCGCCCTTTACTGTCGATGGTATGGAAGGAGCTGCCACGAAACATGCTGTTGGTCCTTTGCACCACTTTACTCCACTTTATTCATCATATGGAATGAATCGATGCAAAAGTCAAGAAAAATTCATTCGCCTGCTATATTATTTTTATAATAATTATATAGTGTTAATTGCGAAAATTGTCAAAGTAGAAATTCGTGGAGAATAGTGATGATAATTTGATCCTCATCCTCACGAAATCGGTTGAGGAGAAGGAAGGCCGGGTGGGAAATCTTGACTTAGGCCATTCAAACCGGATACCACTTCGTCTACGGATCAGCCTTGGGAGGGTTCGTTCCACCCCCTACGGGCCGGACTTTTATTTTGAGGGCATCGATGATGGATGTGCAATCGACGCGGTTTTGTGATCCTGCTGATGCGCCCGCCGTGGCCGAGGCGCGGCGAAAGGCGGAAGACCTGTTGGACGGGAGGTTGGGCAGCCACGACTGGGAACATACCCTGCGGGTTTATCGGTTGTGTGCTGACCTCGGACCGCGCGAAGGCGCCGACATGGTGGTGCTTCTCGTGGCCGCCCTGCTGCACGACATCGGGCGCAGCCAGCAGGATGCCTGCCGTGGTAATATTTGTCATGCGGAAAAGGGCGCGGAGATGGCAATGGATCTTGTGGCCGGTCTCGCCTTGACGGATGCGCAGAAGGCCAATGTGATCCACTGTGTTCGCACCCATCGTTTTCGTAAGCAACCTTTTCCGGAAACGATCGAGGCGCGGGTTCTTTTCGACGCGGACAAACTGGATGCCATCGGCGCCGTCGGTATCGCCCGGGCCTATCAATTTGCCGGGGAACTGGGGGCGCGCTTCCACAATCCCCATCATGAGGTGGCGAACACCAAAGCCTATTCGCGTGATGACACTGGTTTCCGGGAATACCAGGTCAAGCTGAAGTACATCAAAGCGCGAATGCTGACAGAGGCCGGCCGCCGGAGGGCGGAGGGGCGTCATCGTTTTATGACAGCATTTTTCGAACGCTTGCGGCAAGAGGTGGACGGTCACCTCTGATCGCCTGGATGTAAGGACCCTGTGGCGGCATCGACGGCTGTTGGTTCCCGGCCAGGCGCCGATTGACCGGTGAGGACCGGTGGCGCTGTGCCCGGCGGCCACACCGGCCATGGCCCCTAAGGAGGCTTTTGCTTCGATTCTCGAAATGTGATAAAGAGTCGCACGGTCATTGAACAGTATCGACCGGATTCGGCCGCCCCATTTGACCTTTTCGCCAGGGCGGGCGGTCCAATCACTCCCCACGCAAAAGTCCCGCGGGCTGCAGGCCATTCCGGCAAGAGCCCCACCCCAACCATCCTAAACGAAAGTGAAGGTATCATGAGCATCAACACCGTGGAACGCATTGATGACAAGGTCCCCGTCCGCCATGTGCTGATCAGCGTGTCCGACAAATCCGGTCTGGAAACCTTTATTCCCGAGATGTTACGGACCTGCCCCGGCCTGCGCATGTTTTCCACGGGCGGCACCTTTGGTAAGATCAAATCCATTCTGGGCGAAAAGGCCGAGGGACACCTGACCCAGGTGTCCGACTATACCGGCCAACCGGAAACCCAGGGCGGACTGGTCAAGACGCTTGATTTCAAGATTTACCTCGGTCTGCTTACGGAGACCTACAACGATGACCATCAGGGAGACCTTGCGCGTACAGCGGCGGTGCCCATCGACATGGTGGTGGTGAATCTCTACCCTTTCCAGCAGACGATTGCTCAGGATGGCGTCACCGCGGAAGGCGCCCGGGGTCAGATCGACATCGGGGGCCCCTGTATGATTCGTGCTTCAGCCAAGAATTTCATCCGCGTTGCCTCGGTGGTCGATCCGACGGACTATGACCGCATCCTCAACGATCTCAATCAGAACGATGGCCAAACCACCCTGGCCATGCGCTTTTCTCTGGCCCAGAAGGCCTTTGCCCATACGGCCGATTATGATCGCGCCATCGCCGACTATCTGGGCGGGCGTAGCGCCGCCGAGGTCGCCGGCTGTTACCGTTTCCAGGGTTAATACCCCCTGGGAGCGGCGCATTGCGGCCAGGGCAAAATCAATACGGGGTGTTGCCGACATTATGATCTGTCCCGATTCATGCCGAAAATAGTTGCCCGGCATGGTTTGCATGGCAACCACCCATCACTGTGACCCCATCTGAAAGGAACCCAACAATGGCTGAGGATCTGAAAAAAATGTACCGCACCATCGTCAAAGATCATTTCCCGCCGCGGATGGAGATCGCTTTTGTTGACGAGGACCAGCGCCAGACCCTTTTTTACGAGCGTGTTTCCTGGCGTATCGAGGGTGAGGCCAAAGGTTTACGCTACGGAGAAAACCCCGGTCAGGAAGCGGCCCTGTACCGGCTGGTGAACGGTAACCTGGCCCTGGCCGGCACCCAAACGATTCAAGCCGGCCGCTACCTTGCTTCGGACATCGAATTGCTGCAGTCGGGCAAGCATCCCGGCAAGACCAATCTTACCGATGCGGACAATGCCCTCAACATTCTGCGTTATTTTTCGGAGACCCCCACATCGGTGATCGTCAAACACAACAATCCCTGCGGGGTGGCCCAGGCCGACAGTCTGGCGGAAGCCTACCACCGTTCCTACATGGCCGATCGCGTGGCGGCCTTTGGCGGTTGCATCGCCTTGAATCGACCGGTGGACAAGGCCACGGCCGAAGCCGTGGCCGGACAATATGCCGAAGTGGTGGTGGCGCCTGAATTCGAGGATGGCACCCTGGCAATCTTGGGCCAACGTAAAAATCTGCGCGTGATTCGCATCCAGGCCATCGAAAGGCTCCAGCAATTTGTGGGCGAACGCGTGGTGGATTTCAAAAGCCTTATCGACGGCGGCGTTATCGCCCAGTGGTCCTTCGCCCCCGTGACGCTGCAGACTTCCGACCTCAAACTGGCCACCAGTGAGTACCAGGGCAAGACCTACACGATCGCGCGCGAACCCACGCCGGCCGAACGGGAGGACCTCCTCTTCGGTTGGCTGGTGGAATCCGGTTTGACATCCAACTCCGTTATCTATGTAAAAGACCGTTGTACCGTGGGCATCGGCACCGGGGAGCAGGATCGTGTCGGTGTCGCCGAGATCGCCCGGGACAAGGCCTACCGCAAGCTGGCCGACCGCTACTGCTTCGAAGAGCTGGGCATTGCCTATAACGAGCTGGAAGACGCGGAGAAAAAAGAGGCCATCGATGCACGGGTATGCGAAGAAAAAGGCGGATTGCCGGGGTCTTCGATGGTCAGCGACGCTTTCTTCCCCTTCCGTGATGGTGTCAACGTCGGCATCCGCGAAGGCATTCAGGCCGTGGTCCAGCCCGGCGGAGCCATGAACGATTGGAACGTGATCGAAGCCTGCAACGCGGCGGGGGTGACCATGGTGTTTACGGGGCAGCGCTCCTTCAAGCATTAGGGCGCCGAAGCGCTCATTCCCTATCAAAAATGGAGAAAAACCATGAAACGATTGATTTGTCTGATATTTGTGATCGGGTTGACGGTGATGCTCGGCTGTGCTCAGGAAAAGCCGGAAGCGGCGGCGAAGAAAATCTTCGAGCAGCAGGTGGCCGGGCACGAAGGAATAGAACTGGACACCTCGCGCCTGGTCTATACCATTGTCGCGCAGGAGGATGGCGTCGCCCAGGTGGCAGTTTCCGGCGACATGGCGGTCAAAGCCACGATTCCGCTCGTTGAGAAAAAAGGGCAGTGGGTGCTGGATCCGCCCCCCGTCGCGGCGTCTGTAGCGGAAGCGCACGGGCATTGAAGGCGCCAAGACGTATCGATGCCATTGGGGCTGCTCATGATCGCTTTTACGGAAGACGCGCAACCTCAGCCGGGGGGGCCTGATCATTCGGGTGTTTGATGGCGCGTAAGCCGAAATCGTTGCTCGCCTACCACTGGCTGCTCTTTTTGGTGGCCGCCATGTGGCTCGTGGAGATGGTCAATCTTATCGCGGATCATCAATTCTGCCGCTACGGCATATTTCCACGTAGCCCTCACGGACTGGTGGGTATTCCCTTCAGCCCCTTCCTGCATGCCGGGGTGGGGCATCTCGTCCTCAATACCGGGCCGTTGATCGTGCTGGGCGGTCTCATCCTTTTCCACGGACGCCAATCCTTTGTCCGCGCCACCATTTTTATTGTACTCACGGGCGGCTTGGCCCTATGGCTGGTGGGCCGACCGGCTTATCACGTCGGGTCCAGCGCCCTGATCTTCGGGTATTTCGGATATCTTCTGGCGAAAGGTCTTTTTGACCGGCGATTCCAATCGTTCTTTCTTTCGCTGGTGACGGTCCTGGCCTATGGCGGGCTTTTCTGGGGCCTGCTTCCGACGTTACCGCATGTCTCCTGGGAGGGGCATGTCTGCGGGTTCGCCGCCGGTATCCTGGTGGCCAGACTGGAGAGGCGCAAAGGCCGCTAAATGCCGGCTCCTGCAGCTGCAGCGAAGCTCAGGGCCCCATGAGATATGCCGGCCGGCGGCCGGATCCGCGCGCCGAATCAGGATCCCCCCCGGGGGCTTCTATCTGAAGCGTCTTTCATGGCGATAAGGTTGCTAGCGTTCCTCCCATCTGGGCTTGCGTCTCTCAAAGAACGCCTTGACGCCCTCGTGGGCGTCGTGGGTGGTGCAGAGGCGGGCAAAAGCCTCGTTCATGAGTTCGAACTGTTTCAGGTAATCCAGATCTTCGGATGCATAAAAAGCCTTCTTGGCAATCTGAATGGCAAGAGGACTCTTTTGGGCCAGGGTGGCGGCCCAGTCCCGGGCGGCTTCGTCGAGCTCCTCTTTGGGGACGATCCGGTTGACCAGGCCCATTGCCTGGGCCTCGGGCGCCTTCACCAGATCACCGTACAACAGCAATTCCAGCGCTTTCTTGCGGCCAACGATGCGGGATACGGGAATGACCGGCCCGACACAGTTGAGCCCGACATTGATGGCCGTAAGGCCCATTTTGGCATTATGGGCGGCAATAACCAGATCGGCAGCCGCAATCAGGCCCATGCCATTGGCGGCGGCCACGCCGTGCAACTGGGCGATCACCGGTTTTTTCATCTGGGAAATGGTAATGAGGGGGCGTTCCATGTGTTCGATCCAGGCCCGATATTGCATGGCGGTTTTGCCGGCCAGCTCGTTCACGTCGATTCCGGCGCAAAAGGCTTTGCCGGCGCCTTTGAGAAGAACGACTCGCACGCCCGGATCACTTTCCATGGCCGTTAGCGCCTGGTAGAGCTCTTCGGCCAGCCGGGTGTTGAAGGTGTTCAGTTGCTCCGGACGGTTCAGGGTGATCTGGCCGATGAAACGATCGTCGATTTCGGTTAGAAGGTGTTCATATGTCATGACCTTCCCTCCTGCGAATGGTGGTGGGTGGATGGGGGCCTGCAGCTTGCCGACATGTCCACGCTCTGCAGGCGCTGGCTTTTTTCCGTAACACTAAATGAAAGATAAATACAACGGGGACATGTTGACAGTCCTTTGCGGAAGGCGATAGAAAACAGACACCATCCCGCCGGATGCAAACGCGCAACCTGAGCGAAAGTTCTTAATCTGACACGACCTGGAAAGACGGTGAAATGATGATGGCTTTTCTGCGGACCGGCGTCATTTTTGCACTCGCGTTAATGTTTACGGCGCCATCGGCATCGGTTCATGCCGCTGGATTTTCAACAGAAAGCCATTTTTCCCTGTAGAGGGGCGCTACTGGCTGGCCACCGGCACAAATTTAAATAAGCATAGCAGCCATTGGGAACGGAGGGATACCGTGAAAGAAAAGACACGTGAAAATGTCTACAAAGCCTTCATCGGCGAGGCCAAAGCTTATTTCAGACTCCTGGCGTATGCCGAAAAAGCCGATGAAGAGGATCTTCCGCAGATCGCTCTGTTGTTTCGGGCCATCGCCGAAGCGGAACGGGTGCATGCGACGCGCCAGTTGAACCTCGTCAAGGACCTGCTCGTGAAGGATACGGATACCAATCTGGAGAAATCGTTCCAGCGCGAGAAATCCGTCAGTGAAAATGCCTACCCCGATTTTCTGAAAACGGCGGAAGAAGAAGGTGAGACTGCGGCGGCCGTCGCATTCAGTCATGCCCGGGACGCCGAAGGCTACCACGCCAAACTTTACGAGCGGGCCATGATGAACGTGATCAAGGACGTGGTCAAAGCCTATCATGTCTGCCAGGTTTGCGGTTATGTGACCGACAAGAAAATCCCCAAGGCCTGCCCGGTATGCGGCGCCCCTCCGGAGAAGTTCAAGACCGTTGCGGCTTAGCCCAGGATTCGGGCAAATACCTTCAGGGCGCTTTCAACCTGATCGCCGGTGATACCGTAGTGGGTTACGGCGCGGAACTGGTAAGCGCCCGTCGCACCCACACGTACCCCTTCTTCGGCCAGGCGTGCCACTGTTTCTGCCGCGGCCGGTCCCTGGCGATCCAGATCCACATAGACGATATTGGTTTTGACCCGCTGCGGATCGATCCGCACCCTTCCCATGGCGCTCAGCCCCTCGGCCAGAAGACGCGCATTGCGGTGGTCCTCTTCCAGACGACCGATCATTTCTTCTAAAGCGACAATACCGGCCGCAGCGATTACCCCGGCCTGGCGCATGCCGCCTCCGAGCACCTTGCGGTTGCGCCGGGCGTTGCGGATAAAGGTATGGCGGCCGCAGACCAGGGAACCCACCGGGGCGGCCAATCCCTTGCTGAGGCAGAAGGATAAAGAGTCCACGTGTTCGGCCAGTTCGGCCACACTGACGCCCAATGCTGTGGCCGCATTGAAAATACGGGCCCCATCCATGTGGACGGCCAGGTTGTTTTCCGCTGCCAGCTGGGCCACGTCCTTGAGATAAGCAGGTGGCAGCGGGTTGCCGCTGCAGCGGTTATGGGTGTTTTCGACGGCAATAAGGCGCGTCCGGGGAAAGTGCGGGTCGTCTGCACGGATACTGTCACCCACTCTATTGAGGTCCATGGTGCCGTCGGGCCGATTGGGAATCGTGCGGGGATGGATGCCGCCTACCGCCGCACTACCGCCCTGTTCGTAAAAGAAAATGTGGGCCTGGTCGCCCAGGATGACTTCGTCGCCACGGCCGCAGTGGGTAAGCAGGCTGATCAGGTTGGCCATGGTGCCGCTGGGAACGAGCATGGCGTCTTCCTTGCCGGTCATCTCAGCTGCGCGTTTCTCCAGGGCCCTCACGGTCGGGTCCTCGCCAAAGACATCGTCGCCCAGATCGGCCGAAGCCATGGCTTGCCGCATGGCATCGGTGGGGAGGGTTACGGTATCCGATCGTAAATCAATCATGGGGGTGCGGTCCTTTCATGCCTGTGGGGATTGCCGCCGATGAAGCGAACGCGATTCATTCCATCGACTGGTTCTGACTATCCGATTTCCAACAGCCGATCAAGACGGTTGCGACAATTTACGCTTGCCAAACACGGTCTTTTCCAACAGGATATGAGCCGCGGCCATCATCAGGGCGCCCTGCCCAGACGATTCGGACGAGGGACTGAACATGCCAGCGACCTTTCATATGACGTCTGTCGGAACGATCCACAAAACCGAGGCAAGCGTCTGGATCGAGATTGCAACCCCCTACCTGCCTGCCATGGACGGGCTGGAGGGATTCTCCCACATCACTGTTTTTTTCTGGTTTCATGAGAACGACAACGCGGAAGGACGTCGGGTTTTGAAGGTGCATCCCCGCAGGGATACCACCAATCCGTTGACGGGTGTTTTTGCCACCCATTCGCCCCTGCGCCCCAACCTGATCGGCATGACACTTTGTCGTGTGGTGGCGATTGAGTCTCCCAAGATCGTCATCGATCGTATCGATGCCTTTGACGGTACGCCCGTTCTTGACATCAAATGCTATATCCCCAGCTCACGGTCCTTTTCTTCCCTTCGGCTGCCCGGCTGGGTCTAGCGGTGCCTTGGCGCATGGTTGAACTATCGGGACAGATCGAGCAGGTGACCTATTTCGATGAGGCCTCGGGATTCACGGTGGCGCGCATGCGTGTCCCCGCAAACGATGCCCCCATAACCGTTGTCGGACGTCTCCTGGATCCCCGTCCGGGTGAAGTCGTTACCATGACAGGCGAATGGACGGTTCATCCCGCATTCGGCCGGCAGTTCAAGGTCAGTGATTTCAAACTGGATCTGCCAACCACCCGGGAAAGCATCCTCAAATACCTTGGTTCGGGCTTGATCCAGGGGCTGGGGCCGGAGATGGCCGGGAGGATCGTCGCAAAGTTCGGCGACCAAACCCTTCAGGTGATTGAAAAGGATATCAAGAAGCTCGGCGAGGTCAAAGGTATCGGCCCCAAACGCCTGGCCGGCATCCGCAAGGCCTGGGAGGAGCAAAAAGAAGTTCGCCAGCTGATGCTCTTTCTCCAGTCGCACGAGATTCCCACCGGGCAAGCCCTGAAGATTTTCAAGGCCTACGGGAACAACGCCATCGCAATTTTACGCCGCAATCCCTATCGGCTGGCCGGGGATATCGCCGGCATCGGTTTCATAACCGCGGATCGCATGGCCCGCCAGATGAACTTCCCCATCGATTCTCCCCTGCGGGCCGAAGCCGGTGCCCTTTACGTGCTGCGCGAAGCGGCGGACCAGGGGCACGTCTATGTCCCTGAACAGGATCTGGTGGCGCGTGCCGCCGATCTGTTGACCGTGCCCCCTGGCCTGATCACGGCGGCTCTCGAGCGGCTGGTGCAAAAC
>Ga0180435_10006462_pt1 | contig 11224 bp, 7 predicted proteins | sample SS_ome_3_FD_132467 | JGI IMG/M metagenome (GOLD analysis project Ga0180435, IMG submission 132467) | Hypersaline lake sediment archaeal communities from the Salton Sea, California, USA - SS_3_S_1 metaG | ecosystem: Environmental > Aquatic > Non-marine Saline and Alkaline > Hypersaline > Sediment...
ACCCATTCGCCGGGAGCGAATGGGAACGTTCGAGCGCAGCGAGGACGGCCCGCAGGGCGCGGGGCAGGAGGCCCCGCGTAATCTGGTGCCGGCACCATTATCTTTTTCCACTCCATTGGTGAATTTCGTGCTTCGTTGGTTCGAAGGGAATTCGAACGAGCAGCGTTCAGCGCAGAAAACCGTGATCAATCGCCCGGCGATAGTTCCTTGTTACGCCGCGCCGCTGCCAGGCCGAGCAGATCCTCGGTGACCAGGTAGAGGCAGGGGACGAGCACCAGCGTGATCGACGTCGCGAAGATGATGCCGAAGCCAAGCGAAATCGCCATCGGGATCAGGTGGTAGGCCTGGCGGGACGTTTCCAGGATGATCGGCGTCAGACCGCCGAAGGTGGTCAGCGTGGTCAGCACGATCGGCCGAAAGCGGCGCAGCCCGGCTTCATGGATCGCATCATACACACCCATGGTTTTTCGGTTGCGGTTGGCGTGGTGGACGAGGATCAGCGCTCCGTTGACCACCACGCCCGATACCGCGACCACACCCATCATGCTGACGAGCGACAGGTCGTAACCCAGGATGATGTGTCCGAGCACTGCCCCGACGATGCCGAAGGGGATCGCCATCATCACGATCAAGGGCTGTATGTAGCTGCCGAAGGCGATGGCCAGCAGCGCATAGACCACACCCATCGCCAGCGCGAATCCGCCCCACAGCGTGGCGGTCGATTCGCGCATCTCGGCCTGGCTGCCCTCGAAACTCCAGGTAATGCCGGGAAAATCGGTGCGCAGCTGCGGCAGCACTTCTTCCCGCACCACTCGCAGCACCCGGTTGGCCGCGCTCTTGGGTTCGACCTTGGCGCTGACCGTGATCACGCGGCGTCCGTCGCGCCGTTCGATGGAGCGGAACGCTTCGTCCTGCACGACCTCGACGACCGAAAGCAGAGGCACTTCCGCCCCGTTCGGGGTGCGAATGATGAAATCGTCGAGGTAGCGGATGTCTTCGCGCTCTTCTTCCGGCAGCTTGACGCGCACTTCCACCTCGTTGGTGCCGCGCAGATGCCGCAGCGCGATGGCGCCGAAAAAGGCGTCGCGGACCTGGCGCCCGACCATTTCCGGCGTCAGGCCGAGCGCACGGCCCTCGGGCTGCAGCGTGAAGCTGAGCTGGGATTTGCCTGCGTCGTAGTTGTCGTTGACGTCGCGGGTGGCCTCGAAGGCGTCCATGCGCTCGAACAGGGCAGCGCTCGCGCGCGCCAGCATGTCAATGTCCGCGTGGCTCAGGTCGATGTTGATATCGGGCCGGTAGCCTCCCGGCCCGCGCTCGGCCTCGAAGGTGATCTGGTCCACGCCTTCGATGTCGCCGATCTCCTCGCGCCACAGTTCGATCACTTCCCGGGTCGTCATGTCCCGCTCGGCCGGCGGCTTCATGACGATTTCGACATCGATGAAGCTCTGCCCGCGCACGTTGGTCTTGATGCCCTCGGCCGCGCGGTAGAGGTCGTGCTTTTCGAACATGCGGTGCGTGGCCTCGGTCACCTTCATGGCCACGGCGGCGGACTGGTCGTGCGTGGTTCCCACCGGCAGGCGCACGCCCGCCTCGATTTCGTCGGCCGCCATTTCCGGCATGAGGATCATGCCCATGTGGTCGCTCAGCGCGTAGCCGGCCGTCACGATGAGCAGGGTCAGCGACGCCGTGAGCGTGACGTAGCGGTGGCGCAGGCAGAGGTCGAGGAACGGGCGGTAACGCGTGTTGATCCAGTTGCTGGAAGCGCGCGCCACGCGGCGCTGCCAGTGGTGCAGTTCCTGGCCCGGTAGCGATTTGCTGCGTTTCCCGATGTGCCCGAGGTGCGCCGGCAGGATGAACAGGGCTTCCGCCAGCGAGAACAGCAGCACCACGATCACCACGGCCGGCAGCGGCCACCAGTAGTTGCCGGTGACACCCGGCAGGAACAGCACCGGCATGAAGGCGACGATATTGGTCAGGATGCTGAACGTGACGGGGCGCGCGACTTCCTGGGCGCCGACGATCGCCGCGTTCATGCGGTCAAGGCCGCGTTCATGGTGCTCGTACACGTTCTCGCCGACCACGATCGCATCGTCAACCACGATGCCGAGCGCCACCAGGAAGCCGAACATCGAAATCATGTTGATGCTGATATCCAGCGCCGGAAGAAGCGTGAACGAACCGATGAACGAGATCGCCATGCCCATCATGATCCAGAAGGACAGGCGGTACTCGAGGAAGATGCTCAGGATCAGCACGATGATGATCACGGCCAGCACACCATTCTTCAATAGCAGGTAAAGCCGGTCGCTGAAGTCCTCGGCGCGGTTGCTGTCGATGCGGTACTGGATGCCGTCGGGCAAGGTCATCTCCAGGTCGCTCAGCACCGTTTCGACCGCCTTCGCGATGTCCAGCGGCGACTGTTCGCCGATGCGGTACACCTCCAGTTCGACCGACGGCTGCCGGTTGAACTGCGAGTGGAAGCCTTCTTCCTCGAATCCGTCCGTGATGGTCGCGATATCGCCCAGGGTCAGGGGTGCGCCGCTGTCCGAACTCACGACCACGATATCGGCCAGCTGCCGGCCCCACAACTTGCGCTCATTGATGCGCAGAAGGATCTCCCCGCCGCTGGTATCGATCGAGCCGGCCGCGACGTCGCGGCTCGATTGCTCGATGATGTCGGCGACCCCACCCAGCGTCAGGCCGTATTCGCGCAGGGTGGTCAGCGGAATTTCGACATGGGTGACGTAGCTCGGAACATTGTTCAGTTCCACGCGGGTGATTTCCGGCTGGTTGAGCAGTTGGTCGCGAACACGCTCCGCCAGCTGGCGCAGGGTCCAGATATCGGCGTCGCCGTAAAGCCCGATACTCATCACGTCCCGCAGGCGCGCCTGCAGCCTTACCTCGGGCCGTTCGGCGTCGTCCGGAAAGGTGCGGATCTGGGCGACGGCCTGGTCGATATCCTGGTAGGCCTTGATGCGGTCCACGCCGCTCACGAGTTCGAGCTGGACCAGGCCGGAGCCTTCCCAGGCACGCGAGCGGATTTCCTTGATGCCGGCGACGCCGCGGACCGCTTCCTCGACGGGCAGCAGGATGCCCTGCTCGACCTCTTCGGGAGCGGCGCCCGGGTAGCGCACCGAGACTTCCACGACGTCCAGCTGAAAGTTCGGATCGACTTCCTTCTGCATCGCCATCGCGGTCCAGATACCGCCGACCAGCAGGATGATCATCGCGAGGTGGGCCGCGATGGAATTGCGCGCCATCCAGGCGATGGGGCCGCGTCGGGCCTGCTCGGGTACGGGTTTTTCGTTCATGACTTGAGCCGCAGCGATATGCCTTCCTTGACGGTCGCCAGGCTGGTGGTCACGACCTGGTCGCCGGCGGACAGGCCTTTTCCTACGAATGCATGTGCTGCATCCTGGAACACGATGTCCACCGGCTGGATCACGAGTTTGCCATCGCGTTTGAGCCAGACCGTGTCGTCCTTGCGCACCAGGCTGCGGGGAATCCGCACCACGTTCTCGATCGGGCGACCGTGGATCCGGCACTCGACGAACGAGCCGATAAGGAGTGCGGGCGCTTCCTCACCGCCCTCGCGGCCAAGCGGGTCATCGACGGCAACGATGACGCGCGCCATGCGCGTGTCGCCCTCCAGTTCACCCACCAGCCGATACAGGTAGCCTTCACGCGCGGTGCCGTCAGGCCACGCCGTTCGATGCCGTACCGATACCGGCGAGCCGTCCGAGTCTTCTTCTGCAAAGGTCAGCCAGCGCAGGCGGTCGAGCGGCAGCGTCGTTTCGACCCAATAGGTGTCGACGCCGACCAGGCGGGCCAGCGCGTCTCCGGACGAGACCTGTGACCCCAGGTTGACCTCGCGTGAAAGGACCTGGGCGTGAAACGGAGCTTTCACCGTGGTGCGATCCAGGTCGAGCTGCGCCCGTTCGACCGCCGCGCGTGCGGCGCGAACGACCGCCTCGGCGCTTTTCAATTGCGGTTCGCGCAGCACCAGTGCCCGGTTTTCCGGTTCCAGGTCCTTGTTCAGTTGACGGTAGTCGCGAATCGCTATTTGCTGCCGGCCGTGCTCGATCTCCAGCGCGGCGAGCGCCTGCTGCAGCTCGCCCTGGCGCTGCTCCAGCGCGATGCGGTAGTCCGCCGAGTCGAGGCGAAGCATCTCGTCGCCGGCGGCGACCTCGCCGCCCGGCACGAACTCGGCGGCCATGCTGAGAACTTCCCCGGAAATTCGTGGCCGCAGGGTCACTTCGCGGGCCGGGGTCACGGTGCCCATGGCCTCGATAATCGGGCGGAAGGTGCCGGCTTCCGCGGTGATGACGTCGACCAGCATGGCGTTCTCACGCACCGCCGATTCGCGCTGCACTTCCGGTTCGGTGTTGTAGATGACGGTCAGCGCAACGGCCCCGGCCAGTACCAGGGCAGCGCAGAGCAGGAGCGTCGCGCGCAGGCTGATGCTGCCGGACTGTTTACCGTGGTTTTTTCGTTTCAACGGCATCCTGATTCCATCCTCGTGCTGTCGCTGCTGCAAAGACATGAATCGTGACTTGGGGTTGTTACGCATCCAGTCAAGTCGCGCGGCTTGCAAGCGTACAGAAAATCCAGCCCTGGGACTGAACCGGTCATTTTACGGATTCGAGGAAGTGGTCAACGGCCTTACCCAACGGCTTGCCCGGGTTTTCGCGGCAATAGCGGTCGATCCGGCGCGTCATGGCATCGGGTGAGGCCTGGTCCGCCCATCCGGGCGCGGCCTCGTCGAGATTGCGGATCAGCCACTTGAGCGTCGTGAAATAGGTATCGCTGTGACTTTCCCGGTGCGTCACGAAGCGGGCGCAACTCATTTCGCCCAGGGTGGGCTCTTTCTTCGTTTCGTCTTTGTCTTCCATGATCTTTTTTGCCGGATCTTCGAGTTCGAAGGTGGCCGGCGCGGCAGTCGCGGCCAGCGCAAGAAGGACGATCAACAGCAATCGAAACATCGGTGTACCTCGTTCGAAATCTACCGTGACTTTAATCGAAACGACGGCGGAGTGAAACGCGGCAGCGGTCGGATCGGTTTGCCGCAGGTCAGTGCCGCGGCCTGGCCGAGGGTGTAAAAAATAATGAACCTGTTCGGTAAAGGAGTGTTTCTGATGGCGGATCATCACCGGGAAAACGACCTGCAGCGGCGTGACTTTCTGAAGCAGGCCGGGCTCGCGGTCGGAGGCATCGGGATCGGCGCCGCCGGGTTCTCGGCCGCGCTCCAGGCCAGCGAGGAAACCGCTGATGCCCCCGGGTGGCCCTGGCCCTACAAGCAACTCGACGTTGAACTCGTGCGTAAACGCGGGCACCTGGATTACTACGAGGGCGGCTGCATGTACGGCTCCAGCGGCGGGCTCCTGTCCGTGCTGGCGGAAACCGTCGGCGACCCATGGACCACGTTTCCCCACGACATGATGCGTTACGGCGGCGGCGGTATTGCCGGCTGGGGCACCGTCTGCGGCAGTCTGAATGGGGCCTGCGCCATCATCACGCTGGCAGCGGGCAGCGACTACGGCAAGATCACCAACGAGCTCATGGCCTGGTACGGCGTGACGGAATTTCCCAGCGAAGCGGCAAACCGGTACGCGGCCAACCGCGAGTACCTGGTGGGCCAGTACAAGGCCGACGCCGTTCTGCCCACTACGGTAAGCGGCTCGCCGCTGTGCCACGTCTCCGTCAATACCTGGTGCCGGGCCACGGGCTTTGCGTCGGGCTCGGCCCAGCGCGCGGAACGCTGCGCCCGGCTGACCGGTGACGTGGCGGCAAAGGCCGCGGAACTGCTCAACGCTTACGACGCCGGAACGCTGGTCACGGGCGACTTTGAAAAAAGCGAATGCAGCAGCTGTCACCACATGGGCGAAAACTTCGAGTCGGGCCAGTTCATCATCGGCAAGGGCAACAACTGCACCGATTGCCACGGCGCCGATCCACACGCTGCGATCGAGGGTGTGTGAAAGCAACTGCTGCCACAATAAAAAACGGGCGCCGTGAAAGCGCCCGTTTTTTCATGCCGTAAAGGTTTTCAGAAACGGTATCTGGCCAGTACCCGGAACACGTTGACATCGTAGTCCGGGCTTTCCTCGCCCATCGTGAAGATGCCTTCGATCGTGTAGGGATCAACACCGTCCACCATCCAGTCGCTGGTGTCATAACTTTCGTTGTACAGTTCCAGGCCGATACCCCAATGGTCGTTCACGTCGTAATCGACATAGAGGCGGATGTTCTCCAACTCGGTCGTCAGTGTCGGGAAAGGCGTGCCGGAGCCGCCATCGATCACCTGGATGTCACCCTCTGAATCGGAATACACGTAATCGAAGCCCCAGCTCCACTTTTCCTTGAACTGACCGGAGAAACCGAAACCCCAGGACAGGATTTCATCCTCGGTAAAGCCGTTCCAGGGTGTCGCGCCGTCGCCATTGGCGGCCGACATGCGCGCCTCGATAGTCTCCTGGGTGAAGAAGGCATATATGCTGGAGCCGCTATCGAACAGGTAGTTGAAATCGAAGCTGATGGCCTTTTCTTCACTGTCGTTCAGCCCGATAACCGACTGGTCATAACTGTCGTCGGTACTCCAGACACTGAAGCTGACGCCCACGCGATCCATCGGGGTCACGTCCAACTGTGCCGTCAACCGCTGGCGGTCACGGTCAGCCATGTTGTACTTGCGCATCAGCGGGTTTTCGGCCCGGCCGTAGTTGCCTTGCTGCTCCGGTGGAGATGCATCGCGGCTCAGGTCTTCGTAGCGCAGCCGCATGTCGAGCATCGCCAGCGGCGTCCACTGGACTTCACCGAAATAACCGTCTTCGTCGGTCTTCAGCACTTCCTGATAGCTGCGTTCGATTTCCTCCATCACGTAGCCGGCATTCAGGCGCAGCTGATAACTGGCGCGCCAGCGCAGTTCCACGTCGCCACGCGACCTTTCGTAGCCGTAAGGCCGGTTTCTGCGCGGACCTTGCTCATCGATTTCGAACATCACCGGTTCGTACAGGTCGATCGGCGTCTTGTTGTCACGCTCGCTGGCCTTGTAGGAAGCCGTCAGGTCCAGCCCCTTGCTGATCTTCATGTACAGCCGGCCGGCCAGGCGGTACATCGAGGTCTCGAGCTTGCCGTTCAGCGACTCGCGCGGCAACGGCCGGTCTGCGAAGTTCGGGTTGATCGAGTAGGGCAGGAAGGCGTCGTTCTGCTTTCCTTCTCCGCTGGAGAACTTACCGGTGAATTTCAGCCAGTCAGTGAAACGGATGGCGCCCACCAGGCTGAACTGCTGGAACTCGTTGCCGGGTTCCAGCGCCGTGCGCGAAATGTCATCGCCGAAACCGAGCGCCAGCGGATTATCCCAGGTTACCGAGCTGTAACCGTTGTCGAACTCGGAGCCCATGTACTCGGCCCGCAACTGCAGCATTTTGCCCGTGTACTCGACGCTGGCGTCGAAGCGGTCGGTGGAGTAGTTCAGCGGTGACGGGAAGAGCACCGCGTTGACGTAAAACACGCCGCCGCCGAAAGACTTGGTGCCGTCTTTTTCCTGGCGCTCGAAATCGACGTCAAAGCGCCACTTGTCGAGGCCTTTGAAGGTGAAGCCGGCGCCGCCGATGGTGCGATTGCTTTCCAGCGCAGCGTATGCCAGCGGCCCGCCCGGAGCCCAGCCCGCCGGCAGGGTCAGCGTGTCGCTGCCAACGCCTTCGAACGGGGTCATGGTGCCGTGGCCCAGGTAGCGCGGGATTTCCTGGTAGCTGCCGCGAAAGTCGTAAGTGCCTTGCTTGCCGGCTTCGGCATCGAGTATGCGGCTGTCCAGGGCCAGGTTTTTCGCGTAGTACTCGACATAGTGGCCGTTCTCTCCGCGGTAGCCGCCTTCACCGCCCAGGTCGAGCGTGAACCCATCGTCGTCCAGGCCACGGTAATCGGCGAACTTCGGCGTGGGGTCGTCCACATAGACCAGGCCAAAATCCGCGCCGCCGTACCAGCCATAGGGCACCACGCAGAACTTGCAGACCCAGTTGGACGTATCCGGCGCGTCGGCCGTTGTGTCAGCCGCCAGCGCGGTGCCGGCCGGTATCGCCAGGCAGGCGGCCAGGGCAAGCTGAAGCCGGTATTTTCTGTTGCGTTTCATGCTGACTGCCTCCTATCGCATCTGCGAAGAGCCGGACGGGTGGTTCGAGCCGTGCACCTGGGAGTGGCAACTCATGCAGGAGCGCGAGCGCAGGAACCGGTCGGCGGGTTGCGTGCCGATGTCGTCGCCGGTGTAGGCGAGGGACGGATGGCCGGCTGCCGAGTGACACTGCTGGCAGAGCAGCGGGGGTCGGCGGGTCAGCGATGCCGGGTGGTTGCTGCCGTGCGGTTTGTGACACAGGCTGCAGTCTTCGGTCGCAGGCGCGTGTTCCCACAGGAAGGGGCCGCGTTTTTCGGCGTGGCAGCTGTAGCAGGTATCGTTGACGTTGTCTTCCGTCAGCAGGAAGTCGTTGTTGCCGTCGTGCACGTTGTGGCAGCTGCTGCAGGTCATGCTTCCGAAGCGCAGCGGGTGACCGTGGGCCTTGAGCGTATCTGAGCGCACGCGCTGGTGGCACTCGAAGCAGACTTCCTGCTGCCCCAGCGGATCCATCACCGTGTCATGTGCGTCGTGGACGCTGTGGCAGGAAACACAGGCGACATCAGAGCTTTCGTGGGCGCTGCCCATCCAGCCGATATTCGAATGACCGCTATGACAGCTCATGCAAGGCGCGTTTTGCTCGGCGGCCGTTGCCTCTTCGTCGTCGGCGAAGGTATGCATCGGCGGGTTTTCAGCCTTGTTCCTGGCTTTCATGTGCGCCGCGGAAGGTCCATGGCAGGCTTCGCACTGCAGGTTGCTGAACGGTGCGTTCGGGTCGGTCAGCGAGCCGTGTTTCGTTTCGAAGATGCCCATGACGTTCCACTTCGCGCTGCGATGGCACATCAGGCAGCTGTCAGCCCCCTTGGACGTGTATTCCAGCTCCTCGTCTGCCAGGGCGGACCCTGGCAGAGCGTAGAGAAGAACCACGACCAGGATCATACTCAGCAAGGCTTTCATATGTTGTTCCCGTTCGTTACAGGTTGTTCGGATCAGCGTGACGCATCACTCAGTCGAACCGCAGGGGCGCGGGGCGGTCGAGCATGACGCTCTCGCCTTCTTCGACCCGCTCGCCGCCGTTGATCGGATCGGCCGTCCAGCCCAGCTCGGTGAAGTCCACCCCGCCGCCATGGCAGTCCAGGCAGCTGTCCGGTGCCGGTCCGTAACCCAACGCCATTTCCTTCGGCGCGATCTCGTGGTTCACCGCCAACAGCATCTCGGTATCGGCAAAGTAGTACTCGCCGCTGTAGTTCTGACCGGTATAGGCGGCCCCGTCCTGGATCGCCAGGTTCCAGTCGTACTTCGCCCAGTACGGGTTCGGTCCGCCCTTGCTGCCGAACAGGTGCGGCACCAGGATGATGTTGTTGTTCGCATCCGCCGGCTGGTTGCCGACCATCTTCTTGAACGGGTAGATCATCGCGTCGGGATCGGAGTAACTGCCCCGCGGCGTCGCCATCTGCACCGGCTCGGAGGTGAACGAGTCGCTGACGTTGATCACCATGCGCTGCCACATGCCGTTCGACCAGCGCAGCGTCGGCCGTACGTTCTTGGCCCACATGAACGAGCCTTTCATCTTGTCGTAGTCCTTCATGCCGCCCGTGCCCGGGATCTCCTGCGGCACCCGGTCGGCATCGCCGGCGTCTTCCCAGTACCACTCGGTCTTGGTCGCGGTATGCCGCGCAATCGCCGGGATGTGGCACACCTGGCAGGCCAGCCGATCGTGCAGCCCGCCTTCGATCAGGCCCGCCACACTGGTGTCGCGGTGGATCACTTCGGCACTGCCGTGGCAGTCCGTGCACTGCTTCATCTCGCCTTCGTGCACGCTGTGCAGCGCCATGCCGGCCACGCCGTGGTTGTACTCACCCGTATCCGGCTCGTGGTTGGCGCCGTGGCAGGCCACACAGGTCAGGTTGCCGCCGTCGGTGCCCATGTGCACGTCGTACTCGCGCGTCGTGTTCTTCAGGTTCAGCGCCAGGTCGCCGTGCTTGACGTTGTCGCCGCCGCCCGCCTTGGCGTGGCAGCCGATGCAGTTGGTGCGCGTCGGCGCACCGCCCTCGGCGATGCTGCGCGCCACCACGTTCAGGTCAATGCCCGGTTCCGGCAGCCCCGCCGTCTTCGGCGCCTTGGCATAGCTGCCGCTCTGGTCGTGGCACACCAGGCAGTCGATGTTGGCCGGATCGTTGAAGTTGTAGGTCTTGTCGTCGTAACCGTAGCCCGTATGGCACTGCGTGCAGCGCCCCTCGTTGCTCGGCACCGCCACGCAGAAGTTGTTCAGCAGCTGGTTCTTGCCGTATTCCGCACCGACCAGCCCCTCGATGTTCTCAACCTTGCCCTGCCACTTGAAGTGCCCCATGCCGAGCATGCTCTCCGCCGTGTCCTGGTGACACATCAGGCAGGACTCGGTGCCTTCGTAGAGGACCGTCGAGAAGTACAGCTCGTGAATGTTGACGTCGTTGATCGAGGCGTACTCGATGTAGTCCTGCGGGCTCGACAGGCTCGTACCCGCCTTGGCCAGCATCGGCAGCTTGCCTGCCTTGATCCGTTCGGCCTCGGCGCCGGCTGCGCTAAAGCCCGTCAAAGGAAGCAGCATCACCAGGGCTGCACAGGCGACCAGGAACTTGGCTTTCATCGTCTTCTCCTAACGTTATGCGACGGTTTCATCGTGTTCTGGAACAACCGGCTCCGGTGGATCGATCAGGGGCCATGCAGGGCACTCACAACCACCCGCGAGAACCGGTCTCAGGGCAGAATATCCACCGAACCTTAACCACAGATTAAGTTACTATTAAGGAAACACTCAGGTTCTGACACAGGTCAGCGATGCGCCGAAAACCGCATCACTGCGCGCTTGCAGCGCGAGTGAGAACCACTCGCAACGAAAATTTAACACCACCGCCCCCAAGCCCAGACAGGGCGCGGTTTTGCTCCCGGGCGCCCTTGCCGAAGGGCCGCGGCCAGGGCCGCGGAAGACACCCCCACACGCGCCTCGCAAGCGCTTCGAAGGCCGGGCGAAGACCTTAATTAAGGTTTTTTTAATATATAAAACTTATGATGTAGATCAAAAGCGCAAAACCGGGACCCCGGTTCCGCGAAACAAACCCGGCGCGTTCAGAAACCGCTCAT
>Ga0180435_10006464_pt1 | contig 11224 bp, 8 predicted proteins | sample SS_ome_3_FD_132467 | JGI IMG/M metagenome (GOLD analysis project Ga0180435, IMG submission 132467) | Hypersaline lake sediment archaeal communities from the Salton Sea, California, USA - SS_3_S_1 metaG | ecosystem: Environmental > Aquatic > Non-marine Saline and Alkaline > Hypersaline > Sediment...
AAGGGAGCATCACAAATTGTAATAAATAAAAAGCTGCCAGATGATTATACCTCCAATCTGTTGTCACGGAACGCTTGAAGATATTGCATACAAAAATCATCTTTTCCAGCTAAAGCGGTTGCTGCAATGATGTTGGCCATCATTTTCTTGTCCAATGGATTGATGATCGCCCCGTCCAATCCTTTGGCTATGGCCATGCTCATGAAGGTTTGGTTCAAAAAAGGTCTATTTGGCAGGCCGAAAGAGATGTTGGACAAACCGCATAGCGTGTGAATACTTTCAAATGTGGAGACGATTTTTTCAATTGCGCTTAAAAATTCCACTCCAAACAAATTGTTCGTCGATACGGGCTGAACCAGAGGATCCACATAGATATTCTCAATAGCCACATTTCTCTGTAAAAGCCCGTTGACCAGTTTATCAGCGATTTTCATCCGGTCGTCAGTGGTTTCCGGCATGCCTTCGTCGCTCATGCAGAGGGCAACAACCTTCAGATTAGTACCAGCAACTAATGGAAGCAGGGTATTGTAGCGATCCTTTTCGAGCGATATGGAATTTATCATGGCCGTTCCTTTGTGAATAGCCAGTGCGGTTTCAATTGCTTTTGGATCCGGGCTGTCGATGCAGCAAGGTCCGTCCACAACAGTTTGCACGGTTTCCACCAGCCATTTGAGATATTCTGGCTCCTGCCCAACAAATACGCCAGCGTTAACATCAATGTAATTGGCCCCAGCATCAAATTGATCCTTTGTCACCTGCTTGATCGCTTCTTCATCTTTTGCTTCAATTGCTTCCTTGATGGCTTTACGGCTGGCATTGATCAGTTCTCCAACGATAATCATAGCTATACCCTGTTCTTTTTGAAATGTTCACAGCAAAGGAGTTCCTAAAGCTTCAAAAAGCTTTTCACCAATTTTACAGCAGCGCCTGCATCTTCAGCATAGCCATCCGCTTTTATTTCATCAGCATAATTCTGGTTGACCGGGGCACCACCCACGATGACATTTACCTTGTCACGAACTCCGGCTTCCACAAGGCCCTCTATGGTCGTTTGCATTTGTGGCATAGTAGTGGTTAAAAGAGCGGATAGTGCCAGGATATCAGGCTTATGGGTTACAACCTGCTCTACAAAATGATCCACCTTAACATTAATGCCCAGATCAATTACCTCGAAACCCACGCCTTTTAGCATGGTAATCACCATATTTTTTCCGATGTCATGCAGATCACCAAACACTGTACCCATCAAGATTTTACCCTTGGATTGACTCTCTCCTTTGGCAAGGTGGGGTTCCAAAACGACCAAGGCCTGGTTAAGTGCACGCGCAGATAGTAAAACTTCAGGAATGAATACGGTTCCGTCGGTAAAGCGCTCTCCAATTATGGCCATCGCCGAAAGCATGCCTATGTTCAGTATGTCGGCAGCAGCTTTTCCCTCATCCAACATGGCTTGAGCTTTTTTTACAGTTGCCTGCTCATCCCCTTTCAGTACCAATTTCTGCATCGCCAAAAAATCTTGATCTTGAATGATGGATGTGTCCTGGCCGGCCTGGGTTCCTATTCTCTTCTCTGCAGTTTTAATCTGTTCTGCACTAATGGGGTCATAACCACCGGCCTCTATAGGCAAACGACCTTCTTTGGCGCAACGTTCACCCAATCGTACCAAACGGTCGAAATCCGCGCCAGGAGGTGCTGTGTCACCAATACCCACAATAAATCGAGTGCCAGGAGATATTGATGCAAACATTTCATCCATAAAGGACTCAAATTCTTCATCTGAGGCAGATTTGTGCAAAAACATGGATTCAGGAACACCGCCCCATATAGTAATCTGACCGTCACGGCACCATCTGTTGTAGTAATCTGCCAGCTTTACCTTGGTCATGGGCCAAGGAGCAACCGCATCAGCCAGGTCCATGTCGCTTGCCGCGATGAGGTCCATTAACTTCTGATTTTCACCGTCGGGGTGCATGGCAATCAGTTTGCCCTTATCATGAAGCGCCTGAGCTGCTTTCTGACACCAAGGCAGAAAATGTTCTTCATACAATTCCGGATAGGTTATCATGTCATCCACATTGGCGGACCACAGGACACAATCTGCCGGCGATTCGGCGATTATTGGCAGGGCCTGGTTATAAAAATGTTCCAACGCCTCTGCCAACGCATTCATCTCCTGAGGATAGTCTTTATAGTGCAAATAAAATTCTGTGGCCTCCAGGAAAGTTTTTTGGATGAAATGGATTGGCGATGTACAGGCAAGGCCCATTGTATTGGCCACGGCTATGCCCTCGTCTCCCACAGTTTCTTTCCAGGCCGCGTATTGCTCATAGCGCGGGCTCAGTTTCATATTACCAAACATGTGGGCCAGAACTTTATAGTCCTGCGGCCCTTTAATAGCGTTTTCCTTCACCCAGGTTATGGATGCACCAGAAGCTTTCATGGCTTCTGTCTGACCGTGGCGCACCTCCACTACACCCGCAGGTGTACGGTACACAACGTGGGTCATCTCCTCATCATCGCTGCTTTCCTGATTGACTTCTATTTCCACATCGGAAGGGAATTCAAAGCCAATAACGAACTCTTTGAGGTGATAGAGACCGATGGCACGGTGGTATATATCTTCCGGCTTGTCGGCAGCAAGGTATGCTGGTACGGTTTTGTGCTGAGGCCAACCCTCGGCCTTGTAGATTTCATCTATTGTGTGGCGTTTATATTTTTCGGGTAATGTTCCAGCCCGCTTATTGGCATTATACCATAAATCCAATCTAGGCCCGTAAGGCAAAATATCCACCATCTCTCCCCGGATGGTCTTAAGTAAACGTTTTTTATGATTCATCTAACCTACCTCCTTTAGATTGTTTGGCCTATCTGAAACCGATCATCACTTTAGGTAGCCATAGAGCCAATTGGGGAAAAAGAATAATAATTGCTATGCCTACTAACTGAATAACAACATACGGCATGACACCCCGAAACATGTGCCCAAGCTTGATCTCAGGTGGCACTATCCCTTTTAGGTAAAAAATGGCTGGCGCCATGGGTGGTGTCAGATAACTTGTCTGAATGACGATTAGAAACAGGATTGAGAACCAGATGGGATCAAAGCCCATTTTAGTAACTATTGGCGTGAAGATGGGGACAAAAATCAAAAGCACGCTGATCCAATCCAGCAAAAAACCCATAACGAAAGCTACCGAGAGGAACAAGAAGATGGTCATACCCGGGGTCAATTTCATGGATTGCAATATTTGCTCAGTGACACCCCCACCATCCATACCTAAAAATACAGATGTGTACATGGTACCGCCGGTTAAAAGAAGCATGCACATACAGCTGATACGAAGGGTGGTTAAACACGCACCGAAGAAATTTGCCCAGCTCAGCTGACGGTAAGCCGCCGAGAGAATAAGAGCGCCACAGGCCCCAAGTGCAGCGGCTTCTGTAGGTGCAGCCAGCCCAAGCAAGATAGTGCCCATAACTGCAAAAATAAGCGCCAATGCCGGCAGCATGGATGTCAGAGTGATCCATATAAGCTCTCTTGCAGGCATTGACATCTCGTCTTTAGGGAGCCCTGGACCGTCTTGTGGACGGAGGTAGCAACGGACGATGATGTAGAGAACGTACAATAGTGAAAGTAAAAGCCCAGGCAGAATTGCAGCCATGAGAAGTTTACCCACCGACAGACCTGCTACAGGTCCATAAACCACAATGACCACGCTTGGTGGAATGATTGTTCCTAAAGAACCACCAGCGCAAATGGTTCCGCAGATTAGCCCCTTATTATATTTGTAGGCCAGCATGGGTGGTATCGCTAAAAGTCCAATGACCACCTCCGAAGCACCAATTATACCTGTAGCGGCTGCAAAGATCGTACACATTATCACCGTGCCAACAGCCAATCCACCCCTAAGACTTTTCGTCCATTGAATCATGGCAGTATAAAGCCGCTTTGCTATACCCGATGCCTCAAGCATGGAGCCCATGAAAACAAAAAGAGGTACCGCGGCTAAGACATAGTTATTGGCCACATCCCACACACGTCCGATGAGCATGGGGCCGACTGCGTTGCCGAAAGAGAACCATCCGAAGAAAAAAGATGTTCCCATCAATGCGAAGGCTACCGGGAAGCCACAAAAGATAAATAAAAGTACCATTGGAAACATCAACAATACAAAATATTGTGAATCCAGCAAGGCTTCCATTATAGTTCCTTTCCTGTGATCAGTGTACTCAGAGACTTCAATAGCTCGCTGAGACCCTGTAGACCCAGAAGAACAAATCCTACAAGCATAGCAGTCTTAAAGGGCCATAAAAGTGGTTGCCAAGGGGTAAACTGAGAAACTTCCGCTGTTTGGTAGGCCTCTTGAGCCACATCCAACGCACTGATTATCAATACGATCATAACCGGAAAAAATATGATCGCATAACCCAGTGTATCGATCAGGGCCCGGCCCCTGATTGGCAGAAGAGAGTAGAAAACATCGATCCTGATATGACCTTTGATCAACAGCGTGAAAGCGGAGCCGATTAGAAAGTGGGTGCCATAGATCATATAAGTGATCTCATAAGACCAGATCGTCGGTCGATTGAAGAAGTATCGAGCAATTACTTCGTAAATAAGGGCTGCAATCATTGGAATTGCCAATAAGGAAATTCCCCAGCCTGTGTACTTGCTTATGGCCTCCAGAGGTCTGATAATGCGTTTGAGCAACTCCATGCCGACTCCTGTGTTTAGCGGCGCCTCTTAAAAACCTGGGGCTAAAGAGGCGCCGCCCTTATTTAGTTGTCCAGATATCTGATATTGCCCACTGGTTTCCACTGTTTCTCGAATGCTTCCTGGGAATCAAATATCTTCTTGAACCATTCGTTTTTTGCGGCATACTCCTGGGCCCACTCCTTACCAAGTTGTTGAATCTGTTTCTGTACAGCCGGCTCCAGGAAAATAATTTCGTTACCGTTCTTTCGGAAGGTTTCCAAAGCTTTTATGTCCAACTTTCCTATAGCGATCCAGGACATGAAAGTGGTCTCGATGGCGGCTTGCCTGATAATGGATTTGAGGTCTTCCGGCAAGGCATCCCACTTGTCCTTGTTAATGGCAAGTTCAAAGGGGGCTGTGGGTTGGTGCGCTCCAGGAACCACAACGTATTTGGCCACTTCATGGTAGCCCATAATAATGTTCTCTCCTGGGCTGGCCAGCTCGGTTCCATCAATGATCTTGCGCTCTAATGCTTGGTAAACTTCCGCGGTGGGGAGGGAGATAACTGAGCCACCAAGCTTAGGCAAAATCTGAGCCCAAGCACCCACGGTTCGCATTTTAAAACCTTTGAAATCTTCCAGGGTTTTCACAGGCTTGTGAGAGTGGGCAAATGCCTCGGGCGGTCGAATTCCACAAACAAAAGTCATAACCCCGAACTCTTCTAGGCGGAATTGTTGCCACAAATCTTGTCCACCGCCGGCATATAGCCAGTGCATCATACCAACAGATTCCATTGAGCCTGCATAACCCCCCAACATAGCGGTTGCTGGATTGCGGCCTATGTCATAACCAGGCCAAGTATGCCCCATCTCGACGATACCTTTCTTGACTGCGTTGGTGGTTTCCAGTGGAGGGGCTACAGTCCCACCGGGAAGAACCTTGATCTTCATGCGTCCGTCGCTCATAGCTTCAACTTGGTTAGCAAATGCCTCGGCCATATCGGTATATACTGGGATGCCAGCCGGCCATGAGGTGGCCATACGCCACTTATAAGTCTCGGCCTTTAGGTCATTTTGAAAAATTATGAGGCCCAGCATTACAACAACAATAAATATCATTCCAGGTTTGACGATTCTTGTGTACATACCCTTTCCTCCTTGATTTGTTTTAAACTGCATTAGAAATAAAAAGCGAAATACCTTACCCTTACCTGCCTAGTGAACATGTTGCTGATAGCGTATTAATCACCTGCAAGATGCACCTTTACAGGAAAGACGGAAAGCGACCAAAAAGGTGCATTCCCAATATACCTCAGCAAAAGCCGTGCCCAAAAGTCGGAATATTTTTTTGATATGATTCAGGGAGGTTATAATTTTCGAGACAACGTAGTTTACGTATTGGAGTACCAGAAGGTGCACCATAAGGTGCAATTGACCAATAGCGGGCACTTACAGAATTGAATGAGATAGAATGCTTATTAGGCTATGGGCTATAAGTCGGTCATTTTTTTAATACGCCCCTGGAGGACACGGCGGGAGATTCCCAAATACTGAGCAGTCTTGGTGATATTCCCCTGGTTTTTCTCAAGAGCCCGGGCAATAATTTGGTTGTTAACCAACTCCAAGTCCAAAGCGTCGTCAGGCAATTGGAATTCAGATTGGCCTAAAATCGGTTCCTGGACAGAATCTGTTTTTAATTCCCGGTGGGAAACAGGTTCAAAGGGCAAGTCCTCTCCCCCAACCCTTTCCGAGGGGCCCAAAAGGGCCAATCGCTCCATTACATTTTTCAATTGTCTTACGTTACCAGGCCAGGGGTGGGATTCAAGTCGTTTTACAGCGGACGGGGCAAAACCTCCGAAGGTCTTTCCCTTTCGAACACAGGCTCTAGTCGCAAATCTTTGGGCCAGGGGCAGAATATCTTCTTGACGTTCCCTTAAAGAGGGGACGGCGATGTTGCAGATATTTATCCGGTAAAACAGATCCGTACGGAATCGCCCTTCCTCGATCTCAAGACGAAGGTCTTTATTGGTGGCACATATAAATCGAACCTTGACTGGAATTTCTTTTACACTGCCCAGGCGAAAGAATTTTTTCTCCTCAATAATCCGCAGCAACTTGACCTGCAATTCCAAGGGCATCTCACCAATTTCATCCAAAAAAACCGTACCGCCCTCTGCCGCCTCCAATTTTCCGATGGCTCCTTTTGTGGTGGCACCGGTATAAGCACCGGGCTCATGGCCGAAAAACTCACCTTCAAACAACTGCGGGGAAATGGCCGCACAATTGATGGCCACAAACGGGCTCAAGGGATCAGTTTTGCTATAGTAGTGGGTATAGCGGGCTACCAGTTCCTTCCCGGTGCCACTTTCACCCTGAATCAGCACCGGAAGCGAGGGATCCTGGCTATATTTTTCGGATAGGGAAACAACACGACGCATGGCATCGGAGTGCACTCGGAACTCATCCAGTCCGACTTCTTGCATATAGGCCCGCCGCAGTTGCTCGGCTTCATTCCGTAGAGCCTGGGATTTGACCTCCAGACGCTGGGTGAAGTCCATTTTCAGGCTTGTGTAGTTGTTTAAAAGCGTTTTATATGTCTCAAGGCGCTGCAGTGTCAGGGCCAGCTCCTTGACATTAACAGGCTTTTGCAGATAATCGAACGCGCCCAATTTCAAAGCGTTGATGGCGCTGTCTAAGTCGCCATGACCGGTGATTATGATTACATCCACTAAAGAGCGTTCCACGTCCTTCAGCCGCCGCAATAACTCAAGACCATCCATTTTCGGCATGCGTATGTCGGTTATCACCACATCCACCGTGCGAGAGTGAAAAAGAGCAAGACCTTTTTCGGCATCCCCCGAACAGGTCACTTGGTGGCCAAGTTTGCCTAAAAATTTAGACAGACTTTTTCTGATATCCGGCTCATCGTCGATTAATAATATCTTCAATTCAAAATGCCTTTGGGTGGAAGAACCACACGGAAGGTCGCCCCGCCATTTCGGTTGTTAAACACATCAATCTCACCAGAATATTCGCTTAAGATTGACTTGCTGATACTCAAACCTAACCCGGTTCCTTGTCCCACATCCTTTGTAGTAAAAAACGGATCGAAGATCTTGTGTTTCAATTCCGATGGTATGCCCACAGCGTTGTCTTGAACTTTCAGCTGTACCATATTATCTTCGAGATTTGTTTCGACCTGCAACATCTTATCTTCACGCGTGCATTCTTGCAAGGCCTGACTTGCGTTCACCACCAGGTTCAATATAACCTGTTCCATCCGATGCAAGTTAGCCATGACATGTGGTAAACTGGGGTTCAACTTCATGCGGACGGAAATGCCACGAGCCTCTAGTTGACGCCCCATCATAGAGAAAATATTCTCTACCGCCTGGTTGAGATCCACCCTGCGGGGTCCTTCCCATTTATCCATTCTGGAAAAATCCCTGATGTTTTGGATAACCGCCGACATCCGGGAGACTTGTTGTGAAATCATTTGCATGTCATCCATAAGATCATTTTCATCAAGCATCCACCCCTCATCTCGACCGAAAAGCAGCCCTTCGGCGACGACCCGAATAGTATTCAGAGGCTGATTAAGCTCATGGGCAATGCCTGCCGCCATTATCCCCAATGAAGTCAGCCGATCTTCATGACACATCTTAATATCGTTGAGACGTACCTTTTCAGCCAGGATTTTTTGATCGGTAATGTTGTCCATTATAAAATGCACGATGGGCTGTTCCTGATATTTCAGGATCCCGACATGAGCCCTGAAATACAATATTTTTAATCCGTTCTGGATTCTGAATTCAATTTGAGAAGACTTCCTGGGTGTTCTATAGAGCCGTTCAATGCAGGCTATAACCTCATCCCGGTCCTCGCGGTGTATTAGATCTCTAAAATTGACCAAACTGATAGGCCTGTTCATGCTTTCAAACAGATCCGAGACAAATTCGTTGTGATAGACGATATCGGATTTAGTCATCAGCATCATTCCGATACCAGCAAACTCGATGATTGTGCGATACCTGTCTTCGGAGCGCCGCAGTTCTTTTTCAACTTCCTTTTCCTTGGTCACGTCACGAACACAGTGTATGGCCCCAATGACACGGTTGTTGAGATCGCGCAACAAGGAGGTTTTGAAAGTTAAAAAAATAGCTCCGCCTACCATCTCAGGGCAATAGGCCAAGCCGCTGACCCCATCACCTACTTTATTGAATTCCCGGTATTTTGACTCCCATTGCTTGTCTGGATGAAGAAGAAGATCAGGAGCGGTGGGACGTCTCTCACCATAAAACGGAATGGCGTGAACGTAATCGCCCCTTCCGATCACCTGATCCTTTTGAAACCCGGTTCGATCCACAAAAGCCTGGTTCCATACTGTAATAAGGCCGTCTGGGCGCAAGACACAGGTTGGATAGGGCAGGGTTTCAATTACGTCTTCCAGTTGCTTGGTTGTGTTTAGTTTGTCTATCCATATTTTCAAAATACTGCAAAAATAGTCCAGTACCTCTTCAATTAGCAATAGCTTTGAATGCGTACTGGAAGCATCAACTAACAGAAGGCCAAAAAGGTCATCTTCACAAAAAATGGGGGCAATCCACATCTTTTCGTGTTTTCCAAAGCTTTTGGCTAAAGGCTTTTTTATGCTAATGGATTTGCCTTTATTCAATTTTTCCCAACCGGTTGTGTCGATTAGTCTTCTATCTAGTTGTTCAGGTCCAAACTCGCCCTGACCTATAGGAGCCTCATTGCTTTTTATACAGACTATCTGGGTCAGTAAATAATCATCCCGCTCCAAATATTTTTTCCTATAAATAGCGGTTCTATTTACACCGGTTGCACAACTAAAAACCCGTAGGGCATTCTCCAGTCCCTCTATCATGAATGAGCTACGGTCAAGAATTTCAACAATCTCTTTGAATGTCCGCATTAAAGAAACTTCATTATCACGCATTGTATTCTCCACAATGATTAAACAACATTGACCATATCATCCGCTTTATTCATACGGATGGCTCAACATTATTTTGTACTGGGATTTTGATCTTTCTAAACTAACAATCAGCTGTTCGGCTACTGCAGGTCTGATATGGAAGGTTCACCAGCTAAAAAAAATCTATGGATAACTACTAGGATAAACAACCGAGCAAATTAGTTCGAGAAAATTCTCCATCCCATCCATATTGCCAACACATAATATTTGGAGTTAACTTATTGTTAACATAACCATTTATCATGGATCCAAAACTGCTGCAACAATTTGCACCGGGTGAAGGACTTGAAGTAGGTCATCATCTTTCAGGTTACCAGCCAGATTTATCTGGCAGCCAGGGCAGCCGGTAAGCCACAGGTCTGCACCGCTGTCCCTGGCATTGCTCACTTTCCTATCCACTATCTGCTTTGATATTTCTGGATGGTCATAGAAAAAAGTCCCTCCCCCTCCGCAACAGGCGTCGAAATCCGGGGTTCGCAGATACTCAACACCGGGTAAAATTGCCAGTAGACGTTCAACCTCCCCAAGCACCCCCTGATGGTTGCGCAGGTGGCAGGGCGCATGATAAGTCACTTTAAGCAGATTATCTTTAGCTGCGAAATGCGGCTCCAACTCACTACGGTTTTCCCACAGGAATAAGGAAATATCTTTGACTTTGGCTGCCAGCGTTTCAGCCCTAGACGTGTCCTCTCCCAGTTCTTTCAAAATTGGAACATACTCCGAGCCAAAGGCTGAACCGCAAGTAGCACAGTCGGTAATCACCGCCATGACATCATTCCGACCAAATAGATCAATATTTTTCAAAATGTTTTTTCGCGCCATCGCGGAACTTCCCTGTAGGGCCATAGGCAGCCCACAACAGACCTGGCCGGCAGGTATTTCCACACGGTATCCCATCCTGGTGAGTACCTTGACCACGGCCCGACCGATGTCGCCGAAAACATAGTTGGTAGCGCAACCGGTAAAATACAGCACAGTCCCGCACTTCTCACCGCGTGGTTCGATCACCGCGGACATTGTTTCCCTGAAGGGCCGATCGTTGAATCGAGGCATGCTTTTTATAGGGATGTTGCCCAGCTTGAAATCTCTGAACAGTTTGTCCAAAGTGGCTCTCTGACCCACATGGGCAAATCTGGCGGCCAGTTCCATTTGCTGTTCGTGGGTTAGAAAATGATATAGTGCCTTTTTCTGCCAGCCTTGTCCGAAATCTTCCACCATTGCCGAGCGCATGTGCTGAAACAAGGAAGCATGATTCACACCGCTGGGGCAGCCGGCGGAACAGCTGCCGCACATCAGGCATTGTGAAACAATCTGACGCAATTCTGGAGAGGATTCAAGGTCCTGTTCGGCGTAGTGCTTGATGAGTTGCACCTTGGCCCGGGGGCTCAACGATTCTTGTCGCTCTCGTCCATATACGGGGCAAACACTTAGGCATAGCCCGCACTTATTGCAGCGATCTGTCTCGATTGCTTCCACCTTGGCTTTGCCGCTCATACAAATTTGCCTGGATTGAGGATGCCCTTAGGATCC
>Ga0180435_10006466_pt1 | contig 11223 bp, 11 predicted proteins | sample SS_ome_3_FD_132467 | JGI IMG/M metagenome (GOLD analysis project Ga0180435, IMG submission 132467) | Hypersaline lake sediment archaeal communities from the Salton Sea, California, USA - SS_3_S_1 metaG | ecosystem: Environmental > Aquatic > Non-marine Saline and Alkaline > Hypersaline >...
AGGAACTCTTATTCTGGTCACATCCCCTTGACAGAGGATCAAAAATACGTACTATCTAAAGGCGAATTGGCATGAAGATGTGACCAAAACCATCTGACAAGTCACAAGTCATAAATACCCGAATATTATGGCAATAAAAAAAGCGCCGGCTAGCAAAAAAGCACCGGCTAAGCGCAGGGTCACCGAAAAATCCATCCGGAAACGTGCAGAAGAAATCTATCTGAAGAGGATGGAAGAGGGCATTCCAGGCGATGCAGAGTCTGACTGGCAACAAGCCGAAAAAGAGTTGAGGAGCCAGTGAAATCAAAAAGCAAAGGATTTGGGACGGCCCCTGTATTTTTCACGGCCATATCCACCATTCTAGGGCCATACTATTTCTCCGCTTCGGCTTTGCGGTCGGTACACTGGGCTTCTGGGGCGTGCTGGGCATTATTCTGCTGGGGCACCTGGTGACCATCCCCACCGCCCTGGCCATATCTGAAATAGCTACCAATAAGCGGGTAGAAGGTGGTGGGGAGTAATTTATTATTTCGCGGTCCTTTGGCCTTAATATCGGGGCCACCATAGGCATTGCCCTGTATATGTCCCAGGCAATCAGTGTGGCTTTCTACATCATTGCATTTACAGAGGCTTTTGAATTTTTATTCAATTTCGTGGCAGATGAATTTGGATTTACATTGCCCCATCAGCTGATTAGTATTCCCGCAACCATTGGTCTTGCATTCCTGATTATTAAGAAAGGAGCCAATGTGGGAGTGAAAGCACTGTACTTTGTGATCGGGATATTGTTTGTTTCGATCCTTATGTTCTTTCTGGGAAAAACGGAACATGCCATGACCACCGAGTTTTCAATTCTAACAGCGGAATTAAGGAACCGTGAAAGCTTTTTTGTGGTGCAGTGATCATTCCGCTGGGACTTGCGGCATCCACCATTTCTTCTGCACTTGGATCCATCATGGTGGCGCCTCGTACCTTACAGGCCCTGGCAGTGAGTATTATCAGTTTAAAATTTAAGGAAGGATCTCCGGTATTCCCCGTATTTATAAATCAACAAAGTGATCCCTTTATTCAAAGAATTAACAATTCCGGAGAAAAGTGGATCGTTTTTACCGACGAACATAACAACCCGAAACTGGCTCTGGATGCGGATGGATTTTTGCGCTCAGAATTATTATGTAGGGCCTGCTGAAAAAGTCAGCATACCAATTTGATTTTTACATATCCTGGCTCCCACAGATGGCGATTTATCTCAGTCAGTCCTGAGAGATCCATCAGTACTCTATCCAGCCAGTTCAAGATAGAGCCAAAAAAGTGATTGTTCTCGTAATGAATCAGGTTCATTACGAAGAAGATGCATGCGATCCAGCTTTCTGAAGTATCCTTCAGCCTTGCCCGGATCTGATTCAGGTTATATCCGTTTTTTCCTTGTCCGAACTTGCCTTCGATGTGATTTCTTTCCGCTGCTTCCTGTCGTTTCTTCCTTTTTTGATACTGGCTCTGCTTTTCCCTTACCGGTTTTCGACCCAAAGGCGGTGCTGTAATCCTGATCCCCCTTTCCTTAAGCCATTTTCTGTTCTCCCGGGTGGCATAGATCTTATCCACCTGGACCAGTTCCGGATAATGGCCGTGTAATTCTTTGTATGACTCCACCTGTTTCTTTAAATCCCCGGCTTCATGGTAAGCATCCCAGCTCAAGGTATCGATCCGGGCAAAGCCATCATCCAGGCTCACCCCGAGTTTGGGTCCGAACTCAACCTGGGATTTGAGTTTACCCCTGGGAATGGGGCGGACATGAGGCTGATAGATACTGACAATGCGGTCCGAACAGCTGTGAGTATCCGTATCATACATATATTTCTGCTGATCATAGGAAGTACGGATGATCCAGAACAATCGCTGTTGTGCAGGAGACAACGGGAACTGCTCGCCTCGCTTTTCAAACTCATCGAGCATGCGGTCTATGTGCTTAATATTCCGCTTCACACATTCCAGCAATTTCCGGGTCATTTTCCGGTGGGTGCTCTTGGCCTTCGTCTTTTTCTTCGAGTAGTTCAAATAAGCCCGATCCAGGGTGCGCCTGTAAGTCCTGGGCTTGACGCCCTGTTTGCCATCCAACTCATAGAGCGTATCGATCATCTTCTCACATTTCTTCCGGCTCTCATTCAGGATCCCGTTGTCTGTTGGGTAGGCAATATCCTGGTCTGCAACTGTGGCATCGGCCTGAAGCTTGCCCTTATTCTTGGGCTCCTCTCCGTCATCCTTCTTATTCTTCTTGTTGTGGCGTTGATCCTTTTCTCCTTTCACCGTTCGGATCAGATCAGCATTCAGAGAATCAAACATCTTGCGACCTACCCGCTTGCGGAGAGTCACAAACAGGGATGGATCAAAAACTGGATCTAACGTAAATTCCTTCAGGCCCACAAAATACTGCATGTAGATGTTTTCCTGGATAGCCAGGATAACCCCACGATCATCCAGCTTCTCCAAGTGCTTAATAATCATAGCACCCAAAACAATCCGGGGAGATACTGCCGGTCGACCCTGGCTACTGTCCATCATGGACATATACGCTGAAGCAAACTCATCCCAGGGAACAACCTGGCTTAATTTCACCCATCGATTATCAGCGGATAGCTTTTGCTGAAACGGGGTCTTAAATTCTTCGATTGTCAACTGCTTCTCTGAGATATATCGTACCATAATGCAAGCCTTTTGAACACAATCTATGGTTTTACTTGCATTTCGCACTATTTCAAGCACTTAAGATATTAACTTATTCTGTTGATTATCAACAATATGCGCTTATATTTCTACTTTTTCAGCAGGCCCTAGATAGTTTTCGTTTATTTGGACATTCATGGGGTGGTTTGTATGCTCAAATCTATGCGGAAGTCAGACCAGATAAAATTACCAGTTTATTCCTATGTAGCCCAAGTTCTGGAACAAATGAAACCTGGAAAGAAACAGAAAAGGAAGTAATGCTATTTGCTAAGGAAAATACTTCCAAAAAGGAATGGACAAAAATGGGATGGAATTCATTACTTGGAATGTTTGGTAGTGATAAAGCATATCAAAAATTGTTCAAACAAGTTCTAAAAAATTATCATAATAATTATGGTAAAGTAGAAATTGAGGATGAGTATTTTACTAAAATACATGCAAAACCCGTCAATAAAACCAGAAAAGAGATAGTTAAATATAAATCTCTAACAGAATTCAATAACCCAGAATATCCGATTATAATAACTTATGGTGAAAATGATGTTTATGGCGAAAGTAATAATGAACTACTTAAAAGATTTCCAACGGCAAGAGTTGAAACTATAGAAAAATGTGGCCATATCCCATGGAAACATAATCCAACAGAATTTAATAAAATTTTGACTGAATATTATTTTTAATTCAATAACCAGCAGGTAACAATGTATAAAAAACATAAGTGGCTCAGTGGTTTACGAAACATTTGTGCCTTTAATCAGCTCCGCCGAATCTGCGATTTGACTCAATAGAAAACAATCGCTAACAATAACACACTCCATATTGGCTTTTCACGTGCTTTGCACAAGGAAGACTATACAATTCGACAGCATAATAAAAAGAACAAAGCATAACTTACTGAACAAGAAAATTACAAACGCAAAGCCCGCGCCAAGTCCTGTGTCAATAAACAGCTCATGCACAACGCGTTAGGGAATATTTGGCTGTTGCAAATTATTTGCAACAGCCTTTTCAAATTCTCAAAATGAATTAAATCACAACAGTAACTTCGTTTGAACATGTTGAACCATCTGTTTCGCAAACGGTAACAACAAATGTTCCGCTAACTCTGCCCATGTTCAATGTTTCGCTTCCATCATTGGCAGTGGTTGTTTGGGTATTACCATTTAATTTTATGTCAACATTGCTTCCTGTTGCTCCGTTCCAAGTAACATCGATATATCGTGTTCCGCGAACTTTTCTTCCAGTAGCCGTAATTGTAATATCGCCTCCAATGGGTTCTTCGGTAAGTGTAACTTGCTTAGTAGCTGTATCTGTTTCACCATCTGCATCCTCTACTGTTAAACTCACTGTTTTGATTCCATAACTTGAATAGGAATGGTTTGGACTTGCTACAGAAGAAGTGGATCCATCACCAAAGTCCCATGCCCATGATACAACTCCGCTATCATCGCTACTGGCATCGGTAAATTGAACTGTTAAGTCGTTAATATCAAATGTGAAATCAGCATTTGGAGCCTGATTTTCCGGCGGAGTGGTTCCACCAATAAATGCAATTGGATCAGGATAACCATCAGGATCTCCATTTACAGTTCCATCTGCGGATGGTGTACCCTCTGTTACCAATAAAACTCCTGCCACATGAGGTGTTGCCATTGAAGTTCCGCTCATAGTTGCATATGCTCCATCTAAATAGCAAGAATAAACATTAACACCCGGGCCACATATATCAACAGTTGGATATCCATAGTTTGAAAAAGAAGCAAAATCGTCATTAATATCCATAGCAGATACAGTCCACATATTTGTTCCGTTTGCACGTCCCGGACTAACTTGAATTGCCTCGTAAATGCTCATACCATCGTTACCAGCAGCAACTGCGAAGAAAATTCCTGAAGCAGCAGCGTTTACTACAGCCTGGTCAAGTGCTGATTCGTTAGGATAACCAACACTCATATTGGCTACATCTCCGGGTGAACCGTATGCAGCAACGTGATCAACACCAGCAATACAGTCAGAAGATAATCCATAGCCCCTATAATCTAAAATCCGTACAGCAATAACTGTTGCGCCAGCTGCAACACCAATAACGCCTATTTCGTTGTCGATAGCAGCAATAGTACCTGCACAATGCGTGCCGTGTCCATGTCCATCTTCGGGTGTGCTTTGTCCAAAAGCAACGCTTCTACCAGCATCAACATTTAGGTCAGGGTGATCTAAATCAATTCCGGTATCTAATATCCAAGCTACACTCGAGCCTGAATAGGTGGCTCCACCACCAACCCGTGGAACTCCGTATGGAGTTGATTCGTCAGGTGTAGGAGTTGGCCTTTTTTGAATATTTGTTGGTTGTTTCAAAATCACTGCTTTATCTTCTTCGATGTATTCTACAGAAGGATCTGCTTCCAGTTTCTTTTGCTGACCCGGAGATAGTTTAACCGAAAAACCTTTTAACGCAACACCGTATGTATAACCAATGTCTCCATCCGTAATACCAGAACGTTCTAAAATTTTAGCAGAAGTAGATTTTACTTTTGCTTTCTTTTTTTCATAGCCTTTTAGTTTTGACAGCTCGGTGTTTAGCTCAGCATCATTTAAAACAACAATATAGCTTTGTTTTTCAATTGAAGCCGATTTTAATACATTGGCTTCTTCTTTAATATCTTCCATGTCTAGAGTTTCACAGGAAGCAAAAAATCCCAACGCCAGTACTATTACTAGCGTCATTTTTAAGAGTTCTTTCATTTTGATAAATTGTTTAGGTTTAATATCAAGAGACACCTGAAGTTACATAAAATATCTTTTTATGAGTGATTTAAATGTAAAATGTGAAATGGGTAGAATAATAACTCAGCCTAACGCTATGGTCACGTTTTTTGCTCTCCAAAATCAAACTTAAATGCGTTAATTCCTGCATTGGCAATAAGCTGGCCCATTGCTAAACAGTAATTTACTCAAACCGTTATCTGAAAGGTGCAGAAATGAAAGATTGTGCAAGATTGAAAGATGATTTTAACTTTCCTTATCTTCAAATAAAAAAACACTAATAATCGAAATAAAAAGAACATTCAAAATCAAGCTTAAGTATTTGAATATCCCAATTCAGAGTTCGCTTGAAAGACAAAGAGTAGACTTTTTTGTTGATGCAAAAAAGCTGACCTACAATGATATCCGGGTTGCTGAAAACAACATAGATTATTGGACTTTTGTGGACGTTTCAGCTCACCAGGGACAGGAATTCAAGTTTGTATTTTCTAAAAACGTAAGCGGAATAAATAAAATATTTCAGGCAGATACCATTGTTGGTGAAGCTAACTTATATAAAGAAAACTATCGCCCACAAGTGCATTATACCACCCGCCGTGGCTGGACGAATGACCCCAATGGCATGGTGTATTACGATGACGAATATCATTTGTTTTATCAACATAATCCTTATGAAACTGGTTGGGGAAACATGACTTGGAATCATGCAGTAAGTAATGATTTGCTGCACTGGGAAGAACTAACACTGGCTCTTTTACCCGATAAGTTTGGAACCATGTTTTCAGGGTCCGCAGTAATAGATTACCACAATACAGCTGGATTTAATAAAGGAGATAGTCCAGCCATGTTAGTGATGTATACCGCCGATTTGCGCAAAAACGGTGAAGAACTTGGGCAGCAACAATGCATTGCTTATAGTCTGGACAAAGGTAGAACATTTATAAAATACGAAGGAAATCCGGTTATTCCCATGTTAAATCGTTTTGATTCGAAACATGCACGCGACCCAAAAGTATTCTGGTATGAGCCAGGGAGTCATTGGGTAATGATAATGCATGAAGGGATAAGTATGACTATTTACAATTCCAAAGATTTTAAAGAGTGGGAACTGACCTGCACGCTTGATGATGGTTATTGGGAGTGCCCTGAGTTATTTGAATTAGCTATTAATGGTGATAAGGCGAATAAAAAATGGGTTGTTTATGGTGTTCGGGGTACCTATCAAATTGGAACTTTCGATGGAAATGAGCTTAAAAACAACACCCAATGGCGTCAGACTTCATGTTGAGCCAGTTAGCGAAATAGAAGCCTTGCATACTAAAAAGCATAGCTTAGAAAACCTATATATTGGAGAGGAAGTGAATGATAAACTCAAAGCTATTAAGTCACCAATACTCCATATCAAAACAACAATTGAAGCTGATAATTCCAGATTTTTTGGCATGAATATTAATGGATATGAATTGAAATATGATATTGCTACCAATACCTTGAATGATGTATTTATTCCATTGCAAAACCGTCGGTTGGAATTGGAAGTAATAGTTGATAAAACGGTAATTGAAGTGTACGCTAATGGAGGAAGGTATTATTGGTTTTATAATTATCCTACCGGAGATTTAGATAATTTCAATATCAGGTTTATCAAAGGCGGAGACCCCTTACATAAGAACCCAAGAACTTTAGTTAAGAAGCTGGAGATTCATGAGTTATTGTCAATTTGGTAATTATGATAAATGAAGAGATAAGCAAAGCATTAGTAATTATTGACATTCAAAATGATACACCAAAGAATTACAAAGATGTAATTGACAATATAAATAAAGCCATTGATTGGGCAGTCAATAATAAGATTCATGTTGTTTATATAAGGCATGAAAATTTATCAGCTGGTGCAAGAAACTTCAAACCCGATACAGTCGGGTCTGAATTAGCTTCAGACTTGAAAATAGCATCAAAGAATGTTTTTACGAAAAACAAAGGAAATGCATTAACCTGTGAGGAGTTTTCAGACTTTATTAGTAAAAATAAAATAAGTGAGCTTTACATAGTAGGAGGAGATGCTACTATTTGTGTTAAATCAACCTGTTTTAATTTACGTAAGGCAAATCACGAAGTCACTGTCTTATCCGATGGCATTACCAGCTGGAGTAAAAAGAAAATTCCGGAAATGATACAATATTATGAAAGTAAAGGCTGTAAAATAATTAGTTTGAATGACTTATTGTGACAACAGAAAATATTGATAGGTTTGATGCTGAAACGCATATAAGTTAGCAACGATTTCCTGCCGCCAACCCTTAGAGCTAATATCTTTGATAATGTTTAGAGCACATATACTAGCATTTTTTGTTGTCCTTTTTGCCACACATAATCTGATAGCTCAATACGAGGATAAAAATCTTCCTGATAAACCAAAAACGGATTTTAAAGAGGGTTTTTACTTCTCAATTGATATGGTCCTGAAAAATGATCCAATTAAACCATCCTGGATAGAGTCAGAAAATGAGACCTATAACAAAGCGTTCTTTTCAGATCAGTTTAAAGTTGATAAAATGGTTTATCATGATTATCAAGGCTTAAGGCAAACTGTTGAAACTGACGATATCTGGGGCTTCAGTACTGGTGGGGTATTATTTGCCAAAATAGGACAACATTTTCATGAGATTAGATACATAGGCTGCATATCATATTTTTTTGCATCAGAGACCGTCCTTGGTAATAGTAGTTTGTCAGGAATGGATGTAATTGTAGTGAAGAATAAGGAATACTTAATAGATTTTGCAGAAAATAATGTTACCGAATTTGACATAAATATACTTGAGAGAATTCTTGCTAACGATCCAATACTCCTGACTGTATTTGATGGACTCAGCAGGAGAAAAAAGAAGCTACAGAAATACATCTATCTAAAACAGTACAATGAACGCAATCCTTGCAATTGATACCTTTTTGGATACTGGCTCTAACATCATGCAAACTCAATATTACAATGAAAACGTTCGCACCTCTTGCAATTGCCTTGTTAGTACTTACTAACATCAATGTGTTTTCCCAATCTGAAGAATCCAGTAGTCAAAAAATTAAAATTGGCGTAGGATTAGATCTTGAGCTATCCAGTTTCGATAGTTATCCTAGAATCCCTCCTACAAATGTTATATTCAGCATCAAACCAACAAATTCAATCAGAATTGAACCCGGAGCTGGCTTTTATACAGAAAAATCTAAGCCTGACTCAGATGGCAGTGAGTATAATTACAAAAGAGCACGATTTGGACTTGGAAGTTATTGGGAGATTAATGCAAAGAATGTATCACCCTATATTGGATTATTTGTAGATTACTCACACCTAAACTACGAATACGATGATGATACAAGGATTGAGTCAGGTTATCAAGTAAGGATTGGCCCGGCTTTTGGCTTACAGTATAATATTGTAGATAATTTTAGCATTGGTGGAGAATTCCTTATTCTCTACAAGAATGAAAAATACAATCATGAATACGTTGACGAGTCTAGGGAATATAATTATTCTGGTTGGGGGACGGTATCAAAATTGCTATTTCGATTCTATTTTTAAGATTACTGGGCCTAACATTGAGCAAATTCCACTTGCCATTTCAAATCAGGCCCCCTTCCTCCAGCGATTTCTGAAACCTCGCATGATTTTCCCAGAACCGGTCTTTTATCTTTTGCATAATGGGCTCAAACTCGGGATGACTTTTTAAGGGTTTTAGCAGTGGTTCATTTTCAAATAACAAAAACCAGTATTGATAGTTATCAACTTCTGAGAATATTCTGAGTTGCTCCATGGACAGGTCGAATTTCCCCTCATACGCGTATTTCACGGCCATATTAAAACTTCTGTAAATCGATTGATCCTCTTCGCAATATTCTGAGTACTCACTGAAAATACGCTCAGCTTCCGTCAATAAGCCCATCCTCTTATAGACCAGCGCAATTTTGGCGTTTTCCTGCTCGAAAATGCCCAAATCATTGTCTTTTCTGGCTTTAACAAACTTCTTAAAGTAGAAAAATGCGCTGTCATAATTTTCCTGTATATAATACAACTTGGCAACATCCTGCAAAATGTCAAGTCGGGTGGAATCCTTATTCCATTCCTTAATCAGCAAATTCCTGGTCCTCTCAATATTTCCATCCCGGGCAAACATGATAAATGCCTTTAAATGTGGCGCATAATAATTCTCAGCATTGTATTCCAGCGACATGTTGATGTATTTGCATGCCTCATCTACAAAACCTGATGATATCAGTGCATTGCTCAGCTGCAAATAGATATAGCTCTGAGTGACAGAATCATTTGCGGCCACATTAAGCTGAACTCCTTTCAAAGCGTACTCCAGGAACTTGTTTGAATTGGGGACCAGACGAAAATAGAAATCTGCAAGCATTTGCAAGGCCAGATTAGAATTTGGATTATACTCCAGGGCCTTTTCAAGATGCGGCAGGGCCAGTTGGTACTCCATTATTTGAATGTAATAAAAAGCCTTGGCGATCAGACTCTCGGCGGATTTGGAATCATATAGCAGGGCCTTGTCTGCGTACTTATTAATCTTTTCGGTGTACTGTTTCTCTATTTGGAATATATCGAGAAGATAACATGATATGGCGACATTGGCATAGGCCAGGGCAAACTCCGGATCTTCTTCAATCGCTTTCTCAAATAACAAAATAGCCTCTTCAAGTCCTTCATTCGTTCTTGAGAGAAAAGGATCAAGTGCCTGAAGGTAGTAATCATATGCCAACAGGTTTTCGGTTGGTTTCTTCTCGATCTGCTCAAGTTCGGCCGGAGTCACGATCGCCTCAATTGCACCAGCGATTTGCGTAGCCACTTCATTTTGAAGAGCAAAAATATCAACGACCTTCCGGCTATACTGCTCCGCCCAGAGATGCCGGTCGCTTGAAGCCTCAATCAATTGGATATTGAGTAAAACCTGGTCACCTACCTTCTGGCCGCTACCTTCTACAAAGTAACTAACATGGAGCTCTTCAGCTATTTCGGGAATTGTCTTATCGGTGTTTCTGTATTTTTCCACTGAGGATCGGCTGATCACCCGCAAATCTTTTACTTTCTGAAGGTTGTTTAAGGTCGACTCCATCAATCCATTTACGAAATACAGGTTGGTGGAATCACTACTCTCATTCTTGAATGGCAAAACTGCTATGGACTTCTCCGGAAGCACATCCTGCTTGTCCTGGGCTGGCCAATCATAGAGAATAAGGAAGGAAATAATTACAACCACCAACATCGCCAGGAGAATAATCCGAGTAAGCAATCTTCGGGGTCTTTCCTTAAGAGAAATCTCATTATTCTCAGGCTCCCGTTTACCTATCTTTCCCGGCGGATAACCGTATTGCTCCCTGAAACACTTGATGAAATACGATGTACTGCCAAATCCCACTTTGAATGATATCTCAGAAATGGTATCTGATGTTTCATTCAGCATGTCCATGGCAATCTCCAGACGAACCTGGCGGATAAACTGACTTGCCGACAAATTGGCGGCACTCCTTATCTTCCTAAGCAGGTTGGAGCTGCTCATATTCAGGGCTTCGGCCAACTTGGACACACCAAACTGATCGTCCGAAGCATTTTCAACTATTACTGCAGTTGCCTGACTAAGAAAATCTTCCCTGTTTGCTGTATTCTCCGACATCGTATTTTCTGTCTTGGTCAATTTGAGCAATAGATCTCAAACGAGTCCTATTTTGTTGCCC
>Ga0180435_10006469_pt1 | contig 11220 bp, 8 predicted proteins | sample SS_ome_3_FD_132467 | JGI IMG/M metagenome (GOLD analysis project Ga0180435, IMG submission 132467) | Hypersaline lake sediment archaeal communities from the Salton Sea, California, USA - SS_3_S_1 metaG | ecosystem: Environmental > Aquatic > Non-marine Saline and Alkaline > Hypersaline > Sediment...
ACCACAGGGAGAGAACATGGAAAACAAGAAATTTATTGAAGATATATATCCGATGATACCGCTGAGGGGAATTACCGTATTCCCTCATATGACCATTCATTTTGATGTGGGAAGAGAAAAATCAATAGCAGCTTTGGAAGATGCAATGGAAAACAACCAGCTTATTTTCCTTACCACCCAGAAGGATGCTGTTTTGGAGGAACCTTCTTCTGAGGATATTTTTGCAACGGGAACAATTTCAAGGGTAAAGCAGCTGTTAAGACTTCCCGGCAAGACCGTCAGGGTTTTGGTAGAAGGGGTTGAAAGGGGAGAAATAATTTCCTTTGAGACAACTGAACCCTTTTTCAAAACCCTTGTAAAGACGACCCTTCATGAAAAGACGGTACATACCGAAAAGGAGGAAGCTTTAAGAAGGAAGGCAATCGAAGCCTTCGAATCCTACGCAGCCCTTGCAGGCAGGATATCACCTGATACTGTTTTTTCAATAATAACTACTGAAGATACGGATAAACTTTCCGATATGATAGCGGGAAGCATGAACCTGAAGACCAGCCAGAGACAGGAACTTCTTGAGGAAAAGGACAGTCTCAGGAGGCTTTCAAAACTACTGCCAATAATATACAGTGAAATACAGATACTTGAGCTGGAAAAGGACATATCATCAAAGGTCAAGGGACAGATTGATGAAATGCAGAAACAGTATTATCTGAAAGAACAATTGAAGATAATAAAGGAAGAACTGGGAGAAAGCGACAGGGAATCAGACGATGATATATCTGAGTATTACGATAAACTTGAAAAACATGATTATCCTGATGAAGTAAGTGAAAAAGTCGAGAAGGAACTGGGAAGGCTTGTCAGGATGAACCCCATTTCTGCAGAAGCCACTGTTTCAAGGACATATGTTGAATGGCTGCTGAACTTGCCGTGGGATGTAACCACGGAAGAAAAACTGGATCCCACCGATGCAAGAAGAATCCTTGAACGTGATCATTATGGTCTTGAGAAGGTAAAGGAAAGAATAGTTGAGTATATTGCCTCAAGGAAAATGGCAAGTGACTTCAACAGCCCGATTCTTTGTCTCGTAGGTCCTCCCGGCGTTGGAAAGACTTCAATTGTCAAATCCATTGCAGAGGCAGTGAACAGGAAGTATGTCAGGATGTCCCTGGGCGGAGTGCGTGATGAAGCTGAGATCAGAGGACACAGAAGGACATATGTGGGGTCCATGCCCGGAAGGATTACAAAGGCAATAAACCAGGCTGGTTCAATGAATCCTCTTATACTTTTTGATGAAATCGACAAGATGAGCAGTGATTTCAGGGGTGACCCGGCATCTGCTATGCTGGAGGTCCTGGATGCAGAACAAAACTTTTCGTTCAGGGACCATTATCTGGAAGTGCCCCTTGATTTAAGACAGGTTATGTTCATAACAACTGCAAATACTACTGACACAATACCAAGACCCCTGCTTGACAGAATGGAAGTAATATATATTTCGGGATATACCGGAGAAGAAAAGCAGAATATTGCCAAACGCTTCCTTATACCCAAACAAATGAAGAAACATGGGCTTAGGAAGAGTCACTTCAGGATTTCTGATTCCGCACTTTCAGGCATCATCAACAACTACACAAGGGAATCCGGTGTCAGGAACCTGGAAAGGGAAATTGCCTCAGCCTGCAGAAAGGCTGTTACTAAGCTGGTTGAAAAAGACATCAAATCAGTAAGCATAAGCAAGAGGAACCTGGAAGAGTTTTTCGGACCCAGTAAATTCAACTATGAAATGGCATTGGAAAAGGATGAAATAGGCATTGCCAGGGGGCTGGCATGGACTCCTGTGGGAGGGGATACTCTTTCCATTGAAGTAAATATAATGCCGGGTTCGGGAAAGATGGAGCTTACCGGACGTTTGGGTGATGTAATGAAGGAATCAGCCAAGGCGGCATATGGATATATAAGGTCAAGGGCCGATAAACTTGGTATAGAAGAAAACTTCTACAAGGATCTGGATATCCATGTTCATGTTCCTGAAGGAGCAGTTCCAAAAGACGGGCCATCAGCCGGAATAACCCTGGCAACAGCCATAATATCTGCATTGACCAAAGTTCCCGTAAAGAAGGAAGTTGCCATGACAGGAGAGATTACTCTTCGGGGAAGGGTGCTGCCCATTGGGGGACTGAAGGAAAAACTAACTGCAGCCAGAAGGGCAGGTATGAAGAAGGTAGTAATACCTGAACTTAACAAGAGTGACCTTGCCGAGGTTCATGAGGAAGTGGTTTCATCACTGGATATCATTCCGGTAAAATCCATGGATGAAGTACTTGATATAGCTATGGTCGACATGGCTTGACAAAGCCATGCACCATTATATTTTACGGGGGTAGTTTTGGATCCATTGATATTTCTTGCCATGGCAATTCTATTCATAGCAGCAGCGGTACAGGGTATCATGGGGTTCGGTCGTGCCCTGATAGCAGCGCCTCTCATTGCCCTGTTTATACCGGCTGATGAGACAGTAGTATTGATGATTCTCATGGGTTTTGTATCTGCCGTTGCTATGGTTTGGAAAACCCACAGGTATGCTCACCTCAAAAGAATCATTCCCCTTGTCATTGCAGGCATAGCCGGCAGTATAGCCGGAGTTCAGCTTCTTAAGGTCATCCCCTTAAAGGAACTTAAGATTGTAATGGGTATATTTGTAATAATAAGTGCAGTAATACTTGCTACCGGTGTCAGAGTCAAATTCAAGAAAGAAATTCCTGCATACACCATAGCCGGGTTAATCAGTGGATTTACCAACGGAGCGATATCATTCGGAGGACCTCCCATAGTATTGTTCCTGCAGAATCAGGATGAATCAAAGAACTCATTCAGGGCAAATCTTTCTCTTTTCTTTTTGGTAATAGGCCTGACGGCGAGTATAAACATGATTGCAAACGGTTTGCTGGATGCACATACCGCCATTAATGCTCTACTGCTTGTTCCGGCAACTCTGGGTGGAACTTTTCTCGGCAATTTTCTATCCCACAAATTTGATGAAGAACTCTTCAAGAAGCTTGTACTTGGTATATTGTTTGTGTCCGGAACCCTTGCAGTCATAATGACCCTGGTATAGGTGACCGGGTCAATATAGTACTAAATATGTCAATATATTGTTTTACAATTCACTTGTGTTGATTTATAATTGAACAAATCTATATACATATCTTTTGAAAAGGAGGGTGCTGATGAAAACAATTGCGGAAATCAACAGGAAAATCAAAGACGGCAATGCCGTTGTAGCGACTGCAGAAGAAATCATAGACATAGTTGACGATATAGGCTATGAAGAAGCTGCAAAGTCAGTGGATGTAGTAACTACGGGGACCTTCGGGCCAATGTGCTCATCGGGAGTTTTCATTAATTTCGGTCATTCCGACCCTCCTATAAAGATGAAGTCGGTTACTCTCAATGACGTCCCTGCATATGCCGGGCTGGCTGCAGTAGATGCATATATAGGTGCTACAGAACTTTCACAGACGAGGGGAATGGAATACGGTGGAGGCCATGTAATACAGGAGCTTGCTGCAGGCAAGGATGTAAGACTGAAGGCTGTTGCGGACGGAACAGACTGTTATCCAAGAAAAAGCATTGAAACAACAATCAACAAATACAACGTAAATCAGATTTATATGTATAATCCGAGGAATGCATATCAGAACTATCCTGCTGCTATAAACTCGACCAAGAAGACCATATATACATATATGGGAACGCTTCTTCCTGAATACGGAAATATAACTTATTCAACTTCAGGAGAGCTTAGTCCATTGCTGAATGATCCCTACTACAGGACAATCGGCCTTGGAACAAGAATTTTCCTGGGTGGTGGAGAAGGATATGTGACATGGCAGGGAACCCAGCACAATCCTGAACAGGCAAGAGGTGAAAACGGTGTTCCTCTCAGTCTTTCAGGTACGATAGCTGTATCCGGCGACCTTCGGGAAATGTCCGATGAGTTCATAAGAGCTGCGATATATGACAGGTATGGCGTCAGCCTTTTTGTCGGAATAGGAATTCCGATTCCAATTCTGGATGTGGAAATGCTCAGGTATACTGCGATCAGGAACAGCGAAATCATTACATCACTCGCAGATAAGAGCGGTAATGAAAAGATGACGGAACAATTTACTTATGAGCAGCTTCAAAGCGGAAGTGTTGAGTTCAGGGGAGAACAGGTCAAGACGGCACCTCTTTCAAGTATAAGCAAGGCCAGGGAAATTGCAGGTATACTTAAGGAGTGGATTGAAAAAGGAGATTTTCTTCTGACGGAAGCAGTAGCGCCCCTGCCGTTACAAAACAAGGTGAACAAGCTTGAAATAAGGGAGATGGAATGATGAAAAAAGTAAAGATTAAACTGCATTATCCCAGAAAATGGATCAGCAAGCCGCTTATGTCTGAAGTTATTTCAAGATACGGTATCGTATTCAACATTCTTCATGCAGACATCAGCTATGATAGTGACGGAACAATAATTGCTGAGATATCAGGAGACGACAAGGCTGTCAACGATTCCCTTGCATATATTGACTCAGTAGGTGTTAATTACAAACTCTATAATAAATCCATCATCAGGAAAGAGGATGAATGCATACACTGCGGTGCATGTACGGCAGTCTGTCCCTCGGAAGCCCTTACAATGGATGAAGACAATAAACTGACTTTTGACAAGGAAAAATGTCTGGTCTGTGAATTATGCATTAAGGCCTGTCCGCTTAGAATCATCAGCACGGAGTTTTAGGATTACTGATGTATCAAAGAAGGTCCTACAGGAATCTGTTCAGAAATGAACTTGTGATGTTTGACGTTTGTGTCGAACAGACTGATTTGCATATAGGAAGCGACATTGACCTTACAAATAAAGCTCTTGCAGCTGTCAGGAAGGCCAGAAGTATCCTATACAGACATATTTCTGAATATCCGATTTTTGAAACTTCCCTGGAACCGCTGGAATGCAGCGCTTCAAATCATTATCTTGTCAACAAGATGATAAAGGCAGGTATTGAAGCGGGAACCGGTCCTATGGCTGCGGTTGCAGGGATGATATCGCAGTACGTAGGTGAAAGCCTTCTTGAACACTCTAAGCAAGTTTTTGTTGAAAACGGCGGGGATATATACATTGCATCAGACCGGGACAGACAAATAGGTATTTATGCGGGAAAATCGCCTCTTTCAAATAAACTTGCCATAAGAATCCGAGCAGGACAGTTTCCCCTGGGAATATGCACTTCATCAGGTTCTGTTGGACATTCCTTCAGTTTCGGTAAAGCCGATGCAGTTACGGTAATATCCGCTGATACAGCACTTTCAGATGCGGTTGCCACGGCTGCCTGCAATAAGATAAAGGAGTCTTCCCACATAGCTGATGCCCTGGACTTTGCAATGCAGATTGACGGTGTGCTGGGAGTACTTGCAATAATGGGGGATAAGTTCGGTGCGGCAGGCGATATTGAACTTGCTAAGGTGTCGAATCAAGTATAGAATTATAAAAAAACGGACGTAGATATGAGAAGTAAAGTAGGCAAAGCAGACAGGATTGTCATCAAAGTTGGAACATCGAGCCTCACCTATGACGGAGGCAGGGTTAATATCGGGAGCATGGAGAAATTGGTCAGGAAACTGGCTGACCTTACAAACATGGGTAGGGAAATCATTCTGGTCTCATCGGGGGCTGTAGGAATAGGCATGGGAAGGCTTAAGATGGAATCGCGTCCGGATGAAATTACTGAAAGACAGGCCGTTGCTGCCGTTGGACAGACCGAGCTCATGCATCTTTACTCAAAGCTGTTTTCTGAATACGGTGTTCTGGTCGGGCAGATTCTTCTGACCCGAGACTTGTTTGCAAATGAAAAATCGAAGACAAATGCCAGGAATACATTTGAAAGACTCATTGAAAAGGGCATAATCCCCATAGTAAATGAAAACGACTCAGTCTCTACCGAAGAACTTGAATTTGATGAAAACAGTACTTTCAGTGAAAACGATATGCTGGCAGCACTTGTTTCAATTCTGACCGGTTCTGACCTACTTATCATTCTTTCGGATATAGATGGGTTCTATACCGGAAATCCCAGGAATGACAGAAATGCAAGGGTTCTTGAGACAGTATTGGACATTGACGAAGAAATTGAGAAATTTGCAGGAATCAACGGAACCTTGAGGGGAACCGGTGGTATGATTACAAAGCTGAATGCTGCAAAGCTTTGCATGGAAAACAATGTTAATGTTGTTATAGCAAACGGCGGCAATATGGATAACATCGAAAGGATAATAAAAGGCGAAAAAATCGGAACGCTCTTTGCAGGTAATGTATAGATGAAGTATCTCATTGACTTAGGGAAAAGGTCGGTAGCCACCAAGGGATTTCTTTCAAGGGCAACAACGGAAGAAAAAAATAAGGCGCTGAACCATATGGCCGATGCACTCTTATCAAAAGCAGCAGTTATATTGGAAGAGAACAAACAAGATTTGGAAATTGCTGCGAAAGCAGGTATGTCATCTGCTTTCATTGACAGGCTCAAATTGACTGTAACAAGAATAAGGGGAATGGCAGATGGACTGAGGGATGCAGCCGCACTGGAAGATCCCATTGGCGAAATACTTGAAACATTTGAAAGACCCAATGGTCTTCGTATACAGAAAAGAAGGGTTCCTTTAGGTGTCGTTGGAATTATTTATGAAGCAAGACCCAATGTAACATCAGATGCTGCCGGACTTTGCATCAAGACTGGTAATCCTGTCATACTAAGGGGAGGGAGCAGGGCTTTCAACTCCAATGCAGCGATTGTGGATATTATGAGAGAGGCTTTGGCATCAATAGGCTTTCCGGCTGACTGCATACAGCTTGTAAGGAGAACAGACAGAGAGACTGCCGTCAGGATGATGCGGTTGAACGAATATATAAATGTTCTGATTCCCAGGGGAAGTGCATCACTTATAAATGAAGTTGTTGAGAATTCTACCGTTCCTGTCATAGAGACGGGAATAGGCATATGCCACATATATGTTGATGGTGAAGCTGACCTTGATATGGCTGTTGAAATAACGGTGAATGCAAAGACATCCAAACCCAGTGTCTGTAATGCTGCTGAAGTGCTGCTTGTTGATGAATCAGTCAGCGGCACGTTTTTGCCAATGGTGGAAAAGGCACTGAAAGAATTCAATGTAGAATTGAGGGGATGTGAAAAAACCCTTAAGATACTGCCTTCGGCAGTTAAGGCAACAATTGATGATTGGGACACGGAATTTCTTGACTATATAATGGCCGTTAAGGTAATTTCCGGAATAGATGAAGCAATTGACCATATAAACATGCATGGTACCCGTCATTCTGAAACAATAGTCACAAGGGATGAAAGCCATATAGACTGTTTTCACAATGAGATTGATGCTGCGGCTGTTTACTCAAATGCATCGACAAGGTTTACAGATGGGGGAGAATTCGGAATGGGAGCTGAAATAGGAATAAGCACGCAAATGCTACATGCCCGAGGACCCATGGGTCTAAAGGAACTCACTTCATACAAGTACGTTATTAAAGGTTCCGGCCAAATCCGCTGACACAATTCACTTAATCCATTAACCGCATCCCCGATGCGGTTTTTTTATGAAAAAAAGGCTGTCGCATTGGGACAGCCTTTGGGTTTTTGTGGTTATGGAGTGGGGGATTCTGTGGGTGCAGGAGACTCCTCGGGTTCAGGTGTTTCAATTGGAAGGCCTGTTTCAGGATCTATTTCAACTATATCCGTTTCACCTTCATCGGGAGGCATTCCATGTACTGTGCAGTATTCGCCTACCATTATCTCATATGGCATGTCTTCTACGATAATCGGGTGGTTCCACTGTATACGGTCGTCATCCTCATCATAGACGATAGGTGGTTCATCAGGGTCAGGAAGGTAAGGAACATAGGGTACGGGACGTACAAGCCCAATGATTGTCATTGTATCCTCCACGGGACATTCATCCGTTGCCAATAGGAATCTTTCATAAGGATCGGTACTGTGCGTACATACAACAGCTTCCTGATGAACATCGCACTGGTCAAAATAACTTGGTTCAGTGCCCTCAATGAAAATTTCCATCATTGTTGCATCGGTTCCTGTTGTCCAGAGATTCCTTGGATCCTGTTTGCATAATTCTGTAGGAACCTTTCCGGAATATATACATATTTCTCTTTCCACGAGTCCTGTATCCGGTTTTTCGAACTCCTTTGCAGGTAGATTTTCGTGGACCTTGTCCATTACGGCATCCCATATGAACTGTGCCTGGTTGTATTCGCCATCCAGATAACGAGCACCCGTTTCCTCATCTGTCCTGTAAACGCCACGTTCTAATTTGATGGGCATTATTCGGTTGTCATAGCCATACCAGCACGCAGCTGTGTAATATGGGGTATACCCTACAAACCATTTATCAAGGTAGTCACTTGTTGTTCCTGTCTTACCTGCTACAGGCATTGTTCCGTCTTGTATACTTACCCGGGGGTAGGCTGTACCTGTATGAGGGTAATGGGATGTTGCGGATTTGGTTACTTCCTGTAGTATATCTGTCATTACATATGCGGTCTGACTTCTGTAGACGGTATCATACTCAGGTTGAACCTTGTATATGACTTCGTCCCTGTAGTTGTGTATTTCAGTAAAATTATATGCATCAATAAAAACACCCTGGTTTGCAAAAGTTGCAAAGGCATTGGCCATTTCGAATGGGCTGACTCCACGTGAAAGGCCTCCGGTGGCAGTAGAAACAGTAGTGTCATCATATATGACATCACTTCTGTCTATACCGACCTTGTCAAGGAAATATACAGAATTGTCTCTTCCAAGATACTGTGACCAGACCTTTGCAGCTACGACGTTTATAGATGATTTAACAGCATTTCTTATAGTTACGAGACCTACGAATTCTCCTGATATATAGTTGGATGGATAAATTTCCTCAGGGTTTTTGGGATCAAGATATGATGGAACATCATCTATGACCGTAGCAGCAGTTATCAATTCCAACTCAAGAGCGGGTCCGTAGACAGCAATGGGTTTGAAGCTGGAACCGGGCTGTCTTTCAATCTGTGTAGCACGGTTAAGTGTCCTGTTGCTGGTTTTTTCACCGTTACCGCCGTACATGGCTACTACCTGTCCGGTGTGTTGATCAATTATTACCATTGCGGACTGTGGCAGCTCACCGTATTTATATGCATCTTTATTAAGAATTTCACCCTCTGCGTTCAGTGTGGGGAAATAGCTTTCATCGGTAAAAACTTCATCCATTGCCTGCTGTACTTCTGGATCAAGGGTCGTATATATGTGAAGACCGTTGTTGTATAGCTTTTGTTCCGCATAGAATTCAGTTGAGCCGTCCAATTCCATAAGTTTCTGAATTACATCATCAATAACTTGTTCTATGAAATATGAAGTAGGATTGTAAGTCTGAAGCGTTTCGTCCCTGGGTTGTATCTCAGGTTCAACGGCCCTGTATTTCTGGTGGTCATCCTCACTGATGAATCCAAGTTCATACATCTTGTCCAGGATAACCTTCATCCTGAAGATTGTATTCTCATAGCCTTCTTCGGTATATGGATTGTATGTTGAAGGGGCATTGGGTATTCCCGCAAGAAATGCAGCCTCTGCCAGATTAAGATCAAGAAGATCCTTTCCGAAATAGAGTTTTGACGCTGATTTGAAACCATAGCACCCGTTTCCCATGTTTACTATATTGCAGTACTTTGTGACAATGGTACTCTTGTCATATTTCATTTCCAGTCTTATTGAATTGTATAGTTCCTGGAATTTTCTTTCGAATGTCTGTTCGAACCGGTTCGTATAGTTCTTGTAGACCTGCTGCGTAAGGGTGCTTCCTCCCTGTTCAATCTCGCCTCGGTTAACAACGAGAGCATAAACAGAACTCAGTATTCGTATAATATCAAACCCCTTGTGCTCATAAAATCTCTCATCCTCTATTGCAACTATGGCTCTTTCGAGTATGGTGGGGATATCCTTATACTCAACCGTTTCGCGGTTAATATTATCGGAACCGGTCAGTTTGGTAACAACATTGCCATCGGCATCATATATAAATGTGGTCAGCCCGGTGGTTATTTCCAAATCTTCCTCGGGAATTTCCTCTGCAGTCTGAATCCATCCTATTACCATTCCAAGACCAAGTCCTCCGAGTATGACTCCAACAAGAAGAACCACTGCAATTATTACTTTGACGGTGGTTCCGAAGGTGTTTGTGAATATACTCCAAAAGGAATATGTGTAAGGGGTCTGCTCAGTTTTTCCTGCAGACCGCTTTTTGTCCTCTCCGGTATTTTTTCTCATATGCTCCTCTTTTGCAGATATAAGGTCCGTTTGATTCGGGTTCCTTATTCATCCTTGCTGTCTTCATCGACATCTTCCTGCCCGGAAGACATATAACATTTGCCGTTGAAGACCGATCCCTCATCAGTTATGAAATTAGCTGCGTGGATGTCTCCCTCGACCATGCATGTGGAAGTAAGTTTTACATAATCCTTTACGACTACACTTCCTTTTACTTCGCCTGAAATAGAAGCGCTGTGTGCCTCTATGCTTCCTGAAACATAAGCAGACTTGCCTAGTATAACCGTGCCGTCTGCAAAAACATTTCCTTCCACGACTCCCTCAATGCAAAGCGATCTTTTTGAAAATATGTCTCCGGATAATGTAGAATCCGGACCTATGAATGAATCTATCTTCCTGGCCCTGCGGGGCAATTTCTTAGCCATGATATTCCTCCGTTAATTTATGAATGGAAGGGGATCAATAGCAACGTTGTCTATGCGAATCTCAAAGTGCAGATGTGGACCTGTGCTTACTCCCGTGCTTCCAACCAGGGCAATTACCTGACCCTTTTCGACCACATCACCCTTGCTGACAAGAAGTTTGGATGCGTGTCCGTAGTACGACTCTATTCCGTCCCCGTGGTCAATCTTTACCATATAACCGTATCCACCGTTCCATCCGGCAAATATTACGGTACCTGCACCTGCAGCATAAATGTCATCACCGTATGAGCCTCCAAGGTCTATTCCCGTATGCTCCTTCAGAACCTTCAGGATGGGATGCCATCTCATACCGAATGGTGAACTGATAAAATCGCTTTCTGTAGGCCATAGTGAAGGTACATATTCAAGATAATTTGAAAGATTAACCCTTATAT
>Ga0180435_10006470_pt1 | contig 11220 bp, 3 predicted proteins | sample SS_ome_3_FD_132467 | JGI IMG/M metagenome (GOLD analysis project Ga0180435, IMG submission 132467) | Hypersaline lake sediment archaeal communities from the Salton Sea, California, USA - SS_3_S_1 metaG | ecosystem: Environmental > Aquatic > Non-marine Saline and Alkaline > Hypersaline > Sediment...
CGATGGCATCCGACCAGTCGCCCTGCTCAAAGGCCATGAATCCGGACCTGAGCAGCGCCGAGGCCGCGCGCGTGTCGTCTTGCATGTTGAGCGCTGCGCGCAGGCTTTGGTCCGCAAGCGACAAGGCGCTGTCCCATTCGCCCAGGCGTCCACTGGCTACGCCCAGGTCGAGGAGAATGTCGGCCTGCTCGCCTGCCCGTTCGAGTCGGCGGGCAAGACCCAGCGCCCGCTGCAACTGGTCGCGGCTGCCGGCCAGGTCGCCGGTGGTAAGCAAGAGACGGCCGTGCCGCGACCGCAGCATCAGTTCCTCGGAGGGCAGTTTATCGTCTGGCATGACCGGTTCGCCCTCTGCCGTGAACAGGTCGAGCGCCTGCCGGTACAGCGAGCCTGCCTCGGCCAGGGCATAGGTCCCCTCGGCCTGCTGCGCGGCCAGCAACGTGTAGTGATAGCCCTTGGCACGAGCGCCGGCCCGCACATAGTGGTGCGCCAGCTGGTAGGCGAGTGATCGGTCGGACGGGCCTTGCGAGAGGTGCTCGATCGTCTCTGCCGCCAGGAGGTGGCACTCTTTGCGGAGCGGGACGGGAACCGCTTCATACAGGGCCTGGCGTATCTTGCCATGGGCAAAGGCATAGCCGCTCTCATCCGAGATCAACAGGTGATGCTCACGCTCCAGTCGCGCGAGCTGTCTGAGTAGGGCCAGGCGAGAGCAGTCCACTAGAGACGACAGGACGGCGGCGTCGGGGCGCTGCCCCAGGATGGCGCTCCAGTCGAGCACTTGGCGGTCTGAGGCGGCGATTCGGTCCACGCGCCGCATGACCAGATCGGCCAGCGTCTGAGGCATGGACGCGATCTCAGCACCGGGCTCGAGACGCCACCGCTCGTTCTGTTTCCACAGCCCGCCCTGCTCTTGCAGTAGGCGTAGGGTCTCGAGCGCAAAGAGGGGATTGCCCTCGGATTCCTGATGGACCAAACGCACCAGTTGGTCGCTGACGCCGTCTCCTCCAAGCAGTTCCCAAAGCAACGCGCCCGTCTCTGCGACCGGTAGCGGAGTGAGTTCCAGTTGCTCATAGAGGGCCTCGCGGCTCATGCGACGGAGCGTCTCGGTCAGTGGATGGGATGCGCCCTCCTGATCCTGGACGAGGTCCTCAGGTCGGTAGGCGCCCACCAAAAGGACGCGGCTTGACTGGAGGCCACGCGCTAGGTGATGGAGCAGCTGCAACAGGGTCGGGCTGGCCCAGTGGAGGTCGTCGAGAACCAACAGCAGTGGTCGGCGACGCGAGAGAGTGGTCAGCAAGCGATTGAGCAACTCAAAGGTCTGAACCTGGCTGTTCGGTGCGCTTTGGTACGATCGCTCAGAGGTCTGGTCCAGACCCAGGGCTCGGCGGGCCGCTGTGAGCGATTCCGCGACCTGACGCTCGAGGGAGTCCGATCTGTCGATTTGCGTGGCTGGTCGCGCCGCTATGGCCCCGATGATCTCGATGATCGGGCCATAAGGACTGGGTGCGTCTGCATAGAGGCAGGTGCCCTGCAGCGTCGCGACATTCTGGTCGCGCGAGCGCGCCGACAGCTCTGCGATCAGGCGGCTCTTGCCCATGCCGGCCTCGCCGGAGAGCATCAGGCAGCCCCCCAACCCGGAGCTAGCTCGCTGGAGGGCCATCGTCATGGTTTCGAGTTCGCTCCGGCGGCCGACGAATGACGGGTCAGCTTGTTCCGGCTCCGGTTCGTGAGCGAGCGTCTCAATCGCCTGCGCATCGTCCTGGAGCAGGATCCCAAGCGCGACCGCGAGATCGGCGGCGCTCTGGTAGCGGCGCGAGGGGTCCTTCTTGAGGAGGCGCGCCACAATGGCGTCAAGCTGCGGCACCACCTCGACCTGATCGCGGAGCCTGGGCGCCTCTTGGTTCAGGTGCTTGTAGACAACCGACACCGCCGAGGGACCGGAAAAGGGCGGCTCGCCGACCACCATCTCGTAGAGCATGGCGCCCAGTGAATAGAGGTCGCTGCGCCCGTCGATATGCTGGCCTATGGCCTGCTCTGGTGAAATGTAGAGGACGGTGCCCATGACCGTGCCGGTTCGCGTCATGGAGGGGGCATCGATGACGTGGGCCAGGCCAAAGTCCATCAGTTTGCAGTCCTGGTTGGCGGCAAACATCACGTTGCCTGGCTTGACGTCGCGGTGGTAGATGCCCTGTTCGTGGGCATAGCCCAACGCTTCGGTCAGTTGCAGCGCGATCCGGACGGCACGCCGCCAGGGAAGACGCTCGCGGACGAGAAGGTCTCGTAGGCTCCCCCCGACGGCCAGTTCCATGACAATGTAGCGTGTGCCATTCTGTTCTCCGATGCGGTGGACGTGGACGATGTGGGGGTGATCGAGAGCCGACATCGTCTGGCCTTCGCGGAGAAAACGGGCCAACATATCGGGCTCGGCGTTGGCCGATAGGACTTTGACGGCCACCTCACCGTGCCGATGGTCGACCGCACGGTACACCTCGGCGGCTCCGCCGATTCCGAGCAGCTCTTGGATGTCGAGGTCGGCAAAACGGCGTGAGAGCATCGGCTACCTCACGGACTTGGCAGGGATGCGTGGATCGCGTGAGTCGGAGTAGAATCCTAACCGACGAGTTCAAAGGGCAGGCGGACCGTGAACCGGGTGCCTTTGCCGAGCTGCGATGTGGCCTCGATGGTGCCGCGATGTCCCTCGACGATACTCTTGGTCACCGAGAGTCCCAGGCCAATGCCCTTGTCCTTGGTGGTAAAAAAGGGCTCGAAGAGGCGATCAAGATTCTCCCTGCTGATGCCAACGCCAGTGTCGCAGACCTCAACGACGGCAAAGAACTCTTCAGTGCGCGTGATGATTTGGAGCGTGCCGCCCTCGGGCATGGCCTGCGCCGCGTTGGACACCAGGTTGACAAAGACCTGGTGAAGCTGGTCGCCATCGGCGGTGACCCAGTCCAGGTCGGGCTCAAAGGCCCTCTCGACCACGATCGACTCGGCCATAGGCACCCGCATGAGCGTATCTTCGAGGATGGGCACGAGGTCGACCTGGGCCAGTTTCCGCGGTCGGTTGCGGGAAAAGAAGAGGAGATCGTTGATTATCTTGGTCTGGCGATCAATCTCTGCGTCCAGCTTGCCGAAATAGCGACGGAAAACCTCGGGCGAGTCCATTTTCCCCCGCTCTACGAGCCGATCCAGGTAATAGACGCTGTTGCGCATGACCATCAGCGGGTTGCGGAGCTCGTGGGCAACGCCGGCCGCCAAGCGGCCAACGGCGGCTAGACGCTCGGCCTGAACCAGTTGATGCTGCGTCTCGCGCAGTTCGGCCAATGTGCCCTGCAAGTCGGCGTTGCTCTTGCGCTCGGCGTCATAGAGCTTGGCGTTGCGGATCGCCATAGCGGCCTGGCTGGCCATGGCTGTGAGCAGGCTGAGGTCACCTTGGGCAAAGTGCCGGCTGCTCACGCGGGTATCGACATAGATCGCCCCCTCGAGCTCGCCGCGCGAGAGAAGTGGAACGGCAATCACCGAGCGGATATCCTGTACCAGAATGCTCTGGCTCAGTTCATAGCGCGCATCGGTCTGAACGTTGGTGGTCAGGATGGGCTGTTGGTCAGCGAGAACGGTGGCGATCAGACTCGAGCTAAAGGCTTCGTCGGTCTCGGCGACCTGACCAGCCTCGAACCGCCTGGCAGCCGCAATCTCATAGCCGCCATTGGGCTTGGAGAGGGCCACCAGCCCACGTTCCGCGCCGACCAAGACCACGGCCCGGTCGATGATCGATTCGAGCAGATCAGATAGGTCCGAGGTGGCGGCCAGTGAACCGGCGACCTCATAGAGGGAGCGCAGATCGTGGCGCTCGCGCTCGAGCGTCTCAAGTTCGTCCTGAATGTCGGCCACAAGGAGGGCCATTTCGGGGGCGGAGCGAATGCCCTCGCCCGCCAGGCGGTCAAACTCTGCGGCCAGAACGCTCAACTTTTCCGATGCGGAGGAACTCCCCATGCTTCGCCCTCGCAAGCTGTGTCTGGTCGGGAGCTGGTTCCAGCGACAAGTCGCGAGGGCCGCCCGAATCAGACCGTAGTGGCGAGCAAGAGAGGCATAAAGTCGGCCACGTCGAGTGGCTTGCGAAACACCGCCTCGGCCCCCTGGGCCATGGCCTCTTGCACACGCTCGCCGACATCAAAGCCGGTGATCATGATCACACGCGCATCGGGATCGACAGTCTTGATCTTTGTGAGGGTCTCGACACCGTCGATACCGGGCATGCGGATATCCAGTAGGACCATATCATAGTGATTGGCCCGGCAACAGTCAACGGCGGCCTCGCCGTCGCTGGCAGCGTGCACCGCATAGCCCTCGAGCAGCAGGATGTCTCTCATCGTGTCGCGGATGCCGCGGTCGTCATCGACGACAAGGACAAGGCGGGGGGTGTCCATTGTCTAGCTCCCAGTGTTGATCGAGTATCTGTACTGACGCCTATTCTAGCATGCTCTGTGCGCGCAGTCCGTTAGCACGCCGTAAAAAAGAGGTCCTTTGCTTCCGATGGTGGATAGAACCGCGAAAAACAGGGCTGGGAGGTTGGCGGGCTGATTGCCAGACGACTCGGCGCTATGTAGAATACGTGCATACTGGGAAACTGACTGGAGAGGGAAGGTCATGAAGCGTGTCCTGGGGCCGCTGGCGCTGCTGCTATCGCTATTGCTGGCACCGTTTTCGCCTGCGCTGGCGGAGAAACCGAACGAGCCTATTCGGCCTCTGGAACTCGAGTCTGGCAGCGAGAGCCGAGCGCTGTGGGCTTCGGACGGGGTCACGCTGGCCTCGGTCAACGAGTCGGCGCTACAAAAGATCGACCTGAACTTGCTCAAGGCCATGCTGGCCGACGACGCACAGCAAGGGTACCGGGCACAGGACAAAGAGCCCGTGACCTATCTGGTTTTTCTGGCCGGCGCGGCGGATTTGGGTGACATTGACCCGCAGAGCGATGGCAACGCCCCCGCCAAGGTGGTCCGCCGCCTGCAAAAGACGGCCGACGCTTCACTACAGGTGGTTACGCCCTTGCTCGATGCGCTCGCTGGCACGGGGAACATCGTGGACTATCGCAGCTACTGGGTTTTTAACGGGCTCGCAGTCGACGGCGATCTTTCCTCGGTGCTATCGCTGGCACAGCTCGACGAGGTGATTGCGATACGAGAGAACAGGACCCATCACCTGGACGATCCGCGCGGCGATGGCAGTCGCCTGCTGGATGAGATCGAGTGGAACATTGGGGCCACCGGCGCGCCGGACGTCTGGTCCGAAATGGGTATCACCGGACGAGGTGTCGTGGTCGCCAACCTGGATTCAGGCGTCGACTGGACGCACCCGGCCCTGCGATCCCAGTACCGCGGCTATGCCGATGGCGGCGCGGCGACGCGACATGACTATCATTGGTTCGACGCCACCGAGACCTATCCCCGCGAGCCCGGACCGCAGACGCCCAACATCTCGCGCTGGTCGGATCACGGCACCCATGCTATGGGATCGCTGGTCGGTCGCGAGGAGGATGGCAGCAACCAGATCGGCATGGCTCCCGGCGCCCAGTGGATCGCGGCCAAGGTCTTTGACGACCAAGGAGACTCGACGGATGAATGGCTCCACGCCGGTTTCCAGTGGTGTCTGGCTCCTACCGATCTTGAAGGCAACAACCCCAACCCGGCGCTGGCGCCCGATATCGTCAGCAACTCGTGGGGCGACGACAATGGCTTGGACGATAGTTTTCGGCGCGACCTAGAGGCTTGGCGCAGCGCGGGCATCTTTTCAGCCTGGGCCTCGGGCAACGCCGGCCCAAGTGCATCGACGGTTGGCGCCCCCGCTAGCTATGATATTGCCTTTGCGGTGGGCGCGATCGATATCGACGAGCGGATCGCGAGTTACAGTAGCCGTGGCCCATCGCCATGGGGCGGTGTCATCAAGCCAGAGGTGGTTGCCCCGGGCTCAAACATACGCTCGTCGGTGGCGGGCGGCGCCTATGAGAGTGGTTGGAATGGCACCTCGATGGCCACGCCGCATGTGGCGGGTCTCGCCGCTCTGATGTACGAGGCTTCGGACCATACGCTCGGCTTTACCGAGACGATCGATACGATCATTGCCACGGCGCGTGATCTTGGCGCATCCGGCCCCGACAATGACTATGGGTATGGTCGCATCGATGCCTATCAGGCGGTTTCAACGATATTCAAGGGCGGATCCTTTGCGGGCCAAGTGACCGATGGTGCCAGTGGCTTGCCGATTAGCGGTGCTGTGCTGCGGCTGGTGAGCGAGGAGAATGGTGGCGAGACCCAGGCCGTGACGGACGCGGTCGGCGCTTATAGCGTCAGCGTGGCCGCAGGACTGTATGACGTTTCGGTGGCGGCCTTTGGCTATGAGGATCTGACCATCGAGGGACTGGTGATCGAGGCGGGCTATACCACTCAGCTCTCATTCGCGTTGGAGCGACTAGCCGGGGGCACCATCTCGGGCAAGGTCAAAGAGCGCGATACGGGAGCGCTGGTCCCGGCAGAGGTCACGCTGGTGGGAACGAACCAGGTGGTGACGGTCGACGCAGCAGGCAACTATTCAATCGACGTGCCCACCGGTACCTACGTTGTGCGCGCTATGCCGCTGGGCGCGGGGCATCGAGGGGCGCTGAGCGGTTCTCTGGTGGTGGCGCAGGGCGCCAGCGTTACAGCCAATCTACAGTTGGCGCCGATGGCTCCCATCTTGGTGGTCGACGCGGACGCCTGGTCTCCGAGCGGGGCGGTTCTGGCCTACTATCAGGCCGATCTGGACGAGCTGCTGATCGGGCATGACAGCCAGTCGATTACCGACGCGGCGACCGATGTTCCCAGTGCGGCCGAACTCTCGGATTACTCGCTGGTCATCTGGGCCCAGGCCGTGAGCCATCCGGGGTTTGTGAGCGCCTGGGACGAGTTGGCTGCTTTTGTCGAGCAGGGCGGCAACCTGTTGATCAGTGGGCAGGACATTGGCTATTGGGCAGAGCAAGAGGGCCAATTGGATTCCCTCGCCGATTTGCTCCACGCCAGCTTTGTGGCCGAGGACGCCGGACTGGGCGACGTTTTGGCGAAGCCGGGCGGCGTGTTTGATGGCCTGATCTTGGAGCCCAACACCGCGGACAGCGCCGACAACCAATCTTCTCCGGACCACGTCGAACCGGCTGACGCGCTTGCGGAGATCGCCTGGCGCACCGCCGGGGGTCAGGGCGTGGGGCTCTCCGTGACGGCCTGCGCCAGTCGGCTAGTCTATTTGGCCTTTGGCCTGGAGGGGATGGGACCGCGCGGCGACCGACAGATGGTGCTGGATCGGGCGGTGACCTGGTTGACGGCCAGCGCATCGGGGCCGGCACCCCACCTTACTGCCGAGACAACCTCGCAGACCGGCAATCCCGGTTCGACGCTGGACTATGCGGTTTCTCTTGTCAATCGTGGCTCGGTGGCGGCCAGCTATGATCTGGAACTGCTGAGCGGGGACTGGCGTGCGTCGTTGCTTGATCCCGACAGCGGCCAGCTCTTGGGGACGCGGCACGATCTCGAGCCCTGCGACATCAAGGAGGCGCTGCTGCGCGTCGAGATTCCGCAGACTGCAGGAACCAACCAGCGCGACACCATAGAGGTGCGCCTGGTTCCCACCGATGCGGGCGACGATGAGGCGTCGCTGCAGTTGACGGCGGTTTCGATGCCCAATTGGGTGCAACGCGACTCGATGCCAGATGGGCGTTATCGGGCGGGATCGGCCGTGGTCGGCTGTCGCCTGTACGTGGTGGGAGGCTTTGACCTCGATGGCAACGCTGAGGCCACGGTGCAGATCTATGACGCGCAAACCGGCACCTGGTCGCGCGGACCCGATTTGCCGAGGGCGGCAGCCAATGTGGCCTGCGCGGCGCGAGACGGCATCGTATATGCCATCGGTGGGTACGACCCCGATAGAGAGGGTTCGGAGCGGCTTGCCGGGGTCTATGCGCTCAATACAAGCGCTGGAACCTGGTCCGAGTTGGCTGCACTACCGCAGGCAGTGAGCGGGATGACGGCAGTGGCCTATGGCGATGCCATCTATGCCTTTGGCGGCAATATCCTCGATGGAGACTTGCTCGGCAGCTATGTCTATGATATTGATGGCGATAGCTGGCGCGAGGGACCTGAGTTGGAGGCCGGTTCATCCTCCTTTGCGCAGGCCGCGGTGCTGGATGGTGCAATCTACTGGCTGGGGGGGTGGCCGGGAGAGGCCGGCGTGTGGCAACTCGACCCCGTCAGCGAGACCTGGGAGTCACTCGCCGAGATGACCTCGGGACGGCACAGCTTTTTTCTGGCGAGTGATGGTCGCTATCTGTATGCCGCCGGTGGTGGCTCGGAATGGCAGGGGGACGGTTCTGCCGAGCGATATGATCCGCTGACTGACACCTGGCTATCGCTGCCATCCATGCGCTTTGGGGACCGTGTCGGCGCGACCGGTGGGCTGGTCGACGGGCGATTGCTGGTGGTGGGCGGGACGACCGCTTCGAGCGGGGTGGCAGCCGAGTCGCTGGGCGTTCGGTCGCTCCGCGATAGCGCCTACTGGAGCGTCTCGGAGGCCTATGCGCGTCCCGGCGATTCGCTCGCGTACACATTGGTCCTGCACAATCCCATGGAGGCGGCCGTTGGGGCCAGCGTGGCGATCACCATGCCAAGGGGGGTCGACCCGGTTATCGGATCCCTGCCCGGGTCACTGGGCTATGATCCGGGCTCACGTCGCTTGACTTGGGCCGGGAACCTGGCGGCGAACAGTGGCGAGACGTTGGCCTATGATGCAAGCATCGAAGGAGGGGTGGCTTCGGGGACGGTGCTGACAGTCACGGCATCGGTCGAGGGTGAGGGGTGCGCCCCTGGCGTGCTCTGTGCGGTCACGGAGGTGAGCGAACCGAGTCTGGCCGCCTCTACCAAGGCGGTGGATCAGGCCACCACGCTTCCGGGCGCTGTGTTACACTATGACATTGTGCTGCAAAATGGCTCTCCCTTTGAGATTCCGTTGGCAACGCTGCGGGATCCGTTGCCGCCCAACTGTACCATGTTGCCCGAGACGCTTTCGGGTGCCAGCTATAACATCAGTCTGAATCGCGTCGAGTGGTCCGGTTCGCTCGACGCCGCGACGATGGGGGAGAGTGCCTACTTGTGGATCGATGCCAGGCAAGGGCTCAACCTCGAGCTGGGTGACGACACCTGCACGGACGAGATCCCGTTGGGGTTCACGTTCACTTTTTATGGGCAGGAGTATGATCACGTCTATGTCAGTAGCAATGGGCTGGTGCTGTTTGGGGAGGGGAATACCCGCTACTCGAACGATGCCATCCCGGACAGCCGTGCTCCCAACGCCTTTTGCGCACCGTTCTGGGACGACCTGGCGCCCAACTCGGCGGGCGCGGCCGTGTATGCTCTGACTGTCGGCGAGGCGCCCAATCGCAAGGCTGTGTTCGAGTGGAACAATGTGCCCGTCTATGGCCAAAGTGAGCGCCTGACCTTTGAGGTGGTGCTGTACGAGGGCAGCAATCGCGTGGTGTTCCAGTACGCCGAGGTAGCCGGCGAGCGCGGTGTGGGCAATGAGGCCACGGTTGGCATCGAGAATGCTGACGGCAGCAAAGGCGTAGCCTACCTGTACAATGGCGTGCCCGCCGAGAATATGCTTCGCGACCGCCTGGCCATCGAGATGGTGCATAGCAGCAGCGTGCTCGGGTCGGAGCATCATATCGCCTATGACGTGCGCGTCGAGAATGGTTTGGCGCCGATGACGCTGATCACAAACACGGCGTTCATCGACGACGGCTTGAGAGTCTACGAAAGGCGGGCCACAACTGAGGTGCGCTCGCCCGACCTGGGCCAGTCGACCAAGACTTGCTCCGAGTTGACCGCTTTGGAAGGAACGCTGTTGGACTATACGATCCATGTGCAGAATGATTCCGATGTGGTCGCGCAAGGTCTAGGGCTCATGGACGTGCTTCCCGCGGAACTCGACCTGGTGATGGGGAGTCTCACGGGCGGCGCGACCTATGATCCGGGTACGCGCGCTATTGCTTGGGAGGGGACGCTGGGCGCCGAGTCGCAGTTTGATATTGGCTATAGCGTGCGCTTGGCGAGCGGACTGGCGGTAAACCAGCGGGTGACGAACAAGGCGACTTTGAGTGACCGTGGCGTGCTGCTGCGAACGCTGAGCGCGACGGTGGTGGCCAACCCCGTCGATCTCTCGATGAGCAGCCTGAGCGCCGATCGGGCATCGGTGCCCGCCGGAGAGCAGGTCGGCTATACGTTGATCCTCCGCAACGACGGTCTGTCAGGTGCCGATAAGGTGACGGCGGTGAATGCGCTGCCCACCGAGCTGACCATGGATGTGAGCTCGCTCGACGGGGGCTCTTGGGATGCGGGGCGACGAGAGGTGAGTTGGTCTGGTCCGCTGGCCCCGGGGGTATCGCAGACTGTGAGCTACCGCGCCACTGTCGGTCCGCAAACGATGCACGGCACACAGATCGTCAATGCCTGCCAGATCACGACCGCAGGCGAGAAGACGGACAAGCAGGCCACCGTGGGCGTGATGCGCGGGGATTTGAGCGCCTCGTCCTTTACATCTGATCCGGCGCGGCTCGATCCGGGCGACGTCGTCACGTTTACACTCAGGATTGCCAACGCTGGCGCTTTTGACCTGGATGCCTCGCTGAGCAATCAGGTGCCGGAGGGATTCACGCTGGAGCCGACCACGCTCTATTGCAGCGACGGCCAAGCAGACTGGGACGGCGAGGTGGTCACCTGGGCCGGTCACGTGGCGACGCAGGGCCTGGTGGTGCTGCGCTATCGCGGGCGGACGGCGGCTGGCCTGGGTGGCGTCTGCCTCTCAAACAAGGCGACATTGACCGACAGCGACGGCGTGGGCTATGCGCTGGAGGCATGTGCGGTCATCGAGGGCAACGATGCCATTCGCCTGCCGCTGATCGTAAGCAGCCATCGGGTGACCGCCAGCCAGGGCGACTAGCGCGCTCCAGGGGACAGAAAAAGACAGCTCGCGCAGTATTCTACGCGAGCGGTCTCTCTATTCAGTTGTCATGCGCCTCGCGAACCGAGGCGATCGGGAACCGGCCTACCAGCGGCTGCGGTTGAACCCGCCGTCGTTGCGCGGTGCGCGAGGCTTGGCCTCGGCGACCTTGATCGTGCGGCCACCAAACTCGGTGCCGTTGAAACG
>Ga0180435_10006471_pt1 | contig 11220 bp, 11 predicted proteins | sample SS_ome_3_FD_132467 | JGI IMG/M metagenome (GOLD analysis project Ga0180435, IMG submission 132467) | Hypersaline lake sediment archaeal communities from the Salton Sea, California, USA - SS_3_S_1 metaG | ecosystem: Environmental > Aquatic > Non-marine Saline and Alkaline > Hypersaline >...
AAGGGGGCCAGGTCCATGTTTTCGGTCAACGTCGATCTGCCGCCGCGACACAAACTCGCCGAAAAGCGGACCAGACCCCGCGTCGCTTGTGAGCAGATACAAATTCCCTGCAATCATTCGCCCCGCAACATTGACCCATGGAGTACCGTGCTAGCAAGAGCTGTTTTTTGGGAAAAAGTATGCCGGATAGCCGTCGATAGGCCTACGTTCGCGTTGCCGCTGGCGGGGGTTGTCAGTACAATCCGCACTCCATACGTATCGATATCTCCCTCGCTTACGCTACGGGTTTTTTGGACCCGTCGCCAAGGCAAGTCAAGGAAGACGAGCCGATGTCGTCAAGCGTTGCTAGCGGCCCCCTGGCGCAAACGGATTTCGAACAACTCAAACTGGCCCGCGATGTGATACGCGCGGAGGCCGACGCGCTGACTCAGTTGGCCAACCGATTGGACGATCGGTTCTGCCGCGCGGTCGAATTGATCGCCGACTGTCGCGGTACGGTGATCGTCTCGGGCATGGGCAAAGCCGGCCTAATCGGGCGAAAAACAGTGGCCACGCTGGCGTCGACCGGTACGCCTGCCCACTTCCTCCATCCTGCAGAAGCCATCCATGGCGACCTGGGCCGCGTGCGAAGCGGCGACGTTGCGCTGATGCTCTCGCAGAGTGGTGAGACGGAAGAGGTGGTTCGCCTGCTGCCGTCACTGAAAGAGATGGGCGCTACAATCATCGCGATCACTGCCCGGCCGGAAAGTACGTTGGGGCGAGCCGCCGTAGTCGTGCTCGAATTAGGTCCGTTGCGTGAAGCCTGTTCGTTGGGCTTGGCGCCCAGCACCAGCACAACGGCCATGATTGCGCTCGGCGATGCGCTAGCGTTGGTGCTTAGCCAACAACAGGGCTTCGCTGCCGAAGACTTTGCCCGTTTCCATCCCGGCGGATCGTTGGGCCGAAAACTCACCAAAGTGGAAGAGGCGATGCGGCCACTCGCCGAATGCCGTGTCGCGCCCGACACCGATACCGTTCGCCAAGTGTTCTTGGAAGTCCACCGACCGGGACGTCGCACGGGGGCGATCATGCTCGTCGACTCGCTGGGACGTCTGACCGGTCTGTTCACCGATAGCGACTTAGCTCGGTTATTCGAGGTTGCGGACGATCGTTCATTCGATCAACCAATTCGCGAAGTGATGACGGCGGCTCCCATTTCCGTGCGGCGGGGCATCCGTTTACCTGAAGCCGTCAAGCTTTTGGCTGATCGAAAAATCAGCGAATTACCCGTTGTGGACGAAGACAACCAACCGCTCGGTTTGCTCGACATCACCGACCTGATCGATCTCGCGCCCGCCATGAAAGCGACGTCAACGTCAACCCAACCCGCACCGTCGACCCAAAGCGACGGCCGCGACGGCGTCGAGGCTCCGCCAACAATTCCAATATCGAACCTTCGCGCCAGCTAGCACCGTAAGGAAGAAGCGCCAAGCCACAGACGGCCACAAGAGAACCATGAAACTCGAATCCCGTTGCCAACAGATTGAACTGATCCTCTCCGACGTCGATGGCGTGTTGACCGACGGCGGCATCCTCTTTGACAACCAAGGCGTCGAGTCAAAACGGTTTCATGTGCGCGACGGTATGGGGATCAAGCTCTGGCGAACGGCTGGCTACCGATTCGGCATCATCACGGGGCGATCATCGCAGGTTGTCGCGAACCGGGCAGCCGAACTCAAGCTAGACATCGTACGTCAGGGCGTAAAGGACAAACGGATTGAACTGAAAAGCGTTTTGCAGGAACTGGGCGTCGATCCGCAGAAAACCTGCTTCATTGGCGACGATCTGCCGGACCTGCCGGCCATGTCGAACGTCGGCCTTGCCGTCGCGGTTGCCGACGCGGCCGACGATGTCCGGCAGCGAGCCGACTACGTCACCCAACTCGGCGGCGGCGCAGGGGCTGTTCGAGAAACCATCGAGACCATACTCAAATGTCAAGCACGTTGGAACCAACTGATCGAAAAGTACACAACCGCCAAAGAACTCGAACCCAGCGACGCCTCACGCGCGGCATAGGTGTCGGCCTCGTAGCGGTACTGGCGTACTCACTGGTGGGCTGCCACACGGCGGGCGACACCGAGAAGAACTGGGAGACCGTCTTCTCGTCGAACGATGGCGGTCCTTCGGTCTATCCTGACGGCGAAGCGGCCGAAACGAACCTCGACGATGGGAAGTCTGAGTATCGTGGCGTCGCCAGAAATACCGAAAAAGGCGCGGCGGTACAAACGAAGGGTGGCCCCGTTTACATCGACGGTCTCGCTCAATGGCCGCAGGAGTACGAGGCTCAACAAGTTACCGTTCGCGGTTTGCCCGCCGTGCGACCGGGTGGCCCCGGGCAGCAATCGATGACCCATCTCAAGGACGCCGACTGGTCGAGATGACTTCCGCGCGCATCAAAAACAGCATTTTCGCCCTCGGCCTAGTGGTGGTCGTCTACTGGGCGTATGCATTTTGCGCGGTTCCCTTCATCGAGCCGAACACGATCGGCGAATTCACCGCCGAGGATATTGACGATCGCGAGGTCGTGCGCGACCGTCCGTTCGACCGGTTGATCGAGGACATGTTTCCTCCCGATGCTTGGGAGCGCGACGTACCCAAGATCGTCTCAACTGAGCATGGCATGCTGCTCTTCAAGGAGTACGAAACGCTCGAAGACGGGCGACTAGTGCTGACGCCCTGTACGCTCATCTTCGACTCGGGCGGTGGCAAGCGCCCGGGACTTGACGCCGAGTTCGAACAGCCGCTGATCATGCGGGCGCCCGATCATGCGGACCTGCAATTCGACGGGCCGCTCGACCTAGCTCGCGGCAAAGTTGGCAAACTGATCGGCGGCCGCTTAGTGGGCAACGTGACCATTTCGCGTCCCGAGACCAGCCCCGGCAAGAACGATTCGCTGTTGATCACGACCTCGAACGTGCAGATGGACGAACGTCACGCCTGGACGCCGCACCCCGTGCGATTCCATCACGGTTCGAGTTTCGGCAGTGGCCGTGATTTGATTATTACGTTGCTGCCGCCTGAGAGTCCGTCGCCTGACAGCACCACGCCAGCCGTCGGTGGGATCAAGTCACTTGAATTAGTTCACGTTGACCAGATTCGCGTCGAACTTGAAGGCGACGGCCTATTGGCTGCTGGCGACCAAAATGCACTACCCGCGGTGCAGCCCGCGACCGCACCAGCGATTCGCACGAAAGAAGATCAAACGGTCAGCATCCGTTGTCAGGGCCCTTTCTTGTTCGACTTCGTCAATCGAGTAGCTACCTTCGAAAAGAAGGTTCAGATCACGCGGCAGCTCGAGCGCAACAACGATGATCGCTTGTTCTGCGACTTGTTGGAAATACACTTCGACTCGGGCGAACCGGCCAAGGAGCCCGAAGGAAAGAACGAAGCTTCGGACGACAAGAACCCGCTCGGCGAGATGCGGGCCAGCCGTGTGGTGGCCACCGGGCAACCGGTCATCATCGAGTCGCCATCGACGGGTGGTCGCGCGGTGGGAGAGGAGTTGGCCTACGATGTGATCAAACGTCGCATACGTCTTTCGGGCGAGCGGCCGGTCCGGCTTGTCTATCAGCAAACCGTCGTCAACGCGCTCTCACTGGAGTACGAGTTGGCCGAGTCGGGCAAAATCGGACGGCTCTGGGCAAAGGGCCCGGGACGCATCGAAAGCACAAACCGCGACGAGAACAACGACACCTTCGCTGCCGACTGGGGCAGACAACTCACGTTGCAGCCACAGGGTGATTTCCGTGTCATCTCGCTGACCGGTGGGGCTTCGCTTGCAATGGCCGCCTCGGGGCGAATCTCAGCCAACGAGATCCACGCTTGGTTTTCGGAAGACGGCCGCCGACCGCCGGCGCGAAACGCACTTGCTCCTCCGCCCGTTATACACGCGCAACATACAGAACCGGATGGTTTGGCCAAGTTGAAGAAGTCGTCGTTGCAATTCTCACGATTGTTGGCGATCGAGAACGTCCATATCGATTCACAGCGTGTGACCGGTGACACAAGCCGGCTCGAAGTTTGGCTAGAAGATGCGCCGGCCAAAACGGCGCGCGCACGCCCCGCCGGTCGGGGACCTGCCGCACCGAACAATCCGCGACCAGCCCCAGCGAAAACCGAAGACAATCTACTCCTTGCCAACAGCGAAGCCGAAAATCAGTCGACTTACCGGGTGCGGGGCCAGCGGATGCGACTACGGTTGCTGCGCAAGGGCAAGAAGACAAACGTTGCTGAAGTGACACTCGAAGGAGGCGTGCGGCTGACCGAGCAGCCGCCGGCTGGAGTACAGGGGTCGCCGCTAGTCGTCACTGGCGAGTTCGTCCGCGTGCAGAACGCGAATCTGCCCAGCGCCAGTGTGAAAGTGCTCGGCAAGCCGGCCCACGTGACCGCCCGGGACCTGCAACTGACGGCGACCAACATCGGGTTGCACCGCGGCAAGAACCAGCTTTGGGTTGAAGGCCCCGGCGAAATCGGCGTGCCGCTCAAACAGACGGGGCAGCAAGGGCTGACCACCTCTGGCGCGGCCGACGATCAGCTTTCCGTACGTTGGAAGGCCGGCATGAGGTTCGACGGCATCAAGATGTTGTTTGAAGAAGACGTGATCGCCAGCACCCAAATGCAGATGGCCCGATCCGAAAAGCTGGAACTCATGCTCACCAAGCCGATCGACTTCAACGCCCCCAAGCAAAAGGAGAAACCGCAGCTTCGCTATGTCACGTTCGACAACGGCGTGTACATGGAGCAGCAAACCCGCGACGGCCGAATGCTCACAGCAATTGATCGGCTCAACGCCCGCACGCTGACGATCGATCAGGAGTCGGGACGGATGAAAGCAGAAGGGCCCGGTTGGTTCCAAACCGTACGCCTTGGCGATGCCGCGGACCTGACGGCCATGCCTGGCGATGCAAACCGTTTGCCGCGGCCACCGGCTCAAGATCAAGACGAGCGAGAGATGTTGTTTGTGGGTGTCAGCTTCCAGGGCGGTATTGCCGGCAACCTCGAAAACCGACAGATCGAATTCCAGCAGCGAGTGCGTTGCAACTACGGGCCGGTAACACGCTGGGACCAAACGGTCGACGCCGACTCACCGCAAGGCCTCGGCCCGCGCGACGTCACGTTGACCTGCGAACGACTCTCCGTCGCTGAGATCACCGCGATCGGCTCGCCAACACGACAGTTCGAATTGAACGCGTTGGGCAACGCGTTTGTCGAAGGGCAAACGTTCACGGCCCGGGCCGCTCGCATCTCGTACACGCAAGCGAAAGACCTGCTGATTATGGAAGGCGATGGGCGCAGCGACGCCCAACTCTGGCGACAGGCGAGCGTTGGCGGGGCAGTCTCTCGCGCCGCGGCCGGCAAGATCCTCTTCTGGCGCAGTGCCAACCGCGTTGAAATCGACGACGCACAGTACATCGATTTGAGTCGGTGAAGCAGAGGTCGGGGATCAGAGGTCGGGGATCAGAGGTCGGAGGCTAGGGCAGCAACTCCATTCGACGTTGGGTGGTACGTCCCTGAGTACAGCGAAGGGTGCGGAACTGCCCGACGAATGTACTACCACAGCCCGAAGCGTCAGTTTTGAAGTTGCACAGTTTTCTTCCTTCACCCTCCCTTCGGGTGGGTGAGGCCCCAGCTAGCCGTCGACCAACTCGCGATAGAGTTGCGCGTGGTCGTCGACCATCCGCTCAACGGAAAACTGCTCGCGCATCTTCGCTTGCCCGGCCAGGCCGATCCGCTTGGTCAGATCGGGGTCGTCAAGCAGCACGTTGGTCCATTGCGCCAAATGAGCGCGGTCACCGAGAGGAACAAGGTAGCCGGTCTCGCCCGATTCGACCAACTCCCGGTTGGCGGGGATGTCGGAGGCCACGACCGGCACGCTGGCCGCCATCGCTTCCATGATCGCGTTTGACTGCCCCTCGCAACTGCTGGCCAACCAGACACAATCAAAGTGCGGCATCAACTCCGGCACGTCATCGCGCTCGCCGAGGAAGTGGACGCGGTCGTCGATTTCGATCTGATCCCGATACCTTGTCAACCGCCAACGCTGGGGCCCGTCGCCGATGATAACGACATGAGCGTCATCGCGGGCCCGTTTCAGCAGATCCGTCGCCCAAATCGCATCCTTCAGTTGCTTCTGCACTGTGAGGCGACCAATCACGGCGATCACCCGGGCATCGTTCGGCACATCGAGCCGCGCCAGGAACTCCTCGCGCGATAGAACGGGCGGCGCGGTGTCGACCTCGACACCGTTGGCGATCACCTCGAATCTGTCGGCCGCGATACCTTTGCCAACATAGAACTGCTGCACGGCGGGGCTGTTGACCACAATGTGTTTCGTCGAGCGAGCCAGAAACCGATCGATGGCCAGATGTCCCCAGGTCTTCCAACGGTCGACTCCGCGTTCACTGGCGATGATGTGCTTGACGCCGTTGCGCCGCGCAGCCCACCGCCCGTACGTGTTGCCCGCGAAGAGCCAAGTGTGGGCGATGTCGGGTTGGATCTCTTTGATAACTCGCCCCAATCGCCAGAGAGCCGCTGGGTCACATGCGCGGCGTTTGCCAATCACGGTTACCGGCACGCCAGCGTCATCTAGGAGTTTTTTTTGCGGGCCGCCGCTTTCGAGTGCGCAAACATGCACGTCGAATTCGTCGCGCGGCAACCGACTCGCCAGCAGCGCGAGCTGTTTCGCCGCCCCTGTGTGTTCCAACGCTGGTATGACAAAAACGATGCGGATACTCATGGTGCTCACCGCTGGCATATTACCGAGATCTGAGGAAACGGACCAGGGCAGTCAAACAGAAACGGCGTCTATCCGACGACCGCCAATCGTTCACCGCAAAGGGCGCAGAGAGACGCGAAGGCGTTTCAGATGAAGACTATCGAGAGGTACAACGAAGCTTGACTTCCGGCGACCGATGTTGTATTATAATTCAACAAGAGGTGACGTGGGGCATGCCGTACTTCGACATCATTTGGGACGACGAACCAGGTGGCAATATCGAGCATATCGCCGAGCACGACTTGACACCCGATGCTCGTTACATCCTGGTTGTTTACGAACAAATCGATGAGACAACCATCTATCCGGTAACGGCGTACGATGTAGAGGTTTGAAAATGGCAAAAAAACGCGGACGACGGATCTATCGAAAGACGACGGCTGAAGAGCGCCAACGTCACGCGAAGATTCGCGAACAGATCGCCGAGGAACTTCCCGAGATCAAGGCTCGGGCCCGCGCAAAACTCGAACTCGTTAGAAAGGAAGGCACCCCGCTGAGGCAAGTATTGGCCGCGCTGCGGGCGGAGCGCGAGCGACAGGGCCTAAGTTTGGCGGATATCAACCAGCGCACCGGCATCGATCGGGCCGCCCTATCTCGTTTGGAGAACAACGAAGCTGCCAACCCCACGCTCAACACGCTCGAACGCTATGCCGACGCCGTCGGCAAGCAAATGGTGGTGTTGCTTTCCGATAGCACGGACTGATTTTTCCCTGCGAAGCCGCCAGCGGCTATGGGGGTTTAATTTTCGATCGAAGGACGTGCTCGAACAACTCGAGATGTTGCCGGGCGGAATTCTCAATCGAAAATCGGCGACGGACCGTGTCACGGGCAGCGTTGCCCAGTCGTCTCTTCGTACCCTCACTTGCGGCCACCGTGAGAATAACCTCGGCCAGCGCGGTAGCGTTTTCACGTGGCGCGAGCAGCCCGTTTTCGTTGTTTTCTATCAACGGCCGATTTCCCGGAGCGTCGCTGGCGACGATCGGCAGACCGACGGCCATGGCCTCCAAGAGGGCGACCGACATGCCCTCGGTGTGCGAGGCGAGTACGAACAGATCGGCCGCGTGAAGTAGGTCGTCGACATCGGTGAACACACCGGCGAGAATCACGCGACCCTTGAGCGAGTGCTTGTGGATTCGATCGACAACGCGGCCGCGGTCGCGACCGTCTCCCGCCAACCAAAGCCGAGCATTGGGCGCGCGATCGTTCACCGACTTCCACGCGTCGATCAGGTCGAGCGCACCCTTGGTGCGATCGAGCCCCGCCGTGCTGACCGCCACGAAACCGTTTTCGGGAGCTTCAAAGTGTTTCGCCATCGCGGCCAGTGCGCGCCGTGCCGCCTTGCGACGCACATCGTTCACCTGGGGACCGATCGGCACACCGTTGGGAATCAGGTGCAGTCGATCACTGTCGAAGCCGGCTGCCATCAGCTCTTCAATGATCTGTTCACTGGGGGCGACGATCGCGTCGGCCAACTGACAGCGGCTGCGGATTCGCTGCCCAAAGACGACCTTTTCCTGCCATCGGCAATCGCCTCTTTCGCCGGCATCTTCCGCCCGCAGGATCACCGGCACGCCCGACCCTTGCATCGCCCCGACCGCGACGTACGCCGCATGCTTGAGCATCGACGCACAAACGATGTCGTCAGCTATGTGCTCATTCCCATGTGCTAATACGGCCTCATTCCCGCGCCTCAAAGACACCTCGTCCCCATGCTCCCGCGTGGGAACGTTTTTCCGCAACCATTTGTTCAGCGCTCGCATATAGCGAAACGTGCCCCAACGTTTCATGCCAGGATGCCGCAGTCGCTCGACCGGCACGCCGCGGTACTCGATTCGTCGCGGCCAATCACGATCGAGGCGACCCGTCACGATCTGCGTGGCGGCCCCCTGCTCGCTCAATTGCTCAGCCAGATAGGCGGCAAACTTTTCGGGACCGCCCACGTGCGGCCAGAATCTCCGCGTCGCCAAGATCACGCGCAGCCGGCTCATGGGGAATCTTCGGCGAGATCGCCGGGCTCAAGAACTGCGATGAAACGAAGGTTTCGGTACGCATCGTTATAGTCGAGCCCGTAACCGACCACGAACTCGTCGGGGATCTCAAAGGCGGCGTGATCTGGTTGGATATTGACTTCCTGACGTCCCAGTTTTCGCAAGAGAACGACACTGCGAATCGACTTCGGCTGGTGCTCGCCAAGCAGTTTCAGCATCTCCGCCAGCGTATGGCCCGTATCGAAGATGTCGTCGACCAGAATCACATTGCGGCCGGCGATGTCGGGCAGCATGTCGGAATCAATCGTCAGCGGGCCGCGCGTCGTCATCTCGCCGCGGTAGCTGCTGGCGTACACGAGCCCGATGCGTAGCGGCATTTCGAGTCGACGGATCAAGTCGGCCAACAGGACGACACTGCCGGTGAGCACGCCGATGATCGTGACCGGCTGATCGCCGTAGTGCACCGCCAAGTCGTCGGCCAAACGGGCAACGCCGTCACGGATATCGGTTTCGGTGATGAGGGTTTTCACGACCGACTCTGCCCATAACCCAACCAATCGGGAAGGTTTTCGTCGCACCAGTTCCGGTAGTCGGCTGTGGTGTCGAACGCGCGAAACGGCCCGTCGTCCATCACCGGTTTGTACGTGCGAATAAAGGCATAACGGAATCGCACTTCGAGCGGCCGGCGAGCGGCTGCTTCGAATTCCTCCAACCAATCGCGCGGAATTTCAGCGCGTTCGGACGGACCCATCGCACGTGAATGGTCGACAGTGCTCATAGGTGCATCGTATCCCCTGCGCGCTCTTCCCTCAATCCGGCATAGCTCTTATCGAATCGACTCTTCCGGCAGTTCCTTCTTCACGCCTTCATCGAGAGGCATTTTGTCGGGCAGGGCGTCGGTCTCTTTCATCAGGCGGGCCAACTCGGCCTTGAGATGCTCGACCGTCTCCGCGTGCGCCGGGGCGTCGATCAGGTTATTCAATTCTTGCGGATCGTCCTCAAGGTTGTACAACTCCGCCTTGTGACGATCGGGCTTGCCGTCGCCGTGGGGGTAATGGACGTACTTCCACTTGTCGGTTCGCACGCCCCGCACGTTCGGCGTGTAGGGGAATTGCTTTTCGTAGTTGTACTCGTAGTACCAAGCCTTTCGCCAGCCGTCGGCGTCGCCCGCCAGCAGCGGCTTCCACGACATGCCGTGAACTTTCTCGAACGGCTCGGCGCCGCAGATCTCAAGCACGGATGGCGCCAGGTCGATGTTGAGCACCTGCTGCTTGATCTCTGTCTTCGGTTTAATCAGCGGCGGATACCGCACGAGCAACGGCACACGGATGCTCTCTTCGTGCATCGTGCGTTTGTCGATCATGCCGTGCTCGCCGAGCAAGAAGGAGTTGTCGCTGGTGAAGACCAACAGCGTGTTGTCCAGTTCGCCCAACTCGTCGAGAGCCTTGTAGACTTCGCCGGCGCTATCGTCGACCGACACGATCGTGCCGGTGTAGCTGCGCACAAACGTGCCGAAGATATCAACACCCTCGGGAGTCGTATCGGGGAAGTCCTTGCGAAAGCCGTAAAGCGGACCGTAGATGCCGTGCCACGTATCGAGCCGTTCTTTGACCCAGGCCGGTTTGGTGTCGAGTTTGAATCCCGACGCCGGATAGGGAATGTCGACATCGTCGAAGGTGTGTTTGTACTTCTCCTCGGGTACGAACGGACCGTGCGGCGCTTTGTGCCCCAGAATCAACAGGAACGGTTTGTCGCGCTCTTGCTTGAGCCAGTCGACGGCCATTTCCGTCACGCGCTGGCTGTAATAGCCTTCGACCAGCTTCCGCTCGCCGTTGACGTTGAAGGTGGTGTCGTAGTATTTGCCTTGCCCCTTGTGCGTCACCCAATAGTCGAAGCCGGGGCGGCGCTCGTCGCTATCCTCGCCCATGTGCCACTTGCCGACATAAGCGGTCTCGTAACCCAAGCCTTTGAGCCGCCGCGGATAGCTGGGTAGGTCCTCGGGATAGTCGGTGAAGTTGTTGACGACCCCGTGCGAGTGGGCGTACAGGCCCGATAGAAAAGACGCTCTGCTGGGTGAGCAGAGCGACGTAGTCACGAACATGTTTTTGAAGATGGCGCCCTCGGCCGCGATGCGGTCGAGATTCGGCGTCTCGATGCCAAGCAGCGGCTTGTCTTCGCAACTCAGGCAGTCCCAGCGCTGGTCGTCAGTTAGGATGACGACGACGTTAGGCGCTTTTTTTTTTCGGTGGACCTGGCAGGCGCTTCCTCGGATGTCTCCTCCTCGACGGCGGTCTCCTCGGTTTCCGCCGGGAAGGTGAAAACGTCGTCTTCCGATTCCGAATCATCCGACTCGGCCGGGAAGGTGAACCCATCGTCCTCTGAATCGGCCTCGGTCGGGAAGGTCCAGCCGTCCTCTTC
>Ga0180435_10006472_pt1 | contig 11219 bp, 8 predicted proteins | sample SS_ome_3_FD_132467 | JGI IMG/M metagenome (GOLD analysis project Ga0180435, IMG submission 132467) | Hypersaline lake sediment archaeal communities from the Salton Sea, California, USA - SS_3_S_1 metaG | ecosystem: Environmental > Aquatic > Non-marine Saline and Alkaline > Hypersaline > Sediment...
ACGGGCAAAGCTCAATTGCGTTCAATGTAAGCAAAATCATTCAATGCCGTATTGGCCTAACCCGGCAGAGCCGGGAACCAAACAGGGTTTCATGGAGTCTTGTCTTTTTGTCAGAATTTTGGGGTATTTTGCGTAAGATTTCATTGGTAAGACACTAAATATCTTTCCATCCGTTGTTTCGTCGCATCGTCAAGGTAAACTTTGCCGTCGATAGTCCGGTTGTGCAGATACGCGATAATTTCCCGGACATTAACGATGGCATAGACCGGTAAGTCAAAATCCTGCTTTACTTGCTCAATAGCGCTTAGTTCTGTTTTGCCCCTCTCCATCCGATCAACGGAAACAATAATCGCTTTTACCGCTGGTTTATGATTCGCCTCGAGAATCCGCATCGATTCCCTAATACTGGTTCCCGCGGTTATAACATCTTCGATAATTACTACTTTTTCCGAACCATCATAAGGATGGCCGATCAGGGCACCTCCCTCTCCATGATCTTTGGCTTCCTTTCGGTTATAGGTTACCGATACGTCATGGCTATGCTTTTCACTCAAGGCTATCGCCGTTGTTACCGACAAGGCAATTCCCTTATAAGCCGGGCCGTAGAGATTATCGAAATCACGTCCGATATTTTCTATCGCCGTCCGGGCGTAAAAGAGCCCTAAGGTTCCCAGTTGGCTTCCCAGACGATAATTACCAGTATTGACAAAGTAAGGTGTTTTTCGACCGCTTTTGGTAGTAAAATCACCAAAAGTCAAAGCACCACTGCGTACCAGAAACTCAATAAAATCCTGTTTGTATTTCTGCATTCCCTACCTTCTCTACTGATGGGGTATATCGGGCCGAAAATTTCCCGATATCATACCTTTAATTCCACATCCGCCACTCGGTCATATTTACGATATTTTCGTTTGATCGGTCCGATTACCTCACGCATGAAATCATCCACCTGCTCCGGTGCTCGGCCGATATAATTATCCGCTTTGAGTATGTTTTTAAAATCGACTCCGGATAGAGCAGGTTCCGTTTTGAGCCTGTCGATCAAATCGTTCTTTCGGCCCTGCTGTTTGACCTGGGCCCCGGCCGCCATGCTGTGTTTACGGATAATTTCGTGAAGTTCCTGTCGATCCCCGCCCGCCTGAACCGCCGCCATGATGATGTTTTCCGTAGCCATAAACGGAAGTTCCGCTTCAATGGCCGCTTTAATAACTTTTGGATACACGACCAGGCCATCGAGCACATTAGCCAATATCCCTAAAATCGCGTCTATGGCCAGAAACGCCTCCGGGATCGCCATACGTTTGTTCGCGGAATCATCCAGAGTCCGTTCAAACCACTGTTCCGCCGCGGTCATCGCCGGAGAAGATGACAGAGAAATTACATATCTGGCCAAAGAAGCAATCCGTTCACTGCGCATGGGATTCCGTTTATACGCCATGGCGGAAGAGCCAATTTGACTTTTTTCAAAAGGCTCTTCAATCTGCTTTAAATGCTGCAGTAATCGGATATCATTACTTATTTTATGCGCCGACTGGGCTATGCCGCACAAAACCGCCGACACGTTTGCGTCGATTTTGCGGTTATAGGTTTGCCCACTGACCGGGGCGATTTTTTTGAAACCCATTTTGGCGGCGACCATTTTTTCCAGTCGGATAACCTTGCGGTGGTCGCCCTTGAACAGTTCCAGAAAAGAAGCCTGGGTACCGGTGGTACCTTTGACGCTGCGAAAACAGAAAGTCTCAAGATGATGCTGGATTTCCTCCATATCCAGCACAAAATCATAACACCATAAAGTTGCTCTTTTGCCCACCGTGGTAAGCTGAGCCGGCTGAAAATGAGTATATCCCAAAGCAGGTAATTTTCGATAGCGGCGGGCAAAAACCGCCAACAGATCGATCACCCGCATTAATCGGGCCCGAACCAGTTCCAGGGCTCGATATATTTGCATCAAATCCGTGTTGTCACCCACAAAGGCACTGGTTGCGCCCAGATGAATAATCGGACGAGCCAAAGGGGCGGCATCTCCAAATGTATGTACATGAGCCATTACATCATGCCGAAATTTTTTCTCATAACGAGCCGCCCGATTGAAATCAATATCATCCAGATGCTTTTTCATCTGGGCCAACTGACGATTGGTTATAGGTAGTCCCAATTCCTGCTGACTCTGGGCCAATGACAACCACAATCGGCGCCAGGTACTGAATTTGAACTGAGGTGAAAAAATCGCCAGCATTTGTTTCGACCCATAGCGACTAACCAGAGGATTTTCATATATTTCGGTTGGTTTATTTTTCATGGAAGCAGTTTACTTCAACTATACCGCCCAGTCAATGATCTCCCTGACAACTACTCGGATTCTTCGGCAGGTATGGCATTTTGGACTTCATGAGAGCAAGAGGGTCCCTGGCAGGGTCAGGTGTAAATGTTTTCCCGGCAAGTAAATACATAATATGGAAGTGCGAAAGTTAGCTGAAAGAAGGTATAAATAAATATGACGGGTATGGCTGCCATGAAAACGAAACAGAATTGCAGCAAATATAACCACTTGTCAAATTTAACCTTACATTCATATTGACTTACGTGTCGATTTGTGACAAGATAAGAGTCTGGAAAGTGTTAAAAAAATGAAAAAAAAATAGCCATCGGGTATGAAAAATCCTGGCAGGGCCCGATGTAATTGTTTTCTGGTTAAGTATATACATAATGCGAAAACGGGAAAATTCAATCGGAAGCAGTAAAAAAAACAACTCTGTTTATGGAACCCAGGCCCCACTTGTGAGTCAAAATAGAAGAAACAACGAAAAAGTCACCGATATCAGAGCCGAAGAAGATAATCTGATCAAACGATGTCGCAACGGAAATATCGGGGCACTGGAACAGTTGATCGAAAAATATCAGGATCGGCTCTTCAATGCCATTCTGCGTATGGTAGGTAATTATGACGACGCCCAGGAACTGACCCAGGAGGCCTTGTTTCGAGCCATAAAAGGGCTCAAGAAATTTCGCGGTAATGCTGGTTTTTATACTTGGCTGTTTCGCATCGGCATAAATTTATGCATCAATCACCGCAGGCGTCGGCAGCGGGTTCATTTCGCTTCGATGCATAGCGAAACCGGTGATGTGGGCCACCAGGCGGATGGTTTGGCCGCGGTTATGACAGACCACCGCAGCCCGTCTCCTGTGCAACAGGCGCAAACAAATGAAGAATACAACCAAATACTGGACGCCCTGGAAGAATTGGATCCGCCCGGCAGGGCTGTTGTGATTTTGCGTGATATTGAAGATCTGAATTATGGCCAAATCGCTCGCATCCTGGAAGTGCCGATTGGAACCGTAAAAAGCCGCTTATGCCGGGCTCGTTCACAATTGCGAGTGAAACTGCAAACTTGACAGCCGAAATTGTTTCAATCGCGCAGGAGTTGCTCGAAAGCGATTCTGGATAGAAAACCTCGTGGGAAAAGTTTGAACGAATGCAAAATGTTTTATTACGAGGATGGGTTATCAATGGTTAAAAAAGACCCAAATAAAGAATTATTCTCAACCTTGAATGCTTATATTGACGGTGAGCTGAGCCCCGCCAAAGTCGAAAAGCTGGAAAAACAACTGGCGTCCGATCCACAAGCCCGTCAATTATTATCCGAGCTGCGCGAAGTGACGGAAAAAGTTGGCGATCTTCCCCGAGCCAAAGCACCCCGAGATCTGGCCGATGGGATTCTGGATGGAATCGAACGAGATTTACTGCTGGATCGAGATGGCGCCCTGGCTGAATTAGCGGGCCAAAAACACTTACGCCGTCGCCGTTTCATCGCCGCGGCCGCTATGATAGCGCTTGCCGCGGGAATTGCATTTATCATTCATAACGTCCTCAGCAAAACCCAATTCAATCCCAAAGAAAATCCCATCGATTCTACTATCGCTTTAAACAACTCACCTTCCTCTTCGAAACCGGAGACACCACTACGAGAAAAATCATCTATTTACAACTTAAGCAACAGCAGTTCCGCCTCGGCCAAAACGCGGGAACCCCTTATTAAGGCGCCTTCATACAGTTCTCTGCAGATGAATGTTCATTGCCCTGATTTTCAGGCAGGTATCCAAACCATCGACCGGTTCCTTAAGGATCAGAAAATCATCCGGGTAATTAACAGCAACGTAAAACAGAACCACAGCCAATATTCGTTTTTGTGCTCTGTGGAACAGTTTAAAAAAATGTTCCGGGAAATTAAAAAACTTCCAAACCATCAACTAGGCCTGACCGTAACCAGCAGGGAACTTCAATACCAATATGTAATTCCCCAGGCAACCGAAGAGCAGGCTATGACCTTGGCGCGCGAAGCCAATCATGAAACTCAGTTGGCCCACGCCTTCCATTTCAACCCCGATCAACTGGCAAAATCCACCAATACCCAACTCGGAAAAACAGACAAGCTGATGGATTTGCTGGCCCAGGGGAAAACATCCGTAAGCGATTTACAAATTCTTGGAAACCGCCCTCGTCAATCGTTTGAATCGACGGAAAAGCCACTCACCAAATCACACTTTTTTGCCGCCAATGCACCCAATAGCCAAGATTCCAAAGAACATCTTTTTGATAAATCCAAATCTCTCTCGGCCGATATAGTAGCTCTAACTTTGGTCATTCAGGGAGAAATCACCACTACTTCATCAATGGAAACTTTATCCCCTTCTAAAAATCCCGCCGAAATCCAGGATAACGACCTGGACAATAAGTCTGATTTTTCCTCCTTCAGCGAATTCACTCCTGATCATACTCATCGCGATTGAATTTCCCCGTTTTCGCATTATATACCCACTGGGTGTTATCAGGCCTGGCAGGACCGTTTATAAACACTTGCCGAAAATAAAGCTATACCCCCTGGATATGAAATTTCTGCCGAAATTATCCTGCCCATAGGATAAACCAACAGGTCGCGCGGATTGCCTTTCTCTCGCTCTTGCAGTGAACAATCGGGGTATTCTGGTATTTTCTCCAGAGCACATAAGCGTTTTCCACCAAAGTAACCATTATCATATATTCACATAATACTCTGTTAAACATATACATATATCGTTTTCTCATAAAAACAAAAAAAAGTTCGAGGCGCCGTACAAATAAACTTGAAAAAATGTTCGAGGCGCCGTACAATATTTTCAAATCATTATTTTTGTCTTTATGCCCCTTTATATAGAAAGGGAACAATGAAAAACGAAAAGTTAAGCGCTAGCCTGGAAGACTATCTCGAAACGATTTATATAATCACCCAGGACAAACACAAAGCCCATGCCAATGAAATCGCCGAGCAACTGGCGGTAGGAAAATCCAGTGTATCCTGGGCCCTTAACCAATTGTCAAAAAAGGAATTAATCAACTATACCCCATACGAGGCGATAACCCTGACCGAACAGGGCAAAGCCGTTGCCAGCCGCGTCGCTGGCCACCATATCAATATCAAAAATTTTCTGACGGAGGTTCTGGCCGTAAATGAAAAGGTTGCCGAACTCAACGCCTGCCGTATGGAGCATGTAATGGATAAAGAAATCCTGCAGCGGATGTGGCAGTTTATGGATTTTCTGAACAAATGCCCCCGCTTGGGCCGTGAATGGGTGTTAGGATTTGGCCAATTCTGCAAAGAAGGAGATATTCACGAAAACAGTCCTCAATGTTTTAATGAATTACCGGAACAAATTAATACCGATGCTCACATCCAAAAAACAGATTCCACTGATACCCATGCCTTACCTAAAATTTCCAAGGACCGGGACTATATCCTGCTGGGAAGACTCCAGGAAGTATTACGCGAAAGCGGCCACAATCTCAGCCGGGAAGCAATTACCGTCGCGGAAATATTTCTAGGCTGTGAAAGACACCAGACTATACCGGAAATTTTCCAGCAGGCTCGGAAAATCAAACCAAAAATCAATAAAAAAATCGTTGAATCCGTCATGAGGATTTTATGTGAACATAAAATTGCTCGTGAATTATCTTTTGGGGGCCAAACCGTTTTTGAACATTTCCACCCCGAATCACATCATGATCATATTTTTTGTGTTAAATGCGGTTCGATCTTTGAGTTTTTCGACCCGCGTATCGAATTATTACAATCGGAAAACGCCCGCCGAGCTAACTTTCGGCTGCTGAGGCATAATCTCGATATTTACGGAGTTTGCAACGATTGCATAAAACAGGAATCCCAAACCCGAAATCTCGTTGATTGCCTAACCGGTGAAACGGTTGAAATTGTTCGGATTATCGCCGACAAAACAGCACAAACCAAAATAATGGAAATGGGAATAGTGCCCGGCATCGTGGCTTATGTTCTCAGTGAAAACTGTGGGGGAGGAAATATTATCGTAATGGTTGGCACCACCCGTTTGACTCTGGACCGGGCCAGTGCGGAAAAGATACGAATCGTCCCCGTCCATCATAATCAAACCACCTTTGGCCGACGACGCCGGGTTCGACATCGCCACCGGGCCGAAAAGATTTTTTCTTTTAGCAAAAAAAGATAATAATGATTATGGGATTAATCAAGCGAAAGGATAACCCAAATATGAAAGAAAAGTTTTTTTCCACACTTCTGATTATTATATCTATTACCGCCCCGGCTCGGGCGGAACATAAACATAATAGCGACTCGCAAACCGTCAGTGAGAAAAACTGGTTACAACAGGAAACTATGACAGGCGTTAGCACTTCTCTCAATGACACTCTGGAAGGCGCGGACGCGGGCCTGGAGTTCGCGTTGAGCACAACTCAGATTTACCAACAAAACTTTCATGGCGGCTGGCGAACCAGTGATCATTCCGGCCGTTACACCGGCAGCTACGATCTGGAATTAAATGTGGACCTGGAAAAAATACTCGGATGGCATTCAAGCCGATTATACATCTCGGGCGAAGGAAGCTGGCCCCGAACCGAAGGAATCACCGAAGAGTCCGTGGGCAGTTATTTCAATGTAAATGATGACGCCGGTGGTAATCGAAGCATAGACATAACCGAATTCTGGTTCGAAAAGAGATTCCGGGACGGCGAACTGGTTCTGAGAACGGGCAAGATCGACTTAACCGGCGGCTTTGAATGTCGAGGTTGTGCCGTAGCCTTTGACGGCAGCAATTATGCCAACGATGAGACCAGCCAGTTCCTTAACAGTGCATTGGTCAATAATCCCGCCATTCCATTTCCCGACGACGGGCTGGCGGTGGTCGTTCATTATAATCCCATTGAATGGTGGTACGCCAGTATCGGCGCCGCCGACGCGCAGGCGGATGCAAGGGAAACTGGATTTCGCACAACATGGCACAAGGAAGATTACTTCTTTGGTATTTGCGAGACGGGAATCACACCGCATTTTCATTCGGCCAAGGGTATTCTGCCGGGAGCGTATCGCATAGGTCTGTGGTACGATCCTCAGGATAAGGAATATTTTTCCGGCAGTAGTGTCAAACGGGATGATATGGGTTTTTATCTAAGTTTCGATCAGATGATATACCGGGAAAACACGGATTCGCAAGATAATCAGGGGTTAGGCTTATTTACCCGTTATGGCTGGACCGAAAGCGAAGTAACTCCGGAAATCACAAATTTCTGGTCGATCGGCTTACAATATCAGGGGCTCCTGCCCGGCCGGGATGAAGATACCCTGGGAATAGGTTATGCCCAGGGAATTTTCAGTGACCAGGCCGAGTTCCCGGAAAACCAGGAATCCGCGATGGAAATGTATTATAATATTGAGGTCACCGGTTGGATGAATGTCACTCCGAGTTTGCAGTATCTGATGGATCCCGCGGGAGACGAATCTGCTCGAGACGCTTTTTTAGTGGGTGTTCGCATGCAAATGGCTTTTTAGAACAAGAGAAAACAATAGCGAGATATCAATGACCAAGGAAATAAAACTGGACGATCTGACTCCGGGGGGTAAAGCGAAAATTATCCGAATTCAGGGAAACAGCCCCTTCCGGAAAAGGCTGCTGGAAATGGGGATGATTAAAGGAGAAACCGTCGAGAAGGTAAAGTTGGCTCCTTTGGCCGATCCCGCCGAATATATTATAAAAAATTACCATGTCAGCCTGAGAAACGAAGAAGCCCACAATATAATTGTCGAAATCCTTTAAGGGCCGATTCTGTCAAAGTTACACACACTGGGTTATAACTGTTTTTCGGATCAGTGTATGTATAGCACTGCGCACGACCGTGACGAGTATAGTAAGTCACGAACCGCAGCTTAGAGCCCGGATTGTCAATCGCCCTTACCTATAAGGTATAATAGTTATGGTAGATTCCGACTTACATTTTCAAAAAAATACTGACACTCAAAAGCAACCGATTAAAGTTGCCCTGGCAGGGAATCCCAATTCCGGCAAAACCACCATCTTTAATAATCTCACGGGCTCCCATCAGCATGTAGCAAACTACGGCGGGGTAACGGTGGAGACCAAAGAAGGTACATTATCCCATAAAAACCTAAAAATTAAAGTAGTGGATCTGCCCGGCACTTATTCCCTGTCGGCTTATTCTATCGAAGAAATAGTGACGCGAAACTATATATTAAAGGAAAAACCCGATGTGGTAATCAACGTTGTCGATGGTTCCAATCTCGAGCGAAACCTTTATCTTACGGTACAACTCCTGGAATTAGGCGTGCCATTGATTGTGGTTTTGAATATGGCCGACGAAATGAAAAATAAAGGGTTCGTCGTTGATATGAAAACACTGAGCCGCGACCTCGGTGCTCCGGTTGTCCCCACGGTGGGTACCCGCAATACCGGAACCAGCCAACTGATAAAGACAATTGTAGAAACCGTAACCACTCCGGCATCTCCGGGCGGCTGTACTATACATTATGGCAACGAAATAGACGCTGAACTCGAAAAGATGTCTCAACCGATGATGGAACACCATTTCGCCGAATGTAAACACCGTCCCGACCGGGAAACAATGCTCTGCAAAGCAACCTCCCCGCGCTGGGTGGCACTAAAATTACTGGAAAACGATCGGGAAGTCATTGAAACTCTTTACGACAGCCAAATTCACCGGGAAGTGGAAAATCGAGTACGGATCAGCAGAAATCGCCTGACGAGAATCTTCGGAGAAGACCCGGAAACCATCATCGCGGAACAGCGTTATGGCTATGTGCGGGGCCTATGTCGTTCGGTGGTCCGTCATACTGCCGAAGCCAGAATGGACATTTCCGATAAAATCGACAAGGTTCTCACTCATCGCTTGTTGGGTTTGCCTATTTTCGCGTTATTAATGTATGCAACTTTCTGGCTCGTTTTTACCATCGGAGATATACCGATGGGATGGATTGATTCCGCGGAAAAACATCTGGTCAGCTTAATTCATATATACTGGCCCGAAGGAAGCAATTCCTCCTTACGTTCATTAATCACCGATGGCATTATCGCCGGGGTGGGCGGAGTACTTTTGTTTGTTCCCAATATCATCTTACTTTTTCTGGCGATCACGCTTCTGGAAGACAGCGGTTATATGGCCCGAGCGGCCTTTATCATGGACCGAATGCTTAAATGGGTCGGCTTGCATGGTAAAAGTTTTATCCCCATGATGACCGGTTTCGGCTGTTCGGTACCGGCTATCATGGGAACCAGAATTCTCGAAAATCGGCGTGACCGTATCGTAACCATTTTGGTTTTGCCCCTGATGAGTTGTGGGGCCAGAATGCCGATCTACGCGATGATCAGCCCTTTGATTTTCCCTCAAAGACCGGAAATGGCAACATTTACTATTTACATCACTGGAATACTCATAGCGATCGTTTCGGCCCGATTGCTCCGCTCGACTGTCTTTAAAGGGGAAGCGTCACCCTTTGTCATGGAATTACCACCTTATCGAATCCCGACAGCCCGCGCCATTGCTATCCATCTCTGGCAGCGGACCTGGATGTATCTGAAAAAGGCCGGTACGATTATTCTGGCTTTTTCCATTTTGATGTGGGCCCTGACCAGTTATCCTAAAATCCCTTCGGAAAAGCTGGACGGTTTGTCCGATACGCAAATCCAGGAAGAAAGTCTTAAATATACGGTAAGTGGCCGCCTGGGCCGCACTATTACCCCGATGCTGGAGACCATGGGGTTTGACTGGAAAATTGGCACCGCTTTGATTGGTGCCTTCCCCGCCAAAGAGCTGTTTGTTTCCCAGATGGGAATCGTTTATTCACTGGGTGAAACCGACCCCGACTCTCCGGAAACTTTACAGAACGTCCTCCAGAGGACTTATTCTCCCCTGGTCTGTTTTTGCATCATGCTTTTCTGCCTTATCGCCACCCCCTGCATAGCGACAGTTGCCGTCACCAAACGAGAAACCGGTTCCTGGGGATGGGCTCTGGCTCAACTGGGAGGATTGACCCTCATCGCTTATATCCTTACCGTAATTGTTTATCAAATAGGCACTATTTTACATATTGGCACCCAAATAACCTAACCGGTCCAGACCGAGAACCAAATAGAATTTACTGAAGACTTAGCGAATTGCCAGGATTTTTTTACCATTTTGTACCGGATTTCATTGGTATGATAAAAACAAACGATGGAGTAGTAATGGAAACGATAATAGTCATTGTTATTATTACAATCGTGGTGTTATGGTCGGCAAGATATTTTTATCGATCCTTCCAGGGGAAAGAGCACTGCTGCTCGTGTGGTCAGAAAGAAAATTCTTGTGCGAAAAATAATAACTGCCGTGATAATCTCAACAATCAAAACAATGATTAACTATACCCATCGGGTATGAGAATTCCTGGCAGGGCCCGATGTAATTGTTTTCTGGTTAAGTATATACATAACGCGAAAACGGGAAAACTCAATCGTAAGCAGTATAACACAAGTTTTTGCATCAAAAACGATATCCAGGAAAAATAAAGCTTTTGTTTTCAGAGAAAAAAACATGAAATCGGACGAAAATAATCATTATAATGAGAAAAAAGGAAATCTCACCTGGGACCAAAACAGCGACAGCCGTTATATGCTGGCAGCGTTGAGGGAAGCTATGGCCGCTGCGGAGGAAGACGAAGTCCCGGTCGGAGCGGTGATTGTCTATCAAAATAAAATCATCGGCCGGGCTCATAATCAGAGAGAAACTCTTTCCGATCCCACCGCCCATGCCGAAATGATTGCCCTGACCCAGGCCGCGACCTATCTCGGTAGTTGGCGATTGCACGGCTGCACTATGTACGTCACCCTCGAGCCTTGCTGCATGTGCG
>Ga0180435_10006473_pt1 | contig 11218 bp, 9 predicted proteins | sample SS_ome_3_FD_132467 | JGI IMG/M metagenome (GOLD analysis project Ga0180435, IMG submission 132467) | Hypersaline lake sediment archaeal communities from the Salton Sea, California, USA - SS_3_S_1 metaG | ecosystem: Environmental > Aquatic > Non-marine Saline and Alkaline > Hypersaline > Sediment...
GGCATCACCCGGACACCTGGTGATCAGCCCTTATCCAGAGGAATATGAATTCCACGAGACGGTCAAAGGAGACTTGAAGCTGTTCGTGCGCCCGGTCAAACCTGAGGACGCGCCCCTGTTCATTGACCTGTTTAAGAGGATGTCTCCCACGAGCATCTACTATCGCTTTTTTGCGCCTGTAAAAGAATTAAAGCCTGAAATGCTGGCGCGCTTCACCCAAATCGATTACGATCGCGAAATTGCCATGGTGGCCATCCAGGGAAATGAAGGGCTGGAAAAACTTTTGGGCGTGGCCCGCATCATCGGCGATCCTGACGGCAAATTCGGTGAATTTGCCGTGGCGGTGGGCGATCCCTGGCATGGCAAAGGTATTGGTGCCGTGCTGTTGCAAAAATGTCTGGACATTGCCAAGACAAGGGGCTTTAAAACCATCATGGGATGCGTCCTGCGTGAAAACAAGGGTATGCTGTCCCTGGGAAAGAAACTTGGATTTAAAATCGAAAAGCACTCCGACATTGGTGAATGCGAACTGACCTGTAATCTGCAGAACTAAGCCGCCATTGCGGCTTGAGTTATAAGGTAACAAGTAGATTCAATTAGGGGTACTCCTCCTTGACATATCGGAACGTTTTCTGACAACCATTTTAATCGTCTGAACGTTATGTGTTTCTAATGGATAGGCAATTCAAAACAGGGTTTGGCATCTGGATTCATTTGGTATAGTATGAATTTAGGGGTCATCCAACCCATGTTGCCGACCCCAAATAAGTATACGGCCTTGGAGACTGTAGAGACACATTGAAAGCCGTTGCCGGAACCATGAGTCATTTTTTTCTACCAAAGGTGTTATTGTCAATGCAATTTGGTGATAACAAAATGCTATGTCCTTAACCATCTTGAAGGAATTCGGCACATTCATGGGGCGGGCTATTCTGAGTGCATCCCGAGACCTGGCGCCCATTATTACGGTGATCGGACTATTTCAGATTCTGGTCCTGCGGCAACCCTTTCCGGAGCTGTTATCCATTTTAGCTGGACTGGGTTTGGTCATTATTGGCTTGGCCCTTTTTGTGGTTGGATTGGATATCGGCCTTTTTCCACTGGGAGAAAGCCTGGCGGAAGAATTTGCTCGCAAAGGTAGCCTCATATGGCTTCTGGTCTTCGCCTTTGCCTTGGGAACAGGGACAACTGTAGCCGAACCAGCACTTATTGCTGTAACGCGCGAGGGAGCCAGGGCTGCTGCCGAAGCCGGGCTTATCGAAAACGCCTCCCATGCAATTGACCGCTTTGCGATTGGAGTCCGCTTGACCGTTGCTCTGTCAGTTGGCTTTGCAATTGTTTTGGGGGTAATGCGAATCCTGCGCGGATGGTCCCTGCCGATTCTGATTGTTAGTGGTTACTTACTGGTTATGCTCATGACAGTATTTGCACCCAAGGAGATCGTAGGATTGGCTTATGATTCGGGCGGCGTTACCACTTCCACGGTTACCGTGCCGCTTGTTACAGCTCTTGGCGTGGGACTTGCACGCACGATACGCGGCCGAGACCCCTTGACAGACGGTTTTGGCCTGATTGCGTTGGCATCGCTTACGCCCATGATTTTTGTTTTATTGTTCGGATTGATCGTATTATAGATAACTCATGGAAATTCTTTTCAACCCCATAATGCTGCTCCTGGCTACGGCCAAGGACGTGCTACCGGTTCTTGGGTTACTGGTTATATTTCAGACCCTCGTTCTCAAGAAAGCGATAGCTAGACCGGGTAGAATTATTTTTGGATTTTGCTGCGTTCTGCTTGGTATGGCCTGCTTTTTGGGTGGCCTGGACTTAGCCCTCTTTCCGATTGGCAGATCCATGGCGCTTCAGTTGACCGAGAGGGCCCAGAACGATGGCCTTGTTACCTGGACAGCCTATGGCTGGATTTATTTATTTGCTTTTCTGGTGGGATTTTCAACCACTATAGCCGAACCGTCCCTTATCGCCGTGGCCCATAAGGCACATGAAGCCTCGCGCCAAGCGATTTCCGCCTGGGGACTGCGTATAGCGGTTGCCATCGGGGTTGCTGTGGGCATAGCAATGGGTACGTTTCGGATTGTTACCGGAACCCCGCTTTATTTTTATATTATGGTTGGATACGTGGTGGTGATCATTCAAACTGCATTCGCTCCCAAGATGATTATCCCATTGGCTTATGATTCCGGCGGCGTTACAACATCCACGGTTACCGTTCCCTTGGTTGCAGCCCTGGGATTAGGGCTGGCGTCCAACGTTCCTGGCCGCAGTCCGGTAATGGATGGATTTGGACTCATCGCATTTGCCAGCCTTTTTCCGATCATCAGTGTTTTGGGCTATGCCCAATTGGTTCAGTGGATAGTGCGACGACGAAAGCACTAAATGTTTACAACGTCCGGCCAGAGCGGTAAATTCGTATACCGAAAATTTCGGACGGGAAGTGAGGTTGCCCAATGGATTACAAGTCCATCGTTGCAATGGTGAAACCGAATTTGACAGACGTGGTCGTCGATTCAGCCAAAAAAGCAGGCGCCACGGGAGCGACGATTATACCTGCATCGGGGACCGGTGCCCATGAGGCCAAAACATTTTTTGGCCTCAGCCTGGAAGTTCGCACAGATGTGGTTCTGTTTGTAGTTGACAGTCAGCTGGTTGATCCGGTTCTGTCGGCCATTAAAGCGGCCGGGCAGTTTGACCAACCGGGCACGGGCATTGCGTTTGTGTTTGCTGTAGAGCATATTGCCGGGTTCGAGAGTCAACAATCCAGGACAACCCGATGATACCTTAAGGTATACATATCTCCGTGAAATATCTTTTAGGCCAGTTCATTCACAATCTGACCCAGGCAAAAGAACGCAACATCCCAAAATTACATACCGCCGGCGCCGACCTGGTGATGTCCTATGCATCGTTGGCGGCCAACATGATTCTGAATCTGCTCAAATCCGAGGGTGTGTTGATGCGGGCCGAAGGTTTAGATGTATTTCGTACCGGCGTACACGCGGATCTTTTGGGCAGTCCCTGACCGAAAGCGGCATTCGTCACCAGACCGGTTGCAGCGTCATCGCCATAAACCGGGAAGGTACCATGAGCAACAATCCGGATCCATCCCTCCCATTCGGATATATACCTGTGGTATGGCTCGGTTTTATATGCTAAAAAGTGAATGCCCATGTCCATAGCGGCTACCGATTATTACCAGAACCTTACGTGGCCATAGACATTATGCAGGATACCCTCAGCCTATTTCACCCACTGATCCAAAAATGGTTTCAAAGCCGTTTTGAAAATCTAACCGATATCCAGACCAAAGCCTGGCCTGTCATCGCTGGTGGTGAGCATGCCCTTATCACCGCGCCTACGGGTAGTGGTAAAACGCTTACGGCCTTTCTCTGGGCTCTGAATCAATTAATAACGCAGAATCTGCAAAATGGCGCCACCCGGGTGGTCTATGTTTCGCCTCTTAAAGCATTGAACAATGATATCCAACGCAATTTACTGGGCCCGTTAGGTGAACTGCAACATGTATTTGAAACAAACAACCAGCCATTTCCAAAGATCCGTGTATTGACCCGCAGCGGTGATACGCCCCAAATCGAACGACGGCGGATGCTGCGCCAGCCCCCGGAAATACTCATCACAACCCCGGAAAGCCTGAACCTTATGTTGAGTTCCATGGGTGGGCGTTCCATTCTGGGCCAGGTTGCTGTGGTGATCCTGGATGAAATTCATGCTCTGATCAGCGAAAAACGGGGAACCTATCTCATCACCGCAGTGGATCGGTTGGTACTTCTATCCGGTGAGTTTCAACGCATTGCCCTAAGCGCAACGATAAGACCGCTTGCCACCGCTGCCGCATTTGTGGGCGGCTATTGGATCGAAAATGGCAAAATCGAAACGGCTTATCAGCCCCGAGAAGTGGCGATCGTACAATCTGATATTGATAAGCACTACGATCTCACCATCCGACTTCCAGAGCAGGCTGTTTCAGAAAACAGCCGGCAGTTGGTGGCCAAAAAAGAAATCTGGGAACCTATTGTCGCTGAAATTAAAGGCATCATTGCGGTCAACCGTTCGACCCTTATATTTGTCAATAGCCGCAAGTTGTGCGAAAAAATCACTTTTCTGGTGAATGCCGACGAACCCGTGCCACTGGCCTATGCCCACCACGGATCCCTATCACGCGAACTCAGATATACGGTGGAACATAAGCTCAAGCAGGGTGAACTCAAAGCCATCGTGGCCACCAATTCCCTGGAGCTGGGTATCGATATCGGTGATTTGGATGCCGTGATTCTGGTGCAATCGCCTGCCTCGATTGCATCAACCCTGCAACGTCTTGGCCGGGCCGGACACCAGGTTCATGCAACCAGCCGAGGCGTCCTGTTTCCCACGCATGCACTCGATTTTTTAGAAGCAGCCGTGCTGGCTACTGGCGTTATGGCGCAGGATATTGAAGCGGCCCAGCCCATCGAATGTCCCCTGGATGTACTTGCGCAGATCATCGTGTCCATGACTGGTACGGAAACCTGGGATATGGATCGTCTTTATGAGACTTTGCAGTGCAGCTGGCCATATCGGGATCTGATGCGTGAGCAGTATGATCTGGTTTTGCGTATGCTGGCCGGTCGCTATGCAGATACGCGCATCCGCGAGCTACGCGCGCGGGTTTCAATCGATCGCATCGAAAACAGTATCACAGCCCGCAAGGGCGCTCTCCTGGAATTGTACCGATCCGGTGGGGTCATTCCGGATCGCGGTTACTTCAACCTGCGACATCTTGAGAACAACGCCAGAATTGGAGAGCTAGACGAAGAATTTGTTTGGGAAGCCCGGGTGGGGCAGGTCTTTACATTGGGAACCCAGAATTGGCGGATCGAACGGATAACCCACAATGACGTGTTGGTCAAACCAGCCCGATCACGCAAAACGGCGCCACCTTTCTGGATCGCCGAATCTATGAACCGGGGTTTTCATTTTTCAGAACGAATCGGTCTGTTTCTGGAATGGGCCAATGATAATTTAACCCGCAAATTCCTGATGGAGCAGCTTCAGGAAAACCATGGCATGGATTCAGCCTCGGCCCGGTCTTTGGTTGGTTTTCTCATACGCCAGCGGGAGCTTAGCGGTTGTGACTTGCCGCATCGACACCACCTGCTGGTTGAAACAGTTAATTCGGGGCCAGGGGGTGTACCCGGTCATCAGATTATCCTGCACACCTTTTGGGGGGGGCGCGTCAACCGGCCCTATGCCATGGCACTTGAGGCTGCCTGGCAAAATACATTTCATCAGCCGCTTGAAACCTATGCGGACAATAACAGCATCTGCATGGTGCTGCCGCAGGCGATCGAAGCTGCAGAATTGTTGGTACTGGTCAACCAAAGCGAGGTCACAGCTCTCATTCGTCATCGGTTGGAAAGCTCGGGTTTTTTTGGCGCACGGTTCCGGGAATGTGCCGGTCGTGCCCTTTTGATTACGCACCAGCGCATGAATCAACGCTTGCCCTTATGGATCAGCCGTCTCAAATCCAAAAAATTGTTTGAGTCCGTGGCGGGCTATGATGATTTTCCAATTTTACTGGAAACCTGGCGAACTTGTTTACAGGACATGTTTGATCTGGACAGCCTGTTGCCTTTGTTAGCTGAGCTGGAATCCGGAGAAATCAGTTGGAGTGCGATCAGTGGTTCTCATCCCAGCCCCATGGGTAGGAGTGGATCCTGGCGTCAAATCAACGAGTATATGTATCGCGACGACAGCCCTTCACAAACAGCGCAGTCATCCCTGCGGGAGGATCTGATTTCCAGTTTGCTGATATCTCCCGGGTTTCAGCCTGATTTTTCGGCGGAACTGATATCTCAATTTGAGGCCAAACGGAAGCGGGAGAGCACGGGATATGCACCCCAGACCCCGCTGGAACTATTAGACTGGGTTGTCGAACGGGTCATGATGCCAGCGGCGGAGTGGGAACGTCTATTAACGCGAATCAAGTCGGAATATCGATTGAGCAACCAGGATATTCTGTTGCCGCTGGCAGGAAAACTCGCTTGGATCAGGCCACCGGGCAGTAAGGCGTCAATGGTTGTGGCCATGGAAAATGCAGCGCGCATCATCTCAGCCCTGTATGGGGGCGATGAGGATTTAGCTATTGGGAGCATATTGCCGGATACAGATGAAATTATGAATTGGGAGGCGGTCATAAAAGCTCCTGAATCTGAATCTCCGAGTGATGTCAGCCAAGAACGCATGCGTCTGTTGGGCGAATGGCTGTCATTCTACGGCCCCATATCAGCAGCAGAGATTAAGGAGAAGACCGGCCTAAAACATGGTTTGCTGAATAGCATAATCCAGGATCTGGCTGACGCCGGCAGTATCCTCAGTGGTTTGATTATGATCGGTAGCGAAACCGAACTGCTCTGTGATAAAGAAAATTTCAACATATTATTGCGCCTGAAGCGTCTGGCAGCCATACCGGTTTTCGACCCCTTACCAATTTCAGTGTTGCCTTATTTTATCGCCAAGATCCAGGGGCTGACTGGAGGCAAGCGGAGCAAAGCGCAGCTCTATCCATGTCTGGAACAACTGGCTTGTTATGGGGCACCAGCCGCCGCCTGGGAGGCTGAGATCCTGCCGGCCCGCTTGGACCGGTATGACACCTCCTGGCTGGATACGGCCATGCAAGCCAGCGATCTCATGTGGGTTGGCTGTGGCCATGAAAAAATATTGTTTTGTTTTCAAATGGACTTAGACCTAATACAAGGCGAGCCAGATGATGCCTCCAGCAATGTATCGGCTTCGATTGATGATCCTGTCGAACTTGAAACCCTATTCCCCGAAAAAGGGGCCGCTTATGATTTTAACAGCCTACTGAGGCGATCTGAGTTGATCCCTTCTGATTTGGTGCAGACGCTTTGGAACGCTGTGTGGCATGGCCAAGTCGTTAACGATACAGCGTTGGCCCTTCGAAACGGGATCGAAAACAGATTCAGCGTTCCGGCACATGCCCCCGAGAATCAGAACCTGATTACCGGTCAAGCACGCACCGTTCAACAAGGACGCCGTCGCGGGGTACGCGGACGCCTTTCTAAGTGGAAAACGGCTGTTCCTTTTTCCGGGTACTGGCGCAGCATTCAAAAAGAAACCGAGGATGCCGATCCATTGGAAGCAGCCGAACGCAGCAAGGAGCGCATACGCGTGCTGCTGGATCGTTACGGCATTGTCTTTCGGGAACTGCTGACGCGGGAAAAAAAGGCATTTCAATGGGGTCGGCTGTTTCGATTTCTGCGGCTCATGGAGTTGTCCGGTGAGATCGTAAGTGGATATTTTTTTAAGGATATACCCGGACCGCAATTTATGTCTCACAAGGGATTTCAAATTCTACAACGGCTGTCGCCGGGGTCCGAAGTATACTGGATGAATGCCCAGGATCCGGCTTCCTTATGTGGCTTGGCAGTCGAGAAAACCAAGGATGCGTTGCCGCCGCGCCATGGTGGGACACATCTGGTCTACTGCGGTGACCGTTTGGTGCTGGTATCGCGTCGCAACGGCGCTGACCTAACGTTTCATGTGGCTGTATCGGATCCGGATATCCAGTCCTACTTGGGGGTACTACGACATTTGCTGACCCGTCAATTCAAACCACGGCGACAAATTACGGTGGAAACCATCAATGCTGAACCCGCTGCCAAGAGCCCCTTTGTGGATATACTCAAGATATCATTCGATGTTTTAACAGAGCACAAGAAAGTCGTATTGTATCGGAAGGTATGATTTTGGATCCTAACTCTCTTGGCCCATCGGATCTTTGGATCCTGTTATCGATTTAAACAGGCGCAGCATATGCTTAGGTATTATTGTGATGCTGTATATGGAAATGCGTATTGGATAAAAAAAGGAAAAACTGATGAATTTCAATTTGGACGTGCTTAAAATCGATCCTGAAAAAGAATTGGAACGACTGGCTGCTTTCATGCGCGAGCAAGTGCACAAAGTATTTCGCCGTAAGGGAGCCATTGTTGGACTCAGCGGCGGCATTGATTCGGCCTGTATCGCCGCGGTGGCCGTACATGCCTTGGGCGTCCAGAAAGTTGCGGGTTTGGTATTACCCGAAAAGGAATCCAACCCCATCAGCAGTCAGTATGCGCGCAAACATGCCCAGGCTCTGGGTATGGCATATCGGGAGATCGACATTACCCCCACGGTTGATAGTGTGGTTCCATATCAATGGCGCGACGATTTTTTAAAAGAGTTAATCCCCGAATATCAGCCGGGCTATAAATATAATATTACCTTGCCAACAGATCTGCTGGAACACGATCGGTTCAATTTTTATGCCTTGCAAGTGCAGATGCCCGATGGGGAAATCAAGAAAAAGCGACTCAATCTGAATGCGTTTCGAGCAGTGACTTCATTTGCCAATATAAAAATTCGTTCGCGCATGTTGCATTTGTATGCTGAAGCCGAACGTCGCAATCTGCTGGTCATTGGAACCACCAATCGGACCGAGTTCATCCTGGGTGATTTTTGTAAATATGGCGATGGTGGCACAGATATCGAGCCGTTGACGCATCTGTATAAAAATCAAATTTATCAGTTATCTGAATACCTCAACGTGATCCCCGAAATTGTGGATCGGCAGCCCAGTCCAGATACTTTCAGCCTGCCGGTCAGTGACCAGGAATTCTTTTTCAGAATTCCTTTTGACAAGTTGGACTACCTCTTATTTGCCTGGGAGCATGATGTCGCCATCAGGGAGAGCGCGAAAGTGTTAGAGATTTCCGAGGAAGCCGTTCAAAGGGCCTATAAAGATTTTGCCTCGAAAAATCGAGCGACGGCGCATCTTCGGGCAATGGCCAATACATTGACATAAATAACATTGTATATTACCAAGGCTGGTATGAAATCATTTGAAATCGAAGTCAAATTTTATCTGGATAATGCAGCGCTTGTGCGTGAAAAGCTTTTGTCGATCGGAGCCATATCCAATGGCCGGATATTTGAAAGCAATATTTGCTTTGATGATGCCCAGGACAGCCTCAAAGCGAAGCAATCTCTCTTGAGACTCAGAAAAGATAAGAAAATAACCTTGACCCATAAGTCTAAACCGGTTGCCGGTGAGACCGAGTTCAAGGTGCTCAAAGAACTTGAGGTGCAGGTCAGTGATTTTGACATGATGCTGCGTATTCTGGAAACATTGGGTTACCACCGGACGTTGGTATATGAAAAATACCGTGAAACCCTGAGCATTGATCAAACCAAGTTGTGTATCGATAACATGCCATTTGGCGATTTTATTGAAATCGAAGGCAGCAAAACGGATATCCGTAAGTTGGCTCAGGATCTGGGGATGGCCTGGGACCGTCGCATTACCGACAACTACCGCTCCATGTTCGAAGCGATCCAGAAGCGTCTGGGACTCTCTTTTTCTGATATTACATTTGCCAATTTCAAAAGCGTAAAACTGGATATCGAACTATTTTTGCCTTTGTTCGAGGTACACGCAGGCTAGCCCCCGGTCCCATTGCCCCTAAAAGGTATGGCGTCATGGCGACCTTAAATGAGTTGTAATACGCTCACAGCGTTCGCTCAGGCACTGGGATTTTTTGCTTTTAGACGAGGGTTCAGTCGACGAATACAGACACCCGTTAGATGTTTGCCAAGTCAATGAAAGAAATCCTACTACTTTCCGATGTACACGCAAATTATCCCGCCTTAAAAGCCATTGGTGATTCATTGGATTTGGATCGGTTCGATCAAATTGTCAATGCCGGCGATATCACGGTTTACGCCACATTTCCAAATGAAACCATTGAATGGTTTAAAACATTAGGCCAGCGAGCACTTAATATTGTCGGAAATACCGATCGTCGCATCTTGAGGCTTCTCAAAGGAAAAAAAATGAAGAAGCCCAGGATCCAGGAAAAGCGGATCATGTATGAGTGGACCTGCAATCAGCTTTCGGGTGAGAGTATCGACTTTTTGAAATCACTTCGCAAAAAAGATAAATTTCGTATGGCTGGTCTGGATTTTGGGGTATTCCATGGCAGCGCCAAGAAGCCGAATGCCCAGGTTTTTCCAACAACGCCCCACTGTCGGTTTGTGCAGTTGGCGCAGAAGGGCCCCTACAATGTTCATGTTATGGGCCATTCGCATGTCCCCTTCCATAAAGCGGTTGGCGGCGTTCATTTTATCAATCCCGGAAGTGTCGGACGTATGTTTGATGGCGACCCACGTGCATCATATGCGATACTACGGATCAATTCAGGTCATTGCAGCGTCGAGCATTTTCGTGTTTCCTATGAAGTCGATGATGTCATCAAGGGGCTAGAGAAACACCAGCTTCCGAGTATTTATGCAAAGATGTTTCGGGTGGGCCGCAAGCTTAACTAATGCTCACCATGCGCGTTCAAAATTTTCTATATGCCAAATTGAAAATTATGTGTTTGTTCAAAAACCATCAAATTTTTGGATGAAATTCTTAAACCTGGATTTATTTGGGGTAATAATGACGACAAGGGATCTATCGGTGGGATTGGGCCACCTGACTTTTTCGGGTCCAATTCAGATTACATCCTTTAGATCTAAAAGAGATTTATACATTTTTAAAACCTGAGAGTCTTGAGAATGAACTGGATAAGCTCTTATCGATAGGAGGCTTCCCTGAACCTTTTCTTAATGGAACGACTCGATTTTATAACCGTTGGAAAAAAACGCACCTGGATATTATATTAAAACAGGACCTGATCGAGCTCGAAAATGTGCAGCAGATTGTCCAGATTGAAACACTGATTCAGCTGTTAAGAGAAAGGGTGGGTAGCCCGGTATCCTATAGTTCTTTGGCGCGGGATCTGCAATGTTCTGACAAAACAGTTAAGCGGTGGTTGACCATACTTGAAAATATGTATGTCCTTTTTAAAGTGCCCCCCTTCCATAAAAATATTGCCAGAGCAATTCAAAAAGCCCCCAAATTTTATTTTTATGATACTGGTCAGGTCATAGGCGATTCCGGTATATAATTAGAGAACGTAGTTGCCTGCGCGCTGCAAAAGAAATTCATTTTCAAGCAGACTGTTTTGGAGAAGCAAAAAAACTCTATAGGGATTGTCAAAATAGTGTTCCGATCGCGTAAGAAGGAGTATCTCTATTTTTTGGGATGGACATATCAATCCAAGCCAGGATTTGTGCCCCCGGATTGGTGATGAAATCAGAC
>Ga0180435_10006475_pt1 | contig 11216 bp, 9 predicted proteins | sample SS_ome_3_FD_132467 | JGI IMG/M metagenome (GOLD analysis project Ga0180435, IMG submission 132467) | Hypersaline lake sediment archaeal communities from the Salton Sea, California, USA - SS_3_S_1 metaG | ecosystem: Environmental > Aquatic > Non-marine Saline and Alkaline > Hypersaline > Sediment...
AACACAGACTTTGCAGTCACCTGGCCGGATATTGCCGAGGGACTCTCTTTCAGGCTGCCAAGAGGAACCGTTGGTTTTGCCTTTGCTGCTTTCGGACTGACCGGAGTAGGGGGTGATGAGATCCTTTCCTACAATTACTGGTGCATCGAAAAGGGCTATGCGCGCTATGCAGGTGAAAGGGAAGATTCTGCTGCCTGGGAAAGTCGTGCAAAGGGATGGATCCGCGTCATGTATATGGATGCTTTTCTCTCCATGATCGTTTACACCATTGTTACCGCTGCGTTTTTTCTGCTGGGAGCTTCCATTTTATATGAGCGGGGCGACCTCCCGGAAGGTTACCAGATGATCGAAACACTTTCCAGGATTTATACCGAATCGGTGGGGCCGACCGCCAAAAATATTTTTCTGATGGGTTCTTTTGTGGTGCTTTTTTCAACACTTTTTGCCGCGCTGGCCATCCGGACCCGGGTCTTTTCCGACCTCTTCGGAGTGGTGGGCTGGATCGATTTCAAGGATGTGAGGGCCCGGCTTCGGACCATCCGGATCCTGGCCATCTTTTTCCCGATCACCTGGACCATTGCCTTTCTCCTGATTAAACTGCCTGTACTGATGGTTACCATAGGGGGCATCGCCACCTTTGTGATGCTGTTCATTGTGGTCATTGCCGGGATCTGGTTCCGCTTCGGACCGGGCGAAAAAGTGCTTTCTCCAGGCCGGATCTATCGATTCTTCCTGATAATCAGTTGTGTTGCAATATTTATGGTCGGTATCTACGGGATCATCAAACTATTCTGATCCTTACTTAAGAAACAGAACCGAAGCGGGCGCACTTAGCTCAAGCCTTGAGCTGGTTTCCGAGAGCAGGCCCCTTGTCGCATCGATCAGGTAGAGCCTTATATCGTCGGAGCGCTCTCCGGCGACCAGCATGTATGTACCTGAAGGATCCACATTGAAATCCCTGGGCCAGTTTGGTACCTGTTCCATCACCTGGATGCGGGATAAGGATCCATCTTCCTGGATTTCAAAGGTGCTGATACAGGAATTTTCACCCCGTGTGGAAGCATAGACATACTTCCCCTTGGGATGTACCCTGACTGCCGCAGGGTATTTCATTCCTTCGTGATCCTGTTCTACAGTGCTCAGGGTATTGATTTCAGTGATGGTACCATTGGAGGCGTCGTAGCTACAGGCAGTAATTGTGGAATTTATTTCGTTCACAATGTAGAGCGCTTGTCCATCCGGATGAAAGGCCAGGTGGCGGGGACCTGCACCAGGGGCCAGGCTGAAATAGGGCTGTGCGGGATTGGGCGTCAGGATTCCGCTTTCTGAATCGAAGGCATAGATCAAGACTTTATCGATTCCCAGATCGGGAACCAGCAGGAAGTTTTGTCCGGGATCCAGCATCACCTGGTGGGCATGCGGACCCTGCTGTCTTCTTTCTACGGGGCCTGAACCCTCACCTAACACTACACTGCTGGCGGGCGCGATCTCCCCATTCTCGTTCACAGGCAAGGCGGTGGCATGACCGCTGCCATAGTTGGCCGCGAAAATATAATCACCCGCTTTACTGCAATGGATGTGGCAGATACCGGTTCCCTCACTGGACTGGCTGTTGATCACGCTCAGATCAAAACTAGCCGGGTCAACAGAAAAAGAAGTGACACTGGCATGGCTGTCATCCGGGTTCAGAGGCGACTGGTTGATGGCAAAAAGAAAGTCCTCATCGGTGGACAGATCCAGGTAGGAGCCTCCCCGGGCGCCGGTAAAAGAGTCCAGGACCACAAGGCTTTCATTTTCCGTATCCAGTTCACACAGGTAGATGGAGTGGGAGAGGTCCCCATTGGATGATCCTACGTAAAATTTCATGCTAGGGGCAGGTTCTGAGTTTTCTGTACAGCTGATTAGTGCGATCAGGGCAAGTGCAGCCGCACAGGTCATGGTGATTAATTGAATTTTTTTCATGGCTCTAACTTAGGTATTTTTTTTCCAGGTTTGTTCTATTTCTTCCAGTCTCTTTCCCTTGGTTTCAGGCACCATTTTTATGACGAACCAGGCTGCAGCAAAACCCATCAATCCATAGATCCAGTAAGAGAATCCATGGTTAAAGAGCCTGGTCAGGATGGAGCTTTCATTCATCATGGGAAAGGTCCAGGAGATAATCAGGTTGGCAATCCACATGGAGGCCACGGCGATGGACATGGCGCCCTTGATGCTGTTGGGAAAGATCTCCGCCAGCAGCACCCAGGTTACTGGTCCCCAGCTCATGGCAAAGGCCGCGGTGTAGGTCAGCATAAAGATCAGAGAGACGATTCCGATTTTTCCGAAGAAAAATGAGGCACCCAGAGCAAGCATGCTGAGCCCCATGGCTACGGCACCTATTACCATCAGCGGTTTTCTTCCAAAGCGATCCACCGTAAAAATGGCCACCACGGTAAAGGTGAGGTTCACCAGTCCGACCACAATGGTCTGCAAGAGGGATGAATCGTTCCCCGCTCCCATGCTCCTGAAAATATCTCCGGCATAGTAGAGCACCACATTGATGCCCACAAATTGCTGGAACACCGAAAGCAGAATGCCCACCACAATGACCAGTCCCCCGAAAGTCAGCCAGGGAACACGTTTCTCTGTTAAGGATGCTTTTATATCGGACAGGACCTCATCTGCACTGGCGGGATTGATTTTTTGCAGCAGCTGAAGCGCCCTGCTTTCCTGTTTCTTAAGCACAAGGAAACGTGGCGATTCGGGTACAAAAAAGAGCAGGAGCAGGAAGAGGATGGCCGGGATGGTCTCTGAGCCGAACATCCAGCGCCAGCCGGTGCTGTTGATCCAATCGTCTGCCTGGCCCCTGGCGATGGAGTAGTTGACAAAGTAAACGACTACCATGCCAAAAATTATGGCGAACTGGTTCCAGCTGACCAGCTTGCCACGAATCTTGGCCGGTGCTATCTCGGCAATATACATGGGCGAGAGCATGGACGCCAGACCCACACCAATCCCCCCGGTAATCCGGTAGAAGATAAAGGAGCTGATGGTGGAAAGTCCCATGAAATTCAGCTGTTCAGGCATGGCCGATCCCAGGGCTGAAATCAGGAATAGGATGGCAGCCAGGATCAGTCCCCGCTTTCTTCCCAGACTCTGCCCGATATATCCTCCCAGGGAGGCTCCGATAATACATCCCACCAGGGCACTGGAAATTGTAAATCCCTTGATGGAATTGGCCAGAGATTCGCTCAGGACATTTTCGCCACGGAGAAAGAAAAAATAGAGAATAAAGAGTCCGCCTCCCCATAAAATTCCGCTTATAAATCCAGCCTTTCCATTTTTAAACAACCTGAGTATAAAGCTGGTAATGAATCCAAAAATGATGATGATGCAGATGCTTACGATTACTTTAAACTGAATTATGGTGGCCGAGGCCAGCACCGGATCAGCTTCCAGTGGCGTTATAAAAAACTGCCTCAGGGCCTCGGTGGCACCATTAATCACTGCCGTATCGTAGCCGAACAGCAGCCCCCCCAGTGTGGCTACCAGGGTTAATGCAATAATCACCGGGGGGATGGAGCGGGAATCTTTACTCATGCGGTCTATTTAATGTACTGGTTAATGATGGATTCATATAGTTCTTGCTTACCGGAGATCTGTTCTGGTTCTCCATTGGCTTTGGCCAGGGCGCTCAGCTCTTCCAGACTGAGTTCTCCTTTTTCAAACTTCGCGCCATTGCCGCTGTCAAAGGACTTATAGCGATCGGCCCGCATCTTTTTGAAGGCACTTTTCTCCAGCATCTCCAGGGTGGTCTCAAAAGCCCTGGCAAAGACATCCATGCCCGTGATATGGGCGATAAAGATATCTTCCATATCTGTGCTGTTCCGCCTGGTTTTGGCATCGAAGTTGATCCCGCCTGTGGTAAAGCCTCCCGCTTCCACAATGGGAAGCATGGATTCCACCAGTTCGTATAGATTGACCGGGAACTGATCCGTATCCCAGCCATTCTGGTAGTCCCCGCGATTGGCATCAATGGAGCAGAACAAACCGTTATCCACGGCCACCTGCAGCTCATGCTGGAAGGTATGTCCGGCCAGTGTGGCATGGTTCACCTCAATATTCATTTTAAAATCACCGGCCAGGCCGTACTTCTGAAGGAAGCCGATTACCGTGGCCGTATCGAAATCATACTGGTGCTTGGTGGGCTCCATGGGCTTGGGCTCAATCAGGAAGGGACCCGTGAATCCTTTGCCACGTGCATAGTCCTTGGCCATATGCAGAAATTTTGCCAGGTGCTCCTGTTCGCGTTTCATATCTGTATTCAGCAGGGACATATAACCTTCCCGGCCGCCCCAGAAGACATAGTTTTCACCCCCCAGTGCAATGGTGGCATCCAGGGCATTTTTTACCTGGGTGGCTACCCAGGGCAGCACATTAAAGTCGGGATTGGTAGCTGCTCCGTTCATGTATCTTGGATTGGAGAATACATTGGCGGTGCCCCACAGGAGCTTTACCCCGGAATCAGCCTGCTTCTTTTTGGCATATTCCACCATGGTCTGCATGTTGGATTCGTATTCCTTCACGGAGCTGCCCTCCGAAACCACGTCGATGTCATGAAAACAGTAATAGGGTACTCCCATCTTGGTAATAAACTCAAAGGCTGCATCCATCTTGTTCTGGGCGCGCTCAATGTCATTGTTGCCATTGGCCCAGGGGAAGAGCTGGGTTCCCGGTCCGAACGGGTCTTCACCGGTACCGCAGAAGGTGTGCCAGTAGGCCACCGCAAAACGCATGTGTTCTTTCATGCTTTTTCCGGCTACCACTTTGTTTTCATCGTAAAATTTAAAGGCCAGCGGATTATCAGATTCCCTGCCTTCGAATTTAATCTTCCCGATGCCCGGGAAATACTCTTTCTTACCTAATAAGTAGTCCATTTTATCGTGTTTTATAAGTTATATGAATTGTCTATGCGGTGACGCATTTATCAAGTACAGTCTTCCACTGGCCGTAAGCTTCGCTGTATTTTTCAGCGTCCTTGTTGCTTGGCTCTATGATCATTCTTCTGTTCAGGTTTTCAAAGGCCTCTTCATAGGAACCAAAAATACCCGAACCTATGCCGGCCCCGTTGGCAGCCCCAATGGAGCCATCTGTATCGTAGAGCTCAATGGTGGAACCCGAGATCTCTGCAAGGGTATCTCTGAATACCGGACTCAGAAACATGTTGGCCCAACCGGCTCTTATAACTGTGGGATTGATCCCGATTTCTTTCAGAATGTTCATTCCGTAATGGAAGGAGAAAGCAACACCTTCCTGGGCTGCACGCACCAGGTGGGAGCTGTTATGAATATTGAAATTGATATTTTTTACAGTGGCTCCCACATCCTTGTTGCCCAGCATCCGTTCTGCCCCGTTTCCAAAGGGCAGCATCAGCAATCCTTCCGAACCAATTGGAGCTTCCATGGCCAGGTCGTTAAGGGCCGGATAATTCATCTCCTTGTGGGCAAGATGTTGTTTTAACCAGGAGTACTGAATTCCTGCACCATTGATACAGAGCAATACCCCCAGCCTGTTGAGCTCCGGACTGTGGTTCACATGGGCAAAGGTATTAACCCGGCTTCGCGGATCATATTTAACTTCATCACTTACCCCGTAGACGACCCCTGATGTTCCCGCGGTAGCTGCTATTTCCCCCGGATTCAGCACGTTCAGGGAGAATGCATTGTTGGGTTGATCGCCTGCGCGGTAGGCAATCTTGATGCCCGGTACCAATCCGAGCTCCTCGGCCGCGGATTTGGACAGACGTCCCTGTTCCGAGAAGGTGGGGACGATATCGGGAACCAGGTGCTGGTGGATTCCGTAATATTCCAGCAGGAAGTCAGCCAGTGAATTCTCCTGGAAATCCCACATGATCCCTTCCGATAGCCCTGAGATGGTGGTATTGATCTCCCCGGTCAGTTTCATGGCAATATAGTCGCCCGGCAACATAAATTTGTAGGCCTTCTCATACAGTTCCGGTTCATTCATAATGACCCAGCTCAGCTTGGAAGCAGTGAAGTTTCCCGGTGAGTTCAGCAGATGGGAAAGACATTGCTCCTGGCCGATTTTCTCCATGGCATGGTCGCCGTGGGAGACGGCCCTGGAGTCGCACCAGATGATGGACGATCGCAACAATTGATAATCCTTGTCCACCAGCACCAGGCCATGCATCTGGTAGGCGATGCCAATGGATTTTATGGAGGATGGATCAATCTCTGCACTCTGCATCACATCATTGGTTGCAAGCAGCAGGTTACTCCACCACTGATTGGGATCCTGCTCGGCCCATCCGGATCTGGGAGCTTCAATCTTCATTTCTTTTTTCGGGTAGAAGGCAGAGGCAATGCAGCGACCCGATTCAGCATTGATCAGGCTTGCTTTTACCGAAGAGCTTCCCACGTCGTATCCAAGTAAGTACATAAAAGAAAGTTAGTATGTTAGAATCTTAATAATCATATAATTATATGCTAAAACCAAGGGCTTCTTTTTTATGCTGTTCGTAAATCATTCTGTCGAAGCGATAGTAATATGCTGGTTTGTGGGCCACCCCGGATTGCTTTTCTTCCAGCTGCACCAGGTATTTTGATTTCAGGATTTTCTTCCTGAAGTTCCGGTTATCCAGATCGCAGCCCAGGATCACCTCGTACAGGCTTTGAAGTTCCCTGATGGTGAATTTTTCAGGAAGCAATTCAAACCCGATGGGTTCGCTGCGCAGCTTTTGCTGCAGGTGAGCCAGTCCCCTGGCAATGATGGTGCCGTGGTCAAATGCAAGTTCGGGCACCTGCTTGACATCAATCCATGTGGCCTTATTTTTGATTGCAAAGGCACTGTTGGTATCCGTTATATTGATCAGGGAATAGTAGGCTGCAGTGACCACACGTTGTATTTTGTGGCCCGTGGTTTCATTCAGCCACTGGATATCGGTGGGCCTGGAAATGCGGTCTGGCCGGCCAAAGAATTCAAACTGTTGAAGGTAGATGTTATTCAGACCGGTCAGCTCCTCCAGGATCCTTGAAGCGGCCCGGTCCAGGTCCTCGTTGATGGCAATAAAGTCGCCCGGAAGCTTATGATCATTGATAACTCTGCCCGATGGGTCGGTGAAGCTTCTCCGGACAAGCAGAACTTTCAGTTGATTTGTACTGAAACCAAAGATTACACAATCCACTGAAATATGGGGATTGATGTTTCTGCCGGGCAAATTCATGCCTGCTAAAGTAGGAAAGAAATGTGTCAAAAACAAAGTTAACGTAAAAAATACGTTAACTAAATTTTATTTCATCAGTAAATTCGGCAACCAGAGGCTGAGAGAGGGGATGTAGGTCACCAGCATCAGCACCACAATCATAATGATAAACATGGGTAGCAGGGGTTTTATGACCTGCTCAATTTTCAGATTGGCCACACTGCATCCGATAAACAGAACTGATCCCACAGGAGGCGTACAGAGTCCCACGCAGAGGTTCAGCACCATGATGATCCCGAAGTGAATGGGGTCCATTCCCAGCTGGGCAGACACAATGGGGAGGAAAATAGGAGTGAAGATCAGTACGGCCGGTGTCATATCCATAAAGATGCCAACAAACAGCAGGATGAAGTTGATCACCAGCAGGATGACAATTGGATTATCGCTCAAACTCAGCAGTCCGCTGCTCACATTCTGTGGGATATTCTCGTAGGACATGATCCACGACATTCCAATGCTGGTGGCAACCAGCAGCAAAACGATGCAGGTGGTCCGGACCGATTTCAGGATAATGGCCGGAAGGTCCTTTATGGTGATCTCTTTGTAGATCAGAGCCAGGATAAGTGCATAGAGGACAGCCACTGCCGAAGCCTCGGTGGCAGTGAAGAATCCTGCCACGATCCCGCCGATGACAATGACCAGCATCAACAGGGAGGGCAGGGCATCAATGAATTTCCGGAAAGCAAATTTAAAAAAGGTCCAGTTGGTGGCCGATTTGTAAACCGAGTATGCAAGGAAGAGTAACAACAATCCATAAAGGACCCCTTTAAACGCAGTGGCAGAAGCTCCGTGTACCGCCTTCATCCCGATTCCGGCTCCAACAAGAAGGACGGATGCCAGCAGCACTTTTCCCAGGACGCCGGCCAGTCCTTTGATACCTTTGTTTTTCAGGACCATCATCGACATGGCCACCAGCATAATCCCCACTCCGGTGAGAATTCCGGGAACATATCCGGCCAGGAAGAGGGCAGTGATCGATGCACCCCCGCTGGCAAGCGAATAGATAATCAGAATGTTGCTGGGAGGGATGGTCAGACCGGTGGTTGCCGAAGTAATATTGACCGCAGCACTGAAGTTTTCATCATAGCCTTCCTTCTTCATTTCCGGACCCATGATGCTGCCAATGGCTGAAGTGGCTGCTGCAGCAGAACCGGAAATGGCGCCAAAGAGCATATTGGCGATGACATTCACAAATGCAAGTCCGGCCGGAAGTCTGCCCACCAGTACCCGGGCAAAGTTGATCAGGCGCATGGCAATTCCTCCGCTGTTCATAATCCCTCCGGCCAGTACAAAGAAGGGGATGGCCAGCAGGGCAAAGCTGTCCAGTCCGGTAGCCATGCGCTGAGCGTAGGTGGTCAGTGCAGGCACGGCATCAATGGACATTAACATGGTAAGGATCCCTGAAATGCCGATACTAAAAGCAATGGGAACACCAATGATCAGAAGGATGATGAAGCTGAGGACAAGAACCAGTACTTCCATATTAGCTCGATTTTTTTAAGTTGATGATGTGGAGCACCTCATAGTACATGATGATCAATCCGCTGATCGGAAGGACGATATACACATAGCCCAGGGGAAGCTGCAGGGCTGCAGATTTCACCTGAAGTACAAAGCGGGTATACATCAAAACCACACCACCTGTTACCATTACAGAGAGGGCAAAAAGAAGGATAAGCGAATGAATAATATACAGTAAAAGTTTTTGTCTGGCCGGAGGGGATCTCTGGATCAGAATATCGATGGCCAGATGCTCTTTCCTGCCTGCCACGTAGGCAGCGCCCAGGACGCCCACCCAGATGAGCAGGAAACCTGCAAGTTCATCGGTAAATGAGCTGGGGGAAGAAAGCAGGTAACGGCTGAACACCTGCCATAAGACATCAATTACCAGTACGCTCATCAGGATAACCAGAAAAATCTCCAGTACCTTGTTCAGTTTGTGTTGAAATTTGTTCATATGCAATCTTGCCATGTATTATTCTACTTCTCTGATCCTGGTGATCAGGTCATATAATCTTTCATTCTCCCGGTAAGACTCCAGCAAAGCGCTGACCTTTTCGGAAAATGGTTCTTTATCGGGATAAATGATGTTCACGCCGGCCTCTTTAACAATCTCCAGGGATTCTTTTTCCGATTCAGCCCACAATTGACGCTGCACCGGAACAGCTTCATCAGCCGCCTGCTGCAGCCAGTTTCGCTCCTGCTCACTTAGCTTTTTCCATACCTTCTGACTGATGATCAGTACATCGGGAACCATGGTGTGTTCATTCAGGCTGTAGTACTTGCATACTTCATAGTGGTGACTTGTATAAAAGCTGGGTGGATTATTCTCCGCGCCATCCACCACGCCGCTCTGCAGGGCCGTATAAAGCTCCCCCCAGGATATGGGGGTTGGAGAACCTCCCTGGGCCTTTACCATTTCCATGGCGGTAATGCTTTTCATAACCCTGATCTTCAAGCCTTTCAGGTCGTCCGGGTGATTGATGGGTGTGTCGATTGTATAAAAGCTTCGGCTGCCTGCATCAAAAAAGCAGAGGCCCCTGATCCAGAAAGGCTCCGTGCTCAGAAGTAATTCGTCACCGATCTCTCCGTCCAGAACTTTAAAGGAGTGCTCCTTGGATCTGAATACATAGGGCAGCCCAAGCACTTTAAAATCTTCGGTAAAACTCTCCATGACAGCAGCAGATACTTTGGTGATGGCCAGGCTTCCTATCTGCAGGAGTTCCACACACTGCTGTTCAGACCCCAGCTGACCGCTCGGGTATATTTCGATGCTTAACTCCCCTTCAGAAATTTCCGCGCAGCGATCGGCCATGTACACCATGGCTTTATGCACCGGGTGGGAGGGATCCAGTCCGTGAGCCAGTTTCAGTACCCTGCCCTGCTGTACGTTTCCACAGGCCGTCAGCAGAAACACAGAGATGGGAAGTAGAATAAAAGTGATGTTCCGCATATGTTTAGCTTGCTTATTTTTTCAGATCCCCTATTATATTCATTGCATAGGCTGCTGTTTCTTCAAGCTTCTTATAATCCTTATTTGCAATGATCTCTTTGGTGATTAACTGGGAACCCATTCCCACGCAGAATGCTCCTGCCTGGAACCACTCAGTCAGGTTTTCCCGGGTCGGGCTTACCCCCCCGGAAGGCATGATATCGGACCAGGGGCATGGTCCCAGATAGGCCTTCAGGAATTTGGCTCCCCCCACTGTGGGCCCCGGGAATAATTTCACCACCTCTGCACCAAGCTCCTCCGCTAAGCCGATTTCAGAAGCAGTGGCACATCCGGGCATCCACAGGATTTTCCTGCGATTGCATACCCGGGCCATTTCTTCGTTCAGCAGGGGAGATACAATGAATTTTGCACCCATCTGGATATAGAGCGAACAGGTGCCGGCATCCACCACGGTCCCGACACCAAGCATCAGGTCCGGCATTTCTTTACGGCTCCAGTGGACCAGCTCGGCAAAGAGCTCATGTGCCATATCGCCCCGGTTGGTGAATTCAAAAATATTCATTCCTGCCCGGTAGCAGGCAGAGACCACCTCTTTCATTACTTCTATATCGGGATTGTAATAGAGAGGAATAACTCCGGTCTCCCTCATTTTCAGTACGACGTCAATTCGTTTCATGGATTAGTTTGTATTGGATCGATTATGCAATATAGATATTAGTTGGCATACACCACGGACTGCGTCCACCTTTGGGCTTCTGTTTTCAGATATTTTTCAATTTCTTCCACCGAGCTCCATCTCTTGTCTTCCTTTTCCCACAGAGAGTAAAAACGATAATTCAGCGCATCGCCGGGACTTGCGTCCAGAAGGGCATAATAGGTCTGTATCACCCCTTCTCCTTCATTTCTGGTTTCATCCGTTCGGATCAGATAGCTTGTGGGCACCACCAGGGCCATGGTCAGCAGGCTCCCGTCTTCTGCCTGGTGATCCATTGTGTAAAGACC
>Ga0180435_10006476_pt1 | contig 11216 bp, 10 predicted proteins | sample SS_ome_3_FD_132467 | JGI IMG/M metagenome (GOLD analysis project Ga0180435, IMG submission 132467) | Hypersaline lake sediment archaeal communities from the Salton Sea, California, USA - SS_3_S_1 metaG | ecosystem: Environmental > Aquatic > Non-marine Saline and Alkaline > Hypersaline >...
CCTTTACGCGCGGTCGCAGGTGGAACCACGCGTACACCGCCATCGCGGAAGTCACGCGAGTTATAGTCAGCATATTTAGATGGAACCTTGTCGTAGTAGTTGGTGAAGCCACCCTTGAGGAAAGTATTGTCTTCCATGCGGAATGACAGCAGCACAGCTTTTTTAACCCAGTCATTAACAATCCAGTCACCATCTTTTTTTTCTGCAACGCGGATTTCACCACGATCTAGCTGTTCTATGGCTTCCATAACAGCATCTTTGGTAATGGTATCGACATTGCGTGGTGTGATGTCTGCCAGATTGTCGAAGGCGTCGGTGATAATGGACTGGATGTCACTCATTGTTTTCTCCTGATAAATCTAAGGATCGCGATTCTACATGTTTTCGACGAAATGTTTTATTTTTTCTGCTGCTGCAACACATTCTTCCAGCTTGGCGACCAGTGCCATACGTACATGGTTTTCACCAGGAATATGGCCGTTATTTTCACGAGACAGGTAACTGCCTGGCAGCACAGTGATATTTTCCTTTTCATATAACCCGCGTGCAAAACTTTCATCCGAGCCCGGGGTTTTGGTCCACAGGTAGAAAGACGCATCAGGAAGTTTCACATCGAGTACAGGTTTAAGGATTTCAGTGACGGCAGTAAATTTTTCCCGGTACAGGTCACGATTCTGTTTAACATGTGCTTCATCACGCCACGCCGCAATACTCGCCATCTGGTGCTGAATAGGCATGGCGCAGCCATGGTAGGTACGGTAGTTGAAGAAGCGGCTGATGATATCAGCATCACCGGCCACAAACCCGGAACGCAGACCGGGCGCATTCGAGCGCTTGGAAAGGCTGTGGAAAACCACGCAGTTTTTGAAACATTCGCGTCCCATCTCCTGTGCAGCCTGTAACAGCCCGACAGGAGGATGTTCTTCATCAAAATACAGTTCGGAATAACACTCGTCTGACGCTATAACGAAATTGTACTGATCAGACAATCGAATAAGCTGCTGCAGCTGCTCGATATCCATTACTGCACCAGTTGGATTGCCGGGCGAACAGATATAGATCAGCTCACACTGTTGCCAGGTGGTTTCATCAACGGCATCGAGGTCAGGCAGGTAGTCATTTTCCGGTAAACAATCCAGAAATACCGGAGTGGCACCAGCCAACAGCGCAGCCCCTTCGTATATCTGGTAAAACGGATTGGGCATTAGCACCAGGGGGGTGTTGCTGCGGTCAATGACGGCTTGTGCAAAGGCAAACAGGGCTTCGCGTGTACCATTGACCGGCAGGACTTGTGTGTCGATATCAAGTGTTCCGTCAGCAATGCCAAAACGTCGGCTGACCCAGTCGGCAATAGCCTGTCTTAATTCGGGCAGGCCTTTTGTACTCGGGTACCTGGCCAATCCATTAAGGTTGTCTGTCAGCGCATCGATAATCAGTGGTGGTGTAGGGTGCTTGGGCTCACCGATAGACAGGGCTATATGTGACTCAGCAGGTTGCTGTATGCCAGCCTTGAGCTTTGCCAGTTTTTCGAACGGGTAAGGCTGTAGTTTTTCGAGATCAGGATTCATATTCGCTCAGGGCATCAACGATAGTTTTTGACAGACATTTCATCACTTCCAGGTCACGAATGGGTTTATTGTCCTTGTCGGTGATCAGGAATATGTCTTCGACCTCGGCACCAACGGTGGAAATTTTCGCTGAATGGACGCGAATGTTTTCCTTGATAAAGATGCGGCTGATAGTCGCCAGCAATTCAGGCCGGTCGGTGGCTTTCAGGCGCAGTTCGGTAAGATTGTTTTTCCTGTCCTGGGAAAACACGATTTGCGGTTCGCCCCCCATTATCTTTATCTGGCGTTTGACATGGCTATTGATCTGCGTGGTGACGTTTTCAGGGTGCAACAGCCCTTCTCGCAGGTATTCGACGATTTCAGCCTCGCGCGCTGGTGTGGCGATGTAACTGTCGTCCTGTTCGTGCACGATGTAGTTGTTCATGGTGCACATGTTGCCGGCACTGTGAATACGCGCATTGAGAATCTTCAGCCCCTGCTGTGCGAGCAGGATGGTCATGATGGAGAAAACGTTGTCGGCGTCTTCGGTACAGACGAATATCTCGGTACCGCCACGGTTACTTTCACGCTTGATTTCCACCACAGGTTTTTTCTCGGGACTGGCCTTGAGAACGGTTTTACTCTGCCAGATGACTTCTTCTGGTGAAGAGTGCATGAAGTAATCGTCATCAAGCGTTTCCCAGAGATCAATGACCTCATCTTGGGAGTAGCCTTCTCTTAACAGCTCAGCCAGAGAGTAGTCTTTTCTGAGACTGACGATCTCGGCCTGATCCTGTGGATTGTCCAGGCCACGGGACAGAGCCTTGCGGGCGCTTAAATAAAGCTGTCTTAGTAAAGAGCCCTTATAGTCGTTCCAGCGGCCGGGATTGGTCGCGCGGCTGTCTGCGTGTGTCAGCAGATAAAGGCAATCCAGCCTGATGGGATCGGCAACGATATTGGCAAACTCAATGACAACCTGGTGGTCATCAATATCCTTGCGCTGCGCCGTCATGGACATCAACAGGTGTTTTTTAACCAGCCAACTCACCAGGTTGCTTTCGTAACTGGAAAGATTGTGCAGTTTGCAGAATTCCATGGCATCGATGGCGCCAAGCTTGGCATGATCGCCGCCGCGTCCCTTGGCAATATCATGGAAAAGTGCGGCCAGGTAAACTACGTGTGGCATGGACAGGTTACTGATGATGTCGCTGCAAAGCGGGAATTCATCACGATGTTCGGCAACCGTAAAGCGGCGCAGGTTGCGTACGGCAAACATAGTGTGTTCATCAACGGTATAGACATGGAACAGGTCGTACTGCATGCGACCTACAATATTTTCGAAGGCTGGCAGGTAGGCTGCCAGTATGCCGTAGCGGTTCATGCGTCGCAGTTCATGCGTGAGGCCGGTATCGCGCATAAACAGTGATAGAAACAACTGTTGTACTTGCTTGTTACGACGAAAATCATCATTGATCAGGTCAAGACTCTGTCTGACAAGACGAATGGTTGATGCGCGAACGCCCATAAGATCCTCATTTTTTGCAAGGATCACGAAGAGCTCTATGAGAGCGCTGGGTGTTTTTCTGAAAACTTCGTCATGTTCGACTTCCAGGTAGCCATTGACTGACTGGAAACGTTCGTTAATAGCAACCGGCTCTACTTTTTCCTTGAGTAGAATGGCCTCCTGAAACAGTTGCAGCAGCATTTCATTGAGGCGGTTTAACTCAATGACCATGCGGTAATATTTCTGCATGAAGGATTCGATGGCTTCGTTGTTTTCTGTGTTGCTGTAGCCGAACAGTTTGGCGAGCTTGCGTTGATAATCAAACAGCAGCCGATCTTCACGGCGACCGACGGTAATGTGCAGGGCAAAACGTATTTTCCAGAGCAGTTCTTCGCCATCGCGCAACAGGTCAAATTCTTCTTCGGTCAGAAAATGATGGTTGACCAGCAACTCGTGCATGCTTTCGCAACCAAAGTGGCGTTTTGCTACCCAGCCGATCATCTGGATATCTCTCAATCCACCGGGATTGGCCTTGATGTTGGGCTCGAGATTGTAGGCGCTTTCATGATATTTCTGATGGCGTTGTTTCTGTTCCTGCCATTTGGCTGCAAAGAAAGCGTCACTGGGCCAGATTATGTCTGGTCCGGTGGCAGTCTGCATTGCACTGAAAAGTGCTTGATCACCAATCAGTAGACGGGATTCCAGCAGGTTGGTCGCAACGGTAATGTCCTTGTCTGCTTCTGTAACGCACTCACTGAGTGTTCGCACGCTGTGGCCGACCTCCAGTCCAATATCCCACAAAAACATCAATAGCTGTTCCAGGGCTTGCTGGGTCGCCTCATCTTCTTCAGATGCCAGCAATATCATCAGGTCAATGTCGGAAGCCGGGTGCAATTCACCGCGACCATAACCCCCTACGGCAATCAGGCTGGCTTCCAGGTTGTCCGCAATATGACGTTTCCAGGCCTGTTGCAGGATGCTGTCGGTAAAGTTGGCACGCAGCGCCACCAGGTAGCGAATATCAACGGAATCATCACCAATACCGGCAATAAAGGCCGACTGCAGGGCAGTGTGAAAATCGGCAATACATTGTTTGTATTCCGCGATGCTGCCATCAACACCGGGAAGATCATCCTGACTGAACAGGTCAGCTTCTGCTGTAGCGGTTTGCATATCTGGTCAACCTGCCTGTTCGAGTGAGGATTTTTCTTCTTCTCTAAGGGTGAGAATTTCGTGGCCGTCGCGGGTAACCAGGATGGTGTGTTCCCATTGGGCTGAAAGGCTGCGGTCCTTGGTGACCACCGTCCATTGATCAGGAAGCAGTTTGACGTGACGTTTTCCCGTGTTGACCATGGGTTCTATGGTAAAACACATGCCTTCCTGCAGCGTGGCTCCTGTGCCCTGGGTGCCATAATGCAAAACCTGGGGGTCTTCATGGAAGCCGCGGCCAATGCCGTGGCCGCAGTATTCACGCACCACGGAATAGTGATTCTGTTCCACATACTGTTGAATGGCATGACCGATGTCACCCAGGTGAATGCCGGGTTTTACCAGGTCGATGCCTTTGTACATGGCTTCGCGGGTGATGTTAACCAGGCGTCTGGCCATTACTGAGGGTTCGCCCACGAAAAACATTTTGCTGGTATCTCCGTGGAACCCGTCCTTGATGACGGTAATGTCGATATTGACGATATCGCCTTTCTTGAGTTTTTTGTCGCCCGGAATGCCATGGCAAACCTGGTGATTGACGGATGTACAGATAGATTTTGGAAAGCCGCGATAATTGAGCGGGGCAGGTACCGCCTGTTGCTCATTGACGATGTAATCATGGCAGATTTTGTCAAGTGCGTCGGTGGTAACACCCGGTTTGACGTGTTCCTCTATCATTTCCAGAACTTCAGCCGCCAGCCTGCCTGCGACGCGCATTTTGTCCATTTCTTCCGGGTTTTTTATAATTATGCTCATGTGATTTCCAATTTAGTGCCTGATTTCGCTTCAGATCGTTGTAGGCGAAGACCGCTTATGGTATAAAACGCCGCCTGTTATCGCAATGCGAATAACAAACCTCGAAACTTTACAGATTTTGAGGAAATCCACACACAGATCGACATGCCCGGGTTGGGTGCCTTCATGAAGGTTTCCCGGACAGAATCTGTGGAAGCCATAACCCTAATTTGGAGTAAACAATGAGTAATGTAACCATGCGCCAGATGCTTGAAGCCGGCGTACACTTTGGGCATCAGACCCGTTATTGGAATCCGAAAATGTCACCGTTCATTTTCGGTCATCGTAACAAGATTCATATCGTCAATCTGGAAAAAACCCTGCCTCTATATAAGGATGCCATGAATTTCGTCGGAAAACTGGCGTCTAACGGCGGTAAAATCCTGTTTGTCGGTACCAAGCGTTCAGCCCGCGAAACCATTCGTGAAGAAGCCGAACGTTGCAACATGCCTTACGTCAACCATCGTTGGCTGGGTGGCATGCTGACCAATTTCAAAACCATCAAGCAATCCATCAAGCGTCTCAAAGATCTTGAAGCCATGGCTGAAGATGGTTCCATGGATACCCGCTTCAATAAGAAAGAAGCTCTGGGCCTGCGCCGTGAAATGGAAAAACTGTCACGCAGCCTGGGTGGTATCAAGGATATGAATGGCCTGCCTGACGCTCTGTTCGTCATTGATGTCGGCCACGAAAAAATTGCTATCGCAGAAGCCAATAAACTGGGTATTCCTGTTATCGGTGTTGTTGATACCAACAACGAGCCTGACGGCGTTGATTATGTGATCCCAGGAAACGACGATGCGATTCGTGCCATTCAGCTGTATGTAATGGGTGCATCTGCCGCTGTACTGGAAGGCCGTGCGACTGCTGCCCAGGTTGCCGGTGGCGCTAATCCTGAAGCAGCTTCCGAAGAAGCCTAAGTACTGAAACTGAACCTGAAGGAACAGTCTGTCAATGATGACGGAGTGTTCCTTCTTCACATTTTGAATACTGAATTTTAAGAGGATTTTCCAATGGCAATTACTGCCTCTCTGGTTAAAGAACTGCGCGAGCGCACTGGCGCTGGCATGATGGAATGTAAAAAAGCCCTGACTGAAACTGGCGGCGATATCGATGCAGCGATCGAACTGATGCGCAAGTCTGGCGCTGCCAAGGCTGAGAAAAAAGCCGGTCGTACTGCTGCTGAAGGCCTGATCATTATTAAGCATTCAGCTGACAACAAAAGTGCGGTTATGGTTGAAGTTAACTGTGAAACAGACTTTGTGGCAAAAGACGATAACTTTACTACTTTTGCTGATGCTGTCGCTGAACGTGTTCTGGCTTCAGATGTCGCTGATGTTGAAGCTCTGATGGCTTTGCCATTGCACGACGGTGAAGAAACCACCATTGAAGAAGCCCGTCAGGCACTGGTTTCCAAGATCGGTGAAAACATGAACGTGCGTCGTTTTGTTCGTATGGCGGCCAACGGTGCTGTCAGCAGCTACCGTCACGGTGTGAAAATTGGTGTTATCGTTGACCTGGTTGATGGTAACGACGAACTGGGTAAGGATGTAGCCATGCACGTGGCGGCGACTAATCCAATGTGTGTTTCTGAAGAGCAGGTTCCCCAGGAAGCGATCGACAAGGAAAAGGATATTTTTGTTGCCCAGGCTAAAGAGTCTGGCAAGCCTGACAACATCATCGAAAAGATGGTTACCGGCCGTCTGAAGAAATACCTGGCTGAAATTACCCTGGTTGGCCAGCCATTCGTTAAAGATCCCGACCAGACAGTGGGTAAACTGCTGGGCGCATCCAATGCCTCCGTTGCTTCTTTCACCCGCTTCGAAGTCGGTGAAGGTATCGAGAAGAAACAGGAAGACTTTGCTGCCGAGGTCATGGCGCAGGTCAAAGGCTAATCGCCTCAGAAAATGCCGCCGAAAGGCGGTATTTTTTTGTCCGGCACATCCTTGTGCCGTACCCTTCGGGCTCACGCGAAAAATTTTTCCAGACAATCTTTTGTCCGGTTAATATATGATAAACAACTATCCATCAGGAGAATGATAAAACCCATGACGCGACCAGCTTACAAAAGAATACTTTTAAAACTCAGTGGTGAGGCACTGATGGGAGATGGAGATTACGGCATCGAGCCGAAAATCATCAACCGTCTGGCCAGTGAAGTAATGGAAATTGTTGAAGCAGGTGTGCAGGTTGCTATCGTCATTGGCGGTGGTAATATTTTCCGTGGAGCCGGTCTGGCACAGGGTGGTATGAACCGAGTAACAGGTGACCATATGGGCATGCTCGCCACGGTGATGAACTCACTGGCGATGGGTGATGCACTGGCAAAGATTGATTGTCCGGCCGTTGTGATGTCAGCGCTGGACATGCCGGATGTTTGTGAAAGTTACACTCAGAGGAGCGCTGTCACGGCTATGCAGGAGGGCAAAGTGGCAATTCTGTCTGCTGGAACAGGTAATCCGTATTTCACCACGGATTCTGCAGCCAGTTTGAGAGCTGTTGAGCTGAATGCCGATGTACTCATTAAGGCGACCAAGGTTGATGGTGTGTACACGGCTGATCCAGTGAAGGATCCTTCGGCTACCATGTATGATGCCCTGAGTTATGATCAGGTGATTGCCGAAAAACTGGCCGTCATGGATACCACGGCGATCGTGCTATGTCGCGATAATAAAATGCAATTAAGAGTGATGAACATCTTCAACGAAGGTGCCCTGATGGAACTGATTCAGGGGGAATCTCACGGTACACTGGTAAGTTAAATAATAGAGTTGAAACAGTAATGATTGACGATATAAGACAAGATGCTGCAAAGCGTATGGCAAAGAGTGTTGAAGCGCTGCAAAACGAACTGGCAAAGGTAAGGACCGGTCGTGCACATCCAAGCCTGCTGGATCATCTGACAGTTTCCTACTACGGTTCTGACACGCCTTTGAAACAGGTTGCCAATGTCTCGGTAGAAGATGGCCGTACTCTGATGGTGCAGCCATGGGAACAGAACATGGTTGGCCCCGTCGAAAAAGCCATTCTTGAGTCAGACCTTGGTCTGAATCCAAATACAGCCGGTACCATAATCCGTATTCCAATGCCGCCATTGACCGAAGAGCGTCGTAAAAGCCTGATCAAGGTAGTACGCGCCGAAGCTGAGCAGGGGCGGGTGGCCATTCGCAATATTCGTCGCGATGCTAACAGCGATCTCAAGGATATGGTAAAGGAAAAGATGATTTCCGAAGATGATGAGCGTCGTGGCCAGGAAATTATCCAGAAGCTCACGGATCAGCATGTCAAAGAGATTGATGAAGTGCTGAAAGCCAAAGAAGAGGACTTAATGTCTATTTGAGCAGGCGTTACTGTTTTCAGCCATGACCACTCCTCGTCACGTTGCCATTATCATGGACGGCAATGGCCGCTGGGCCCAACGCCAGGGCAAGCCTCGTCATGCCGGTCATAGAGCCGGTGTCAAATCCGTTCGTTCATCGGTGGAATATTCAGTCAAGCAGGGCGTTGAGGTTTTAACGCTCTTTGCATTCAGTAGTGAAAACTGGCAACGACCCGAGAAGGAAGTCAGTTTGCTGATGGAGCTGTTTATGACTGCCCTGAAAAGCGAGGTTAAAAAACTCGATAAAAATAATGTGCGCCTGAAGATTATTGGTGACCGCACGGCATTCAGCGATAAGCTGCAGAAGCAGATTCTACAAGCCGAAGACAAGACGAAGCACAATAGCGGCTTGATACTGCAGATAGCGGCCAACTATGGTGGTCGCTGGGATATTACCCAGTCTGTTAGAAAACTGGCTGAAGAAGTAAAAAAGGGGCAACTAAAGCCCAGCGATATCAGTGAAGAACGCATCAGCCAGTCGCTTTGCTTTGCAGGTTTACCGGATGTGGACCTATTCATCAGAACCGGTGGTGATCTGCGTATCAGTAACTTCATTCTGTGGCAGGCGGCTTATGCCGAATTGTACTTTACCCGCGTGTTGTGGCCGGATTTCAACGAAGCAGCTTACCAACAGGCGCTGGATGATTTTGCCGGACGTCAGCGAAGGTTTGGTAAAACCGCTGAGCAGGTAGCCAGTGATAAGACTAGTGGAGAAGACTGAATGTTGAAGCAGAGAGTGCTTACAGCCTTGATTTTGTTGCCACTGGCTCTATGGGTTGTACTGTTTGCCAGTCACGAAATTTTCGCTTTTGTGATGATGGGTGTTATTGCTATAGCAGCCTATGAGTGGGGAATGCTGTGTGGTCTTTCAGGTATACGGCAGACAGTTTTTGCGGTTGTTAATCTGTTATTGATGTTGCTGGCTTACAGTTTTGATCAGGCACTCGATTATCAGTTGCTGTTAATGGTTGTTTCTGCAACCTGGGGCGGATTGACTTTATGGCTGATTTTTCAGCGTTCGGAACTGCAACCGCACCAGGGTGTTTTTTATCCTGGACTGTTGATTGGACTGGCTTTACTGTTTGTTGCCTGGTTCTCTGTGGTTCAGATTCATTTGATTGACACCTATGGTTCCCACCTGGTCATGGCGTTGCTACTGATGATCTGGATCGCTGATACAGCTGCCTATTTTGCCGGCAGACAGTTTGGTAAGCATAAGCTGTCTCCCAAGGTCAGCCCTGGCAAGTCATGGGAAGGCGTGATCGGCGGATTGACTGGTGTTGCCGTGTTTGGCTGGTTTTTAACCGCTCATGATTATTTCCAGGCAGTTAATCCAATCTTACTGTCGCTATTGTCGATGCTTGTAGCCTTCATTTCTGTCGGAGGCGACCTGTTTGAAAGTCGTATTAAACGTCAGCGAGGCGTCAAAGACAGTGGCAAGATTTTGCCCGGTCATGGCGGAATTTATGACCGTATTGACAGTGTCATTGCTGCCGCTCCAGTCTATCTGTTAGGTCTTACCCTGATAAATGGCAGTGCCTTGTGAGCTTTAAACAGCAAAATATAACGGTGCTCGGCTCCACGGGTTCAATCGGTCTGAGTACACTGGATATCTGCCGTCAGCATCCTGAGAGGTACAATGTCGTTGCTTTGGCTGCCAATCGCGATGTCCAAGGCTTGCTGTCTCAATGCCAGGAATTCACTCCTGAATATGTGGTTATGGCAGATGCTGATTCTGCCACCCGGCTTGCAGCGCAGTTGCCAAGGTCCAGTCATGATAGAAGGCCTGAGGTACTTTCCGGGGTAGATGCTCTGGATCAGGTAGCCGCGCTGGAAAAGAATGACATGGTGATGGCTGCCATTGTTGGAGCTGCCGGACTAAAGCCGGCACTGGCGGCAGTAAAAGCCGGAAAGAAACTGTTGCTGGCGAACAAGGAGGCATTGGTACTTTCCGGACATTTGTTTATTGAAACGGCTCGTCAGAATAATGCGCAAATACTGCCTATCGATAGTGAGCATAACGCTATTTATCAATGCCTTCCGGAAGGTTTTTCAGGTGATTTAAAAGCATTGGGTGTAACGCGCTTGATGCTCACCGCTTCAGGCGGGCCGTTCCTCAATACGTCTGCTGAAGCATTGTTGAATGTGACACCCGCGCAGGCTGTGGCTCATCCAAACTGGGATATGGGTAAAAAAATATCAGTCGATTCAGCTACCATGATGAACAAGGGGCTTGAAGTGGTGGAGGCGCGCTGGTTGTTTGATGTCAGACCTGACGATATTCAAGTCGTCGTTCACCCGCAGAGCGTCATTCATTCCATGGTTGAATACAGTGATGGCTCGGTGCTGGCACAAATGGGGAATCCTGATATGCGCACCCCGATAGCACATGCGATGGCCTGGCCCGAGCGTATCGAGTCAGGTGTCGATAAACTCAATCTTTTCGAGGTGGCGCGCCTGGACTTTGTTGAACCCGACTATCAGCGTTTTCCGTGCTTGCGCCTGGCTTTTGATGCCTTGAAAGAAAAGGATTCAGCCCCAGCTATATTGAATGCTGCCAATGAAATGACTGTACAGGCATTTCTGGATGATAAGATTGGCTTTATGGATATTGCCGCAATCAATGAAAAAGTGCTGACAAGTATCGAGTCGCAAGATTCCGATTCAATAGAACATTTGCTGGAAGTTGATTTACAAGCCAGAACCCTGGCAGGCAATATCATTTCCGGGTGGAAACAATAATGGGATCTTTACCTTTTACATTACTGGCATTTGTTGTTGC
>Ga0180435_10006480_pt1 | contig 11213 bp, 11 predicted proteins | sample SS_ome_3_FD_132467 | JGI IMG/M metagenome (GOLD analysis project Ga0180435, IMG submission 132467) | Hypersaline lake sediment archaeal communities from the Salton Sea, California, USA - SS_3_S_1 metaG | ecosystem: Environmental > Aquatic > Non-marine Saline and Alkaline > Hypersaline >...
ATTTCCCGCGAAATGCTGAAAGAAAAATTCCTCGCCGCTCTGCCTCCCACCCCAAACAATCGCAAATTTCACAGGCTCTTCGAGGTCCTCCTTGACCTGGCAATCTGATCGCCTAAAGTGCAGTGAGTGAAAACGTCCGCAATAATTGGGTCGTTGCCGATCCCGCCCCGCTCGATCGACATCCGGACGTCTCGGCAATCGCTGCTGATGAGTCGGGAGACGTCGGCGAGACGTCGGTGGTCACCGCATCAGAATCCGACACCGAAGCAGAGTCATCCGTTGTCGCATCGGCTTCGGAAGAAGAAGCGGACGAATTCGACGACTAACACGTATTATGATCCTGTCTTCGGATCCTGTACGATGGGTTTTCCAATCCGTCGCGACCGACGAAATCTGAGCGGAATCGACGGATCTGGAGATCCATCGTACATCAAAGGACAACTCGACTTGACGACAGGTTCCAACCCGCCATATTGGGTTCATTGCAGCATGCCCGCGGTTGTCGCGGGCATGTGTCGTTGTGGTTACGCGCTGATGAACAAACCGTCCTAAGATTCCTTTCTCGGGGCCACGGCGAAGAGAATGGCGGATCCGATCGCGGCGCTTAGTACCGATCCAAACAACACGCCGATTTTCGCGTGATTCAGCATCGTTTCCATTTCAGCGGACTTGAACGCCAGCGAGGCGATGAACATCGCCATCGTGAAGCCAATGCCCGCCAGGCATCCGCCGCCAATCAAACGTGACCAGGTAACGCCCTTGGGCAACGAGGCGATCCCCGACTTAACCGCCAGCCAACTGAACAGAAAAACGCCCAGCGGTTTGCCAATTACGAGCCCCGCCATAATGGCAACGGCAATCGGCGAGAGGAGACCGGAAAGCTCCAGAGCCACGCCGGCGTTTGCCAGCGCGAAGACCGGCATGATCGCGAAACTCACCCACGGATGCAGTTGGGATTCCAAGCGTTCCAGCGGCGAGACCGCTTCGCGCGAGGCGAATTCGACATACTGAAACACTTCGATGTCGTCTTCGTCTTCCCCGAAGTCCGCTCGATTAAATACTCTCTGCGCTGCATCCATCGCTTTGTCGAGTAGAGGTGTGCTGACCCAACTTCGGGTTGGCGTCATGAGACCAAGAATCACACCGGAAATCGTCGCGTGTACTCCCGATTCATGAAAGGCGAACCAAACCAAAATTCCCATCACCAGGTAAATGCCAACACTGCGCACGCCAATCTTGGCCAGTGCGGAAACGAAAACGATCCCGGCAAACCCAAGCGCGAGGGCTGTCCAATCCAAGTTCTCCGTGTAGCCGATGGCGATCACGAGAATGGCGCCGATGTCGTCCACGATGGCTAGCGACAGCAGCATGACTCGCAGGGAACGTGGCACGCGCGGCCCCAAGATCGCCATACAGCCGACGACAAACGCGATGTCCGTCGCCATGGGAATCCCCCAACCACGGACGCCAGACTGACCGTACTGCATCGCAAAATAGAGGCTAGCCGGCAACACCATGCCGCCGATCGCCGCCGCGACAGGCAATGCTGCCCGGCGAAGTTGCTTGAGTTCCCCGAGCACCAATTCGCGTTTGACTTCCAGACCCACCGTGAAGAAGAACAGGGTCATCAGACCATCGTTGATCCAATGCTGTAGGTAGCCCTTCACCTTGAAACTGCCGATCGCAAAACTCATCGGCGTTTTCCAGAAGGCGAGATATTCCTCCGACCAGGGAGAGTTCGCAAGCACGAGGGCGGTTGCCGCACAAATCACAAGGATGGCACCGCCGGCCGCCTCAACATGCAGAAATCGAGTTAGCGGCTCCACCCAGCGTTGGACCGGCTCCTGTGGTAGCTCGGGAAGACGGTCGTGCTTGCCATGATCTTCGGCCATGTCTCAGAGTTCCCGTCAAACACGATCTAGAAAAGCTGCTTACGCACGCTGTAGGCAACCGTTGGAGTGCACCTACCCATAACCGGTGGTGAACGGCCTCCCATTTTTCGCAATACTGTTTTCATTGCAAGCCGGCGCCAGGAATTCAGTGCGGAATACCGCGAAAGTATCCGCCGCGCGAATTCGTTCGGCAAGCCGTCAAACAATGATGTGCGGCCCGAAGGGGACAGTCCCGGTGAACGGTTGCTGTCAATGTTCCTCGTCTGTTTCCGCGTCGGGAAAGCGAATGCGCATCAAGATCGCGGAGATTTGTGGTTGACGCGGTTCGTCATCCTCGGCGGTTGGCGTGTCGTCGGCAAGCATCTTGTCGTGGCAGGTGATGCAGTGCTGGTTCTCGACCCGTTGGCGGTAGACTCGGGCGTAACTGTAAGCCCCATCATCAAGCTGGCGAAGTAGCTCATCCTGATTGTCGCTGAGCGCTTCCAGCGTTTGCCGTTCGTCATCGCGACAATTCGGCGGTACGCGCTCAATGTCGCGAACGATGACCGTTTGCCAATCAACGCCCAGTCTCTGGCGATCGCTGAGTTGCCGATCGACGGAGGTCACCAGCACGCGCATCTCCGGCTCGGCCTGCCAACCCTTCCAATGAAGTCGCGTCAACTCGTTCACGGTCAGCAGGCGTGCGATGAGCAGCGGCGTGTCGCGATCGGTCGCGTCGTTTCTGTTGTTCGCATCTGCTGTCGGCAGGGTGTTGGCGACGCTTCCGTCTGGTGGGCTTTTGTCGGCGGTTGTCGGTGGCGTTTGCTTGGCAGGTGGGGATTCGGGATCGCCGGAGCAGCCAACGCATATCGTGGCGAGCAATACAGCGATGCTCTTGACCCGGCGGGCATATCGAGATTTCGAAACTCGACGCATGAGTGTTTCCGTTTCAGCCCCGCAGACAAGTTTAGTCCCACAGCCATTTGAAAGGTCGTGGAAAACCGTATGTTTGGGTTCCCATTGTGTAAAACCGCAAACGCCTCGCCAAGCCGTCTTGACTCTATTTGCATATTTGGCGAAACTGACAATTGTTACAATCAGATGAGAGTTGACCGTGGACGCAATCCAGAAAACGCGATACGAGGCGCGAGCCGAGATCATCAAAGCTCTTGCGCATCCGACGAGACTCGCGGTCGTCGATGAATTGGCAGACAAGGGCGATCGTTCCGTATCTGAGTTGGCTGAGTTGGTCAACGGAGAGATGTCGACGGTCTCACGCCACTTGGCCGTGCTCAAAAACGCTGGCATTTTGGAGGACGAGCGGCGCGGCAACACGGTCTTCTATCGCTTGCGCGTGCCCTGCATCGTCAACTTCTTCGGTTGTGTCGAGTCGGTGCTAAAAAGCAACTTTCAACAAACACAGGCCGTCTGTTGAGGTTATGTATGTTTGACGGCAAGCCGAAGGCGACTGTGACTGGTACAGAACCGGAGCCTGAAACGTTACTGTGGGCAAACCGTTCTTTTCGCCGACGCCTGCGGCTTGCCGTTAAACGAAGGATATGAAACCCAAAAGGGAAGTCAGAGATGAAGACCGTCCAAATTCTCGGCACAGGGTGTGCCAAGTGTAAACAATTCAAACAGAATGCCGACACCGCCGTTGCCGAAATGGGCATCGACGCCACCGTGGAAAAGGTGGAAGATATCATGGAGATCACCAAGTTCGGCGTGATGATGACGCCGGCCATCGCCGTCGATGGTGAGGTCAAGTCCGTCGGCAAACTCCTCTCGCCGGAAGAGATCAAAGAACTGTTGGCGTGAGAATCGAGGGGCCAATAGCCCCCTGCGGCTTAGCCCCCATCAAAGGCCGCTTTCGGTTCGGAGATGTGTGAGCAATGACGGTCAAAAACGCGATCACCACCGCCCTGCTGCTGTTCGTTTGTGCGACCGTGGTGACGATTGTCGTCAAGGCGGGACGTCAGGAGTCTGCTTCCGCGGAGGAATCGCCAACGCCACAGACCGCTGTGACCGTCTATTACTTTCACAGCAACTACCGCTGTGCAACTTGCGACCGAATGGAGGCCTTCACGACGACCGCCATTGAGGAAGGATTCGCGGACGAAATCGAGACGGGCAAATTGCGGTGGCAGATCGTCAACTTCGAAGAGCCGCAGAACCAGCATCTTGCTAGGCAATACGAATTGGCTGCTGCTTCGGTGTTGTTGGAACGCAAACAAGACGGCGAGGTAACCGATTCGAAGAACCTACTTCGCATCTGGGAGATCTCGGATGACGAAGCCGCGTTTGTGGATTACATCCGCGGAGAGACGAAATCGTTTTTGGCGTCGGAGAAAATGGCCCCCAAGAGTTAGTTGGCGGCGGCCTGCGTCAACACAGACATCCACTACGGGAAAAGGGAAATGCGAAAAGAACTGCCGTTGCTTGTGTTCTTGTTTGTCGGCGCTGCGACATTACCGTCGACGGTCTGCCTCGCCGACCAACCAAACGATACTCGCATAGTTGCTTGCTACTTCCATCGCACCGAGCGATGTCCGACTTGTCAGAAGATCAGTCAGTACATTGAAGGGGCGGTGCAAGACAGATTCGCCGACGAAACGAAATCCGGCGACATCGGTGTGAAGATGATCGACTATCAGGTGGAAGAGAGCCAACACTTCACCGACTACTACGAGATCACCGGGCCCACGCTCATCATCATGGATATCGTCGACGGCAAGGTGAAGCAATACAAACGCGCCCCCAAGGTTTGGGCGTTTGTCGGTAGCCAAGAAAAATTCTACGACTACATCGAGAAGGAGATTCGCGGCTACCAGGAGGCCGATTGATGCCCGACTGGGTCGCGACACTCGGCTGGGCGCTTTGGCTGGGGATCTTTACGTCGATCAGCCCCTGTCCATTGGCGACGAACATCGCTGCGATTTCCTATGTTGGTCGTCGCGTCGATCGTCCCGCCACCGTCCTCTTCGCCGGAATGCTCTACACGTTGGGCCGCATGGTCGCGTATCTTGGCGTGGCGATATTGGCCGTGTACTCGCTGCTTTCGGCGCCGCAGGTTTCGCTCGTGCTGCAGAAATATCTGCACGAGGCGTTGGGGCCGCTGTTGATTCTGATCGGCATGCTGCTCACCGGGTTGCTGAGTTTTCGCATGGGCGGTGCTGTATCCCCCGAACGCCTGGAGAAATGGGTTGACCGCATCGGCGTCTGGGGGGCCTTTCCGCTGGGGATCGTGTTCGCCCTATCATTCTGCCCTGTCTCGGCTGGGCTATTCTTCGCGAACATCATCACGGCCGTTGAGAGTGGATCGACCTTCGCCGTGCCACTGACCTATGGAGTCGGCACGGCGCTGCCGGTCATCATCTTTGCCATCTTGATTGCGGTCAGTGCCCGGGCGATCAGCCGCGTCTTCGCCACGCTCACGCGAGTCGAATGGTGGGCCCGCATGATTACCGGCGGCATGTTGATCGCCGTCGGCATCTACATGAGTCTGCGATACGTGTTCGAAGTGTTTCCCGAGTGACGGCGCCTACGAATCCCGCCAATACTCAGGTAGATCACTTTTCGTAGCTCGCAGGATTTCCAGAACGGCCTGGCGATCTTCAGCCGAAAGATGAGAGAACTCCTCGTCGGTCTCGCTCGCGGTCAAGACATCGTACAACTCGCGGTAGATCGGTTCCAGCAATACTTCGGGTAGCTGGTTGAAGGTGTCGCTGTAGATCAGATAGCTGCAGGGGTAACTGAAGATTCTGGTTTTCAAGTCGAATTGCCGCAACGAACGGCCCTGGTCGTCGAACGGACCGCGGGCGGCGAACTCCTCGGCGAACTGCGACGTACCGGCGAGAGGATCCGTCAGTCGCGTCTCCTCGGCATACAACATCACCTCGACAACACGGCGCGCGTAACGGGCGATGCGGGCTTTCGTCGAATCGCTAACGTAACCTTCGGGGCGTTCGAGTGCCTCGTTCATCACCTCCTGATAGTGCTGCGCTTTGCGGGTGGCGTAGCTGGCTACCGTCATCTCGTTGTGCAGACGGGCTTGGTGTTCAAGTACCATCAGCGCTACTATGTCACTGTGTGGCGAGAGGTAGGGTTTTGTGTTGAAACTGTCGGTGAGGTCCTGTCGGTTTGCGCCCGCCTCGGTATCCAGATCGCGGGGATTCTCCGCATCCGTTGCGACCGCATTGCCCATGTGTCGTTGCTTTCCGTGAGTACCGCCGACATACCAACCGCCCCAACGTTCTTTGAGTGGGCTGGTGTGATCCGTACGGTAAGTGCCCGCTCGGAAGATCGGTTGCCCCGTTTCATCTGGGAAGACAGACCGAATAATATGTCCCGGCACATTAAAGGTTTGCGAGGACGCATGGCACTGGAGGCACTCGTGCGTTTGTCGTTCGAACTTGAGTGGCTGCGACTTCAGAGACTCCGCCGTATAGAAATTGGCGCCCAACAGAGGGTCGGCCGCCGAGATTTCGAACACATCGCTGCCCTGCACCCAGCCAACATACACGTCGTCGTTGAAATAGAGAGCCCGCGGCGTTTTCGGCGAAATCCGCTCCGGCTGGAAGCTCGTTTTGGAGAAAACGAGCACTTGCGATGAGATTGGGATATCGAGCGATTGAAGTAGTGCAACGAGGTGACCGTGTTCGTCGGTGTATTCGAGATTGACCCTACCGTCTGCCATGCGCTTTTCCAGCTTGGCGATGGCATCGCTCGGTTCCGAAGAACCGTAGAGAATCGGTTCCTGATCGAATTCATCTTCGGCTGTCAGAGCGGATGAGAGAAATCCGGATAGAGCAATTGCAAGCAAGAATCTCAAGGGCAGGACTCCAGCGGCGGGAAAACTGTTAGGGCGGGACGCCACCGATCACAGTATACACGAAACCCCGTGAAACACAGAACGGAAAGCGGACCGCTGCAATGCAGATTCGCGAGCGGTTTAACTGGCCGGTGACCAGGCGTAATTCACCTGCATGGCAGTTTGCACGACGGAATTCAGGTCGCGAAAACGCACTGGCTTGTCGAGCACGCAAAAGGCGTCGGCTCGTTGCGCCTCGGCGCGCAGCGCCTCGTCGATGGCTGCCGAAATCAATATCCACGGCGGTTTTCGGCTGTGTTGTCGAATCTGTTGGATAGCCTGAAGCCCTGTCAAACGTGGCATTTCGTGGTCGAGCAGCATGAGGTGGACGGGCTCTCGACAGGTGATCTCCAGCGCCTCTTCACCATCGACAGCCAGCGTTGTCCTGAACCCTTGCGCCACGAACACGCCCTCGAGCGTCTCGCGGAACGCTCGGTCGTCGTCGGCGATCACCATGTGAGGGGTGGCAAGCATCGTAAAGCTCCAAACTCTCTTCTTAAAAGATGGCTTGTGAGGACGGAAAATGCAATCGGGATCTGCCAGAAATCGCGATCTTGGTATGAAGTGAATTGCGGCTCGTGGCACGCGGATTGACATGTAGGCGGGCGTTTTCGAAAGAGGTCCGGCTTGCGGCCACTGCCGCGCCTCTTATACTTAGGGGAATTCGACAGGGCATTCCTTGCCGTTGCGTGAGATTCCGTTGTGCGCGTGTCGTGATTCGCGGCGCGTGACGTGACAAAGCCACCAAGTGGATACCCCTCTTCCCCTTATTGCCGACCTGAGAGTGTCTACCGTGACGAACCGCCAGGATCTGACTTTCTTTCAACGGTACGAGTTTTTCATTCGGCGACTCCATTCGCTCAGCGGATTGGTACCCGTCGGCGCATTTTTGTGTGTTCACTTGATTGTGAACGCCAGTGTCTTGAATTCGGCGGCAACGTATCAGCAAAACGTATATTCCATCCATTGGCTCGACAGTATTTTGCCGGTCGTCGAGTGGCTGTTCATCTTCCTGCCCATCTTTTTCCACGGTTTGTTTGGCTTTGTGATTATGTGGTCGGGGCGACCCAACAACGCCGCCTACCCGTACCCGAACAACATTCGCTTCACTTTGCAACGAGCGACCGGGATCATTGCCTTTCTGTTCATTGTCTGGCACGTGCTACACATGCATGGTTGGTTCCACATGGAGTGGTGGCTGGAGAGCATCGCCTTTCCGCTCGGCGGTTCCAAGTTCCGGCCGTTCAATGCCACTTCGACGGCAGCCATCGCCCTGCAAGCGTCCTACGTCGTTCAGGCTTTGTACGCGATTGGCGTGATCGCCTGCGTCTATCATCTGGCCAACGGTATCTGGACGATGAGCATCACTTGGGGCGTTTGCATCAGCGCTGCCGCCCAAGTTCGCATGACAATCGTATGTACGGTGTTCGGTGTCACGTTAGGTGTAATCGGGCTTGGCTCCCTCTGGGGGCTTGCCACGGCTGATGTGCAAAAAGCCGTCGAGATGGAAGACCGTATGTACGAGTCGAAGGTGCAGTCCGGCGAAATGCGCCCCAATAAACACAAGCGGGCTGAGTCTCTGCCTGGGAATGAAGAAGATGAAGAATAGCGGGTTTCGCACATCAGCGATGGATGCGCCCCCGCTTATGTCAATTTTGAACGCCGCCCCTGTTCACCGCGCGACAACGTCGCCGTGAAAGGGTTCTGACGACAACAAGGAATCAACCTCAATGCGAAATCAGCGGGTAGTGGTGATCGGTGGTGGACTCGCCGGCTTGGCTGCCGCCATGAAATTGGCCGAACTCGAGATCAACGTTGATCTGCTCAGCCTCGTGCCGGTCAAGCGTTCGCATAGTGTGTGCGCCCAGGGCGGTATTAATAGCGTCAACGATCAGACGCGGCAGTTAGGTGATACCGAGGCCAAGCATTTCGATGACACTGTGTACGGTGGCGATTTCCTCCAGCACCAACCACCGGTCAAAGAGATGGCGGAGTGGGGACCGCGGATCATCAACCTCATGGACCGACTCGGCGTCACGTTCAACCGTACGATGGAAGGGTTTCGCGATCACCGTCGCTTCGGCGGCACGCTCTTTAAACGCACGGCTTTCGCCGGCGCGACAACCGGGCAGCAATTGTTGTACGCACTCGACGAACAGGTGCGACGCTGGCAGGTTGCCGGCCGTGTGAAAATCTACGACTTTTGGGATTTCCTGGCGCCGATCCTTGACGAAAACGGTGTTTGTCGCGGATGTGTTGCCCAGGACCTGGTTTCGATGGAGATTCGTTCATTCCCGGCCGACGCAGTGGTTCTCGCGTCGGGCGGTTGCGGCTTGGTCTTTGGCCGGTCGACGATGTCGATGGCGTGCACTGGCAGCGCGGTCAGCCGGTGTTATCAGGCTGGTGCCAAGTACGGCAACGGGGAGTTTATCCAGGTCCACCCGACGGCGATTCCCGGTGCTGATAAACTCCGTCTGATGAGCGAAAGCGCTCGCGGCGAGGGTGGCCGCGTTTGGGTTCCGCGAACGCCGCAAGACACCCGCGCCCCGCGCGACATCCCTGAGTCGGAGCGGTATTACTTCCTTGAAGAACGTTACCCGGAATACGGCAATTTGGTGCCGCGCGACATCGCCACCCGAGAGATCTTCAACGTCTGCGTCTACGAGGGGCTCTCGGTCGACAAGGACCGGCAGTGTGTCTACCTCGATTTGACCCACATTCCCGCCAAGGAGTTGGATCGCAAACTCGGCGGCATTATGGAGATCTACGAGAAATTCCAGGGGGTCGATCCGCGGCTGGTGCCGATGAAGATCTTCCCGGCCGTGCACTACTCGATGGGCGGCCTCTGGTGTGACTACGAGCGGACCGCCGAAGGGAACCTGCAAATCGGCTCGCCGAAGAACCAGGCAACGAACATCCCCAATCTGTATGCGATTGGCGAGTGCGACTATCAGTATCACGGCGCGAACCGACTCGGGGCCAACTCGCTGCTCTCGTGTATTTTCAGCGGGCTTATGGTTTCGCCGAGTCTTGCCATGCTGCTGCGATCGCAGCCGAAAACGGCCGCCGATCTGCCCTCCTCGTTATTCGAAAAAGCCCAAAGTAAACATCAGCAGGAGTTTGACGAACTGCTCGCTCGACCAGGCGGCGGCGAAAACCCCTACCTCTTGCACCTCAAGTTGGGCGACGTGATGACGCGCGCGGCGACCGTTGTGCGCCACAACAAAGACCTGACCGAAGCCTACGAGACGATCGGCGAACTAGCGAAGCGTGCGGCGAAGTGCTCGCTTTCGGACACGGGGCGATGGACGAATCAGAACGTCGTCTTCACGCGGTCGCTGATCGACATGTTCCCGATCGCCAAGACGATTGTGAAAGGTGCTTTGCAGCGGGACGAGTGCCGGGGGGCCCACTTCAAACCCGACTTCGCGATGCCCGGTTTGACAGCAGACGACCCACGTGAGCGGCGTCGGCAGGCAGAAGAGTGGTGCGAGCAGTTCGATGCCAACACCGAGAAATGGCTCAAATCGTCCGTGGCGACTCTGACCGATGACGGCGAGCCGGATATCGCATACGAAGAGATCGATACCTCGTTGATACCACCGCGACCCCGACTGTACGGGCTGGTCGGTGGAGAAGTCATCGAGGAAGTTTGGAAAGAACGGACACGGCAGATCGGCGCCCGCGTCGGGGGCGCCGCGATCACAGCCTCTACAGGTAAATAATCGGGTCTATGAGCAAACAGTCAAAAAATAACGGCCACCGTCCCGAGTCGTTCGACGTTCGCATATTGCGCCAAGCCAACCCTGGTGAGAAACCATACTGGGAGCGGCATCGCGTCAAGTACGAACAGGACATGAACGTGATCAGCGTGCTGCAAAAGATCGCAGCCAAGTCGGAAACAGCCGACGGCCAGGCAGTCACGCCGGTCGCCTGGGATTGCAGCTGCCTCGAAGAGGTCTGCGGCGCTTGCACGATGCTGGTCAATAGCCGTGTGCGGCAAGCATGTTCGGCACTGGTCGACAACCTCCTTGATGACAACCCCGTCGAGATTGAGTTGCAACCGGTCAGCAAGTTTCCCGTGATTCGGGATTTGATGGTCAATCGTGCTCGCATGTTCCATGCCCTCGAAAAGGTCTACGGCTGGGTGCCTGTCGATGGTTACCACGATGCCGGCCCGGGGCCACGACAGTCGCGGTCCGATCAAGAAGAGCTGTATCCCCTTAGCCAGTGCATGACATGTGGATGTTGCCTGGAAGCCTGCCCGCAATTTCAGAAAATCGAAGTAACGAAGGAGCCCGGGGAAAGCGACGAAGACTTCCAGAGGCGGCAGCGCGAATCGCATGAGACAGAATTCATGGGTGCTGCGGCAATCAGTCAGGCGATGCTTTTCAATCGCCACCCGATCGGCAAGATGCGCGCCGGGGAACGACTTGACGCGTTAACTGCTCCCGGCGGCATTCAGATGTGCG
>Ga0180435_10006484_pt1 | contig 11208 bp, 10 predicted proteins | sample SS_ome_3_FD_132467 | JGI IMG/M metagenome (GOLD analysis project Ga0180435, IMG submission 132467) | Hypersaline lake sediment archaeal communities from the Salton Sea, California, USA - SS_3_S_1 metaG | ecosystem: Environmental > Aquatic > Non-marine Saline and Alkaline > Hypersaline >...
AGCCCCGACGATCTGGCCGACAGGGTCTTCCAGCAGGAGTGCAAGGCTTACCCGGAGGCAATTTCGATGTTTGCTGGAGGCAAGCTCACCATAGATGGACAAACAGTCCGAATAGCCAGGTAAAGGCCTACTTCATGCAGGCCAGGCAATCTTTGACCGAATCGATCAGTTCGTCGCACGTGAATGGTTTTCCCAGGCGCCCGACCACGTACCGCTCCAGGTCCGGATTCCTGGCGGCGGTGTCGTGCAGGACCGAGAACAGGCAGATCGAGACGTTGTCGACAAGGCCCTCTTCGACCAGCGCGCCAATAATATCCCAACCGTCGAGTTTGGGCATCATTATGTCCAGGAGAATCAGGCCCTTGAACCCGTCGCGAACTTTCTCGAGGCATTCCCGTCCGGAGTCAACGATGCTCAGATCATATCCGGCTTCCGATAATATGAGTCGGACTACCCGATGAATAGCCGGGTCGTCATCTACTAACATCACTTTTTCTTTCATGCATGGCTCTCCAGCGGCATCTGGACAATTATAGCAAGCCTTGCACATTCGGTCAGATTTTCAGCCGGGATTCACTTGCTCGAACACTACCTGTTTCTAATCGGCATTTTTTGTAAGTTCGATTATTTTTTCCCGATACGATGCGGACCCGGACGTGGCGCCCCGACCGGCTAGGAAACGGATAGGTAAAGGATTCGTTGAATTTTCCCGCGATAATTGTTATCATGATTCGTTCTCCCACAAACAAGGATTCACGTTTTGATCGAAACTGCCGGACAAAAGCTCCAGAATGTAGACGAACCTAATCTCTACCGCGAAATGTTCCCGTATACGGAACTTCCGCGGGTGGTGTTCGAGGATTCCGCACCTCCGATATCCCCCGCCAGGAAAATATGGGTTACGGACACCACTTTTCGTGACGGGCAGCAGGCCCGACCGCCCTATACCACCGAGCAGATAGTCAACCTGTTCAAACTGATGCACAAACTCGATGGTGGAGCAGGACTTATCCGCCAGAGTGAGTTCTTCATCTACTCGGATAAAGACCGTCAGGCCGTAGAGAAATGCCTGGCCTTGGGATATAAGTTCCCGGAGGTCACCGGATGGATCCGCGCGGTGAAATATGATTTCGAACTCGTCAAGGCGATGCAGTTGTCCGAAACGGGTATCCTGACCAGTTGCAGCGATTACCACATCTTCCTGAAACTCAAGAAGAATCGTAAGCAGATACTCGAACAGTATCTTGACATTGTCCGTGCCGCGCTGGAGCAAAACATCCGCCCGCGGTGCCACTTCGAGGACATAACCCGGGCGGATTTCCATGGGTTTGTCTTACCGTTCGCCATTGAACTGATGAAGCTGCGCCAAGAGTCCGGTATTGACATCAAGATACGCCTGTGCGACACGATGGGCTTCGGCCTGCCGTGGGCCCAGGCGGCGCTGCCCAGGAGTATCCCGAAACTCGTACGAGGACTTATCGACAAGGGCGGAGTACCAGGCGAACTGCTGGAATGGCACGGGCATAACGATTTCTACAAGTCCGTAGTCAATCCTGAAACCGCCTGGTTGTACGGATGCGCCTCATGCAACGCAAGCCTTCTGGGAATCGGAGAGCGAACGGGCAATACACCGCTGGAAGCCATGGTGATTCAGATCGCTCAACTCCGCGGTATGCACTCGAAGGTCAGGTATCCCGTGATCACCGAAATCGCCGAATACTTCCGCAATGAAATCGGGCACGAGATCCCCAGCAACCTGCCCCTGGTCGGGCGAGACTTCAACACGACCCGTGCGGGCATTCACGCCGACGGATTGCTCAAGTGCGAAGAAATATACAGTTGTTTTGACACCCAGAAGATCCTGCACCGCCCGGTCGCGGTAACTATTACCGACAAGTCCGGAGCCGCCGGAATCAAGCATTGGATCGATATCAACTACAACTTGAACGTCGCCAAGGACGATGCGCGGCTTCTGGCGATACGGGACCGCGTGGAGGCCGAATACGAGGCCGATCGAACTACAGCGATAAGCGACCCCGAAATGCACGAGTGGTACGCCGATGCATTTGAACAGGAATGATGTTCGCCGACATGGTGTCCCGGTCAGAAACCACCTGGACCATGCCATATTAGCCTTCGCCCTGCGTTTGTCTAAATAGAATCCAAACTGTGCAACCGCGGTCCGATAGCTGCCGATAAGTAACAACGGGCTCGCACAATGACAGAGAAGATATATGACGACGCTCCCCAGATACTACGGCGTTGATGAGGTTATCCGGCGATTGCAGACCATTCACGTTCGCCGCCACACCATTAGAATGATGACGTTTGGCGCCGGGGTTTTCGCAGTGGTGATGGTCTCACTGATTTTGACCACACTTGCAGGAGGATACTGGTCGGACCAGCCTCCGGCGGCGCTTCGCTGGGGTCTGGCTGCGGCGTGCCTGACGCTCTGGGCGGGGGCACTGGGCGTCCTGGTAATACGCGGCGCATTGTGGCGTCAGACACCGGCGCAGACCGCAAGATTCGTCGAGGAAGCCACCGGAAACCTGAAGAACAGCCTGATTAACTCGATCCTGCTCGCCGGCGATACCGATCAGGTCAGCCCCAAACTGGTTCAGCAGGCGATCAGCGAAACGGTCGCGGTCGCCAAGAACACCAATCTGTCCGAAAGCATATCATATCGGCATCTGCAGCGATGGGGACTGGGGGCGGCGATTGCGGGGATACTGGTGGGCGCAATAGCAATCGGACAACCAGGTCCGTTTCGGCGAGGCCTCACCGCCGCACTGATGCCCTGGAAATACGTGCCTCGCGTCAACGAGATCGGCGGGGTCACGATAACACCGGGTGACGCAACCATTCTCGCGGGGCAGAGAATCGTTATAACCGCCGACATCCCCGCCCTGGACGACCGTGCGATGGACCAGGCCGAACTGGCCTCGTCGATCGCAGAACTCAAACCCAGGGTGATCGTCGCGGGAAGACAGGCGCCCCTGCTCATGCTCGGCGGAGCGACCGGTAAGTTCACCTGCGACCTGGATGCCATAGTGAGGGATCTGGACTACGCCGTCGCTGTGGGAACGGACCGCTGGCCCGAGGATAAACCCTATTACACCATCAAGGTGATGAACGACGTCAAAGTCAAAAAGCATACCCTGTTGTACACCTTCCCCCCCTACACGCGCAAAGAACCCATGAAAGTCGTTGACAGCGGAGGGGTGATAGAAGCCCTTACCGGTTCGACCGCCCGCATGACGGTCGTCCTGTCCAATCCCGTACCGCAAATAGCACTTGAGGTCAAGGGCAGGGACGCGACCCTCATGCAGCCTTCAGATGACAGAAAGACATTCACCGCAACATTACCCGTCGACACCGACGGCGAATATCGCATGCTGCTGCAGGACAAGCAAGGGCGCACCATTCGGTACCTGCCCGATCCGATTGCGGGAGAAGGCGGCGCCATGCCGGCAACCGGGAAGATCATGGACGGATACTATCCCATCCGGGCCATTCCGGACGCGCCTCCCAAAATTACGTTCCTCCTGCCCGGGCGCGATCTTACGGTATCCCCCGGCGCCAAGGTGCGAATGAAGATCAAGGTCACCGACAAGTTCGGTCTGGAGAGCATGGCACTGCTGGTCGGCAGGTCCGACGGCCGGACGGACAAGGTGCTTTCACGCGGGCTAAAAGGCGCTACAGACGAACTGATTGAATATGAATACACAGTCGCGGCGAATCTACCCGACGACGGAACGGTAGTACTCGGATACAACGCGACGACCACAGATCAGCGGAACCTGCCAAAACTCAAACTCACGCCCCAGACTTCTGCTTCCAAAACATTTAAGATAACCGTGCAGGATGCCGCAAAACTGGCCGAACAATCCGCAAAACGATACCAGGTGCTGCGCAAAAAACTCCTGGAAATACTCAGAATCCAACTCTCACAACGCGTGAACACCGCCGTCTGCAAAACCCAGCACACCAGGCTCCCGGAAATCAACAAGACCGGAAAGGAAATATTCACCGGACAGAAGGCGGTGCGCAACGGTATGCTCTGGCTGCTGACAAAGCACAAGTTCGACCAGGACATGCTCGTGATCCAACAGGAAATCGCACGCCTGTTCACAAACGAGGCCAAGACCGCAATTGACCAGGCGCAAATCCTCGTGACTCTCGGGGCCATCGGTCAGCGAAACAAGGCGTGCGACGAACTGGCGGGCTCTCAGCACAAGATTATTGAGGCCATACAGTCAATGCTCGCGATAATGCCTGAACTGGTCGGTAAGAAAGACAAGAAAACTACCGCCGCGGCCGACCTTCCGCCCGACGTTCAGGCAAAGCTCGCGGAACTCAAGGCCAAACTCGAACAGTTCGCCGAAGGCCAGAAAAAGGTCATAGAAGCGGCAAAACGACTGACAAAGGCGCCCGTTGATATTTTCCAGGAAGAAAACGAGAAGATCCTCAGCGAACTCAAAGCCGCTGAAGATAACTGGGAGAAGTTCATCAACGAGGCAATGGCGGATTTCTCAAAACTGGCAGAACAGGACTTCTCGAATCCCGCCATGCTGAAGGAACTGCTGTCGGTAAAGTGCGACGTGACTATGGCAAAGGACGCCCTGTCGAAGAAGGCCGCCGAAATCGCCGTCGCCGCAGCCGGTTCGGCGAAGACCAAGGCCGAAAAGGAAATGGACAACCTCGAAAAGTGGCTGCCCGATGAACCTGACCGAGCGAAATGGTCCATGGAAGCCCCCGCAGGCGGACAGGAAAACATCGAAATGCCCGATCTGCCCGACGAACTTGAAGACCTCGTCGGAGACCTGCTGGAAGAGGAAGAGGACCTTTTCGAGGAAATGGCAGACGTATCTTCCAAGGCCACCGACAGCGGTGAAAAAGGTCTCGGTTGGGACGCCCTGGACGGACCGATATCGAGCATGGCCGCAAAGGGCGTAACGGGCAACCAACTTCCCAATCCCTCCGAGATATCAGGACGATCGGGCGAAGGCAGGCAGGGGAAATCCACCGGTGAATTCGTCGAGGACAAGGCCGTCGGAAAGGGCGGGCGGCGCACCCCGACGCGCCTTACGCCCGAACCGTTCTCCAAGGGAGAGGTCGAGGACAAGGGTTCCGAGGCGGAGGGAGGCTCGACCGGTGGTGGAAAAATTTCCGGCAGCGGTGCTGAGGGGCTCGAAGGACCCGTACCTCCGGAAATCAAGAAAGATCTCAAGCGCCTGTCCGGAAAACAGGCCTCCCTGATAAACAAGGCCGAACAGATCCGCGCCCAGTTCAAGGTGACCGATCATTCAAACCTCCGACTGTTTCAGGCAATCACCCTTATGAATCGCGTCAAGGACGACCTGGACAAGTTCCGCTATCACAACGCCCTGAGGGCCCGCAAGGAAGTAGTCGGGGCACTGCAGGACACCGCAATGCTGTTGTCGGGTGATGTGGACGTCCAAGCCGACGTCACCGCCTCGATGCCCAAGTACATCCGAGACGATATCGCAGATGCCATGAACGGTACGCTGCCCGAAGAATTCCGAGAGGTGCTCAAGCAGTACTATCACAGGTTAAACCAGGAAGGCAAGTAAACACGTGCAATTCGATCGGTATGGGCATAAGAGGCCATTGGCGACGGATTGTCTCGGTGTGTCAGACCGGACAACTTTATTGGATAATATCGCAGCATGAAGCTCTTTGCCCGTAAGACACCGTGGTACGCAAGCGGTCTGGCGTTCGAATGTCAGGGGTGCGGTAACTGCTGTGCAGGACCGCAGGAGGGATATGTGTGGGTAACTCAAGACGACGTTGAAGCCATCGCCGCACACCTTAAAATCTCTCTCGAGGAAATGATGGCCAGGTATGTTCGCCGGATCGGCAGGCGGATGAGTCTCAGGGAAATAACCCAAACCAAGGACTGTGTTTTTCTGGAGACCGCCGGTAACGGACAGAGGAAATGTGCTATATACAGCGTCCGCCCCACACAGTGTCGAACCTGGCCGTTCTGGCAGTCCAACCTCGGCAACCGGAATGACTGGGCAATGGCGGGGAAACGCTGTATCGGTATTAACCGGGGAAAGTTGCATAACTTCGAAGAGATCGAGACCCGCCGCAATGCCGCCCGAGAATGATCGCCAACCCACCAACGGATGCGACTTGGCGCCGGCGGTCATGCAATGCCAGCGCAACAGTTCGTTCTTGCAGGCCATACTCGATGTTTACGAAGACCTGGATCGAGCAGCCGAAGGAAACGAAATGCTCTGTATGGGAGGTGGGGTCTGCTGCAGATTCGATCTGTTTGATCATCGCCTTTACGTGACGCTCGGAGAACTCGCCGTGCTGAGGCTCACCCCGCCGGTCGACCCGTCACGCACGAACCGCAACAGGTGCCCATACCAGCAGGGTCCGAAATGTATGGCCCGACTGAATCGCCCGTTAGGATGCCGAGTCTTTTTCTGCCGCGAAAGACCGGGTGCCCGAAACAATGAAGTCTACGAAATGCGCCACCGGCAGATCTGCGAATTGCACGCGAGGCATAATGTCCCTTACGCATACATCGAGTTGATTTCGGCTTTGAAGATATTACACGAGTTTTGCCGTTGACACCCCATCGGGAAGTTTTTACAATTCTCTTGAGAATGTGGATCGTGACGGAGCGGGTCTTCATTGATCGTGTACACACTGAGGTTAATGGACATGAATAAATTTTGTATTCCACTGGTGCTGGTATTGTTGGCGATAGCGTTCGTCTCCGGGTGTTTTGGTCCCAATACAGCCGAAACGGGCCAGCAACGGTCATGGCGTATCGCTCAGGGCTGGGAACTGGATCGACGAATGCTCGCCGACGACTGGGATTACATCATGCTCATAAACAAAAACTGCACGTTGTCGCAGTACCATCAACGTCTGGGTTATTGATCTGATCCACCCTGACGGATTTTTTAAGACCCTCCGACCCGCCGCCAGTGGTGCCGCGTCGGCGGGTTTTGTTTTCTCGCCCGCAAACCGGAAACCGGTTGAAAACCTTTAACCGCCTCGAAGACAGATGTATCGGAGAGACAGCCATGAGCAACGCAAACCGGCTGGCCATCTTCCCCGGAACGTTTGACCCGATCACTAACGGGCACCTTGATGTTATCAAGCGCGGCGTGCGACTCTTTGGCGAGTTGGTGGTGGCCGTCGGAAATAATCCCGAGAAGACCGCCATGCTGGATACCAAAACGCGGTTGGAAATCGTCAGGCAGTCCACGGCGGATATTCCCGGCGTGCGAGTCGAGACGTTCTCCGGACTTACCGTCGACTTCGCGGCAAGCGTCTCGGCCACGGTGATACTGCGTGGTATTCGCGACTCGGCCGATCTTCATTTCGAGTACAACGTGGCATTGACTAACCGAGTGGTGGCAGGAATAGAAACCGTCTTTGTAATTCCCAGCACCGAGCACGCCTTCACTTCATCAAGCCTGATCAAGCAGATTGCAGGAATGGGCGGTGACGTCTCTGCAATGGTGCCTCCCGCCGTCCTTCCTCACCTGAAAGCATGCCGCAATGCGCCCGGACGGGACAACACCCTGGGCGAATAAACCGACGAGACCACCGGTGACCGATCGACAGCCGACAGGAAACGCCGAAATTCCACGTAAACCACAACTGCAACGGGCAAAGACATAAAGACCCTTACGCCCGAAGTATCTTCGCAAAAACCCTTCGACTCCAACGACACCACCGGGACGCCTGCCATTGTCGCCTCCGTTTCCCGCGTCTCCGTCAACCTGGTAATTGGGCACTTCGTGTTGGGCTGTTGATCCGTTGACCGTGTGGTTAATTGGTCCGTTGGACCCGAACCGCTGACCGTGCGCAAAAACAAGGCGCCAGGAGAGGGGGGCCTGGCGCCTCAAACTCGGTCAAGAGGGAATATGACCGAGGAGCCTCATAGTTACCACTCATCATTAGACCATCTACTTTCTGATATGTCAAGCAAAGAATAATTTTTTTTTGCCTTTCCGCCCTCCCCACACAACCCATTCGAAAATTCACAACCACTGTAAATAACAAGACTTACTGCCCGCCATCCGTGTTTTCGCCAAAACCTGAATCGCCCTATCCGTCACGGATGTACAGACCGCGGGATATGATGTGCTCCTCGACAGCATCGGGCACCATATACCGGATCGGCAACCCCGCGGAAAGACGCTCGCGAATCTCTGAAGAGGAAATATCGATCAGAGGAGTTGTACATATCCCCGATATCAAATCGCCCGCGATACGCTTACCGAAACGCTCAACCAGAAGACCAGACACCGCATCAATCTTCTCGTGCCACGGAGGACGAACCGCTATCACGAAACGCGCCAGTTGCACCACGTCGTCCGCCCGGTACCAGTTGGGCAAATCCGCCAGCATATCGGCGCCTATCACCAGGTCGATCTCACTGTCATCGGCGCAAGCCTGCCGAATCTCCCGCAGCGTATCAAACGTGTAACTCGGGGCCGCCCGCCGCAGTTCAGCTTGAGACACTTCGAACAAATCATCAACGTCAACGGCAAGGTTCAACATTTCCAGCCTGTCGGCGTCCGACGCGACGGCCGGAGACTTGTGAGGCCCCCTCGCTGATGGAACAAGCGTAATACGACTGTATCCACGCTGCTCGGCCACTGCACGAGCTGCAATCAGGTGCCCGTTATGCACGGGGTCAAACGTTCCGCCAAATAGTACGATTCGTTCAGTCATCATGGTCTCAGGAGCGAGTCCCGGGCAAATTGCATACAGCCTCTTGACTCCAGAGTCGCGTTATTATATAAATTCCTGCTCCAAATAGCGAACTCTTGTGTGTCCGTCGCCGCAGCCACCGGGACTCGCCAAGATAAATGCGGCCGCACGGGCACATCCCTGCCAACGCAAGAATGGAAGATCAATGGAACAAAAGCACGCGAACATACTGACAGATATAACTGACGCCGAATCGTTGGCAAAGCTTGATACGCTGGACAACGAGAAGGCTATCGCGTTTATCGCCGACGCCGCGGCGTTGTGCAAACCGCAGGCGGTGGTGGTCTGCAGTGACGACCCGGCCGACATCGCGATGACCCGTCAGGCGGCAATCGACAACTGCGAAGAAACGCCCCTGGCAATGGAAGGTCACACCGTCCATTTCGACGGACCGCAGGATCAGGCACGCGACAAGAAGGTCACCAAGTACCTCGTGCCCGAAGGCGAGCATCTAGACGAGAAACTCAACTGCACCGATCGCGACGCCGGTCTGGCCGAACTGCGCGAGATATTCGAAGGTTCGATGGCAGGCAAGACGATGTACGTTCGATTCTTCTGCCTTGGACCGGTAAACTCGCAGTTCAGCATCTCGTGCCTGCAGATCACCGACTCGGCTTACGTGTCCCACAGTGAGGACCTGCTCTACCGCACCGGTTACGAACAGTTCAAACGCCTCGGCGCTGACGGCGAGTTCTTCCGCTTCCTGCACACCGCCGGGCGGATAGAGAATAACGTCTCGGTCGACGTCGACAACCGCCGCATCTACATGGACTACACGCAAAATACCGTCTACAGCACCAATACGCAGTACGCGGGCAATACTGTGGGTCTGAAGAAGCTCTCGCTGCGTCTGGCAATTAGAAAAGCCGATCGCGAAGGCTGGCTGGCCGAGCACATGTTCGTTATGGGCGTCCGCGGACCCAACGAACGCGTAACTTACCTCGCCGGCGCCTTCCCCAGCGCGTGCGGTAAGACATCCACTGCAATGCTTCCGGGCGAAACTATTGTCGGTGACGACCTGGCGTATTTCCGGGCAGTAGACGGTAAGGCCCGGGCGGTCAATGTCGAGTCCGGAATATTCGGTATCATCGCGGACGTTAACCGGAACGACGACCCGGTAATCTTCGACGTCCTGACAAGCCCCGGAGAAGTGATTTTCGGTAACGTCCTGGTCAACGACGACCGACCGTACTGGTTGGGCATGGGCGAAGAACTCCCGACCGAAGGGAAAAACTACCAGGGCCTGTGGACCGCCGACATGACAGGCGTCACGCCATCACACAAAAACGCCCGCTACACCGTGCGGATCAACTCGCTCGCCAATGCCGACGAAAACGCAGACGCACCCGAAGGCGTCGAACTCGGGGCAATCGTATACGGTGGAAGAGATTCCGACACGTCCGTTCCGGTCCAGCAGAGCTACGACTGGGCTCACGGGATCATGATAGGCGCGTCGCTCGAATCGGAGACCACCGCGGCCACTCTCGGCGCCGAAGGCGTGCGAACGTTCAACCCGATGAGCAACATGGATTTCCTCTCCATGCCGCTTAGCAGGTACATCGCAAACAATCTCGATTTCGCCGAAAAACTCGACAAACCACCGCTGATCTTCGGCGTGAACTACTTCCTGAAAAAGGATGGAATATTCCTCAACGGAAAACTCGACAAAGGCATCTGGGTAAAGTGGATGGAACTGCGAACCCACGATGAGGCTGAGGCGATACCCTCCCCCACCGGACTGATCCCAAAATACGAGGACCTCGCCGAACTCTTCAAACAGTATCGCGATTTCGACTACACCAGGGAAATGTATGTCGATCAGTTTACTATCAGAATCCCGGAAAACCTCGAAAAGCTGGACCGAATCGAGGCCATCTACGCGGACACGCCCGATACGCCCGAGGCCCTGACAGACGCGATGGCCGCTCAACGCAAACGCCTCACGGACCTCCAGACCGCCAAGGGCAACTACGTCTCCCCGCTGGATCTGTAGTCTCGCCAACTTACTTGCCAACTAACTCCAAAGGCTCACCGGGCACAATACCCGGTGAGCCTTTCTTTGTTTGCCCTGATCGCCTCCTCCGACCAAAACGCCGACCAAACTTCCGAGCAAAGCGTACGGAGCGATGTCACAACTGGTTCATATTCGCAGGTGTAATTCGTTTCAGAAACCTTGTACCACTTATCCGAACCACGGATGGCACGATGTGGCTTCGTTATGCAAAGCGCTTCAGCCGCACGGTTCAGTTCCCTGTTGGGCGTGTTCATCTGCAGGCGCGGCCCTTTGCCGATAGTCGCCTTGGCCAGAGTCAGCGCCATGCCTTTGGCCCACGAGTTGTTGGCCATCTCGTAACGGGCGCGTGCGCGGATGATGGCTCGGATCTCGGGGGAGTTGGCGGCATTGGCCGAGAGGGCGTCGGCCAGAGCCCAGTGGCGACG
>Ga0180435_10006485_pt1 | contig 11208 bp, 9 predicted proteins | sample SS_ome_3_FD_132467 | JGI IMG/M metagenome (GOLD analysis project Ga0180435, IMG submission 132467) | Hypersaline lake sediment archaeal communities from the Salton Sea, California, USA - SS_3_S_1 metaG | ecosystem: Environmental > Aquatic > Non-marine Saline and Alkaline > Hypersaline > Sediment...
CACCAGTTTATGAGCCATGTAGAACAGCAGAAACAGGGCGAGCAGGATGATCAGGCCAGAGAACAGATAGTTGGTCTTTCTGATGCCGAAGGGGACTTCTTCCTCGGCGTCTATGGCCTGTCTGTTCATGAAAAAACGAATGGTGGCAGTAATGATGAGCAGGATGCCGACAATAAACAGGCCTAGTCCCACGACCTCTGCTTCAATTGAGCGATGCAGAATATCTTCATTGCCCATGGCCTTACCGATATAGGAAACAAACAGGTCGAACTTCTCGATCAGGAAGCCGAAGGCCATGATGGCGATAGCCGTTCGTATCCAGGCCAGGTAAGTACGTTCGTTGGCCGAGTGGTCGGTAAATCGTTTGATCATAACGTTATCCGGGAGGAGGTAGTCGTTCCATCAGGTAGCAAAGGCAGTCCTGCCGGATGACCTGCTCGTCCAGTGTCAGCATGGAGGGCATAACGGCACGCCGGGTGATGAGCTTGTCATCCTTGATATCAAAAAAGTCACGGGTCACGATGTCGCCCTCTTCACCGCGGGCGACCGGACAGCTACCAAGGCGATGCACCACACCCCACTCGGTACCTGCGGGCACCTCGCGGAAGTTCATATGATCCAGGTCCGGGTTGAACTGGATGTCGACGTTGTCATGGCTGAAACTAAAGGCAGCTTCCTTGGGTAGTGTGACCTGGGCCACGGTGTGGAACAGATCGATGTCGCCGGCTGCCACCGGATGATCAGGTATTTCTGAAAGATGCAGGCAGGCATCCAGGTAACTGGTGGCATGTTCCACGCCGTTGGGCTGATGCGGTTTGCCGCATTCCAGGGTGGTTGCCGGGCAAAGTTCGGCAAAGGCCATGGACTGCACCCCTTTGGGGCGAATGAAGTAGACCACGGTACGGCCAAACAGGGCGGCCAGCTGCAGGTACTGGTGATCCAGCCTGTTGACGCAGGCATAGTGCGGATTCAGGCCGGTGTTGTTGTGCACGTCGACACTGGCAAAGACATTTCTTGTCCGCATGGCCTCGACAACCTGGCGCATCATGGCGGCTTCATCGGTTTCCTGCCAGAGGTCGCCGCCAGGCCAGACACGGTTGTAATCAGGCTGTCCTTCCAGTCGCCTCATGCCATGCCTGGCGGCCTCGACATTACCTACGAACAGGGACAGGCTGCGTGGAAGTTCTCGCTCGGCATGCATGCGGAGCAGGTTCTGCACAGCAAGTAGCCCGGTGTCTTCATTACCGTGCAGGAGAATAGAGACGAACAATGGCTCCTTGCGGCGTCCCTCGAGATGTATCAGGCAGGGACCAGGCAGAAATTCCCAGAGCTGGCTAGCCGGGGCGCTTAGCAGCCTTTCTGGCAGGGTATCTAATATGTGGAGCATGCCACTCATGTTACAGGTCCCATTCGTGTACGGGGTGATCGTCAATCTGGTTCTTCAGCATGCTGGCCGTGAGTTCATCCATTTGGCGGCCGTGAACCGTGCAGAAGCGTCTTTGCCATTCGCTGCCGTTCTGGCTGCAAGCGACACGCGCCCTGATAATTTCAAGATAATCCCTGCGCTCGTCGCTATCAATATCCAGCAATTCCAGCCCGTGTTCTGCCATGGGTAGGATGTGCTCCAGCAGCAGCTTTTGCATTGAGATATGTCCAGGCCCTGGCCAGGTTACCGTAGCGCCGAGACCGAGCTTCGCAGATTTGTAAAAGTTATCCCTGGCCTCGGCAAAGGGAATTTTTTCCATGTACTGGCCTTCGACCAGGGCCTCGGTCAGTCCATAGTAGAGCGCGGCATTGGCCATGGAGTCGGCAATGCTGGGCCCGGCAGGTACGACACGGTGTTCGATACGAATATGGGGGGTGCCGTCTGAATCAAAGCCTATGAGCGGACGGTTCCAGCGCCAGATAGTACCGTTGTGCAGGCGTAGATGGGGTACCGGGGCATCGCTTTCATCAAACTGGATCGGTAACAGAGAAGGAAAGTGTTCCAGGTTTTCACGAAAACATTCCAGGATGCTGTTTCGGGCAAAACCACTCCCAAAGCTGACCCGGTGCAGCGGGCCCTGAGAGACACCTTCATAACCACCCACTTCCACAGACTGCTCGAACAGGGGGATGCGGGTTTCATCCCAGAGTTCATGATCAAAAAGATAAGGGGAGTTTGCTGCTGCTGCGACCACGGGGGCAGAGGCAATCATTGATGCATTGTAATAATGATGCGCGCTGGCGACGGGCACCTGGATATGAATCTGAAAGGAGGTGGTTGCCGCCTCAAGCATGACATTGTCATGGGTTTCACTCAGGGGTTCATGGCCGGTGATATCAAGATTAAGCGGTTTGCCTCCACGTGACGCAAGCACCTGTTCATTGAGTGCCCGGTAACGCCGCATGTCGGACATGTTGGCAAGCGTAAGATCCGATGACTTCAGGGTCGGCAGGATGCCGGTGAGCAGCATCTGGCTATCAAGAGAATGCGCAACCTCCCGGGCCGTCTGCGTTGTAGAAAGCAGTTCTTTGTGAATATTGCCAAGGAGTTGGCCGCTAAGCTCATGGGGATGTGTGTTGAGTTCGATATTAAAACGGGCCAGTTCGGGAGAGGCGAGTTCGTTATCAAAGGCCTCGAGGAAGGGCTGATTAACAGGCATGGGATGAAAGTCGGCATCAAGTAACCAGGCCTCGAGTTCGAAACCGGCGACCGGGTCATGATGCGAAAAGGCATCATCTTCAAGCCACTCCTGCAGCAGCCCTGTCTCCTGCTCGAGGCGATGCTGAAACTCAGCGAAGTCTTCTTTGCTAAATCTTGTTTTTGTTATTTCCTGGCCCAAGGCACTCCCCTTAGCTTGCACCTGATCTGATGCTATAGCAGGATCAGGTTTTATATGTTGACTTTAGACAAGTCAGGACAGTTTATGTATCGAATCCTTTACCTGTTTATTTTGCTGGGCCTGCTTCAGGCATGCAGCAATATCCCGCAATACAGGGGCTTTGTTGTTGATGGCGTGTCGTTCGTGAATCAGACCAATATGCCATTACATGATGTGACTGTCTCAGTGAAGGAGACTGGGGGAGTGGTTTCCTGCGGATTCATACCTGTGGCAGGGGACTGTGTGGTAGGTTTTCCTGTCAGGCAATATCATGGCCAGCCTGTCAATGTGAGCTGGAAACAGGGTGGACAATACTGGGAAACCGGGGAGTTTATCGTCTTGCCGGATAAGCTTGAAAACCCATCCAGGCCTGCGAACGTCAGGGTTCTGCTAAATCCTCAGGGAGATTTCTCTGTCCATGTGATTCAGTGAATCCGGCTATTCACTACTGAGCGCTGTATCCAGTTCCTGTAAACGCTGTGGCGTACCGATATCCAGCCAGATGCCTTCAAACTTTTCTCCCGAAACAAGGCCTTCATCGGCAGCCTTGCGCAGTATCGGTGCCAGGGCTGAGGGCTGGTTTGTGTTCAGCCCTTTAAAAAACTCGGGGCGATAATAGGCAATGCCACTGAAGGTGCATCGTTCTTCCCCTTCGTTATGCACCTGTCCATGATCGATCGCAAAGTCACCTGCCGGATTGTGTTCGGGGTTGTTCACCAGAATCAGGTGCGCATTCATATCGCCAGGGTCGAAATCAGCATCTGGTTCGTAGTCACACCAGATATCTCCATTGATGACCAGAAAGGGATCTGGTCCCAGTAGTCGCAGGGCATGCGCAATACCGCCGGCTGTTTCCAGTGGCTCCGGCCGTTCATGGCTGTATGCAATGTTTAGCCCATAGGCGCTGCCATCACCCAGGGTCTCAGGTATCTGATCGCCCAGCCAGCCGGTGTTGATAACGATGTCCTGAAAGCCGCGACTGGCCAGTCGTTCCAGGTGATACTCAATCAGCCTTTTGCCGCCGACCTGTAACAATGGTTTTGGGGTGCTTTCAGTCAGGGGGCGCATACGTTCACCCTTGCCGGCAGCCAGGATCATGGCCTTCATGTGCTGAATTTACCCATGTCATGTATCTCGTCGAGCAGGTCTTTGAGTTCCTGCAGCGACTCGTGACGGCCACAGACTTCATAGACATAACCCAGGGTGCGAGGGATGTCATTCATATAGCCTGATTTACCATCGCGATAATTGAGGCGCGCGAAGATACCTGTTGCCTTGAGGTGACGCTGCACGCCCATCAGATCAAACCAGGATAAAAACTGTTCATCGGGTATCGCATCGATGACGGACTTCTCAACAGCCATGTCACGATATTGCAAAGCCCAGGTCTCGACGCGTTCTCGCGGCCAGTCGATATAGCAGTCGCGAAGCAGGGACACGAGATCATAGGTCACAGGGCCGATAACGGCATCCTGGAAATCGATCACACCCGGATTGTTCTCATCCATAACCATCAGGTTGCGGGAATGGTAATCACGGTGCACAAAGACGCGGGGCTGCGCCAGTGCCGACTGGATTAAGGTCTCATAGATGGTTTCAAGGCGTGCAGACAGCAGCCGGTCCAGTGGCAGTTCGAGGTGCCTACCCAGGTACCATTCGCGAAACAGCTCCATTTCACGATGCAGGAGTTCACGGTTGTAGTAAGGCAGTTCATTGATATTGGTTGTCTGTATCTGCAGCATTGCCTGCAGGGCGTCACCGTAGAGGCTGTCTACGGTTTCATGACTTAAGGCTGAGAGGTAGCTGGTCGATCCCAGGTCACTGAGTAAAAGAAAGCCCTGCTCGAGATCGGCATCGAATAGATGAGGCACATGTACGCCATTCATCTCCAGTCGGCGCGCTATATCGATAAACGGGTGAACATCTTCCTTGTCCGGTGGGGCATCCATGACGATATGGGTCTTGCCCTGGTGGGTAACGCGAAAATAGCGCCTGAAGCTGGCATCTTCCGAGGCCGGCTCCATTTCAAAGTCTTCATTCAGCAGGGTGTGTAACCAGTCTTCTATGGCCCTGATTCGATCCACGTTCATGCGCCTGTGATAAAAGTCTCACAGTATAGGGATGGACAGAATCTCAGGCCAGCCATGGATTGTCTGGATGATGAAAACCGTCTAGGCTGTTTTCTGAATCATAAGAGCAGGTTTAAACCTGACGATCACAACCTTAGGAGTGAGATCATGAGTGAAGAGAATCCTTACCAGGCGCCACAATCCAATGTGGAACCTGAAATGTCTGCCGAAACCCTGACCCTGGGCAATCCACAGTCAGTTCCAGTTGGTCGTGGCATGGGCTGGATTGGCGATGGTTTTTCCCTGTTTAAAATGGCACCCGGTATATGGATTGCCAATGTCGTTATCTTCTTTGTCATCATCATGGTGCTAAGCCTGATTCCCGTTGTTTCCCTGATTATGAACCTCATCATGCCAGTGTTTATGGCGGGCTTTATGCTGGCCTGTCGTGACCTTGAGCAGGGTGAGGAAATGACAGTAGGGCATCTTTTTGCCGGCTTTAAGCAACGAACCGGCGCCCTTATTGGGGTAGGTGCGTTGTATTTTGCATTGCTGATTGTTGTCATGGTCGTCATGTTTGGCATCATGTTTTCAATGGGAGGTGCAGAGGCATTCATGGCCGAAGATCCCATGGCCGCTCAGCAGGCCATGATGGGCCCCGGTTTCATGATTGGTATGCTGGTTGGCCTGGCGCTTATGATTCCTGTAGTCATGGCTTACTGGTTTGCGCCAGCTCTGGTTGCACTGCATGAAGATGTGGGAGTCGTCGAGGCCATGAAGCTAAGTTTCATGGGGTGTATCAAGAACATCATTCCTTTCCTGATCTACGGTATTGTGATGATGGTTCTGGCCATTGTTGCAACTATTCCCGTCATGTTGGGCTGGCTGGTGCTTGGCCCGACCATGCTGGGCTCAATGTATGCCGCATATCGCGAAATATTTACCGAATAATTGGAAGTTTCATTAGTAACAAAAGCCCGCTTCATAAGCGGGCTTTTTTATTTTCATCTCAAACGCGTTAGGATGTATGTACATCTCAAATACAATACTGATCACTTATCCAGAAGGACGAAGAACAGCCATGAAGCTTCATGGCATTACATTCATCGAGACACCTTCTAAGCTATGACTACAGATGTAGACAAGCAATATATTCTTCTTATCAGCATCCATGGCCTGATTCGTGGTCATGATCTCGAACTGGGACGTGATGCAGATACCGGTGGGCAGACAAAATACGTTGTAGACCTGGCAAGGGCATTAGCGGCGCGTGAAGATGTTGAACGCGTCGATCTGGTGACTCGTCGTGTGATAGATGAACATGTCAGTAGCGATTATGCACAGCATGTAGAAACCTTATCAGACAAAGCACGCATCATTCGTATCGATGCCGGTCCCGAAGAATACATTCCCAAGGAGCAACTCTGGGATCATCTGGATACCTTCACCGACAATCTCATGCAGTGGCTTAATGAGCAGGGTCGTCTGCCAACCATCGTGCATAGCCATTATGCAGATGCCGGTTACGTTGGTGTAGGGCTCGCACACCTGCTCAGTGTGCCCCTGATTCATACCGGACACTCGCTAGGTAGAGACAAGCGCCAGAGACTGCTTGCTAAAGGCGTGTCCAAGGAAGAAATTGAGCAAACTTACAATATTGCTCGTCGAATCGATGCTGAAGAGGAAGTGCTTGCGAATGCCGACCTGGTCATTACCAGCACGCATAATGAAATAGAACAGCAATATGGTCTTTATAATTACTATGACCCTGCGCGTATGGCTGTCATCCCTCCCGGCACTAACCTCGAACAGTTTCATCCACCTGTTGCCAGCGAAGTTTATGCTTTCTCCAGTGAGGTTGAGCGCTTTCTTGCTAAGCCGGAAAAACCACTGATACTCGCCCTTTCACGACCTGATGAACGAAAGAATATCGCCACTTTGATCGATGCTTTCGGCGCTTCGAAAACACTGCAGGACCTGGCTAACCTGCTGATCATTGCTGGGAGTCGTGAAGATATTTCTGATATGGAGTCCGGTGCACGAAATGTGCTCACCAATATCCTGCTTCAAATTGATGCCTATGACCTATATGGGAAGGTTGCCATTCCCAAAAGCCATAAACCGGATGAGGTTCCCGAAATCTATCGAATGGTCTCTACCACTAATGGCGTATTTATTAACCCGGCACTAACGGAGCCATTTGGACTGACTATTCTCGAAGCTGCTGCTAGCGGATTACCAGTAGTGGCAACAGAAAATGGCGGGCCTGTTGACATCATTGCTAACTGTCAGAATGGCGAACTGATTGATCCCCTTGATCCTGATGCTATCGCCTCGGCACTTATCAAGCTTCTGGGTAATCAACAATACTGGGCACAGGCATCTGAAAATGGCATCACAGGAGTTCGCCACCATTACTCCTGGCAGGCACATGCCAGTGTGTACATGGATAAGATAAAGAGCCTTATTGACCTGCATGAACCCTTGCCACAGGAAAAACCACCTGCCAGGGGTAAACGATACAGAGACCGGGCTCTGTTTACAGACCTGGATCAGAATCTTATGGGTGATGACTCTGGCCTTTCCAGGTTTGTAGACGTGATGCGTCAGAATCGAAAGTGCGTCACTTTTGGCATCGCTACTGGGCGCAGATTCGAGTCTGCCCTTGGCTTGATGAAAAAGCATGGTATTCCCAGACCAGACATTCTGATAACTGGCCTGGGTACGCGCATTCACTATGGAGAGAATCTGACGGAAGATGATTACTGGGCAGATCATATTGATCATCAATGGAATGCGAGTCGTGTGAAACGTATTTTGTCAGAACTACCAGGACTCGAATTGCAATCCAAAGCAGAGCAGTCTGAATTCAAGGTCTCCTACTACTACGATCCAGTTAAGGCACCTTCGGTAGAAGAAATTGTAACGCTCATTCGACAAAAGGAGATCACAGCGAGTGTGACGGCCTCTTTTGGTCAGTACCTGGATGTTATTCCCGCACGTGCGTCAAAGGGGCAGGCCTTGCGTTATGTCGCACAAAGGCTGGATATCCCGTTGGAAAATATTCTTACAGCCGGTGGTTCAGGCGCGGACGAGGACATGATGCGGGGCAATACCCTGGCTGTTGTCGTTGGTAATCGTCACAACGAAGAATTATCTCAGCTTGTGGACCAGGAGCGTATCTATTTTGCTAATAAGCCTTATGCGCAGGGCATTCTCGAAGCCATAGATTTCTATGATTTCTTTAATTCCTGCGAGGTGCCCGAAACCGATGAGTAATGAGCTTCTTATCTGTACCGATCTCGACAGGACTCTGATACCCAATGGGCCTGAGCCAGAGTCCGCTGACGCGCGAGAAAAATTCAGGATGCTGGCTTCCAGAGAAGAGGTGCGTATTGCCTATGTCAGTGGGCGGCATCGTGAGCTGGTAGAGCAGGCTATAAGAAATTATTGCTTACCGATCCCGGATTTCGTCATCGGAGATGTGGGAACAACGATATATTTTGTCGGTGAGGGCCAGCAATGGGAAAGAGACTATGAATGGGAACAACAAATTGCGCTTGACTGGGCCGGTAAGTCGCATGCAGATCTCAGGTCACTGTTATCCGATCTTCAGGACCTGCGGACCCAGGAGCTCCATAAGCAGAATGATTACAAGTTAAGTTATTACGTGCCATTGAATGGGGATAAGAAAAAGCTTGCCAGCCAGATCCACCAGAGGTTCAGGGAATCAGGTGTCCATGCAAACCTGATCTGGAGCGTGGATGAGCCGGCTGGTGTGGGGCTTCTCGATATACTTCCCGGTAGTGCTTCTAAATACCATGCTATTGAGACACTCATGCACCATCAGGCGTTTACCTATGAAGATACAGTCTTCTGTGGTGATAGTGGCAATGACCTGGAAGTCCTGGCAAGTCCCATTCCTGCGGTCCTGGTGGCCAATAGCAAGCCTGAAATACAGGATCTGGCACAGTCCATTGCGGAAAAGATGGGTCACTTTGAACAGCTATATCTCGCCCGTGGGGGTTTCATGGGTATGAATGGAAATTACAGTGCAGGCATGCTTGAAGGCATAGCGCACTATCACCCGCGGATTGCTGAGTGGTTGTCAGAACGTGCAGCGGAGAGTGCTCTGTCATGAATCAGTTCCCATGTGTTTTCGGTGAGGTCCTTTTCGATCACTTTCCTGATGGAAGTAGAGTCCTGGGTGGCGCACCTTTTAATGTTGCCTGGCATCTCCAGGCCTTCGGACAGGCGCCATTGTTTATCAGCCGTGTAGGTCAGGATGCAGAGGGTGATGAGATCCGTATTGCCATGCAGGACTGGGGGATGGCAACAGATGCATTGCAAGCCGACCCGGAATTACCCACGGGCAGGGTTGCGGTTAGTTTTGATGACGGTGAGCCTTCTTATGACATCGTTCATCCCTGTGCCTACGATGCCATTTCCGAGATCAACATAAATAAAGGCTGTAGTCTTCTTTATCATGGCAGTCTTGCAGCCCGCGATGAAACTTCACGCCAGGCACTGCTGGCACTTAAAGAGCAGAATCCAGCAATAATCTTCGTGGACGTGAATCTCAGGCCACCATGGTGGAATAAGCAGCAGGTTCTGGAGATGCTGGACGCCGCTGACTGGGTTAAGTTGAACACCGATGAGCTAATGCAATTACATCCAGGCCAGAAAGATATTCATGAGTTGGCCAGAAGTTTTATAAAGAAGCATACATTACAGGGCCTGATCCTGACTCATGGAGCACGTGGGGCAGAACTTCTAAGTCATGATGGGACTGAAGTTTTTGTTGCGCCAGAAAAAACCACCGAGGTTGTTGATACCGTTGGTGCGGGTGATGCTTTCGCTTCAGTAGTGATACTGGGCTTATTGAATGACTGGGATGCTAGTCTGATCCTGCAGCGGGCGCAGGCCTTTGCTTCTGGTATCGTGGGCAATCGTGGTGCAACCGTCAGTGATCCCGGCTTTTACCAGTCCTTTCTCGACCAATGGCAACTTAATGGCTAACAAAGCTTTTTATTATGTATGAACAAGTTTCACATTCTATCCTCAATCGCATCCTCGATGAGTTAAAACCCGAAATCAGGAAAAGCGACCTGCGTCATTTTTATACCCGTCTGGGCGCCAACTTTTATGCCATTTATTCTCTGTTTCATCACCTCTATGGCGCTCGCGATGATTTCGAGGAGCAGATGCTGCGACTGGTCGAGGTCATGGCACGCCAGTACATTGCGCGCGATTCTGAACTCGAAGCACTCGATATTGAACGTGAAAATGATCATAACTGGTTCCTGAGCCAGGAATGGGTTGGCATGGCCCTGTATTCAGATGGCTTTGCCGGCAACCTGCAGGGGCTCAGAGACCATATTGGTTACCTGCAGGAACTGGGCGTCAACATGGTACATATCCTGCCTATCCTGGAATGCCCCAAAGATGCGAGTGACGGTGGCTATGCGGTGAGTAATTTCCGCAACATCGATGATCGCGCCGGTACCATGGATGATATCCGTTCACTCTCGCATGACATGCACAGACGCAACATGCTTCTGACCCTGGATGTGGTGGTCAATCACACCTCGGACGAACATGAATGGGCGCAGCGGGCACGTAGTGGCGACGAGAAATTCCAGGATTATTACTACATCTTCGACAATCGCGAAGTCCCGGATATGTTCGAAGAGACCATGCCTGAAATTTTTCCCGAAACTGCACCAGGCAATTTCACCTATGACGAAGAAATGGGTAAGTGGGTGATGACGGTCTTTAATAATTACCAGTGGGACCTGAATTACAGTAACCCGGCGGTATTTATCGAGATGGTCGATATCATCCTGTACTGGGCCAACCAGGGGGCAGACATCGTCCGCCTTGATGCAGTGGCATTCCTGTGGAAGAAGATAGGCACTATCTGCCAGAACGAACGCGAGGCCCATCTCATTCTTCAGCTCATGAAAGACTGCTGCCAGGTCACTGCGCCCGGTGTTCTGTTTATCGCCGAGGCCATCGTGGCGCCTGTCGAGATCACAAAATACTTTGGTGAGGATGCGGTTATCGCCAAGGAATGCGAGATTGCCTACAACGCGACCTTCATGGCCCTGCTGTGGGATGCCGTGGCAACGAAGAATGCAAAATTGCTTGACCAGGGCATTAGTAGCCTGCCTGACAAGCTAGATCGCGCAACCTGGCTGAACTACGTGCGTTGTCATGATGATATCGGGCTGGGCTTTGATGATGTTGATATCCGCAAGGCGGATTATGAGCCA
>Ga0180435_10006488_pt1 | contig 11206 bp, 6 predicted proteins | sample SS_ome_3_FD_132467 | JGI IMG/M metagenome (GOLD analysis project Ga0180435, IMG submission 132467) | Hypersaline lake sediment archaeal communities from the Salton Sea, California, USA - SS_3_S_1 metaG | ecosystem: Environmental > Aquatic > Non-marine Saline and Alkaline > Hypersaline > Sediment...
ACCAGGAGACGGTCCAACATGCGCAGGTTCGGATCGGGATCCGCCAGGGCAAAGACGAAGACCACGTGATCGGGGTTTGCGATTATGACCTGCTCGCGCTCCGAGAGATAGCCGCGGCGGGTCCAGTGTCGGGAGCCGCGCCCGGCTGAGGGCGCCAGACGAGCCAAGGCCCGTTCCCGCTCCGATATCTCCTCGATCATCCCGTCGATCATCCCGCCGCCGTCAATCTCACTGACGAGGACCCGGTCACCAACGGCCACCAAGTCGGTGTTCTTCCATTCCTCTTTCAGACGCCCCCGCAGACGACAGACGTAATCGCCCTCCTCGGTGCGGACGGTGAAGAATCCACTCTGCGCCTTGATGACCATGCCTTCAATCAGCTCAGACATACGCTATCCTCTCAACGATCTGCATCCACTTCAGTGAATTGGCGGATAACCGGCTTACGTTCGTGGGGGATTGTAGCGGATGGATAGATCTTGTCAATGTGGCCTCGAGGGCCAGGAAGCGACAGAATGGGGGTGCAGTCCGCGTCAGGCGGGTGCGCTAACGACTTGTCGCGGTGATCGTCGATGGTTGGAGGCCCTTGGCGCCAGTGTACTGACCAGTTCTGACGGGCATACGCGGCAAGCATACGGTCCTGAGGTGCAACGCACCTGGAAAGCGCATCGTACCGCTGGGGGCGACAACTGGTTAGTGCACCCACGTCCAGGCCCTCAGCTTGACGAGACGGGATTGCCAGTTAGCATGAGTTGATGATGTCCAATTCAAACGTGATCCGTTCGCTTGGTCTGCTCTGGTTCTTGTCGCTAGTCGCATATGCGGGCTGCGCCCTGCCGAGGGCACCGCGGCCGACGGACCCCCCGTCGACAGTGATCGCGGCCACGGAGGGGGCCACTATCAGCGTCACGCCCACGGTCACGCGGGCGTCGCCGAGGGAGGCGAGCCCCGAGCCAATCCTGCCGACGGCACAAGTGACCTCGGGGGTCGGCACAGCGATGCCCAGGCCATCGGTGCCCACCACGGCGGCCAAGCCTCAGTGGGGCGTCCAGCTTCACGTGCCGCCGCGCTGGGATTCTGACGAGATCATGGCCTCAGCCCAAGACCTGGGTGTCGGATGGGTGAAGGAGCAGGTTCAGTGGCACACGATCGAGCACGGCCCCGAGGATTTTGAGTGGCACCATCTGGACGAGATCGTGCGCAGTGCCGAGACGCACGGACTCAAGCTCCTGCTCGGGGTGACCCACGCCCCGGATTGGACGCGGCCCGTGGAGAAGGAGAGCGGGCCGCCGGCCGACTACGGGGAGTTTGGGCGCTTCATGGAGCAGTTGGCGACGCGCTATCGCGGACAGGTCGACGCCTACGAGCTGTGGAACGAGCCGAATCTGGCCCGTGAATGGCGGGGCGATACCCTGGACGCGAGCCGTTTCGTTGCCCTGGTGGCGGAGGGCGCAGATGGCGTCCGACTCGGGGACCCGGAAGCGCTGGTCGTGAGCGGAGCACCAGCCGTCACAGGCATCGATGACGGCGTCACGGCTGTGGCAGACCGAAGATTCCTACGCAACATGATCGAGGCCGGCGTCGCCGACCACGTGGACGCCATCGGAGCCCACCCGTACGGGTATGGGAATCCTCCCGAGGAGTCGGTGCACGACGAAACGCACGCGGCCTCAAGCCACAACGACCACCCAACTTTCTTCTTTCGCGACACCCTGGAGGACTACCGCGGCATCCTGGTGGAGCACGGACTTGACGATGTGCCCATTTGGATCACGGAGTTCGGGTGGCCCTCCCCCGAAGGGATTGGGGAGATGGACCTGACGGGCTGGGAGTACGGGCGGGAGATCAGTGAGGCAGATCAGGCAACCTACGTGGTGCGAGCATTTCGGATGGGTCAAGAACGCCCGGGGGTCGGACCGATGTTTCTCTGGAATCTCAACTTGGCTGTGATCTGGGGCCCCGACAACGCGTTCTCTGCCTACAGCCTTCTCCGCCCTGACGGTTCGCTTCGCCCCGCGTATCTAGCACTGCGCGCTGCGAAACCGTGAGTGCCCTGGGTGGATAACCGAGGGCGCGGTGAACGCTCGCAAGGGCAGGGGGCAACAGCGAGGACGAGGACCCGCAGGCGAATCCGGGGCTGCCTTTGGCCTACGGCTCTTCAGTTGCGGAGGGGGCAGGCGTCGGAGGCTCGTACCCTTCCTCGGCCTCCTTGGGCAGATCAGAGAGAGGCAAGCCAAAGTAGGCTTCCACAACCTGGCGGGCCAGGGGAGCGGCAACCGTCGAGCCCTCGCCGGCGTTCTCTGCGATCACGACCAGCGCGATCTCCGGGTCGTCGGCCGGCGCATAGGCGGCGAACCACGAGTGGGGCTCGGCGTCTGCACCGCCTGCCTCAGCCGTCCCCGTCTTTCCGGCAACTGGGATGCTGAGACCTTTGAAGCGGTGACTGGCCGTTCCGATCGTCTCATTCGCGGTCACGCCCAGTAAGCCTGCCTGGAGGGAGGCGAGGTGTTCAGGAGTCAGAGGCAGGCTTCCCACCGCCTGCGCCTCTGTCACCTCCAATGGATGGGTCGACCCCGCTTCGATATGATCGACGAGGAAAGGCCGATAGAGGGTTCCTCCGTTGGCGACCGCTCCCATCATCCGGGCCACCTGGAGGGGCGTGACACGTAGATAACCCTGTCCGATGGCGAGATTGACGGTGTCGCCCGGATACCAGATCTGGCCGAGAGCCTCCTGCTTCCAGTCGGGTCCGGGTATCAGTCCGCCCTCCTCCCGAAGGGCGTCCAGGCCCGTCTCTTGGCCGAGGCCAAAGTCCCGTCCGTACCGGGATAGTAGGTCCCCGTCCTTCTCGTGCAGGGCCAGGCCGACGTTGTAGAAGACGACGTTGCAGGATGCGGAGAGGCCGTCCTGGAGTGCGATGGTGCCGTGGCCGTCCGTCTTCCAGCAGCGTTTCCTAGCTCCTCGGCCGAGGCCGTCCCAATACCCTGGACAGTTAAATGTGGTGTCCAGCGGGTCCATGCTGCCACCCTCCATGCCGGCCGACATAGTCACGATCTTGAAGACGGAGCCCGTCGGATACGTTCCCTGGAGAGCTCGGTTGATCAGGGGGTGGTCTGGATTGGCAAACACTTGCGCCCGCTCGACGTCGCTGCTCGGACCGACGAAGACGTTGGGATCGAAACCGGGTCCACTGACCATAGCCCGCACAGCGCCCGAACGGACGTCCAGGACGACGATGGCACCCCGGCGGCCACCGAGGATCTGCTGCGCTTTCTCTTGGACGTCGCGGTTTATGGTCGTGTAGACTGAGCGGCCCGGCGCCGCGTCCCGTTGACGGAGCTCGAGGACCTCCTCACCAGCGGAGGTGATGATACTCAACGTCCCCCCGTGCTGTCCGGCGAGGATCTCCTCGCCCCAGGCCTCGAGGCCAGCCACGCCGACCATCTCGTCGCCGCGATACCCGCGCGATCGGTACTCGGTCAGCCTCTCGGCCGGTACGGGCGCCACCCAGCCCACCACGTGCGGAGCAGCCTCACCGCGGGGGTAAAGGCGGCCGGTCTTCTCCTCGCGATAAAGGCCGGGGAGGGAGGCCAGGATGTCGTTCTGCTCGACACTCACAGCGGCCGGGATGTCCGCGATGGGCACCTTCCACTCGGGGTTTGTGGAGGCGTATCGTTCGCGTATAGCGTCAGGCGGCAAGCCGGTGACAGAACTCAAGGCCTGGAGGAGGGCTTCCTCATCCTCAATTTGCGCCGGAATGACACCCAGGGTTACGATGGTGCCTTGAGTGGCCAATCCCAGGCCGTTTGTGTCGTAGATATCTGCCCGGATGGGAATGCTATACGTGGTGCGGAAATACTCATCCTCGGCGAGCTGCGGCCAGATCAGGCCCGCCTTCCAGTCGACACCCCAGGAGATCCCAGTCTGGGCAATCGCCATGACACCCTCGCTCGATAGGGTTCCGAAGAGAGCGGTCTCCAGCGTCACATCAAACGCGGCTGCCGCCCTGTCACCCTGCCGAAGGACAGACTGGAGGTTGGTAGTCACCGTCAGGACAGAGGCGGTTGTCAGCGCGTTCTCGTAGCGCCTGGCGAAGGACTCGAGCGTGAGAACCTCACGGCTCTGGGGTGATAGGAGCCCGTGCATGGTCTCATAATCCCGCTGCTCCCACGCCTGCAGAAAGGCACTGGCTGCATCCTCAGGAAGCGGGGGGACGGGCGTTGGAGTAGGAACCGGCGTCGCTGGTGCGGCTGATACGGTGGGAGGAGTTTCCTCCGCAGTAGGACGGCAACTGGCCGCGGCCATCGCCAGAAGACCAAGGATCATGAGGAACCGCTCCAGACGATGGATTCTTTCCTGGATGATCAAGGATTCATGATTCCCTTATAGGCGTCACACCGGCGCGCCGTGTAAGCTTGACATGCCGCCGGGACGTCCACCGGCGGCGGGCATCCTCTGCGGCGCAGGAGCTGCGTCAAATGACAGAGCGGCAGACCCATCACACTGGTGTAACACCCCTCTATCTCATCGACGGGGTGGAAGCCTGCGTGCTGGATGGCGTAGGCACCCGCCTTGTCCAGGGGATCGCCGCTGGCCACGTAGGCCGCTATCTCGGCATCGCTATACCGCCGCATGCGCAGACGGGTGGCGACCAACTCCGTCCCTGGGCGCGCCCCGTCGGCTGAGACCGTGATGGCACTGAACACGGTGTGTGAGCGCCCGCGCAGAGCCCGGAGCATACCGGCTGCCTCGCCGCCATCGCCGGGTTTTCCTAGGATGTGTACTACCCCACGGTTGTCCTCCAAAGCCACGACCGTGTCACAGCCGATGACCAGCTGTCGCCGGCCTGTCCTCCCATCCAGACTGGTCGCCTTGGCCCGACTGAGGCGGGTCGCCAACTGCGCCGGCGTCTCCCGGGCCCGCGCCGCCTCGCGGACGTCTGCGACCGTGGCCTCGAAGGGGAGCCCCAACAGCTTGAGCAGCTCGCGACGGCGCGGTGACTGAGAAGCCAACATGAGGTGTGGGTGGTTCATGACGGTCGGTATTGTAGCACACTCGACCAAGTTGTGAAAATCGAGCGAGGGTGATAAGATGTCTGCATCGAGGCCTCGGATGCTGGTGTGCTTCCACTCGATACATCAGCAAGGGCATCCGCCTGCGCTCGGGAGCGCCTTCAGAAGGCTTTTCTACGTGTGCTCCCTTCGGGCGGTTGTTGAGGAGCCGGGTTAGGCCTAGAAGCAGGCAGCAAGCGCGCCGCCATGCCAGAGCAAGAAGCTGATAAGGTGAAGCAGGTGCGGAAGGAGGGACCTGATCCCTCCCGCCGGGCCCTCTATCTTCGAGCTACGCTGATCGCGATCCTCGGCAACTTGGTCCTTGCCGTCGTGAAGGGCCTGGTGGCATGGAGCACCGACAGCAGCGCCGTTCTCTCCGATGCCGCAAACTCTCTTTCGGACACCTTCTACAGCCTGTTGATGGCGGTTGGGCTCTACGTTGCCCAGCAGCCGGCCGACGAGTCGCACCCCCAGGGCCACGACCGATTCGAGCCCCTGGTCAGCCTGGTAATCGCCGCGGCGATGGGCGTGGCGACGTACAGCGCACTACGTCAGGCCGTGGGTCGCTTCCTCAGCGGTGGCACGGCTGTGGCCGCCGGCTGGCCCACTGGCGTGCTCCTTGGCGGCGTGGCTGTGAAGGTGGTGATGTACCGCGCGGTGATGGATCTGGGAAAAAGGACAAGCAGCCCGGCCCTCCGCGCGAGCGCTCGGGACAACCTGGCCGATGTGCTGGCTTCCTTGGCAGCGTGGTTCGGCGTTCTGGGTTCGACGTTCGTGCACCCTCTGCTCGACCCCATTGCCGGGCTCATCGTGGCACTGTGGATCCTGCGTGCTATGTGGGAGATTCTCTACGAGAACCTTGGGTACTTGACGGGCCGCGGCGCGTCGCCCGACGTAACCGCTGAGATTGTCCGGGCTGCCTCGTCGGTGCCTGGGGTCATCAATGTCCACCAGGTCATCGCGGACTACGTGGGACCGGAGCTTCGCGTCGACATGCATATCGACCTCGACGGGGAGATCACGCTCGACCGGGCGCACGCCATCTCGGAGAAGGTAGCTCAGAAGGTCGAGGACCTATCCAGCGTCGATTTGGCGTTCGTGCACGTGGAGCCCGCGGATCGAAGCGAGCAGCGTTCCGACTGACGCCCTGTACGGGCCGGCTGCATCCGCAAGGCAGCGCTGCGCGTCCCTCAGGCCTCAGGTTCGGTCCCAGCGGGGGTCATCCTCCGCATACGGCGAATCTGCTCGGCTAGTGCCTGGGGCGTCAGAGCGCTCTTGTGCATAAGGGTCTCGATGTGCTGGTTGAGTTGCTCACGCTCCTTGCGCGTCACGCTCTTGACCGTCAAGACGATGACGGGAATATCGACCGTCCTGTCGTCGTCCTTCAGCGCCTGAAGCACCTCGAAGCCACTCATGCCGGGCATCATCAAGTCCAGCAGAATGCCGTCCGGGTGCTCGCGTCGGGCCTCTCTGAGACCCTCTTGCCCGTCTTGTGCATGGAGGAGGATGCAAGGTTCCCCCTGGAGCATAGCTCGGAGGAGGGGCACCAACTGCGGGTCGTCATCAATGACCAGGATCTTGGGTCCAGACCGGGTGCGCTCTGCTTTCGAGAGGCGCTTGAGCACGCCGTGTAATGCGCCGCGATCGACGGGCTTGACGAGATAGTCGTTGGCCCCCAGGCTGAGGGCAAGCTCGCTGTTGCGCAGGGCAGAGATGACCAGCACGGGGATGTCCCTAGTGCTCGGATCGGACTTAAGCTCCTGGAGAATCTCCCAGCCGTCCTGTCCGGGGAGCATCACATCGAGGGTGATCAAGGCGGGCCGGAGTTCCCGGGCCGCGGCCAGCGCTCCCGGCGCGTGGTACTGCTGAACCGGATCGTAGCCCTCTCTACGCAGATAGAGCGACAGCAGGTTGCTGAATTGGCGATCGTCCTCGACGATGAGCACCTGGGGGTCCGGGTTCAGCCCTGAGAGTTCTACCTCGTCCTCTTCGCCCCCCGTACTGGGTCCGGCGAGCGGGAGGAGGAAAGAGAACGTCGAACCCTCACCGAAGATGCTCTCTACCCAGATGGTTCCACCGTGCATCTCTACAAGCCGTTTGGTGATGGTCAGCCCAAGGCCGGTTCCTTCAACCTCCCGGGTGGCGGTGCCGTCCGCTTGCCTGAACTCCTCGAAGATGAGCTCCTGATCTTCGGCCTTGATGCCGATCCCGCTGTCGATCACGGAGAACAGGATCGTGCCTCGGTCGGCCAGGCGACATGAGAGGGTGATTTCGTTCCCCTTGGGGGTGAACTTATGGGCGTTGCTCAGTAGATTCAGGAGCACCTGCCGCACCCGGACTCGGTCGGCCATCAGGGTGGGAAGCTCGTCGGCGACGTCGAGGATCAGGACCTGTTCCTTCTCCTCGATCATCGGGATGACGGTCTTCCGTACGTTCTGGATCAAGTCGGCGACCTGGAACTTCTCCAGTGCCAGCTCCATGCGGCCGGCCTCGATCTTGGAGAGGTCGAGGATATCGTTGATGAGAGCCATGAGATGCTCGCCGCTGGCGTAGATGTTCTCCACGCACTCTTTCCGCTCCGGCGGCATCTCGCCCAAGAGGCCGTCGATCAAGACCTCCGAGAAACCAATCACCGAGTTGAGCGGCGTGCGCAGCTCATGGCTCATGTTCGCCAGGAACTGGCTCTTCAGCCGGTCGAGTTCTTTGAGCCGAGTATTGGCGTGTTCCAGTGCCTCGGCCCGCTGCTGCAGCTCGGCCCGAGCTCCCTCCACTTCGTCGAACAGCCGGGCCCGTTCGATAAGCATGGCCAGATTGCTTCCCAGCGTGCTGAGAATACGCTGATCGTCGAGGGAGAACGCATTCAGCTCTGAGCTCTCTACGTTGAGGGTGCCGAGCACGCCTGTGCCAGCGTTCAGCGGTACACAGATCTCCGAACGGGTCTCAGGATTGGCGGCAAAGTAGCGCGGGTCCTTGCGGACGTCTGAGACGAGGGCTGCCTCTCCCTGTTGTGCTACCCAGCCTGTGATTCCCTCGCCCAGAGGCAGATCGAGGCAGCCCTTGGTGTCCCGCGTGTAGCCCACGCTGGCCATCATGTGGAGCATCTGACTGTCGTGATCGACGAGCTGGAGCGCGACTTGTGTACCTTTCCACTCGTTGGCCAGCGCCACCGCAGCGGCCTGCAGAGCCTCCCGGAGATGGGTGCTCGACGCGGCGGCCAAACTGACGTCGTGGAGTAGCTGCAAATCCTGGAACCGAGATCGGGTCTCCGTGAGCAGGTCCGCATTCTGGTACGCTATGGCGATCTGGTCGGCCACGACCTCCAGGGCTGTCTGATCGCTCTCGTCAAAGGCGTTGACAATATCGGCCTCAACCTGCAGGACGCCGATCACTAGACCGCCCACCTCGATGGGCACCGAGAGAGAGGATGGTGAGAACCACTCACCCACCCGATAGGCGATGGTGCTCTCAGTCGCATCCTGGATGCGGAGGGTCTCACCAGACGCGGCGCACGTGCCAATCGCACCTTCGCCGACGGGCTGCCGGTAATTGTCCGGGATGATCTTCCAGAAATCATCCGTGGCGGCAGCGGGATAGAGCTCCCGGCTCACCTGGTCTATGAGCAGCACGGCTGCCAGGCGGAAACCGAAATGTTCGCGGATAAGCTCGACGACGACGTTCAGGAGGGAAGCTCGATCGGTGATGGCTGCCACGTGGCGCGCAACGGTCGCGGCGCATGATAGCTGGTTTGCCCGGCGTTGGGATTCTCCAATCAGACGGGCGTTTTCCAAGGTCGCGGCTGCCTGGTTGGCGAAGGCCATCAGCAGATCCACGTCCTTCTTCGTGAAGTCCCGCTGATCGGGTCGATTGATGGCCGTCATGGTTCCCAGAGGCTTATCTCGATAAACCAGAGGCACGACGACGATGGAGCCACAGTCGGTCTCCTTGCGCACGTGCTGGACCTCAGCGCTCTCCCGATGGTCGGACTCGCCTTTGTGAGAGAGGGCTGGTTCCATCTCCCTCAAGACCCAGCCGGTCAGGCCGTCCCAAAGCTCCTCAAACGACGGCGATAGGACTCGGTCAGCCCCCGGCCCGCCCTTGACGAAGCCCGTCACGGCCTCGCGATCCAAATCCATCGTGATTACCGTCGCCCGGTCTGCCGGCAAGGCCTCGACGACCCCGTCGACCACGGCCTGCAGCACGTCCGAGAGGTGCTCCTGGGCGATTAAGGATCGGCTGGTTCGGTAGAGGACACCGGTCTCAGTTAGAGCGTCCCGGACTTGCCCGAACAAGCGAGCGTTCTCCATGGCAATGGCCGTCTGATGGATTAACGTCTGCCCGGTTGCGATTTCCCCCTCGGTGAAAGGCCGGCAGGTTGCGCTGTCCCAGACGTAAGCGAAGCCGAGGGCGTCGTCGCGGCTGACGATAGGAAGGAGCAGCATAGACTGAGCGTGCCGCTCCTCAAGCTTCTGGCGGGTCGAGGGGGAGAGGTCGACATCGCTTACCCTCGCCTCCACGGGTTTGTTCGCTTCCAACGCGCGCTTGAGTTCAGGCGACCGGCTCCAGGTCTCCTCATGCCCGGGACCGAGACCCCGCTCCGCACTGCTTGCCTCGGCGGTAGCATAGGCTGCCGCGGAGGTCGCTTGCCCGCTTTCGTGCTCCAAGCTGTAGATCTCTACGCTTGTGGCGTTGAGCATCTGGCACAAGCTTCGCGCCACGTAAGGAAGGACTTGCCGTACGTCCAGGGTTGAAGAAATCGCCGACGTCACGCCCTGGAGCACGGTCACCTCATGAAGCTGTGAGCGGGTTTGCTCGTAGAGGCGCGAGTTCTTGATCGCCAGTGCAGTCTGGTGGGCGAAGGCCGACACGAGCTGGACCGTATGATCGTCGAACGCAGAGGCCGCCCGGGAGCCGAGGGTCAGCGTGCCGATCACCTCGTCACGGGCTATGAGAGGCACGGCCAGCCACGATGCCAGGGAAGCCGAATCCTTGCCGAAGGGCGGCTCCCCGCTCCTGTCCAGGTCACTGAGGACGACGGGCCCTCTGCTGTCCGCCGCTTCCTTGATCACCGGTTGTTCGGCGGGGGCGAATGTGCTGTGAAGGAGAGAGTCGTCCCAGCCGCGACACTGGACCACCTGGGCCCGGTCGTTGTGGAGCAGGATGATGGTCGACGTGTCGGAGGGCACGAGCTTCTGCAGCTGATCGAGGATCTGCTGGAGGAGCGGCCCAAATCGGAGTGTGGTGCTCAGGATCTCCGTCGAATCGAGAAGGGTCCGGAGCTGGGCATTCTGTTGCTGCAGCTTCGCTTCGATGGCCTTCCGTTCTGCCAGCCCACCGTCGCTTCGCTTCTTCAAGGCGTAGAGTCGGCCGCTTGTCACGCCGATAACGAGTGTGATCGCCCAGCCTACAAGGCTGCTGCTAGTCCAGAGCTCGGACGTGGATCCACTCCCCAGGTTGAGGAGCAGCAAGCTCAGGGGGAACGCGATCAAGGCCCCAGCAGCTCCCCCGACGGCCCCCAGGCACCGGGCTGTGATCAGGACCGGCAAGAGCACAGCTGCGAAGGCTATGGCGCCGGCGATGCGATAGAGTGGAACGAAGGCCAGGGCATAGACAATCCAGGCAGCGAGCGTGATGTGCCACCGTCGGTCCGGCGTGTTCAGCTGTTCGATGTCGAAGCGTTCTTTCACGTCTCGTTTGCTCCTAGTGGCAGTCCATTTCGAACTATACGACCCCTCTGTGACGGACTCGCCGCCCATCGCGGACCGGCATGCCGTGATGCTCCAGATAGGCGAAGAGGTCCGATCGCAGAATTGGATGGTGGCTGCCCGTGGTCGTGTGACTCTCGAGCGGACCGTCGTCGATCCCGCTGATGATCGTTCCCTGAGAGACGTGACCATTCTCGGCAGCTTGTTCTGTTGTGAGCGTGTGGCTATTGGTCATGATATGAGCGGAAATCTGGATGGCGGGAATCTGTCACGAGATTGGCGTATTATAGGATTTTTCGGAATTGGAGTCAACAAGCAGGCCGGCGGTGGGTGCACTAACGAGTTGTCGCGGATCGACCGCGGATTGGCTAGAGATGATTCGTGACAGCAGACAGCCTGTAGAGGCCCATTTTCATGTCGTTTCCGACTTCCGCCGCAAGATCTATGACAGCC
>Ga0180435_10006490_pt1 | contig 11203 bp, 12 predicted proteins | sample SS_ome_3_FD_132467 | JGI IMG/M metagenome (GOLD analysis project Ga0180435, IMG submission 132467) | Hypersaline lake sediment archaeal communities from the Salton Sea, California, USA - SS_3_S_1 metaG | ecosystem: Environmental > Aquatic > Non-marine Saline and Alkaline > Hypersaline >...
GGCTCGAATCGGTTGCGTGGGACGGTTGCGGGGCTAAAGCGTACGTAACCGTAACCCGTTCCACGTTTCGAGTTGCGCAACCGATCAACGTTACCCCGGAATTTCAATTTATTGAAATTCCGATACAGGAACTTAGCACCTTCGGCGCAACCTCGTAGTGCAGGACTTTAGTCCTGCCTTCGTTGGGCAGGGCTAAAGCCCTGCACTACGAACTTATTGAAATTCCGAAGCAGCAAGTTAGAGGCAGATTTGGCCCCTACAAGAAGCCCCAAGAAGTGGTGCTTTCCGCACCACCTTAACACAATTCAAATAACACCAAAGAGATACAAGCAGGTTGCGCCGTGGCAACGGCCAATTTTTCAAAAGAATCTTGGTCCTAAATCTTAGCAAAAGAGCAAAGGGAAGACTTGACCCCTATTTCTTTGCCTGATATCAGTCCCGGTGTGGATAGAAACTTTTACCCCGGATACCACAATACATTGGTATATGCTTGCATCTACCCATTGTCTGTGTTACATTATCCATCATGAAAGCTGGAAAAAAGAAAAAATATCCGGGAGATATACCCGATAGTCTTCCTTTCTACTTTAGGCCTCTTGATGTAGAGAAAATGGGGATCTCTCGGGATAAAATTCAGAAATGGCTGCGGCAGGATTGGGTTGAGAGGGTTACTTACGGTATTTACCGGATAGCCTCCGCTCCGATAACTGAATATGAGACTGTCGCCATGGTCTGTGCCCGGGTTCCGGATGCTGTTATTTGTCTGCTTTCCGCACTCCAGATACATGATATCGGGACCCAGCTACCACATCAGGTCTGGATTGCCATAGATCAGAAAGCAATGGAGCCGGCCCTGAATGATTTTCCTGTTCGTCTGGTAAGATTCTCCGGCCGGATGCTTACCTGCGGCGTAGAATCTTTTGATATGCAGGGAGTAAAGTCAAAAATAACAACCCCGGCCCGGACTGTAGTTGATTGCATCCGATTCAGGAATAAAGTGGGTCTGGATGTCGCAATGGAAGCGCTGAAAGATGCCCTCAGAAGTAAACAGACCACTGTTGATCAGATTCTACAAATAGCAAAAGACTGTCGAGCCCAATCAGTAGTTAGGCCATACCTCGAAGCTCTGGTCTCATGAGTAAGGATATAACCAATCTGGCTGCCTCTGTCAGACAAAGGCTTCTAAATTTATCAAGAGAGTCTGAACAGGATTTTCAGCGATTACTGATTCGATACGGCCTGGAAAGATTGTTATACAGACTTTCCAGTTCTCAATACTCTTAAAAATTTATTCTCAAGGGAGCCATGCTTTTTTATGTTTGGAAGCCCGATGGATTTCGTCCGACTAAAGATATGGATCTTCTGGGAATCGGTGAACCATCTCTGGAACTTATAAGAGATATCTTCAAAGAAATATGCCTGGTGGATGGAAAAGATGGATTGATATTCCACCCGGAAAAAGTGGAAACCTCACCGATCAGAGAACTGCTCGATCACAATGGTGTGAGAGTTAAGCTGTTAGCCAATCTCGAACAAGCAAAGATTCCCATCCAGGTAGATATTGGATACGGAGACATTGTTTATCCTTCACCGGAGAAAAAGGATTTCCCCATCCTTCTGGTCGGTCCGCCGGCGCCTTCAGTCTTGATGTATCCGGTCGAAACCCTTATTTCCGAGAAATTTGAAGCTATGGTTTCCAGGGGTGGGGCTAACAGCAGGGTTAAGGATATCTATGATATTTATACGGTATCTAATTTCTTCAGTTTCCGGGGGTCGGAGTTAATTGAAGCAATAGATAACACCTTTAATTTCAGGAAGACGACAGTAACTCCCAAGACACCTGGTTGCCTTACCCCCGCCTACTATGATTTTAAGCAGCGGACAACATGGTGGGCTAATTTTATTAGAAGGAATGATCTTTCGGATGCATCGATGACCCTTTCGGTTATAGGGGACCATGTAATAAGATTTATGCTGCCTCCATACCGGGCTTTAGCCGGGAATAGTGGTTTCAAGAGGAACTGGACTCCTGGAGGTCCCTGGAAATAAAATTCAAGATTAAACAGCTTTGGAGGCCGTTGTTGGCGGGATTATTAAATACTAAATCAAGGTGACCCCGTGAAGAAAGGTGCAGGGGATGCCTCAATTAGAACATCGATTCCTTCATACGGACTTACAACTGCTGCCCCGGCAATTCCCAAATCTCCGCAAAAGAGCAAAGGGTAGAGTTGAATCCTATTCTTAAACTCGTTTTTTGCCCCCCAAAAACGCGTCTAAGGCCAATTTTTAGCCTATTTTTTGAAACAACCCATTGAACTTCAACAAGTTAGTGTGGTCCGACCCCCACTTAAAAAGTAAAAAGTCAAGTCTACGCGCCATAGCTTTAGCGAAGGAGGGTCTGACCCCAATGCTATGAAAGAAATAGAAAGATATAGGGGAAGTCTTCTGGGGTTGGCAGTCGGTGACGCGCTGGGGACGACTCTGGAGTTCCAGGCCCCGGGGACATTTGAGCCGATCTCCGATATGGCCGGTGGCGGACCGTTCCGCCTCAAGCCCGGGCAGTGGACTGACGACACGTCGATGGCGCTCTGCCTGGGCGAGAGCCTGGTGGAGAAGAAGGGCTTCGATCCGGTCGATCAGCTGGAGCGGTACGTTAAATGGTGGAAAGAAGGATATATGAGCAGCACCGGCTCCTGTTTCGATATTGGGAGAACCGTCAGCCAGGCACTGATAAAGTTCATGCTTGAGAGAAAAGTTTACTGCGGCCCGACTAATAAGCGCTCTGCCGGGAACGGCTCGATTATGCGGTTAGCCCCAATTCCACTCTTATATGCTAATCGACCAGAGGAGGCAATTAAGAAGTCTGAGGAAAGCTCCCGGACAACTCATGGAACAACCACCTGCCTAGATGCCTGTCGCTATTTCGGCGGATTGATTGTTGGCGCGGTTAACGGTGTTGAAAAGGAAGAACTCCTCTCCGACCATTACTGCCCTTTGCCGGATTACTGGGAAGATTATCCTCTTTGTCAGGAGATCGATGAGATCGCGGCCGGGTCATTCAAAAAGAAAGAACCGCCGGAGATTGTAGGTTCCGGATATGTCGTCAAATCACTGGAAGCCGCCCTCTGGGCGTTTTACCACGGTGAATCCTTCCGGGACGGGGCGCTTCTGGCGGTCAACCTGGGAGATGACGCCGATACCACCGGGGCGGTATATGGCCAGCTGGCCGGGGCGTACTACGGAGAAGGCGGAATCCCGGATGACTGGATCGAGAAACTGGCTTTACGGGACCTGATAGAATCCCTGACCAACCGCTTATTCTCTTTAGCCCGAACTTTTCCCCTGTAACCCTCCCCCCTTTTCCCTGACCTTTCCATTCCCCCATTTTTACCCCGCGATGAGCAAAGGTCATGCCCGCAAAGTCCCGATTGTCATCGGGACCGCGGGACTGTCGGTTTTGCGGGGCCCCATTCTCTATTCCCTAAATAATTGGAATAAAATCCGAACTTTTCCGACTAATAAGTATGAAGATAAATAAATCCTTAATTCCGGTTGAAATAATAGAGAGGTCGATTCTATTTATCCGGGGTCACAAAGTACTTCTCGATCGTGATCTGGCTCGTCTTTATGAAGTCGAAACACGGGTCTTGAACCAGGCGGTCCGCCGAAATCGCGAGCGTTTCCCCAAAGATTTTATGTTTGATTTAACCAGAGCGGAGATCATGAGGATATCACAAACTGTGATATGCTCGACAATCAAGCATGCGAAAAACGTTTATGCTTTCACAGAGCAAGGTGTGGCAATGCTTTCCAGTCAATATATTATGGTCTTGACATCGCAAAATGCGATATCAAGATCCGGTCCCCGCAGGAAAATAATGGAGACGAGTTGAAACCGATTCATTGAGTGGAGAAGAAAATGCCTGAAAAAGAAAAGCTTATGTCTCAAGAACAGATCGAATCCCAAATTTTTGAAATTCGTGGACAGAAGGTTATTCTGGATTGTGATCTGGCAACAATCTATGGGGTTAGTACTAAAGTGCTTAATCAAGCTGTTCGACGGAACCAAAAACGCTTCCCGAAAGATTTCTCGTTTATTACTACCGCGCAGGAAGTTAGAGTTATCCGGTCACAATTTGTGACCGGTTCTCAAAGCCACAGAAATCCGCGTTATCGGCCTAGAGCGTTTACCGAGCCCGGTGCGATCATGGCGGCGACTGTTCTCAATTCCCTCCGCGCCGTTCAGATGAGCGTATTTGTCGTGCGGGCATTCGTTAAAATGCGCCGGATACTGGTTGCCAAAAATGATCTGGCAAAAAAGTTGGCCGAGATAGAATCAAAGCTTACCGATCGCCTTGATATCCATGAAACTGCTATTGTTGAAGTCCTGCAAAAGGTTTTGATTCTCCTGACGCCTTCGCCCCCTGAGCCCGAGCCTCCCCGCCGTCGAATCGGCTTCCAACCATAGTCCCCCATCCCTACTGCTCACTGCCCATTCCCAGATCTTCAACGTATTTTCTTTTTAACGTTTTCAAGCTTTATCGTCTTTTCTCTTCAACGTTTTTATGTTTTAACGTCCTTTCCCATAACTTTCTTTATAACTTTGCTCCGTCCCCTACTATTTGTAATGTATTTTTCCTTACTTATTTATTATTAGATGTTATAATGCATCTTTCAGGCCTTCTTGTAGTCGGCCCCATGGGCCCTCCAAAAAAATTTTGTCTGGATGAGATGGCGGAAAACCGGTTGTTGGCGAATAACGTTAGGCACTTCTCCACCGGAGGCGGAAGCTTTACCGAAGGCGACCGGGTGACGGGGATAGCCGCTATGAGCAGTTTCAAAACAAGTTGCCAAAGGCAACGATCCTACATATCCCTACAAGGCGGAGCCGATCCTACAAGCCGCCGAAGGCGGCGATACAACAGTCTTCTTAACTTTAGGCACTTTAGGCACTTCAAACTTTAGGCACTTATTTTGTCATTACTCTGGAGAAATTTAGGTAAGCCCGAGAGGAAGAAAAAATCACGCAAGCCGTACAAGGGCTATTCCCGAAAGCGTGCGCCGGTTCCGGCGGTGACTCTCACGGTCGAGATTGTCAGACAGACCGAGAAGGCAATCCTGATCAAAAATGACCGGGGGGAAACAGCCTGGATCCCCATATCTTGGATCCTGGAGAAGAAGGAGCTCAACGAAAATACCTGGCAGATCGTGATCAAGAAACACCAGTGGAAAGAAAAATTCCCCGATAAAGCGAAAGAGAGCTTAAGTCCGCGTTCCAATTATTCCAAAGGTAAGCAAAAAGTAGACTTGACCCCTACTCCGACGGTGATGAAAGTGGTCAAGATTGTCCACCAGACCGAGAAGGCGTTCAAGATTAAGAACGATCAGGGTAAAACCGTCTGGATCCCGAAATACTGGGTCATCCAGAAGAAGAAACTCAGCAATCATACCTGGCAGATCGAGATCAAGAAACACCAGTGGGAAGAAAAATTTCCCCGATAAAGCGAAAGAAAGCTTAAGTCCCCGTTCGCAATACTGTAAAGATAAACAATAAGTAGACCCCTATTTTCGATTTGCCCTTGACACTTGTTTCAGAAATTAGTACTGTCTCACCAGACAGTGATAATATGCATACTTGTTGTAGTCAAGATGGCTACTATAAACAGTTGGGACATGGATAAGCAACTTGACAGAAAAACTTTGAATATGGCTCTGGAGTTACTCTCTATCCGATTGGAGGAGAATGGCGCGAATTCTATCGAACTTGTGGTCTGCGGAGGCTCGGCCCTGATTCTCTCGGATGTAGTTTACCGACCGACAAAGGATGTGGATATAGTGGCGCTGGCCCGGAAGAGAGTTCTCTACTCCCCCGCTCCTTTGCCGGAGGATCTTCAAACGGCGGCGGCCGAAGTGGCCGAGGATCTTGGACTCCCCGATAATTGGCTGAATAATGGACCAAGTCAGGGGGAGGGCGGCTTGTTTCAGATGGGACTTCCGGAGGGATTTTCGGAACGCCTGCATTCAAAGTCATACGGATCCCACCTTATTGTGCATTTTATTGACCGCCTGGATCAAATTCACTTCAAATTGTATGCGGCGGTGGACACCGGCGGCTATCATGTGGAAGACCTGCGCGCTCTCAATCCGACCTCAAACGAGTTGGAAACGGCGGCCGGATGGACGTTGACTCATGATGTTTCAAATGAATACGCCCTCATACTTAAGGACTTTTTAAGGAAATTCGGCTATGACAACGTTGCTGACCGACTTTAAAAATGAGTATCGGGACTGCCTGCTGGAACTCCTCTGGCGGCAGTGGACGACTCTCGGCGTCTCCGGCTATGGTGAAACCTGGAGTGGCTCCGTGATAGATCCGGAGGCCTTGCTGCTATTCTCCTGCACGATTCTTCGTTACGACGCGAGGTTATTCGACGCGGTACTGGAATGGCTTCGCGTCAACGGCCGGTTTGTCAACGTCCAGAGAATCAAGCGCATACTGAAGACGGAATGTTTCGCGGGTGAAGCCGTCTTCAATGCCCTGGCCGCCGCGATAAAAAATTCCGTCCATGAGGCTAAATGGGCACGTCTGGCGAGTAAGAAAGTTGATGAGGGGAAAAAACCGGAACCGCTATTTTTTCTCAAAGATGATCGACCGATACCTGTAATCCGGCAGGAGGACCCTATTTTTTTGAAACATGGATTTTCCCGCGATCTCTTCAAAGAACGCGGTGTGGCATTACAATTCCGCCCCGAACTGCCGGGTAATCTTCTCCTCCGACTTCGCGCTCTGCTCGGCGTGAACGCTCGTTGTGAAATCCTTGCCTATCTTCTATTGAACGACCGCGGTTCCCCCCGGGCCATGGCGAGAGATTGTTACTATTTTCCCGCCACCGTGAGCAAGGCGTTGTCCGAGATGAGCCAATCCGGCTATCTCGTATCGCAGACTGAAGGCCGGCATAGATATTATAAGCTGCTATCGGACCAATGGCGGGAGTTGTTGCTTGGAAATTCCGAGCCCCAGCCGTGGGTGGTCTGGGCCCGCCTGTTCAGTGCACTGGAGCAGGTCTGGTTATTTCTAAACCGGGCCGACATAGCCGCAAAGCCTGCCCTGGTCCAGTCTTCCGCCCTCCGCCGCCTTCTTAAAGACCCGGTAATCTCTCAATTGAACCGAGCCGGTCTATCCTTCATGTTTGGCGACGATTCTGCCCATTCCGGCGAGGCGCTTTTACCTTTTTTCATCGAGCGAATTAAGGAGGTGCTGGACAAGATATCTTAGTTACTGAGGGCTATTCCCGAAAGCGGCGATACTACATTTTTTTAACTTTAGGCACTTCAAACTTAAGGCACTTTAGGCACTTTCATTTTACCTTGCCTGGATCCCTAGATACTGGGTCATCAAAAAGAAGAAACTCAGCGAGCATACCTGGCAGATCGAGACAATTGTCCGCCGTAGCTTTAGCGAAGGAGGATCAAGAAACACCAGTGGGAAGAGAAATTTCCCGGGAAACCTAAATAAAGTCTCAGTCCCTGTTCCTGGTACTGAAAAGAGCAAAGGGAAGACTTGACCCCTATTTTTGAATAAATTTGGTAGAGCGTAATGCAAAAATTCCGTGATTTTTGCAACATTTTGTGCTCAAAACCACCCAATCCCACCGTGGGACTGGGCATAGGGATCACGGGAAAAACAATCCCGGCCATCCTGCCTTAAACGCATTTTTTGGGGGCAAAAAACGCGTCTAAGGCCAATTTTTAGCCTATTTTTTGAAACAACCCATTGAACTTCAACAAGTTAGTGTGGTCCGACCCCCCATTTGTGGCCCCCATATCTCAGTTTGCTAATTTCCGTATCTCGTTGAATATCAAGGCCTAAAAAAAAGTTTCATGCATTTGACCATTTTTCTGCCTTATAGTAGTGAATAAAGCGCTGTTTTTTTGTTCTTTGTAAAATATATGTATCAAGACCGGTGGTAGGGAACTGGCCCTGTGACCGCCGGGGCAACCTTAACTTAAAGGTGCCAAAGCCAGCCCGAGAGGGAACGATATGGTCCTCCTGTGAGGACAAAGGTCTGAAGGCCTTTCGTTCCCGTGCGGGGATGGAAGGCTTTTTTATTCCCCCCCGCATGTTTCCGGGGCGGCTTAGGCGCCGGGGAGGAGAAATAGTATGAGCGTAGATCATAACTATACATCAATCCTGACTCTGCCGGAGAGCTTGGTCAGGGAAGCGGTCCGGCAATATGTCGAGGCCGGCCATGCCGGCGCAGATTTCAGCGCTTGCCCGATCCTCGGTGTGAATTTCCGATATTGCCGGGCGGAGCGGAGGCTGCAGCTGCGGACCAGCGTTACAATTCAGACCGGAGGATTTTAAACGGCAGAATAGAATAAATATAATCACAAAAATCATCAAGACCGGCGGTAGGGAACTGGCCCTGTGACCGCCGGGGCAACCTTAACCGAAAGGTGCCAACGCCAGCCCGAAAGGGAACGATGCGGTCCTCAAGAGAGGGCAAAGGTCTATCCAGACCTTCCGTTCCCGCATGGGGATGGAAGGTTTTTTTTAATGCCTTCCCTCGCTGATTCGCGGGCCCGGCGTTGGGACAAAAAAAAGGAGGGAGGAAGATATGAAACAAAGTGATCTGGCGGAGGTGCTGGAAGTTGCAATTGAGGATGGAGATAACATGCTGATTGTGGGGTCACCCGGAATCGGCAAGACCGATCTGGTGGCACAGGCCTGCTCGCGTCTCGGGGTTGATCTTATCCTGACGCATCCGGTGACCGCGGACGAGACAGTGTACCGGGGACTGCCGTTCGCGGAACCGGCCGCGGAATACGCGAGGTGGCTGCCCTATGGTGATCTCCACCGGCTTATGAAAGCGAAGAAGAAGACAGTCTTCTTTCTGGATGACCTTGGACAGGCCAAACAGGAAGTGCAGGCGGCGATCATGCAGCTGCTCCTATCGGGCAGCATTAACGGGCACAGGATAGACCGGTCTCTGGTTAGTTTCATTGCCTGTACCAACCGCCCCGAAGATATGGCCGGGGTGAAGATGATACTGGAGCCGGTCAAATCCCGATTTGTCATCATCAACCTGGAAGTGGACGTTGATGACTGGTGCACCTGGGCGCTCCGGGATGGACTCCCGTCTGAACTGATTTCCTTCATCAGGTTTCGGCCGGAACTGCTCCACAATTTCACACCCTCTAATACCATTGAGAACAGTCCCAATCCCCGGAATGTGGCCATCTGCGGGAAGATACAGCAGGGCCGTTACCCCCGGCATAACTGGCTGGAACTTTTTACCGGGAAATGCGGAAAGGGCTGGGCGATCGAGTACCTGGGATTTCTCAAAACCGCCGGGGACCTTCCGAGCCCCACCCGTGTGATCAGGGAGCCGGATAAAGTCCGGATCCCGGAGGAGCCCGCTACCTGTTACGCGTTAACCGCGGCGGTCGCCGCCCATGCTACTCCCCGGAATTGCGCCAGAGTAGTGAAATTCGCCAATCGCCTTTCCATGGAGTATGCCGTACGGATGATGAAGGACGCGGCACTCCGGGTTCCCCGGATTACGGAAACCAAAGCGTTCATAGGGTGGTCGGTCAAAAATCAACACCTGGTTGGTTTATCATAATTTACAGCTTAGGAATTTCAGTAACTCTCGTAGCGGCAGCCTTTAGGCTGCCACTAATGGCGACCTGAAGGTCGCCGCTACGAGTTAACGCGAAGCGCTAAGTACTATGTAAGGAGGATTTATAGAATGAACGCGAAAGAGATTCTGAAAGAAGCCTCATGCAGATTGATACTGCGGGACTGCTTCTGGGCCAGCCTGGTACTCCAGATGCCGCACCGTGAGGACAGAACCGCCCCCACGGCATGGACCGACGGGGAAGTCATCGGTTATAACCCCGATTACGTTTCCGCTCTTTACCGGGCGGACCCCGATTACGTGGTCAGTCTGGAAGCCCACGAAGTCGGACATCTGATGATGATGCACCATGTCCGGAAGCCCCCGGGCGCGAACCACGAAAAATGGAACCGGGCCTGCGATTACGCGCTCCACTGTGTGCTTTCTGAAGTTGGTTTCAAAATCCATCCAAATTGGCTCTATAGTCCCCTGTATAATGGAATGAGCGCGGAGGAAATCTATCCCAGGCTCCCCGAAGTGAAGTCCTTCCCGGGCCCCCCGTGCGGCCCGGGGGAAGTTCGCGGCGCTGTCGGCACCGGCGGGGAAAAAACATCCCGGAATCAAAAAAGGCGCGCCGAGATGGATTGGAACGTTAAAGTGGGCTGCGCGGCTATGGCGGCACAGAAGCAGGGCTGGCAGGCGGGGATTTTAAAGAAGTACCTGCCGGATATATCTCCTTCGAAGACCGATTGGAGGACACTGCTGGCCTCATTCCTGAAAGATTGCCTCCCCGGGGCCACGACCTGGAGCCGTCCCTGCGATCGGTACATCTATCGGGGCCTCTACCTCCCCTCTGTTTCCAATGTCCGAACCGGCCGGTTTGTCATCCTGATGGATTCATCCGGTTCGGTGGGGGACGATGACATGCAGATGTTTGCATCGGAGGTTCACGCGATAGCCGCGGTCCATAATGCCGAAATCATCGTTGTCTGGGCGGATGCCGAAGTTCATGGGAGTCAGCGGTTTCAGCCGTATGAAGCGGTAAAACTCATAAGGATGGGTTGTGGGGGCACCGATTATCGGCCCGGGTTTACCTGGGTTGAAGATCAGCGTATATCCCCTTCAGGCCTTATCTATCTGACGGATGGGTGGTGCAATTCCTTCCCGGAGTTCGAACCGGGATATCCGGTATTATGGGTAATCGCGGGGGGCACTCCAAATAATGAATTCTCCCCGCCATGGGGAAAGGTGGTGATGATATGAAGAAGAAAGTAAAAGATACATTCCCGGCAAAAAGGCTGAGGGAAGAACTAACCTCAAATCAGACGTATCCTCAATCTTCCAGAGATTCCAGAGATGCCCGGGTTAGAATTATTGAGAAATCCGTGGAGGAATTCTGTTTAAAAGTTTACTTCAAGGACCCGGAAAAGGAAGTTTTAACGATTAATAAAATCCTTACGGGATACCCGGTCCGCAGGCGTGGTTTTTATCTGGATCCTCGCCAGATGAGTATTGGAGGCGTGTTTATTTATGGTAGTGACATAAAGAATATCGTCAAGATCGAGACCGCCGATGAGGAAGAA
>Ga0180435_10006491_pt1 | contig 11202 bp, 10 predicted proteins | sample SS_ome_3_FD_132467 | JGI IMG/M metagenome (GOLD analysis project Ga0180435, IMG submission 132467) | Hypersaline lake sediment archaeal communities from the Salton Sea, California, USA - SS_3_S_1 metaG | ecosystem: Environmental > Aquatic > Non-marine Saline and Alkaline > Hypersaline >...
ATGGGATGTCCATTTAAGGTGAAAGGCTTGTACAACCTTTTCATGATTTTCTCCGCGCGTTTTGAGTCTGTTCCGATAACTATGCGGTCGGGTTTTAGAAAATCATTGATTGCATCACCCTCCTTCAGGAACTCAGGATTGGAGGCCACATCAAAATCGATTTTGCTCTTTCTTTGTTTGAGTGCACTGTCTACCTTTTCCCTTACCTTTTCCGCGGTTTTAATGGGCACGGTACTTTTGGTGGCCACTACCAGATAATCCTGCATGTGCTGTCCGATTTCCTCGGCCACCCCCAGCACATATTGCAGGTCTGCGCTTCCGTCTTCATCGGGTGGAGTACCTACGGCAATAAAAACAGCTTCGCAATCTACTATGCTCTCTTCCAGGCTGGTACTAAAGAACAACAGGCCTTTGTCCACGTTACGCTTCACCATGTTTTCCAGTCCGGGTTCATATATGGGTATGATCCCGTTCTGTAAATTTTCAATCTTCTTTTTATCAATGTCAACACAGACTACTGTTATACCTGTCTCAGCGAAACAGGTGCCGGATACCAATCCTACATAGCCCGTTCCAACTACTGCAATTTTCATAAAAGTGGGTTTTCTATTTAAGAAATGTAAAGTTAGTTTATTAATGCAAACCAAGGTAAATAGGATTTGAGATTTTGCTATTCAAGGGAAAATATGAGGAAACACATGCCAATCTGCGCGCTTATTGTTGGACTTTCAGGCTTTTACGTGTCTCTTTTTTTGGGGATTAGGGTCCGTTTTCTTAACTTTGCGCCTCGCTTAAATAAATATAATGTCTAACTTATTAATTTTAAAGTAATTATCTAATGTCTAACGAAAGTAAAAAAGTGGAACAGGACGCCGTTGAGGCATCATCCCCGAAAGCTGAAGAAACTAAATCTGCCGCGGCGGATAAGGAGCCTAAAGCAGAAGAAGTAAAAGCTGAGGAACCCAACCGAGGCGAAGCCGAGCTCAGCGAGGCCGAAGGCCAAGCTAAAGCCGAAGAACCAAAAGCCGAAGAACCAAAAGCCGAAGAGCCTAAAGCTGAAGAAGTAAAATCCGCCGAGGCGGACAACGCTGAAGAACCTAAAGCTGAAGAAGTAAAAGCCGAAGAGCCTAAAACTGAAGAACCTAAAGCTGAAGAAGTAGAAGCCGAAGAGCCAAAAGCTGAAGAGCCTAAAGCAGAAGAAGTAAAAGCAGAGGCGCCTAAAGCCGAAGCAGCTCCAAAGAAGAGCGCCAAGAAAAGCACCAAGTCAGGCTCATCTGACAATACTGGTGATGCCGATTTTAACTGGGACGAGTTCGCCGCCGATGAAATGGAAACTACCGGCGACCAAGAGGAATTTGAAAAACTGTATTCAGATACTCTGTCCACCATCGCCGAAAATGAAGTTATTGATGGCACCGTGATCTCCCTGAATAAGCGTGAGGTCGTAATCAACATTGGTTACAAATCCGAAGGTGTTATTTCCATCAGTGAATTCCGCTACGATCCTGATCTGAAAGCAGGTGACAAAGTGGAAGTGTATGTGGAAAGCCAGGAAGACAAAAAAGGTCAGCTGGTACTTTCACACAAAAAAGCCAGGGCCATGCGCTCCTGGGATCGCGTTAACCAGTCCCTGGATCAGGATGAGGTGATCAAAGGATACATCAAGTGCCGTACAAAAGGTGGTATGATCGTGGATGTATTCGGAATCGAGGCCTTCCTTCCCGGATCACAAATCGATGTGAAGCCGATCCGGGACTACGATGCCTATGTAGGAAAGAATATGGAATTCAAGGTGGTGAAGATCAACCACGAATTCAAGAACGTAGTGGTATCCCACAAAGCTCTGATCGAAGAAGAACTGGAGCAGCAGAAGAAGGAGATCATTGCCAAACTGGAAAAAGGACAAGTTCTGGAAGGAACCGTCAAGAACATTACCTCCTATGGTGTATTTATCGACCTGGGTGGAGTTGACGGCCTGATTCACATTACGGACCTGAGCTGGGGACGTGTAAATCATCCCGAAGAGATTGTGGAACTGGACCAGAAACTGAATGTGGTTATCCTCGATTTTGACGATGACAAGAAGCGTATCGCTCTGGGTCTGAAACAACTTACTCCGCATCCATGGGATTCACTGGACGAGACCATGAAGGTGGGAGACCAGGTGAAAGGACGTGTTGTGGTAATGGCCGATTACGGAGCTTTTGTTGAAATAGCTGCCGGTGTTGAAGGTTTGATCCACGTAAGCGAAATGTCCTGGTCGCAGCACCTCAGAAGTGCACAGGAATTCATGAAAGTGGGTGATGAGGTTGATGCAGTGATTCTGACCCTCGATCGCGAGGAGAGAAAAATGTCGCTGGGTATCAAGCAGCTCAAAACCGATCCATGGGAGAAGATTGACGAGAAGTACGGTGTGGGCAGCAGGCATACAGCCAAGGTCCGCAACTTCACCAATTTCGGAGTATTTGTAGAAATTGAAGAAGGAGTTGATGGTCTGATACATATTTCCGACCTGAGCTGGACGAAGAAAATCAAACATCCGGCTGAATTCACAGCCATCGCTGCTGATATTGAAGTAGTGGTACTGGAAATTGATAAGGATAACCGCAGGCTGAGCCTCGGTCACAAGCAAATGGAAGAAAATCCCTGGGATGTATTTGAAAGTGTATTCGGAGTAGACTCCATCCATGAGGGCACCATCATCGAATTGATGGATAAAGGAGCTGTTATTGCACTGCCTTATGGAGTAGAAGGATTTGTTACTCCAAAACATCTTGTGAAAGAGGATGGAGGTTCTGTAAAAGTGGATGAGAAATTAGATTTTAAGGTAATTGAGTTCAATAAGTCAGCAAAAAAGATTATCTTGTCTCATAGTCGCATCCATGAAGATCAGCATAAGTCTTCGGTACGCACTGAGAAACAGAGTGAAGGAGCTGAAGTGAGGAAAGCAACCAGGAAAATTAAGACCAACCTGGAGAAAACCACACTCGGTGACATCTCTGAACTTGCAGCTTTGAAGACTTCGATGGAAGAGAGTGAAAAGAAGGGCAAGAAGAAAGACGGAGGCGAATAGCTAGTATAAAGTTAAACCCTTTAAAATCAATTTAGTCAGCTATGGAATTCAAGATTGACAAATTTGAAAACCACACATTGATCAAAGTTTTGGAGGAGAAGCTGGACACCCACATTGCTCCAACTTTAAAATCAGAGCTGGTTCTTGTATCGGGAAACGGTGAAAAAAACATCGTTCTGGACCTGGGAAATTGCAGATACTGTGATTCATCAGGTTTGAGTGCCATTCTTGTGGCAAACCGACTGTGCAAAAATGCCAATGGTACCTTTGTACTGACCGGTTTGAATGATGCAGTAGAAAGACTGATCACCATATCTCAGCTCGATACAGTATTAAATATTTCAAATTCCCTGGATGAGGCAGTCTCTCTAATACAAGAGGCTGGTTAAATGAGTCCCGGGTGTCATTTGAGTTAACCATACTAGGTAGCAGTTCAGCACTGCCTACCTCAAATAGATTTCCCACCGCTCATCTGCTTAAAGCAGGTGAGCGGTTTTTTTTGATCGATTGTGGAGAAGGTACTCAAATGCGCCTGCGAAAATACGGGCTGAATCCCGGACGGATTCACCATATATTTATCTCCCATCTGCATGGGGATCATGTTTTCGGGCTTTTCGGCCTGCTTTCCAGCCTGGGGATGATGGGACGGAAAGTACCCCTGCATCTTTATGGCCCCGCTGAACTGGAAGAGCTCATGGCTTATTATAGCAAGTTTTTCGGTCCGCTGCCCTTTGATCTTGATTTTGTAAGTCCCCCGGAAAATGGAGATTATATATATGAGTGCGACAAGATGACTGTAACAGCCATTCCATTGAAGCACCGGATTCCGGCCTATGGTTACCTCTTTCGGGAAAAAGGCAAGGCCCTGAATATAAGAAAGGAACAAATTGATACTTATGGATTGGGGATCGCAGATATGGTCAAAATTAAACGCGGAGAAGACCACATCACCAAGGAAGGAGAAATTATACCCAATAGTAAGCTAACCCTTCCGCCTTACCACAGGCGCTCCTATGCTTATATTTCCGATACGGTCTATGATCCCGGACTAGCAGAAAGCGTGAGGAATGTAGACTTGCTGTTTCACGAGGCGACTTTCGCAGATAAAGACAAAAAGCTGGCAAAACAAACCCTGCATTCGACTGCCGCCCAGGCTGCAACTCTCGCCGCTGATGCCGGGGTGAAGAAGCTCCTGATTGGCCATTTCTCCACGAGATACAAGGATCCGGCCCTTTTGGAAACGGAAGCCAGGAAGGTGTTTGGCGAAACGGTGGGTGTAAAAGATGGTGATATCTATTCCGTCCCCCTAAAGCGGCTAAAGCGAGAATAAATATTAGTTTTGCATCATTGTTCCATTTAAAGCGTCCGAAGGTGAGTGAAAAGATATTGATCCTTGATTTTGGTTCCCAGTATACGCAGTTAATAGCCAGGAAGGTGCGGGAACATAATGTGTATTGCGAAATATATCCCTACAGCCGTTTTCCGGAACCGGACGAGTCCGTAAAAGGAGTAATCCTTTCGGGTAGCCCCTTCTCAGTCCGGGATGAGCATGCTCCCATTCCTGATCTGCAAGGCATCAAAGGGAAATTTCCCTTACTGGGTATCTGTTACGGGGCACAATACCTCAGTCACTATTTCGGGGGAGAAGTGAAACAATCCGATTCCCGTGAATATGGCCGTGCCCGGCTGAACTTCATAAATACCGAGAATCCCCTGCTCAAAAACCTGAAATCCAATACCCAGGTATGGATGTCCCACGGGGATACCATCAATACGCTGCCCGGGGGCTGTGAGATTATTGCCAGCACGGAGGATGTGAAGGTAGGAGCATATGCGTCCAACGATGAATCCACTTTCGGTCTTCAGTTTCATCCGGAAGTATATCACACCACCGAAGGCAAGACCATCCTTTACAATTTCCTGGCAGATATATGCGGATGCGCCATGGACTGGACCCCTGAGACCTTTGTGGAAAGTACCGTGGCTGAACTGAAAGCCAAACTGGGGAAGGACCATGTGGTACTGGGTTTATCGGGAGGAGTGGATTCCACAGTTGCTTCCATATTGCTGCATCGTGCCATTGGTTCCCGGCTGACCTGCATTTTTGTGGACAATGGCCTGCTCAGGAAAAATGAGTTCCACACCGTGCTTGACTCCTATAAGGATCTGGGCCTGAATGTGATAGGGGTGGATGCCAGTGACAGATTTATAAACGATTTGGAAGGGATCACCGATCCGGAAGCCAAAAGAAAAAGTATAGGCGGAAATTTCATCAAGGTTTTTGAGGAAGAAGCCAAGAAACTTGAGAATGTAAAATGGCTCGGGCAGGGAACCATCTATCCCGATGTGATCGAGTCGGTTTCTGTCAATGGTCCTTCGGTTACCATCAAATCCCACCACAATGTGGGAGGTCTCCCGGATATTATGCATCTGAAGGTTGTGGAACCTTTGAGGCTCCTCTTTAAGGATGAGGTCAGAAGGGTAGGAAAAGCCCTTGGTATTCCTTCTTCCTTTTTGAAACGACATCCTTTTCCGGGACCGGGACTGGGGATCAGGATCCTTGGAGAAATTAACCGTGAAAAAATACGCCTGGTACAGGAAGCCGATGATATTTACATACAGGCGCTCAAACGTTTCGGGCTTTATGATCGGATCTGGCAGGCCGGAGCCATATTGCTGCCGGTCCAGTCGGTGGGAGTCATGGGAGATGAGAGAACCTACGAATATGTAGTGGCATTAAGGGCTGTTACCTCCACCGATGGAATGACAGCCGACTGGGGACATCTGCCTCACGAGGTGCTGAGTAAGGTGTCCAACGACATCATCAATAAGGTACGTGGAATCAACCGGGTGGTCTATGATATTAGCTCCAAGCCTCCTGCCACAATCGAGTGGGAATAAGAGATGGAATATTTTTTCCAACAATTAGGGAGATTGCTCGTTTATATATTGTACGATAAGAAAGACATTATGCGCAATATAATTATGATCCTGGTGGTAGCCGTTCTGCTGAGCGCTCCCCAGGCCGCAAAGGGACAATGGACACCTGAAGCACTGAAGCTTGCACAGGTAATGGAGAAAGTGGGCAGATTCTATGTGGACACCATCGACGAAAGTGCTGTGGTGGAGCGCACGATAGTGCAGATGCTTCACGAACTGGATCCTCATTCTTCCTATCTGAGCAAGGAGGAACTGGAGGCCTTAAACGAACAGCTGGAAGCTGAATTTGAAGGCATCGGGGTAAGCTTCAATATTCTGGAAGATACCATATATATAATTCGGGCTATTTCCGGGGGACCCTCCGAAAGAGTGGGCATCACCGCCGGTGACAGGATTGTTAAGGTGGAAGGTAAAACAGTAGCAGGGACCGGGATTACCACACGGGATGTCCAGGGCTTATTGAAAGGCCCCAAAGGGACCAAGGTGAATGTTTCCGTTAAGAGAAGAAATAAGAGTGAACTTCTGGAGTTTGGTATTACCAGGGATAAGATCCCCGTATTTAGCGTGGATGCTTCCTACATGGTGAACGATCGGATCGGCTATCTCAAGCTGGCCCGTTTTTCACATTCCACCATTGAAGAATTTGAAAAAGCCATCAGAGAACTCAAGGCGGAAGGCATGGAAGATCTGATTATCGACCTGTCCAATAACGGCGGGGGATGGCTTCCGGTGGCTGTGGAGATGGCTGACCACCTTTTGTCGGGCAACAAAGAAATTGTAAGTACGGAAGGATCGAGGGTGCCGGACAGAAAATACCGGGCCAGGAGATCGGGCTTGTTTGAGGATGGAAATCTGGTCATTATGATCGACGGAGGATCCGCCTCTGCCAGTGAGATTGTTAGTGGTGCCGTGCAGGACTGGGACCGGGGTGTAATTGTGGGTCGACGTTCCTATGGTAAGGGTTTGGTTCAGCAACCCTTCATGCTAAGCGATGGCTCCCTGATCCGCTTAACCGTAGCAAGGTATTATACACCCACCGGCAGGTTGATCCAAAGACCCTACGAAAATGGTTATGAGGAATATGCCATGGACCTGATTAATCGATACAATCAGGGTGAACTAACCAACGAAGACAGCGTGGCATTTCCAACCTCCGAGCAATACAAAACACTGGAACTCAATCGCACAGTCTTCGGAGGTGGAGGCATCATGCCTGACTATTTTGTACCACTTGACACCAGTGTGTATTCGGATTATTACCGTGGATTGATCGGACTGGGTATATTAAATCAATTTGTACTGCAGTTTGTGGATGAAAAGCGGGACGAGTTGAAGCAAAGCTTTCCCGATTTTGAGACCTTCAAGCGAAAATATGCTCCTTCCGGGGAAGACCTGGACCAATTGATCGCTTTTGCCAGCGGAGAAGAACTTGAGTATAGTGAAGAGGACTGGCAAATATCCAAAGGTCAGATCACCATGCTTTTTAAAAGCTATGTGGCAAGGGACCTCTGGGGTATGGATCAGTTCTTTGAAGTGTACAACCAGAGCGATGAAGTCTTCAACAAGGCTGTGGAAATTCTCGAGAATCCCACCATGCTGCAACGAAAACTGGCCAAAGTAGAGCATTAATGATTTCTTGGATAGGGACACATTACGTCGAAATCCTGGGTGTGATCCTGAGCATTCTCTACCTTAATTTCAGCATACGTCAAAATATACTTCTATGGCCACTGGGCATTGCCAGTGCCCTGCTATACATGGTCGTGTTTTTCCAGTCGAAATTTTATGCCGACATGGGTCTGAATGCCTATTATGTGGTCATCAGTATTTATGGCTGGATTCTGTGGAGCAGGGGGAGGGAGAATCGGGGATCTGATCTGCCGGTGAGCAAAGTGAGTAATAAAACCGCCCTGGTTCTGCTTGGAATAACAGCAGTAGCCTTCGGGGTCATCGGCTTTATACTTGAACGCTATACCGATTCACCTGTTCCATTCTGGGATGCATTTACTACCGCACTGAGTTTCACGGCGACCTGGATGCTGGCCAGAAAAATCCTGGAAAACTGGATATTGTGGATCATCGTGGATGCCGTATCCATGGGATTGTACCTTTACAGGGGCTTGTATCCCACCCTCTTTCTGTTTGCTGTTTATACCACCATGGCTGTGATTGGATATATAAAATGGCGGCGTTCTTATGAAAGTCAGCAGCATGTTTAGGGTATTAATCACCGGACCGGAATCCACCGGGAAATCCGAATTAAGCCAGGCTCTGGCTCAGCACTATAAAGGTGTTGTCATTCCGGAATATGCCCGGGAATATGTGGAGAAGCTGAGAAGATCCTGCACCTATGAGGACGTAGAACATATTGCCAGATGGCAGCAGCATTCGTATATTCATACTCAAAGGCCCGGGACCTATGTCTTTTTTGATACCTGGCTGATAATCACCCGTGTGTGGTTTGAAGTTGTATTCAAAAAGGTTCCCGCCTGGATAGATGAGCAGATAAATCAGGCCGATTTTGATCTGGTATTGCTTTGCAAGCCAGACTTGCCCTGGGTGAGTGACGGAATCAGGGAGAATGGCGGAGAAATGCGGAATATACTTCTGGAACGTTACCAGCAGCTCATCCATAAAAGGGCATGGAAATATGCTACAATAAGCGGGGAGGGTGAGAAGCGTCTGAATAATGCCATACAAATGATAGATAAGCATCTGAATCATGATAAGACCTGAAAAATTCCTGGCCAAAACCCTTAAAGGGCTGGAACCCCTGCTGGCAGAAGAGTTGAATTCACTGGGAGCAGAAAAAACAGAAGTGGTGAACCGTGGCGTCACATTCCAGGGTGGAAGGGCTTTGCTCTACCGGGTAAACCTGGGATCCAGACTCGCCCTGAGGGTGCTTCTTCCCATATTCCGTTTCCAGGCATCCGATTCCTATGCCCTTTACCGAAATATAAAACGATTTGATTGGTCACGCTACCTGGATAATAAGATGACCTTTTCCATCGATCCGGTGGTGCATTCACCGCATTTTAACAACAGTCAATATGTGGCACAAAAGGTAAAAGATGCCATTGTTGACCGATTTAGAGAACTTACCAATCTCAGGCCTTCCGTCAGACGTGAGGAGCCGGACCTTCTGATTAATGTGCATATTTCGGGAAAGTGGGTTACCGTGTCGCTGGACAGTTCAGGAGGATCCCTTCACCGACGAGGCTACCGTAAGGGACATTTTGAAGCTCCCCTTAATGAAGTTCTGGCCGCAGGTATGGTGATGCTCTCGGGCTGGAACGGAAAGACGCCTTTTCTGGATCCCATGTGTGGTTCCGGAACCCTGGCCATTGAGGCTGCCCTGATTGCGGGAGGGATCCCCCCGGGAATTTTCAGAAAACAATATGGATTTGAAAACTGGAAGGATTTTGACAGGGAATTGCTGGAACACGTGGTGCATAAGCTCGGAAATGAGATAGATGTGGAAGCAAGCATTGTAGCGCGCGACAGGGATCCCGATGCTGTGGAGATCACCCGGCAGCAGGTCAAGGACCTGGATCTTCAGAAGATTATCACCGTGGAAGAGGGAGATTTTTTAGAATCCCAAGGAGAAGAGGGTCAAACCCTGATCATGAATCCTCCCTATGGTGAACGTTTGAAACATGAAGATTTAGAGTCTTTGTATTCCGGCATTGGCAGCACCCTGAAGCACAAATACCCCGGTTCGGATGCATGGATATTATCATCCAGTAAGAAGGCCCTGGGCCGCGTGGGTTTGAAACCCGATTCCAAACAAATCCTTTTCAACGGTGCACTGGAATGCTCCTATGTGCATTACAGGACTTTCAAGGGCAAGATGAAGGATCATAAAGCCGGAAAGGGAAAGAATTAGTGAAGCCAGCGGGGAAAGGCGGATGATAAAAAAAAATGGGGTTTTGATGCATATCGTTACCAGAACAGTGTTTTTTTATCTATATTAGTTAACGAAACATTTTTTTTATATTTGCTGACCAGATCAGTAGATTGCAGTCAACCAAAAGAAGCCTAAATGAGCTTTGATATCAACGAGTATTACTCCAGGCTGAATGGCGGAGATGTTTTGATGGCCTTTAAAGGGAGTATCTCAAGTGAGCTTATCAGTAATGTACTAGAGGTGGTTGAGTCCAGGCTGGATGAGTACCATGAAAGCTCAAAAATCCGTAAGAAAGTATACAATGTACTGGTGGAGAGCCTGCAGAATCTCTATCATCATATTGAGGTGCTTCCCAGCGCCATGCAAAAGGAATATGATGATAAATTCGGGATTCTGGTGGTGAGCAGACAGGACGACAAGTATAAAATATCAACAGGAAATTTTATTACTCAGGATAAAGTGGATGTGCTCAGGAACAAGATCGATAAGATCAATTCCATGACCAGGGAGGAGTTAAAGGATATGTATAAATTCATACTTAACCACCAACGACTTTCTGAGAAAGGAGGCGGAGGACTGGGACTTGTGGATATTGCCCGCAAAACCGGGAACCAGCTTCATTACACTTTTGAACGATACGACGAACAATACTATTTTTTCAATCTCGATGTTTTTATTGAGATTATTAAGTGAAATAACTGATAATTAGCATAATATGGAAGCACTTTCGATTGAAGGAACTGCAAAAACACCGACTGTGAAATTTGATGCCAATGAGGGTGTCATAGAGATTAAAGGAAGATCCATACCGGAGAACTCAATCGAGTTTTATAAGCCCCTGGTTGAGTGGCTTGAAGGATATAGTTCTACTCCCCTGGATCTTACTCAGGTGAATGTGCAACTGGAGTATTTTAATACCAGCTCATCCAAGTGTATCCTAGATGTATTTAAGAAGCTGGAAGCCATTCATAAAGGCAGTAATGAAGTCATCATCAACTGGCATTACGAGGAGGATGATGAAGATATGCTTGAAGCGGGCGAAGATTACGAATCTATCATCAGGGTTCCCTTCAAGATGATCGAAATTGTAGAGTAGCAGGCCCCCGTTAATATACTGCACAAAATTTCAAGAGGGTGTCTTAAAAAGGCACCCTTTTTCTGTGGTGTGCCCGGCAGGGCACTGATACTAGGAGGCGCAAGTCCTCTATGCACCCGGTAAGGGGAAGCATTAGCTGAAGGCAAGGGCAAACTTGTGAGGGGATGTCTGAAGGAAGCTGGAGGC
>Ga0180435_10006498_pt1 | contig 11197 bp, 10 predicted proteins | sample SS_ome_3_FD_132467 | JGI IMG/M metagenome (GOLD analysis project Ga0180435, IMG submission 132467) | Hypersaline lake sediment archaeal communities from the Salton Sea, California, USA - SS_3_S_1 metaG | ecosystem: Environmental > Aquatic > Non-marine Saline and Alkaline > Hypersaline >...
GTGCTCTGGGACCTGGATAGCGGCGAGGTGAGCGCCGGTTCCGACCCGCGCTGGCCCTCGGGCAAAGCGATCGTAAGGTAAACATGCAAAAGCCCGCCATGCGGGCGATGGCAAGGTAAAGATGTAGGAGCCCGCCATGCGGGCGATGAAAGGTAAAGATGTAGGAGCCCGCCCTGCGAGCGATGAGAAGGTAAACATGTGGGAGCCCGCCATGCGGGCGATAAACAGGCAAGCATGGCGGACCCCTCCAACCAACCAGGAATTTTCGATGAAAAACATATGGCTCGTTCTGCTGCTTCTCCCCTTGACCGTCTCCGCCGATGTGACTCCGGAAGAAATTGACCGACTGGCCGCGGCGGCCCAGCCGCAGGTGGTGGAGTGGCGGCGCTGGCTGCACGCCAACCCGGAACTGGGCAACCGCGAGTTCAAGACGTCGGCTTACATCGTCGAGACCCTGGAAGGCATGGGACTGGAGCCGCGCGCAGGTATTGCGCATACCGGCGTGGTGGCCGTCATCGAGGGCGGCAGGCCCGGGCCGCTGGTCGCCCTGCGCGCGGACATCGATGCATTGCCGGTGAAGGAACAGACCGGCCTGCCGTTCGCATCGCAGGCGAAAGGCGAATACCGCGGGCAGGAAGTGGACGTGATGCACGCCTGCGGCCACGATGCGCACACGTCGATGCTGCTCGGCGCCGCCAGGGTGCTGACCGCGGTGAAAGACGAGCTGCCGGGTTCGGTGATGCTGATCTTCCAGCCGGCCGAGGAAGGCGCGCCGCCGGGTGAGGAAGGCGGCGCGGAACTGATGCTCAAAGAAGGCATCTGGGACGAGCGCAAGCCGGAGGCCGTGTTCGGCATCCACGTCGGCGTGGCCCACGGCGACGCCCTGGTGGTCGCCACTTCCGGGCCGGCGATGGCCGCATCGGACCGCTTTGAGATCTCGGTGAAAGGCCGGCAGACCCACGGCGCGATGCCCTGGGACGGCGTCGACCCGATCGTCGTCGCTTCGCAGATCGTGCTTGGCCTGCAGACCATCGCCAGCCGCCAGGTCAACGTCACCGAGGCGCCGTCGATCATCAGCGTGGGCCGGATCGCCGGCGGCGTGCGCAACAACGTGATTCCCGACGAGGTCGAACTCGAAGGCACCATCCGGACCTTTGACGCGGACATGCGCAGGGAGATCCACGAGCGGATCGAACGCACGGCGCGCGGCATCGCGGAAGCGTCCGGGGCAGAAATCGAGTTCGAACTCGAGCTGGGCTACCCGGCGCTGATCAATGACCCGGTGCTGTACGGCCGCATGCTGCCGACGCTGGAGCGGGTGACCAGCGTGGCGCGCGGCAAGCCTCACACCACGGCGGAGGACTTTGCCTACTTCGCGCTGGAAACACCGGGCCTGTACGTATTCCTGTCGAACGGCCCCGAGGGCGGCGATCCGCGTTACGCAGCGCCCAACCACTCGCCGCTGTTCGACATGTACGAGCCGAACCTGGAGACCGGCGTGCGCATCCTGTCCAATCTGGTGGTGGACTACCTTCAGGATTGAGCCTGGGGCCTGGCAGGGCTCCGGGTGATATCATCGCCGGCGTATGAAGACCTTGATCGAACGGCCGGAATTCCTGCAGTGGATCGAGCACAGCCTCGATACGGGCGAAAACGTGCTGGCCGTCAGCAACCAGGGCACCGTTCTGCGCTATCGCCAGGACGGCATCGACGTGGTGGTCAAGACGGCCATGGGGCGCGGCGCGGTCCGTCTGTTGCGCCAGCGCACCCTGGAGCGCGAGTACGAGGCCTACCGCCGCATGGAGGGCCTGGCCGGCGTGCCGAAGTGCCATGGCATGCTCGCCGGGCGTTACCTCGTCATCGAGTATATCGAGGGCACGCCCTACCGCCAGGCTTCGTGGACGGACCGTGACGGCTGGTTCGATGAACTGCTGGCCGTGCTGCGCTCGTTCCACGACCGCGGCGTTTGCCACGGCGACCTCAAGTCCAAGACCAATATCCTGGTCACCTCGGACGAGAAGCCCTGCATAATCGATTTCGGCACCGCGTTTGTTTCGAAACCCGGCTTTCACCCCGTCAACAACTGGTTTTTCGAGCATGGCCGGCGCATGGACATCAACGCCTGGGTCAAGCACAAGTACCGCGGCCGCTACGGCGATGCGAAAGGCGAGGATCTCGCCTTGCTGGACTACAGCTTTATCGAGTACTGGGTGCGAAAAATCCGCGGCCGCCCGATGGACGGGTTCGAAAAACACCGCCGATAGTCGACGACGAGCCCGGGGCGGCATGGGCAAACCGCGAACCGGTCACCTCAATCACTCTTGCGCCGGGCGCAGGCAAATATGGCCTCGGTTTCAAGTGCCATCGACAGGAAAAGGCGTTTACTGAACGCGTCCAGGTTGCTCCAGGACTCTGTGGTCATATATTTCACGTTCGCCGGGTCAAGCAACTCCGGGTCCCCGGTATCATGAGCGCGCCTTTCTAATTCTTCCCGAACACATTCCCTTTGATTTTCGGGGAGCTTTTCGCCCAGGCGGTCCATCGCGGCCTGAATCTCACCGGGGGTCAGCGGGCCTGTGGCGTCGAGGTCAAGATAGGGCTGCAGAACGGGGCGATTCTCGATGACCAGAAAGAAGAACTCCCGCTTTTGCTCCCCGGCGTCGGTCACTTCAGCCTCGTAAAACGTGATGAGGATGCTCTCGAGTCGTGATCCGGTGAATTCGATCGCTTGCTCTGCGATCCTCGTGGCCTGCGCCTCCAGTTCCGCTTGAGTCGCCCGGTAGAGAGGAGAGCCGGCTGCATCGATCACGACGACGTCCCCGCCGACCAGCCAGGCAGTCGTCTCACCAGACACCTGCTGGCTTACCGACTCCGCCAGGGGTCCGAGTTCTCTCGGCAGGAAGTCACATGCGCCGACCAGGATTGTCGACAGCAATAACAACTTGACCGAAAAAAATCGCATTTTTTTCGAATCATCCAGTCGTTCGGCATGTGCCGTGACATCTGCCGCCCTTGCGGAGGGTCTCTGCGAAATTCGTAGCCAGGTCGAACGTGAATTTCATAAGCCCCTTTCCGCCAGAATTTTCAGAGCCTCGGCAATGGAATATCCCGGGACATAACCAAAATCGCGCTCAGCGGCCGACGGGTCGAACCAGTGCGCGGTGGCCAATTGTTCTACTGAGAACCGTGTGACGGGCGGCTCCTTTTTTATTTGCAGCAGCCTCCAGGCGGTTTCGCACATTGCGCCCGCGGCCATCGCGAGCCCGGCCGGAACGGACCTGATCTTCACGTCCACGCCAAGGGCGCCGAGCAGTCGCGAGATGATCTCCCCCTGCGGCAGCGGTTCGTGGTTGGTGACGAAATAGGCTTTGCCGGCGCAGCGCGCCTCACCGGCCAGTTCATTCAACGCCAGCACGTGCGCCAGCGCGGCGTTTTCCACGAAGACCGTGTCGATGACCTTGTCCGGTGCGGGCAGCGCCAGTCTTCCGCCTTTTGATTTGGCCACCAGCCGGGGAAGGATGTGCGGGTCGCCCGGGCCCCAGATCAGGTGCGGGCGCAGCGCGGACGTTTTCAGGTTCTCGCCGTCGGCGGCGATGACCATCCGTTCCGCCTCGGCCTTGGTCTCGGGGTAGGGCGCTGAAAAGTGCGTGGCCAGCGGCAGCGACTCGTCGCCGCCCTCGATATCGCCGCCCGAATGCACCACGCTGGGCGAGCTGGTGTGCACCAGGAAGCGGATGCCGTGCTCGCGGCAGGCTGCCAGCACGTTGCGCGTGCCCTCGATGTTGATTCGCCGAAACTCCGCGTCGTCACCCCAGATTCCGGCCTTGGCCGCCGTGTGGACCACCGCGGCGCAGCGGGCTGCGGCGGCATGGACTTGCGCGGTATCGCTAATGTCACCTTCAATGGATTCCACGCCGAGCGGTGCCAGGTGCTTCGCCGGCCGGCGCTGAAAAGCGACCACTTCGTGACCTGCTGCGGCCAGTTGCCGGCAGATTGCGCTGCCGAGAAACCCGCCGCCGCCCGTGACCAGGATTCGCATTGAAGGGCGCGATCAGTTCTTGATCTGGTCGGCTGCCCAGGCGGCCAGTTCTTCGCGGCCGATCTTGGAATTGTGCCGAATATCGACCGGGAAGCCAGGGTGAAAGAGCACGGTGCGGATCTCGCGCGTGATGGAATGCGCCTGGGCGAGCTGCAGCAGGTCGAAATGCACGCGTTCCATGTCGATCGGGGAGAGCTTGCCCTTGATCTCGACGCACAGCACGGCCGTCTGCCGTCCGCGGTCGCCGACGCCCACCACGGCCGAGCGCAGCAAGTCGGGATGCTGGTTGAAGATCGCCTCGCACTGGTCGGCGAACAGCACATCCTTGGCGGTTTCCACGCGCTGGGAAACGCGGCCGCAGTACCAGAGCCGCCCCATGCCGTCGAGCATGCCGACGTCGCCCATGCGGTGCCAGACGCGGCCTTCGTCGTCCACCAGCTTGGCCATTTCGGTATCCGCTTCGCGCTGCCAGTAGCTGTCGGTGCAGGTCGGCCCGGTCACGACGATTTCGCCGGGCATGCCGAAGGGCAGCTCGGTGGTCTCGGAAAGGTTGGTGAAGGGCATTTCGGAAATCCGGATGATGCGGACCCGGTTGGGCTCGATCGGCTTACCCACGCACACGCCGTCGCCCGACTCGATGCGGTCGACCATGCGCTCGTCGATTTCCTGGCCGCAAATGCTGCTGACCGGGAGGCACTCGGTCGCACCGTAAGGTGTGTGCACCTTCGCGTCCAGGAACAGAGACTGCTGCATCTGGCGGACGATGCGCACGGGCACCGCAGCGCCGGCCGAGATCACGCGTGTCAAGGTCTCGATGCGGATTTTCTTTTCGACGCAATGCCCGCTCAGCCGGTCGAGCAGGGCCGGAGAGCCGAACAAGGTGGTCACCTTGAACCGTTCGATGACGTCCAGCAGCGTTTCGGGGTCAGCCTCGGCTGGCCGGGTCGGGTCCATCGGCGGCACGACCGTGGTCATGCCGAGCGCCGGGTCGAACAGGGCAAATGGCGGAAACGTCGGCAGGCTCACCTCGCCCGGCTCGATGCCGAACGCGCTTCGGAGCAGCTCCACCTGGGCGACAAAATGCCGGTGCCGGTAGACGACGCCTTTCGGCGCGCCCGTGCTTCCGGAGGTGAACAGGATGGCCGCCATGTCGTTCGGCTCGGCCTGGTGAATGATTTCTTCATTGCTGCGTTCGCCCAGCAGCCGGAGTTTTTTCAGGCTGATGCCGCCCAGTCCGAATTTGGGTCCCGCAGTGACCGCATGTTTGCAGCTTTTGCGCGCCCAGCCGAAAATCTTTCGCGCCAGCTGGGCGCGTGTAACGCCGATAAAAGCTTCCGGCGCTGCTTCCTCGAGACACTGCTTGAGGGGGTTTTTACCGATACCCGGATCGATCAGGACCGGTACCGCACCGGCCTTGAACAAGGCAAAAAACACGGCGAAAAAGTCCAGGCCGGGTCTCAGCATCAGGGCCGTGCGCGTCCCCGGGCCGATACCGTAGGCATGCAGGCCGCGCGCGTAAGCATCGCTCAGGAAGTCGAGTTCCTGGTAGCTGCAGGCGTGCCAGGCGGCTCTGCCCAGCCGGTTCTTTTTCTGAAAGTGGATGGCGGTGGCAACGGGCTGGCGTTCCGCCTGCCAGCTCAATGCGCTGGCGACGTTGCTGTTTTGGCTTGTGTTCCAGCTTGTGTTCACTTCACTTTCCGCCTCTCGGGCCGCTTCCGGTTCCAATGAAATCCGCGATCACCTGCACCAGCACCGGGCCACCGTCTTCGAGTACGTAGTGACCACAATCGGAAAGGCTGAGGATTTCTGCGTTTGGAAAGTAGCTGCGCCAGGTTTCCAGGAAGGGCGCATCGAACACGAAATCCTTTTCTCCCCATGCGATCAGGCACGGTCTGTCCGCCAACAAGTGTAACCGCTCAGCGGTGTTCAGCAAAATGTCGTAACCGGGATCGTCATCGTTCAGGGGTATGTCCTGGACAAACTTCAGGGTGGCGATGCGGTTCCGCGGCGAGTCGTAAGGCAGGGTGTAGCAGCGCCGGATTTCCCGGGAAACCGGTTTTTTGAAACCGACCCGGGCCGCGATGCCCGAAAACGCGTTGCAGCGCCGCACCAGCATGGCGCCGAGCGCCGTGTCACGGACCAGCGCAAGCACGGGCGGCATTTTCTTGTCCGCCGGCAAGGGAAAAGCGGCGGTGTTCAGGATCACCAGGCGCTCGACGCGCTCGGGGTGTTCCGCTGCCCAGGCGCAGCCGATCATGCCGCCCCAGTCGTGAACGACCAGCGTGACGGAGCGTTCGGGCGCGACATGCTCGACCAGCGCCGTCACGTCCTCGATACGGCTTTTCAGCCGGTAGTCGTAGCGGTCTTCGCCCGGCTTGTCCGAAAAGCCGCAGCCGATGTGGTCCGGCACGATGCAGCGGTGCCGCTCGCGCAGGGCGAGCACGAGGTTACGGTAATAAAACGACCAGGTGGGGTTGCCGTGCAGCATCAGCACGAGCGGGGCATCGCGCGGCCCCTCGTCCAGGTAATGCAGCCTCAGGCCGCGCGTTTCGAAGTAGCGGCCCTCGAAAGGATAGTGCTTTTCCAGCAAGGGGTTTACCAGATCACCTCGGCCATCTGGCAGTTCAGGCCGGAGCCGATTCCGAGCAGGCCGACGCGGTCACCTTTGCGGATTTTGCCCAGCTCGACCGCCCGGGCCAGCACGATGGGCACCGAGGCGGGGCCGATGTTGCCCATTTCGGGGTAGATGGCATGGACCTTGTCGGGATCCAGACCCAGCAGGTTGACCAGCGAGTCGGTATGCACCTTGCTGACCTGGTGAATAACGAACTGGTCGAGTTCTTCCACCACCCAGCCGAGCGCGATCCGCGCCGCATTGAAGGTCTTGGAGGCCAGTTTGAGTCCTTCGCTTAGCAGGGTGCGGGTATCGGTCATCATCTGGTCCATCTGCCCGCGGCACAGGTTGTTGAACTCGGTCGCAGCCCGCGACACGCTGCCCAGGTAAGTGTGGCCGTCGGGCGCCAGTTCACGGCGCGCCATGACCATGGCGGCTGCGCCGGAACCCAGCGTCAGCGAGGCGAACTCGGAGCGGAACTGGTCGGCGTCGATACCGGGCTGCAGCATGCGCTCGATGGTCGCCTCGGTGATGGGCCGGCTGGACTCGCCGTCCACGATCAGCGCGTAGTCGACCTCGGCGCGCTCGATCATCCGCGCGGCGATGTCCATGCCGTTCATGAAAGCCAGGCAGGCATTGCCGACGTCGAAATTCAGGCAGTTTTCGCTGAGCTCCAGGTTTCCGTGCACGATGCAAGCGGTGGACGGCTCCAGGTAATCACGGCATACCGAGGTGTTGATAATGACCCCCACACGGTCTCGTTCGATGCCCGCGTCGTCCAGCGCCTTCTCGGCGGCCAGCGTGGCGGCGTCGCTGGGCGTGGTGCCGTTTTCCCAGAATCGGCGCGCGCCAATGCCGGAAACTTCTTCGAGCAGGTTGTCGCGGATTTCGAGGCGATCGAGAACCGGTTTCAGGCGTTGTTCGATTTCACGCGATGTGACGCGGACCGGCGGCTCGACGGCCGCGAGGGATTTGATAACGACGTGTTTGAATTTCATGGAACTTGCCGGCTGGAAGTGTCCGCATAAGGTATAGGTGATTGGTGCGGGCTTCAACCGTTGATTCAATGCGTGTAAATCTTGCGCTAGACTGGCTGGCGACGCACCGCCGAAACACATTTTCAAGGCATGGTGATCAGACCCGGTTCATGAAATGGGAATACGGACAAGTCATCGCAGGGCCCGCGGATTTTTCGCCGCGGCACGTGCCCCTGCGTGAGCTGGCGCTGCCTTCCCCCGGTGCGATCCATCTCTGGTTCATTGACCTGGATGAAATGGCCGGGGCGCTCGAGGAAGCGCTGGCGGACCCCGGTGAAGCGGCACGGAACAAGCCGTTCACCGGCGGACAGCTGACATTCACCCGGCGCTTCTACCTGCGGCTGCTGCTCGGCGCCTATCTCGGCCTGCCCGGGAAGGAGATCCGGATCGTTCGAAACCGCAAGGGCAAGCCGGTCCTGGACCCCGCGGTGCACGGCCGTGAACTGCATTTCAGCATTGCCAAGAGCGGCGGCGGTTTTCTCGTCGGCCTCTCATCGAGCAGCTACCTCGGGGTCGATATCGAGTCTTGCGGGCGCCGGGCGAACAATGCGCTGGGCGTGGCGCGGCGTTATTTCAGTCCCGCCGAGGCGGCTGCCCTGGAGGCCATGGAGCCCGAAGACATGTACCGGGCATTCCTGCGCACATGGTCCTGCAAGGAAGCGGTGGTCAAGGCGCTGGGACTCGGTATCGCGAACCAGTTGTGCCGGTTCACGGTAGAGACCGATCCCGGCCGGCCGGCCGCCGTCCTGGAGTTCGAGAGCGACCGCCCCGAGGCCTGGTGGCTGCAGATGGTCCGGCCGAAGGCGTCTTTCCTGGGCGCCGTCGCCACGCGCAGCGAACCCCTCTCCCTGTCTGCTTTTCGCATGCGGCCAGCGGCGACGCGCTTCTGAAACCGGGTCCGTCTTGCGCCTGCGCCTGTTCATTCTTCTTCTGCCTGTCATCCTGCTGACGGCCTGTGCCCTGCCGGCCCGCAAGGTCGCGGAGGTGGACCGGCAGGTCGAGCGTCACCGCGCAACGGACCTGGAATGTGCCCTCGCGGATATCACGCGCTGCGCTGCGCCGTCCCCGCTGCTGGAACTGGCCGAGGCAAACGGGGCCAGCGGGAAACACCACGTGACGCTGGTCGAGCACGGCGAGGATGCGCTGAAGCTGAGGGTTCACCTGATCCGCGCCGCCCGTCGGCAGGTGGACGTACAGAATTTCATCCTGCGCAAGGACGAGACCGGGCAGCTGATCCTCAACGAGCTGTTGGACGCGGCCAGGCGCGGGGTCCGGGTGCGCCTGCTGCTCGACCAGATGTTCTCGTTCTCGGACGCCGAGTACCTGGTCATGCTTACGATGACGCACGCCAACCTCGAGGTGCGTTTTTACAACCCGTCCTTCCACAAGGCGAAAATGGCCAAGCATGACTGGCTGACGGGTATCGCCTGCTGTTTTCGGCGTGTCAACCAGCGCATGCACAACAAGCTGCAGGTCGTCGACGACCTGATCGGGGTAACCGGGGGACGCAACATCGCCGACCGTTATTTCGATTTCGACACCAACTACGAGTTCAAGGACCGCGACGTCATCGTCTTCGGCCGCGAGGCCGCCAGCATGCGCGGATCGTTCGACTGGTTCTGGGACAGCCCGAAGACCGTGCCCGTGCAGCACCTGCGTGACGTCGCCGGGGAATTGCTTGCCGGAACGAGCATGCCATCGGCCGATTACGTTGCGCCGGCGCGCCTCTCTCCGGTTCTGCAGGAAGCGGCGACGCCGTCCCGAATGCGCGAACTGTTTGTCGATACGGCCTTCGAGGTCGAGCGCCTGCGGTATTTTTCCGACCAGCCGCGCAAACTGGCCGAAGAGCGGCCGGACGACTACGACGACGTGACGGAAACGCTTTACACCATTGTGCGCTCGGCGCGAAGCCATGTCCTGGTCCAGTCGCCGTACATGGTGCTGTCCAAGCGCGTGCGCCGCGTATTTGAGGATCTGCGCGAAGAACGGCCGAACGTGGAACTCGTGTTTTCGACCAATTCGCTGGCCTCCACGGACGCCGACACCGTGTATGCGAACACGCATCGCCACAAGAAGCGTTACATCAGGAAACTCGGCTTCCACATGTACGAGTTCAAACCGTTCCCGCAGGACGCTCCGCTGTTTTTTCCGCGCTGGGGCGAACTGATCGAGGAAAAAAAGAACGGCGTCGTCAGCAAATCACAGGTCTCGGGCGACAACTCGACGATCCCGATGCCTTCGCCGCGCGTCGGCCTGCACTCCAAGTCCTTCGTGGTCGACGGACGCGTCGCGATGATCGGGTCGCATAATTTCGACCCCCGTTCGGAAGGCTTCAACACGGAAAACGGGCTGATCGTCTGGGACGATGCCTTCGCCGCGCATCTCGAGGCGCTGATACGGCGGGACATCGAGCCCGGCAACAGCTGGGTCGTGGCGCTGAAGCCGCGCGGAGCGCAATTGAAAGACGCCCTGCAGCCGCCTGCCGGTATCAACGGCAATTACGATCCGCTTTCCGGGAGCGATACTTCGGCGTTTGAACTGGCCCCGGGCAAGCAGCCGTTGCCGCCGGATCACCCCGATTTTTACCGTCATTACTACCCCATGGGCAATTTTCCGGAGGTCGTGAAGACGCGAAGGCAGCTGCTGGTGCTTTTCCTGGGGTCTTTTTTCTTTTTTCTCGAACCCATACTTTAAGGCCTGTTGACACTCACTGAAGAGGCGCTGGCCCATGCACATCGTCGTGATCGCAGTACTGCTCCTGATCCTGCTGATCGGCCCCCATTTCTGGGTGCGGCGGGTGATGGCGCGTTACAGCGAGCCCGGTGACCGTTACGAGGCGAACGGCGAGCAAACGGCGCGTGCGCTGCTCGATGCCGCCGGTCTTGGCAACGTGGGCGTCGAGGCGACCGAAGCCGGCGATCATTACGACCCGGTTGACAGGATGGTGCGCCTTTCCGCTTCGAATTTCAGCGGCCGCTCGCTCACCGCGGTGGCCATCGCCGCGCACGAAGTGGGGCACGCGGTGCAGGACGCCACGGGGTTCATTCCGCTGAAATGGCGCACGCGGCTGGTGCGTTGGGTCGGGCCGATCGAGAAGGCCGGGGCCGCGATGCTGATGGCCACGCCGCTGATCGTGGGCATCACCCGGCTGCCGTATGCGGGTGCCATGATGCTGCTGGGCGGAATCCTGACCCTGGGCTCCGCGGTCGCGGTGCACCTGCTGACCCTGCCCACCGAGTTCGACGCGAGCTTCGGGCGGGCGATGCCGATGCTGGAGCAGCAGGGCGTGCTTTACAAGTCGGATGCCCGGCACGTGCGCAAGCTGCTGCGGGCGGCCGCCATGACCTACGTTTCCGCCTCGCTGATGAGCCTGCTGAATATCGCCCGCTGGTGGGCGATTTTGCGCAGGTAGGTATGTGCTGTTGGAGCCCGCCATGCGGGCGAAACAATGTCGGACCGTGCCCGTGACTCAGTGGGAGCCCGCCATGCGGGCGAAACAATGTCGGA
>Ga0180435_10006499_pt1 | contig 11196 bp, 11 predicted proteins | sample SS_ome_3_FD_132467 | JGI IMG/M metagenome (GOLD analysis project Ga0180435, IMG submission 132467) | Hypersaline lake sediment archaeal communities from the Salton Sea, California, USA - SS_3_S_1 metaG | ecosystem: Environmental > Aquatic > Non-marine Saline and Alkaline > Hypersaline >...
ACCACGCCAAGACTCGCGGTGCATGGTCTATAGGCGATACAGAGCAGTCTGATCGCGACTACCTGGCTAAGTAAGCCAGTATAATCAGTTGCTTGCCAGCTTTTTTGTTGGCAATAACAACATAAAAAAAGGTCCGCTTGCGGACCTTTTTTTATGTCTGCTAGTAGGCTGTTATATTCTGAAAGGCAGCGGGTCTGATGAGGTCTGAAAATGGTACTGGTGTGTAAGCAGGTATTCGTCAGCGGCAGAGTGCAGGGCGTGTTTTATCGTGAGAGCACACGGCAGCAGGCCGATGCGCTCAAGTTGAGGGGTGGTGTACGAAACTTGCGAGACGGACGCGTTGAGGTACTGGTGGCGGGTGATGAAGAATCCGTCGCATCATTAATCAAATGGTTGAAAACAGGGCCAAAACTCGCAAAAGTGTCTAATATTGAAGTAATAGATATGCCATCAGAGTCGATTGATCGATTTGATAACAGGCGATTCGAGGTCTGGATGACCATTTAGCTGTCCAGTGAATCGATTCTGCTGAACAAAGTAACAATGAAGTACGCTGTTCTTCGTTGCTACTGGACGTAGTAATCGGGCCATAGTAGTCAGGTCATGGTAATCGGGTTGTAGTATCTATACCGTAGTAATTAGATAGTAGTAAGCAGGCCATAGCAATCAGCTCATAACAACAGAGACAGCATATTAGAGATCCAGTCACATATGAACGCAGTGTTTGATAACAACATAAAGCACAACCAGCACCTTGAGGTTCACGATATCCTGTCGTGGCTTGAAGAAGATGGCATGGTGGATGTGGATAATGCGCAGATGCTTCGTACCCTTGCGGTCAGCAATGAGTACAAGAAAAAGAATCCACTGGAAGTGATCGCTGATAGAAAGTGGATGGACCTGACTACGCAGAAGCCGCTGACTCTCGACACGTTAACAAAGTGGATGGCTGGCAAGGTAGATATCCCTTTTGTACGGATCGATCCTTTGAAGGTTGAAGTGGCTGAAGTGACCGAGGTCATGTCCTATGCCTATGCTGCCCGCTTCAATGTATTGCCTATACATGTAGACAGTACCAGTATCACCGTGGCCACCGCACAGCCATTCGAACGTGACTGGGAGGCGGAACTTTCCCGTATACATAATAAAGAATTCAAGGTCGTTATCTCCAGCCCGGATGATATCCGCCGCCTGCTGCTGGAATTCTATACCATCTCGAAATCCGTTCACGGTGCACGAACCTCGGCGGATACCAGTGGTGGCAATATCCAGAACCTCGAGCAGCTCATGGAGCTGGGACGAAGCGGGAAGCTCGATGCTAACGATCAGCATGTGGTCAACATCGTCGACTGGCTGTTGCAATATGCATTCGAACAGCGTGCCAGTGATATACACCTGGAACCGCGTCGCGAGATGTGCCCGGTCAGGTTCAGGATCGATGGCGTAATGCAGGAGGTCTACCAGATTCCTTCCTCGGTGATGAAGGCAGTCACCAGCCGGATCAAGATCATCGGGCGCATGGATGTCGCGGAAAAACGCCGCCCGCAGGATGGTCGCCTAAAGACACGTATGGAAGACGGTAAGGAAGTTGAGCTTCGCCTGTCGACCATGCCGACAGCCTTCGGCGAAAAGCTGGTGATGCGTATCTTCGATCCTGATGTACTGGTGAAAAATTTTGTTCAGCTGGGTTTCAGTAAGAAAGATAATGACATCTGGAAATCGATGATCGAGCAGCCGCACGGCATCATCCTGGTGACCGGTCCTACAGGTTCCGGTAAGACCACGACCCTGTATTCAACTTTAAAGCTGCTGGCGCAGCCGGAAGTGAACGTGTGCAGCATCGAGGACCCGATCGAGCTGGTCGAGCCATCATTCAACCAGATGCAGGTGCAGAAGAACATCGACCTGGATTTTGCCAGTGGCGTACGCACACTGCTGCGTCAGGATCCGGATATCATCATGATCGGCGAGATCCGTGACCAGGAGACGGCAGAGATTGCTATCCAGGCGGCCCTGACCGGTCACCTGGTGCTGTCGACATTGCATACCAACGATGCACCGTCAGCCGTCACACGTATGCTGGATATCGGTGTGCCGCCGTATCTGATCCAGTCATCGGTGCTGGGGATCATGGCGCAGCGACTGGTCAGAACCTTGTGCCCACACTGTAAGGAAGAGACCGATATCAGTGATCAGGCGTGGCATGAGCTGGTTCACCCGTGGAAAGCCGAGAAACCCAGGAAAGTATATAAACCGGTCGGTTGCCTGGAATGCCGCGACACCGGTTATCAGGGGCGTAAAGGCCTCTACGAGATGTTCAAATTCTCACCTGAAACCCGTCAGATGATTACCGAAAACTGTGATCTGCACGAACTTCGTCGTGCTGCGATCAAGGATGGTCTGCAACCGCTACGCCTGAGCGGCGCTAACAAGGTCGCCAAAGGCGAAACCACCGTCGAAGAAGTCCTTCGTGTTGCTCCGCCACCGCTGGATAACTGACCTGGTATCCAGCGTTCGCCCGGGATCGATCCCAGTAATCAATTTGTAGCCAGAAGGTCGTCGTCGAGGCTTTGCCGTAAGCTCAAACCTTGTGAAATGTCGGGTTTGTGCCTATCTCTCAAGTTAGGTTTTGTCCTGTTCTCTCAAACGGTTATAATGAGCGGCTATTTTCACTCACCCGACCGGCTGAATTGTGCCAGCCAGAAATCCGGATTCCAGGGAATACTACAGAGATTAACCATGAGCTATTACTTTTCAAAGATTGTTGATGATGATTTCGAGGCAGCTATTGAACGTGTTACCGCGCGCCTTGCAGAAGCAGGTTTTGGCGTGTTGACGACGATCGATGTTAGCGGAACATTGAAAAAGAAGATCGATGTCGACTTCCAGCGTTATACCATCCTGGGTGCGTGTAATCCCGGCTTTGCTTACAAGGCATTGCAGGCAGAAGACAAGATCGGCACCATGCTGCCGTGCAACGTCATCGTTCAGGAAACGGGCGATGGCAAGGTTGAAGTCGCTGCTGTCGATCCGATGGCTTCGATGATGGCGATAAAAAATGAGACACTGGGTGAAGTGGCTGCTGAAGTACAGGGCATGCTGAAAAAGGTTATTGAAAGTTTATAGCCGATACAAGATCGTCGGCGCAGGGCTGGTATGCGGCCCTGTTGATATTAGAGGTAAATATGTCGAATCCTAAAATTGTTGTATATAGCGGTCGTTTCTGTGGATACTGTACGGCAGCTGAGCGCCTGCTGCAGAGCAAGAATGCCGAGTATGAACTGATCAAGGTGGATGAGGATCCAGCCATGTTCGATCATATGATGGAAATCACCGGTCGTCGTACCATCCCGCAGATATTCATCGGTGATTACCATGTCGGTGGCTTCGATGACCTGTCTGCACTGAACCAGAGTGGCAAGCTCGATGAACTGCTCGATGCATAACGGTTATCGGCCACAATAGCCGGTCACACTGACATCTCACCCTCGTTACAAAGTCTAACGTTAATAAATTCTTAAGCTATGGAATACCTACCAATATTTATCCAGATCAAGAATCGCCCGTGCCTCGTCGTGGGTGGCGGTTCGATCGCTGCCCGCAAAGTTGCGCTGCTGAGAAAGGCGCAGGCAGATGTCACCGTGGTATCTCCCGAGCTGTGTGATGAGCTCAAGACGCTGAATGATGAAGGGCAGATCCAGCATGTGGCACGAGACTTTGAAGAGGCAGATCTCGACAGCTGTGTCGTTGTAATCGCTGCCACAGACCAGCATGATGTCAATGAGCGTGTCTCCAGGCTGGCACATAATTTACGCCTGCCGGTCAATGTTGTCGATAACCAGGATCTGTGCAGCTTCATCATGCCATCGATCATCGATCGCTCTCCTGTCGTCATTGCTGTCTCGACCGGCGGTTCCTCTCCTGTGTTGGCGAGGTTGATACGCACCAGGCTTGAGGGCAGTATACCGGCAGCTTATGGCCGCTTGGGAAAACTGGTCGAAGGATTCCGTGACAAGGTTAAAGCGGCTTTTCCAAACGTCGAGTCTCGACGTGGTTTCTGGGAAAAGATCCTCGAAGGCCCTGTGGCTGAAAAAGTTTTCACCGGTCATGAGGATGACGCCGAGGCGATGCTTGATAAAGCCATAGAGGAACAGTCCGAGATGCCGCAAATGCCCGGTGAGGTATTCCTCGTCGGTGCTGGCCCGGGTGATCCAGACCTGCTCACCTTCCGCGCGTTACGTTTGATGCAGCAGGCAGATGTCGTCGTTTATGACCGCCTGGTATCGCCGGCCATCATGGAGATGGTACGCCGCGATGCCGAGGTCGTGTATGTCGGTAAAGAGCGTGATAAACACACAATGCAGCAGGAAAACATCAACCAGCTGCTGGTGCGCCTTGCGAAAGAGGGTAAACGCGTGCTCCGCCTGAAAGGCGGCGACCCGTTCATCTTCGGCCGTGGAGGAGAGGAGATCGAACTGCTGGCACAGGAAGGCGTCGCATTCCAGGTAGTACCAGGCATCACAGCAGCCAACGGCTGTTCGTCATATGCAGGTATCCCGCTGACGCACCGTGATTACGCGCAGTCATGCGTGTTTGTCACTGGCCACCTGAAAGACGGTTCGGTCGATCTTAACTGGAAAGCGCTGGCCCACCCTAACCAGACGGTGGTGTTTTACATGGGGCTGCATGGTGCGCCGACCTTATGCAAAGAGATGGTCGCGCATGGGCTGCCGGCAACTACACCGGTCGCCCTGGTAGAGCAGGGTACCACGCCGCAGCAGCGTGTACTGATCGCGACACTGGATACACTGCTTGATGTCATCAAGAACGAAGATATCAAACCACCGACGCTGATCATCGTCGGTGAGGTCGTATCGCTGCACGATAAACTGAAGTGGGTCGAAGAACATCACGCCGACAATGTCGATGGTGTGTTTGCCTATAAGGATAAATAATCAGGCCAAATAATCCTGTAACATCATTTCCTGCGAACAGTTTTTCAATTAATATCGAGGCATCACACAAAGAATCTAGAACATGTTTGCAGCGTACCGGTTTAGTCGATAAGCTGTCGTTCTATCTAAATGCTCAAAAATCTTTGGAGTGACGAAAGCCATCTTTTTCGTCATAATACAACCCGGTTTACAAAAATCCATGTCATATCGTTCTCGGATTGTGTTGGATAGTGAATGTAAAATGATCGAGATTTCAAAGTGATACTAAAAATAATGAATCCTATATCTATCATTAAGAAGTGCCATTTAACGTTAGTCCTTATCGTTACTGTATTCTTTGCTTCTGCTGCGTTCGTCAGTGAACCCGTTCATGCAAAGACCGTTTATGTCAGTGATGAGCTCAAAGTACCGATGCGTTCCGGTGCTTCCAGCCAGCACCGAATTATCAAATTTATCAAAAGTGGCACAGCCCTTAAGGTGCTCGGTGCATCGGATGATGACAAGTACATCGAAGTCGAGGGCGCAGGTAAGACTGGCTGGGTTATGGCTGAAGATACCATGACTGTTCCCAGCGGTCGTGACCGGCTCGTCGCCGCCAATAAGAAGCTGGATAAAATCCGCGCCGAGAATAAGGAGCTGAAGAGCACGATCGCCACCTTGCGCGCTGATATCAAGACGCTGAAAGGTGAAAAGAGCAGTCTGCAGAATGAGCGCACCAACCTCAGTAACTCGTTAGAGGATATAAAGATTACTGCGGCTAACCCACTTGCTCTGTCCAAAAAGAACAAGGAGTTAAAGAAAGAGCTTGAGAAGGTTCGTGCCAATGAAGATATGCTGGAAAAAGACAATCAGCAGCTTCGTAGTAATGTGACCCAGGAGTGGTTCATCATCGGTGGCGGTGTTTCCATCGGCAGTCTTATCCTCGGTATCATCCTGACCCGAATCAACTGGCGCCGTAAACGCGATAGTTGGGGTAGCAGCTTCTAGCCGGTCTATTTTTATCAGGCCAGCTCCGGAGTTAGAAAGTGAATAAAAAGCCAGCGAATAGCTGGCTTTTTTGTATGTGTCGGCAGTGTTCTTTGAGAGAGCCAGGTAACTGATTACAGCTGTATGCTGTAATCACGGTTTTGCCTGAAATATAGTTGAATGATCAGTGGCATAGTTTATCTATTTGATTCGTTATAAGATGTGTCGTCATGCTGAATATTGAAGGCACAGTCACGGATTCGAAAACTGATACGGACTTTGGTCCACCGCTGGTCCGTCGTGGTTTTCGTCCTTTCTTCCTCGGCGCCGGCATTTTTGCCGTTATCTCGATGGCAGCCTGGATGGCTGTGTTTGTGCTCGGTAAGCCCGTACTGTTTACTGGAATGAATGCCTACCAGTGGCATGCGCATGAGATGTTCTTCGGTTACACCATGGCGGTTGTTGCAGGATTCCTGTTAACCGCGATTCAGAACTGGACGGGCATCTCGCTGTTACGTGGTAAACCGCTTGCGGTTTTGTTCCTGCTCTGGTTGCTCGCCCGCATATTGCCCTTCAGCCACTCGGCCGTTCCGCTGGAGCTTATCGCGGTCATCGATGTCGGCTTCATGCTCATGTTGACACTCATTTGTCTGAGACCAGTGATCAAGGTCAGGCAGTACAAACAGGTTGGCATCATCTCCAAACTGTTCCTGCTGGTGCTGTGTAATGTGGTTTTCTACCTGGGTGTGTTAGGCATCCTTGAAGAAGGGGTTGCATGGGGACTGTATTCCGCACTTTACATAATTATCGGACTCGTATTGGTGATGATGCGTCGGGTGATGCCGATGTTCATCAAAAACAGTGTCGATGGTGAGGTCTCTATCAGGAATCATGGCTGGCTCGATAATGCGAGCCTGGTGCTGCTTGTTGTTCTGTGGCTGAGCGATGTGTTTACAGGGCTTGATCAGCTGACGGCGTTACTGGCTGCAGTGCTCGCGCTGCTGCACACCATCAGGCTGGCAGGCTGGTACACGAGCAAGATCTGGACAAAGCCACTGGTCTGGATACTGGTGCTGGCTTATGGCTTCATCATTGCAGGCTTCCTGCTGAAAGCCCTCAGTATCTATATCGGCATATCGCCGTCCCTGTCTCTGCATTCATATACCGTCGGTGGTATCGGTCTGGTTACGCTTGGAATGATGTCGCGTGTGTCACTGGGACATACTGGACGGAATGTCTTCGATCCACCGCCTGTTCTGGGATGGATCTTCCTGGCGCTGCTGGCTGGAGCAGTGGTAAGAGTGTTCTTCCCGTTATTTAATATGGAACTGTATCAGTACTGGATAGCGATATCACAGATCTTGTGGATCGTTGCTTTTGCCGCTTTTTCTATCCTCTATGCGCCGATGTTTCTGAGTGGGCGTGTTGACGGTAGAGACGGTTGATCCGGGTACAGCCCGGCCTGGATTTTTTCTGGATAACAAATAAAAAGGCCCGCTTGTGTAAAACAACCGGGCCTTTATGCTTTTCAGCTTGTACGAGGAAATATTACTTGCCCAATTTTTCCTTGATCGCGTCGATAACTGCATCAGATGAAGTCGCGTTAACAGAAAGCAGCATACCTTCGTCTTTGTAAAAACCAACCAGTGGAGCAGTCTGCTCGTTGTATACGTTCAGGCGGTTGCTGATCGCTTCTTCCGTTTCGTCATCACGCTGTACGACGTCAGCACCACACTTGTCACATACACCTTCAACTTTAGGTGGATTAGATTTAACGTTGTAGATCTCACCGCAACCGGTACAGGTACGGCGTGTAGTCAGACGGTCGAGGATCACATCACGTGGCACGTCGATCTCAACAGCGCAGTCCAGTTTTTCACCCATTTTTTCCAGCAGGACTTTCAGCGCTTCAGCCTGTGGGATGGTGCGTGGGAACCCGTCTAACAGGTAACCCGCTTTACAGTCGTCTTCTTTCAGACGCTCTTCCATGATGCCCATGATCAGGTCATCAGAAACCAGATCGCCCGCTTTCATCGCAGCTTCAGCCTTTTTACCCAGTTCAGTGCCGGCAGCAACTGCACCACGCAGGATGTCGCCAGTTGAGATCTGGACAGAGCCGTCCATCTTGGTCAGTAATTTTGCTACAGTACCTTTACCGGCACCTGGAGCGCCTAAAAGAATCAATTTCATGAGAATTCCTCGGAAATAGTTAAAATCATAAATAATCGGTGCCGGCAAAGTTCGACGATCACCATTAAAAACTGGCGCGTATTTTCCTGCTTTCGGCGCCTGAAATCAATTAAATTGTGCCTCATATCCACTAATAGCCACCAATAGCCGGTCCACGAAGGGCCGGCAATTCACTGAAAGCTGAAGCCATGAGAAAGCCTGCGGCGAATATTCGGCCATTTCCTGCAATAATTCGTGCTGCCTGTCATAAAAACTTGAGTTGGGTCAGAGCGATTTTCTGCTTAAAAGAGTAGAATAATTCTTTTTTTTGAATATTGACTAATTTGAAGGGTGAACGATGGATTACGAAGCGTTTAGTAACGAGTTTGATAAAGGTGATGATGAATTCAAAAAGATGCTGTTCAAGCGTTTCCTGAAGCATCAGCAGGAAACATCACTGCGACCTTACCAGGCTGAGCTGATCAAGCTGCAGGAGCACCTGGAGAACACACAGCAGAAGATGATCATCCTGGTGGAAGGTCGTGACGCTGCCGGTAAGGGCGGCAGTATCCGCCGAATCACCCGTTATATGAACGAGAAACATTACCGTGTCGTCGCACTGGGTAAGCCTTCAGACGTACAGACCAGTCAATGGTACTTCCAGCGCTACGTCGAGCAGTTCCCCCGCGGCGGCGAGATCGTGTTGTTCGACCGCAGCTGGTACAACCGTGCCATGGTCGAGCCGATCTTCGGTTTCTGTTCACAGGAACAGTACAGTACCTTCATGAAGACGGTTCCACAGTTCGAGGCTGACCTTGTCGAGCATGGCATCATCTTCCACAAGATCTACTTCTCGGTATCGAAGAATGAGCAGGCCAAACGCTTCAAGGAGCGCGAGACCAACCAGCTTAAGATGTGGAAACTGTCCGAGATCGACGTGCAGATGCAGGAGAAGTGGGATGAGTTCACCGAGATGAAATACCAGATGCTGAAACAGACTCACACTCATGTCAGTCCATGGGCGGTCATCCGCAGTAACGACAAGTACATGGCTCGTATGAATGCGATCAAGAGCATTCTAAACAAGGTCGATTACGAAGGGCGTAATATGAGTCTGGATTACACCGTCGATAATAATATCTACTACTCGGGTGCACACGAGATCGAGTTGATGGAGAACCAGCTGCGCGAGACTGGTAAGTTCATCGTGTAACGCTGAAAGTTCATATCACCGCAGCATACCTGTTAAAGGGTAAGCGAAGCGACCTGATATAATGCGCCACATGGAAGAGGCGCCCAACAAAGATACAACTCCCAAAGCTGCATATGGCAGTGAGATAATCCTGAGTACACTGAATGCCCGCTATATGCACACGGCATTCGGTCTGCGCTACCTCTATGCCAACCTGGGTGAACTGCAGGCGAAAGCCGGTATCTACGAGTTTACCATCCACGAGCGCCCGATCGATATCGCTGAGAAGCTGCTCAGCAAGAATCCTCGTATCATCGGTTTTGGTGTCTATATCTGGAATGTCACCGAAGTAACCAGGACGGTCGAGCTGATCAAGCAGGTTTCTCCTGAGACCATCATCGTGCTTGGTGGACCCGAGGTTAGTTTCGAAGAAGACAGGCCTGCAGTATCAGACATCGCAGACTATGTCGTCATGGGCGCAGCAGAGAAGAGTTTTCGCGAACTGTGCGATCTGCTGTTATCGGGTAATCGGCCGGTGCATAAATTAATCCACAGTGAAGAGCTGCCGCTCGATGAACTGGAGCTGCCATACCGCTACTACAGTGACGAAGATATCAGGAACCGTCTCGTCTACGTCGAAGCTTCACGCGGCTGTCCGTTCAAATGTGAATTCTGCCTGTCATCGCTGGATAAGACTTCGAAACCCTTCGAGCTGGATACCTTTCTCGTCGAGATGGAGGAGCTCTATCAGCGTGGCGTACGTAATTTCAAATTTATCGATCGTACTTTTAATCTCAAAGTAACAAGCAGCATTGCTATCCTCGAATTCTTTCTTGAGCGTATGACTGATGATCTCTATCTTCATTTCGAAGTGGTGCCGGATAACCTGCCCGAGAAACTGAAGCAAGTGATACAGAGGTTTCCGCAACATGCCTTACAGTTCGAGATCGGTGTGCAGACCTTTGACGAAGATATACAGGAACTCATCAGCCGCAAGCAGAATAACCAGAAGAGCATGGAAAACCTGAAATGGCTGCGCGAAAGCTCACATGCCCATATCCACGCCGATCTGATCTTCGGCCTGCCTGCAGACACACTGGAGAATTTCGCCGAGAGTTTTGACCTGCTGGTGAGGCTAAATCCTCACGAGATACAGCTCGGCATATTAAAGCGTCTGCGCGGTGTGCCACTGAACCGCCATAACGAAACTTACGCTATGCGGTATAACCCGGAAGCACCCTATAACATACTGCGAACACGTGACATCAGTTTTGAAACCATGCAGCGTGTCAATCGTTTCGCACGCTACTGGGACATGATCGCAAACTCGGGTCGCTTTAAAGAAACGCTGCCGCTGATACTGGGTGATTCGGCTTTTGCCGGATTCATGCAACTGAGTGATGATTTATACCGCTCTGCCGGCAGTACATGGAAGATAGCGCTCAGGCGTTTATTCACCCTGGTATATGAGAGTCTAAAAAATCGAGCCGAGATCGATGAGCGAGCATTGTATGAAGCACTTCGACACGACTATACACGTAGCGGAGAAAAAACTTCATTTGAAAGCCTGCTTGAACAAGCACCGCGAATTCCGCGAATCGGTGTCGCTAACAGGCGTCAACAGAGTCATTGAGTTTTTTTAGTAGCGTATGCAGGCTTTAGAGACAGCTGAGAGCATGACGTGTAGATGACACAACGTGCTCGCTCCATCGGCTGACCTGTTAAGAATTAGATGAAATTTTTCTCGGAAGTAGTTGATATATATACAGGCACATCCACTAATGTAGTGTAAGTCCTGATTACATTCCTGTGTCGACTTTCCAACACTGTCCCATGCCCCAGATTGGGGATAAAAAATCATTAAAAAACAGTTATTTATATATTAACAATAATTTCTAAAATGGCATCTCTTTA
>Ga0180435_10006500_pt1 | contig 11196 bp, 17 predicted proteins | sample SS_ome_3_FD_132467 | JGI IMG/M metagenome (GOLD analysis project Ga0180435, IMG submission 132467) | Hypersaline lake sediment archaeal communities from the Salton Sea, California, USA - SS_3_S_1 metaG | ecosystem: Environmental > Aquatic > Non-marine Saline and Alkaline > Hypersaline >...
CCACCAGGTTGTCAGAGAACCGGTCGGTGTCTGCGAGCAAGAAGTCCGGCGTCGTCTCCAGGCAGTTGACTGGACACGCATCAACGCAGGCCGCGCGAGCCTTCAGCGCCGGTCATGTGAATTCCCCTCTCCTCGCGCCGGAAAGCGCAATCGAGTTACCGTCCAAATGCGGATGCAAGGCACGCGGAGCACCTCAGAAGCCCTGCGATGACTTGTGCGCAGACACACGGTAAACGCGCACGGTAGCGGCTATCACAATAGGACAAAGCACAAAAGACGGAAGAAGAGAGAGAAATTGGCGAACGCAAGTAGAAAAAGTAAGATAACGAGTAGGATAGCTGTAAACCGTAACAGAGAAACAGAAAGGAGGTGACACATGAAAGAGAAGAAAGTTGATATCAAGGATGTGGGCGTGAAGAATGATCGCCCGGATGGCCGAGCCTTCTGTGGCAGCGTAGTCTACGCACTATGTCCTGGAGGAACGACAGCAGTCTTCTAGGGCTGCTGGAGAACTCGTGCCGCTCAGGGCTCACGAATTCGAGATACCCCGAGCGGCACGCGCAGAGCGAGAAGAAAGGGAGTTCGAGTGTCTCAAGCATATGTATCTCGCTACAATGTGTTCCTTGCCGATCCACGTACAGGACAGCGTGTCGTATTCAACACGCTATCTCATGGTATCGCGGCACTGCACGACGAACTGCATTCGTCACTTGAGTTGGCAGTCCCTGGTGAACGCGCTGACGCTGCTGTCGGGAGTCTGGACGAGGAAGCTGATCTGATCCGGATTGGGGTCCTCGTTCCGCCTGAGATCGATGAAATCGCGAAGCTGAGATATCGCCGGTTCAATGCAAAGTTTGGTACAGGACATTCACCACTGACAGTCTTGCTCACCACGGGATGCAATTTCGCATGTTCGTACTGCTACCAGGACAACCTCGCATCAGATGAGGACCTGAGTATGGAGAGATGGGACGTACTGAGGACGTTTATCGAAGAGCACGTCGCCGCGAATCGCGTCCACACCCTGAAGGTGGATCTCTTCGGAGGAGAGCCGCTGATGAACCTGCCCGTGCTGTTGGAGGCAGCGGCGTCGCTCAAGCGCTTGGAAGGCGGGAGATTTCGCGTTGTGAATCGCCTGATCACCAATGGCTCTTTGCTCGATAGGAAACTCATGGGCAAGTTGGAGTCAGTGGTTGACAGCATCGGGATCACGATTGACGGGCCTGAATCGAGACACAATCAGCGCCGTCCCTTCAAGGGAGGCGGCGCATCCTACACGCCTGTCCTCAAGGCACTTCGACTTGCTCTGGAAAGCGAGGTTCCGCATGTCGCGCTTCGGTCGAATTTGCATCTCGACGAGCTTGGCACCGTGAGGCAGTTCCTAGGGGACCTTGCCGGCGAGCTGCCAAACCTTGCGAAGCTCAGCTTGTCCTTGTCGGAGATCGGCCCCAGCCTGAGCGAGACACGTGGCTCGTCCTGCTATACTCCTGATATCGCTGCGGAGAACGAGATTCGGAAGCTCTGGCATGAGGCGTACGACTTGGGCTTTTCGTTCTCGGGAGTGGACTTCCCGCAAGGCGTTTGCGTTGCGGAACTCCCGAACACCATGGTGGTCGATCCACAGCTGAGGGTCTTCAAATGCCTGACGCAACTCCCGGATCGCCACAGTGCGAGAATCCTGCCGGGAGGCATTCTTGAACCCGTGTCGCGATCCTGGTACGAGATTCCCAATCGCGATCCCGAATGTGTCTATGACTGCAAGTTCGGGCCAATCTGCCATGGCGGCTGCCCTGTGCTCCCCGAAAGGGAATCCGAAAGCGAGGTATGTCCTTTGGAAGTCGGGTTTGAGTCACAGATTCCAGACATGGTCTCGCTGAGGCTTCGGGTCCTGGAGAACGCTTGAACGGGCTCCCTGCAGGGTACTCTGCACGGAGGATTCGCGTCGATGATGCCGACCGGCTTGCTGACTTCATCAATGCGTACGCGGAAGAGGTGACAGGAGAAGCGTTCGCTACTGCTGAGCGCCTGCGGACAATGTTGGCGATGCCGGGTCTGGATCTTCAGACGTCCAGTCAGGTGATCATTGGCCCAGATCACTGCGTTGCTGCGGCAGGCATCGTCATGGATTTCCAGCCTCCGCACGTCGAAGTCGGAGGTTGGGCCTATGTCGCCCATCAAGCGCAAGGTCTTGGGATCGGCGCCGTGCTTCACGAGTGGCTCGAGACGCGCGCACGGGAGGCGATGCACAAGGCCCCCGAGGGCAGCCGGGTCGTCCTTCAGCAGAATCGCACAGACGAGGATTCAAGGGCCAAGACGTTTCTCGAGCAGCGGGGCTATCGGAGATGTCGTTCGTACTGGCGTATGGTGGCCTCCCTTGATTGCGAGCCCTCGAAGCCCGTTCTCCCCTACAAGGTGAGCATTAGGAACCTCGATCTTCGGCGTGATGCGATGTTGCGGGATGCCATGGAAGTTTTCGAGGAGGCGTTTCAGGATCACCACGGGTACGTCGAAGGGAACCTCGAGTCCCGCCTTGCCGCAATGAAGTACCAAGTTGCCAACGATCCCCGCTACACAACCGAGTTGAGCTTCGTGGCGGTCGATGGGAGCGAGATTGCCGGTGCGTGCTTGTGTTCCTTGAATCGAGAGGCAAACGCAACCCAGGGGTACGTCAACCTTCTGGGTGTACGGCAGTCTTGGCGAAGGCGCGGAATCGGGCTCGCGCTGCTTCGCAACGGCTTCAGAGTTCTTCGATCACTTGGAACCGATTGTGTCACGCTTCATGTCGACTCTCAGAGTCTCACGAGTGCAACGCGCCTCTACGAACGAGCGGGAATGGAGGTAGATCAATTGTCACATACCTATGAGATTGAACTCCGTTCGGGTGAGGAGCTACGGACACGATCCATACGGTAGAGACCTCGCAGTCTTCCGGATCGGTGCGGTGCATGCCGGCTGGGGAATCGCATTGCTGTACCCTAGGAACGCACGGGGCTCCAACCCCTTGAAAGAAGCGGGGAATCGTCGAGAGACGATTCCCCGCATTGTTTTGCATCAATACTTGCTCTGGGTCAGTCCACCACCAGGTTCTCAGAGAACCGGTCGGTGTCTGCGAGCAAGAAGTCCGGCGTCGTCTCCAGGCAGTTGACTGGACACGCATCAACGCACTGTGCACAGAACGTGCAGCGTGCCACGTACATGCGGATCTTCTTGTCCTCAGGCAAGAACTCAATCACATTGGCTGGACAGACGCGAATGCACAACTGACAGCCAATGCACTTCTCCCGATCGTAGGCAATCTTCCCGCGGAGGTCCTTGGGTGCCGGGACCGGGGGATGAATAGCGGCTTTACCAGCCGCAACCTTCTTCAGCACTGCGGTCACCGATTTCGGCATGTACTTCACCGGAAACGGGTTTGTTGCAGGCTTTCGGAAGAGCTGCTTCATCAAGGTTCCGAGAATCATAAGGTCCCTCCTACAGGATCCGATCGATTGTCAACAGCAGCATTCCCAACAGCGAAATGCCAGTGACTGGCAGCCAGAAAAGGCGTGCAGCCTGTCCGATCTTCAGACGTGCGAACGCCACACGAACGACGATCACCGCAACGAAGATCACGGCGAACACCTTCACGAGGTAGAACAGCACGTCGATCAGGCCGCCCCAGAATCCGGCCAAGCCAAGAACGTTGGCAAGTCCATACGGGAAGAACAGGGCCACGGTCAGCGAACCGATCACAACCATCTTGATCGCATCCGCAATATAGAACATGGCGAAGTTGCGTCCCGAGTATTCTGCCATGATTCCGCCACCGATCTCTGTTTCTGCTTCCGGAATGTCGAACGGGATCTTGGCCAGCTCAGCCGGTGTCACGACGAGCAGAGACAAGAACAGAAGAATCAGTCCGACAATCCCGAGTGGGCCAACAACGCCCCACAGCGGGTTGGCTGCGATCACAGACAGCGAGAACACCTGCTGTCCAGGAAGCAGTACCGAGAGCCGCCAGGCAAGCGCCAGGAAGGTTACGGCAAGCGGGAACTCATAGGCCATCATCATGACCATCTCACGCTGCGCACCAACCGTGGCGTAAGGCGACCCCGCAGCAAATCCGCCGAGCACCATCGCAAGCGAAGGGACTGCCAGCAGATAGAGGATCAGGATCAAGTCTCCATATCCCGCCAGCAACGGAGCGAATCCGCCAAGCGGGAGATAGAAGAGAATCGTTGCGGTTGCGGCTAGGGAGATCAACGGCATGAGGTTGTAAATCCAAGCCACTGCGTGCTCAGGCACGACGTTCTCCTTGACCATCAGCTTGATGACATCAAAGAACGGCTGTCGGAGCGGAGGTCCGATGCGGCCTTGCATCTGCGCAGCCAGCTTGCGGTCGAGTCCCTTGTAGATGAACCCCAACAAGGTTCCTCCGACCAAGATGACGGCGCCTTGCCAGATTGCGTTTACAAGTGTCACGCTCATCCGCACATCCTCCTTGTCTTCTCGCGGGAGAGCCGAATCAGCTCTTCCTTGGTCCGCTCGGATTGCGTGCCAGAGGCATCTGCAAAATGGACTCGGTCCATGCAGCACATGCACGGATCGATCGATGCAGCAATGATCGGGACATCCGCAATCTCGTCCCCCATGAACATCGGAACCCAGGCCATGAGGTTCGAGTACGTCGGCGCCTTGACCTTCCAAGCTGCCGGTTCCTCGATGCCTTCTTCCAAGCGCACGTAGTGAATGACTTCGCCGCGAGGAGCTTCATGACGTCCAATGCCCTCTCCGGAAGCCTTCTTCAAGGCGGCTAGGAGTGCGGGAACCTTTGGAATCGACATCAACTCGCCAGAAGGCAGGTTCTCAAGACAGAACTCGATGATCTCGATCGACTGCGCAACCTCAAGCAGACGAACGATGATCATGTCATAGACATCTCCGATCGTCTCTGTGCCGAAGTCCTCAGGCGTGATGGCCTTGATGTCCATATCCGCATAGGCGAGGTAAGGCATGTCCTGACGGACATCCTTTTTCACGCCGGATGCACGCGTGGTCGGTCCCACTGCACAGAGCTCAACCGCCTGTTCGTAGGTGAGTACGCCGACATTACGTGTGCGCATCTCCACCGACTTGTCGTGGAGGAACGCGTCGATCATGGACTGCAAGAGCCCCTTGTAATACTCGAGGGCTTCGTAGGCCAGATGGGCCTTCTCTTCCGGAATGTCGCGCCGGACACCGCTGAACATCGGAATCGCGTAGTCCACGCGGTTTCCGGTGAGTTCCTCCAGCAGGTCCATCGACTTCTCACGGACATTCCAGGTGAGATGCAGGAGGGTATCGAATCCGAGCTCGTGCGCGCCGACACCGGCCCACAGCAAGTGGGAGTGTACGCGTTCGAGTTCTCCGATGATGGTTCGGATGTACTGCGCTCGTGGCGGGACTTCAATGCCTGCTGCGTTCTCGACCGCTTGCGTGAAAGCTAGCGGATGGGAGATGGAGCAGATCCCGCAGATGCGCTCAGAGAGATACAAGGCCTGAACCAAATTGCGCTTCATGCCCATGTACTCGATGCCGCGATGTGCGAACCCTGGCTTGATGTCTACACCAACGATTCGCTCGCCATCCAGATCGAAGTTGAACCGGATAGGTTCCTTGAGCGCCGGGTGGACCGGGCCAACAGGAACGGTGTAGGTAGTCGCCGCGCACTTGCCGACTTCAAGGTTGATCGATTCATTCTTCATTGCGCGCCTCCCACTTCACCCGTCGGACGACTTCCTTCTGGGTTTCCTCTTCGAGGTCTTTGCGCCACGGATGAATCGTCGCATCCTCTGGAAGGAAGATGTTGCGATCGTCCGGAATGCCCACGACCTCAATCCCGTAGAACTCGATCTTCTCGCGTTCCGCGGTCTGCGCCCCAGGAAGCACATCGGTAATCGTCGGGATCTTTAGCTCACTCTTCGGAAGTACGGTGCGAAGACTCAGCGTGATCTCGCCGAATCGCTCTCCCCAGCCCACGGTGAAGTGGTAGTTGAGGGCGACAGAATCTCCGATGTCTTCTCCTGAGATGACCGAGATGTGCGGATCGTAGGCTTCGCAAAGGAAGGCAACGGCATCATGGAACGCCGCAGGCTCAATCGTCAGCCACGCATCGTACACGGGCTTGGGATCAAGGACTCCGACCATACGCTCGATCACTCGATCGTCAGAGCAGGCAGAACCGAGTTTCTCTTTCATGGAGGTTAGAACTTGCTGTGCGTTCATGCACCCACCCCCGGCTTCTCCAGAGTCTCGAGCTTGGCTACGGCCTTCACAACACCGTCGATGATGGCTTCGGGACGGGAGGGGCAACCTGGGACGTAGACGTCCACGGGAATGACCTCATCGACCGGGCCTACGACGTTGTAGGACTCGTAGAATACGCCAGACGTAGAACCGCAGCCGCCAACGACGATGACTGCCTTGGGATCCGGCGTTTGCTCGTAGATTCGCTTCAGGCGAGGCAGCATGGGTTTGGTCACCGGACCGGTGATCAAGAGCACGTCAGCGTGCCTTGGCGTACCCGTGAGCATGATGCCGAAGCGTTCCGCATCGTAGCGCGGTGTCAGTGCAGCCACGATCTCAATATCGCATCCATTGCACGAGCCTGTGGCGACGTGGAACACCCACAGTGCTCGTTTGAAAGATCTAGGTAGTGTCATGTCACTCACCTAACCAATACCAGAATGATCAAGACCAAACCGAGCACCGTCACGAAGCTTGCGACGTAATCGCTGAGGATGCCGGTATGCATTGCCTTCACACGGCGGTAGTAGGCGGACAGCCCATCGACCATTCCCCAGTAGAGGTGATCGCCACGCACGTGCAGGCCTCCAACCTCTTCTGGCTCCTCGTTTCCGGAGAGGAAGGCCTTTGTCTGGCCGGTTCCCCGCTTGTGGTCCTTACGTCCGAACGATCGGACGATGAAGCCGACCACGAGGATTCCGATGAACAGCAGCGCCCAGGCAATGGGGTTCCATGCGCCGAAACCTGATGTCAGTCCGTGCATCGCTAACCTCCTAGGAACGCGCCTACGGCGTTGATGTACGCGTCACGCCCCTGCCAAAGTGCATTGGCAGCAGGTGTAACGATCTTGTCCACGAAGAATCCCGGGAACAGTCCAAATGCCAGCATTACAAGCACGAGGAAAGCCATCGGCAGCAGCATGCCTGCAGACGGATCACTCGCACTCTGCGAGAGCTCGGTTCGTGGGCCAAGGAAGATGGCCTGGAATGCCTTCACGAACACTGCAAGCAGCAGGATGCTCGACAACACGGCGATGACGCCAAGCACAGGACTCAGCTTGAACGACGCCTCGTAGATGAGGTACTTCGACGCAAAACCGTTGAGTGGGGGAACACCTGCCAGCGCAATCGCGCCAATGGCAAAGAAGATGCTCGTCCATTTCATGGAATGCGCCAGGCCGCCCATCTTGTTCAAGTCTCGGGTGCCTGCGGCTCGAATCGCGGCGCCACCAGCAAAGAACAGCAATCCAACACACGCTGCATCATTGAGCATGTGGAAGATGCCACCTTGCAGGGCTGTAAAGCCGAACTCCGGCTGCGTGGCAGAGACTGTGTAGCCCACACCTACACCCAGCAGCATGTAGCCGATCTGGGATACCGCTCCGTAGGCGATCAGGCGCTTCAGATCGTTCTGGATCAGCGCCATCGTGACACCGACGAAGATTGTGAGCAGTGCGAGCACAACAAGAATCCATCCCAACGCCGTCACGCTGAAGGTCAGGCCGAACAACGTGAACAGGATTCGGAACAGCGCATACAGGCTTGCCTGTGAGTTGGCTACGAGTACGGCCGACATCGGGGCAGGTGCTTCACCATACGCATCCGGTGCCCACATGTGCATGGGAACGGCGCCGGCCTTCATAGCAAGACCCGTGAGGAGCAAACCTAGCGCGATCATGTCGACCAAGCTGCCCTGCAGTTGGCTCGCCAAGTAGGCGATGTTCAGGTGACCGTACTGGCTGTACAGGAGGCCGATGGCCAGCAGCACGAACAACCCACTCAGGGTGTAGAGCGCCATGACCTTGAATCCCGCTTCCTGCGAATGCTTCAGCCAAACCCGGAAACCGATGAGTCCACATGCCGCAATCGACGTGATTTCAAGGAACACGAAGAAGTTGAACATGTCACCGGTCATCTGCATGCCAAAGATGCCTGCGGTAAGCAGACAGAACAGGCTGAAGAACAGGTTTCCACCTGAGCGTTCTTTCCAGTAGGTGAAGCTATAGAACGATGCTGTCAACGCGATGAGCGCAGTGATCAAGCCCATGAACGCACTCATGCCATCGATCTCAAGCATGATGCGGACAGGGACCTGTTCTCCGGAAAGCGGGAAGGTGAACGATCCACCACCCAACTCATAGACTACGGGCGCGCCGCCGGTGCTGAAGATGCTGACGGCCAGCATGGCCGCGAGTGCTGCAACAAACAGCATCAGCAGTCCAACAAACGCATTGCGCACGGGTCGACCGAGCTTCCCGATGAGCGGAACTGCGAAGGCACCCAATAGCGGCACAGCAATCAGTAGTACAGGTGCATGTGTCGTCAGTGCGGTCATCCTCTCAGCTCCTTTATCTTGCGAACATCGAGCGTGCCGTAGTGACGATAGATGAACACGCAGAACGACAGCAGCAATGCAGTCGTTGCGAGTCCGATGACGATGCTCGTGAGTGTCAACGCCTGAGGCGTGGGAAGCACCATCTGCTTTCCGATGGGCGCCATGGTGTTAATCGGCGCAATACCATCCATTCGATATCCAACCGAAACCAGCAGCAGATTCACGCCAACCTCGATCAAGGAGATGCCGATCACGAGTTTGATCAGATTCCGCTTGAACAGGAAGGTGTAGATCCCGAGCACGACAAGCAGTGCTGCAGCAATGAATGGGAGGTTCCCTATATTCATTCGGTCTCCTCCTTCTTTGCTCCGACGAGCATGACAATGACAATGCATGCGATGCCTGTCATGACCTTAAGTCCAACGGCCCAGTTCATCAGGGGTACAGTTCCGCCCGCATTGAGCACGCCAGGGTTCGATCCAAGGACCTCAATCGACTTCCCAAACAGGAAGCCGCCGGAGTTCGCCATCATGTTGTAGAAGAAGGCGGTTCCGATCCCCAGGAATCCCAGACCAAGAAAGGCAATGGCGCCGATCTCTTCAAGCGTCTGCAACCAGTGCCAGTTCAGCCGACCTTTGATCCCAGCAGATCCGAATGCGACAAGCAGCAGCGCAAATGCGCTTGCTACGACCGCGCCGCCCTGGAACCCTCCGCCAGGCGTAAGGTGGCCGTGCATGATGACATAGAAGCCGAAGATCAGAATCAGCGCATACACGAAGCGCGTGACGGTTCGAACGATGACCGACATTCCTTGTTCTTTCATCGTTCATCCTCCTTCAGCTTCCGGAAGAGCCCGAGGATGCAGACCACGGCTGCGAACAACACGGTCGCTTCTCCCAGCGTGTCAAACCCTCTGTAGTCAAAGACCACTGCGGTCACGATGTTGTTTACCGCGACCTCGGTTTGCGTGTTCTCAATGAAGTAGTCGTCCATAGCTGAGGCAGCTGGCTCTCCAAAGGGGCGCATTTCGGTAACCCCCATCAGAAGGAACGCGCTAACGAAGAGGAACGCGGTAAACAGAAGTACTTTTCTCATTCCTCCTCCTTCCGAACGGTCCTACGAATGGCGATTACGTAAATGGCTGCGGTGAGCGCTGCGCCGATTCCGGCTTCAGCAATAGCTACGTCTGGTGCTTGCAGCATGTAGAACTCCAATGCGACCAGCAAGCTGGCAGCAGCGAGCGCGAGCACAGACGAAAGCAGGTCCTTGAACCAGACCGCCAAGACCCCGCCGACCACGATGAACGTCAGCACGACGATGTGAAGGATGCTTTGTACGATCATTTTCGATCCTCCAGTTTGTCGACAACGGCGCCAACCGGCTTGATGCCACTGCGGTACGCGGCACGTGCAATCGCATGCGAGCCCGTCGGATTGGTGACGAGCAATGCAACCAATGCGATGATCACGTGGATCGCGAGCGTGTTGTACTCAGCGCCTCCGCGAGCAAAGCCGTAAACGATGACACCGAGTGCAGTGAACAGCGATCCGAACGTTGTGCACTTGGTGGCTCCATGGAGGCGCGTGTAGACGTCCGGGAATCGCATCAACGCGATGGCTCCCAGGCCGTTGAAGAGCACTCCGATTCCAAGCAGGATGTAGAGGAGAACGCTCATTCAAGCCCCCTTTCCAGGTAACGAGCGATGTACAGCGTGCCGACAAAGGACAGCAACGCGTAGATGATCGCCACGTCAATGAACACGACCTGATCAAAGGCCGCTCCCAAAACAATCATCGAAGCCACGACGAGCGTGTTCAGCGTATCCAGTCCAACCACGCGATCCCCGACCGTGGGGCCGAGACCGATTCGAATCAGGCTGAACAACACGAAGAACGCAAAGCAGGCCGCGACAATGAAGAACACAATCGGTTCAATGATCATTCCGCGATCCTCCTCGCCCAGTCAGGGAATGACCCACAGACCGTCTTTGCGGACGGCTCTGGGTCGCTGACATTGATCCAGTGCACGAATAGATCTCCGGTGTCCTCTTCCACATCGACGGTGAGCGTACCCGGAGTCAGCGTGATCGAGTTGGCAAGCAGGGTCACTCCGAAATCGGTGTTCAGCGCAGGGCTGATACGGACGATTCCAGGGCGAATCTTGCCGGTGATGACACGATACGCAACATCCAGGTTGGCTTTCGCCATCGCGAACAAGAACGGGCCGACGACGTAGACAAGGAAAAGCAGCCACCGAAGCGGGTTGAGCATGCGAAGCGTGCTCTTGGCTCCGGAAGGCTTCTTGTCAAACGCCACGCGGCTTGCGATGGCACCGACGAGTAGGGCTAGGACAGCACCTGAGATCCATTCCTCGAGACTCCATGCTCCAATCGTTCCGCTGCCCAAGGTCAGCAGAAGATAGAAGATGAAGGCGACGATGGCAGTGACTAAGAATGCAAGCATTCCCACCCTCCCGATACAGCAATTCTCGACGGAAAGTGCGTATCCACGCGATTTCTCCGCCGAGCTGGCGTCATGTTACTAGAGGCTTCGAGGGGCTGTCAAGGGGATAATCCAGTTCCCTTGCTTCGTATCGTGA
>Ga0180435_10006502_pt1 | contig 11195 bp, 5 predicted proteins | sample SS_ome_3_FD_132467 | JGI IMG/M metagenome (GOLD analysis project Ga0180435, IMG submission 132467) | Hypersaline lake sediment archaeal communities from the Salton Sea, California, USA - SS_3_S_1 metaG | ecosystem: Environmental > Aquatic > Non-marine Saline and Alkaline > Hypersaline > Sediment...
CACTCGGCGCACTGCCGTGTATAGTCGGCATAGCGCTCTGTGTCGCCGATACCCAGGTCGATAAAGGCGGCGGTCGAGTACTTGTTGAACCAGTCCTGCTCCAGATCCATCAGGTACTGAGCATTGTCCTCGCCAAAGCGCTCCAAATAGGACTGGTAGGTCGTCTCATAGCGCTCCTGGCCGGGCGCCGGATGGTTCTCGATCCAGCCTGGCGTGTACCAGTAGGTGCCGGGATTGGCCGAAAAGAAGGTCTGAAAGCGCTCCTTGGAGCCGAGAAAGCAGGTGATGCAGTCGTGGCCGCGGGGAATCACGAGCCGGTGACGCCGCGCCCGCAATCCGGCCGTGCCGCAGCCGCACAATCCGTAAACCAGCCCAATCGCGTCGATGCCGTCCCGCCGGTCGAACTCGTCGATCGCTTCCTGGAGAGTGGCCCGCAACACCTCGGGACGATCGTGCAGGCCCATCTCGAAATAGCGCCTTTCGACGATCTGCCCGTTTCCGCCGCCGTGCAGGGCGATCTCGTGCTCGAACACATCACACGCCAGCAGCGCCAGCCGGGGAAGGGAGGTGGAACTCATGAATCGTCAAGGGGGCGGGCCTGATCCTGCCACACCTCCGCCTCCGGCGCCACCCGTAATCCAGCCAACCACAGCCATCGAGCGACGGAGAGAGTGCCGCAGGTCTCCTATCGCAGGCTGGCATCCTGCACCACTCCGCACTCCTTTCCCCCTTGGCAGCGCACAACGCCTCGCTAAGCTGGCGCCATGATCGGAAAACACGCGATTCTCGTCCTGCTGGCGATGCCCTGCGCCGCGGCCGGGGACTGGACACCCCTCTTCAACGGGCGAAACCTTGACGGCTGGCGGGTCGCGTGCCTCGAAAAGGACGCAGGCAAGTCGTGGTGGCGCGCCACGGACGGCGCCATCGAATGCGACACGCGGGGAGATCGGGCGCACGATTACGTCTGGCTGGTCACGGAGCGCGAGTTCGGCGACTTCGAGTTCGAATGCCTCGTGCAAAGCTTCGCCACCTCGCCGGGCAATTCGGGCATCCAGATCCGCTCGCGTTATCTTCCCCATCCGACAAAGGGCCGCTGGCTGCACGGGCCGCAGATCGATCTCCATCCCCCCGGCCCATGGCGCTGCGGAATGCTCTATGACGAAACCTGGGAGACCCGCCGCTGGATCTGCCCTCCGATGCCCTCTTCCCGAATCGGACCCGATCACGCCCCGCCCGCTTGGCGATGGGTGCACGCCGACGGCGCCGTGAAGACGGGAGGCCCCGTCGGCGCCCATGCCAGGCCGTCAACCCGGAATCCCCGGTCAAACTGGAACCGGGTGCGCATCATGGCCCGCGGACCGCGCCTCGAAGTGGATGTCAACGGACTGCCCGTGACGCGCTTCGACGGCACCGGCATCCTCGACGACCGGCCACACCGCCGCCACCGGGTCGGCCGGCGGGGTCATCTCGCCCTGCAACTCCACGCCGGCGACAACCTCAAGATCCGCTTCAGGGACCTGCGCATCCGCATCCTCGAACCGGCAAACACGGAATCAGCCGTGACGATCGTGCGGGATGACGCCGGGCTGCGGAAGTCCCTCCGCCGCCTTCGACCCGGCGCGACGGTCCGCCTCGCGCCCGGCAGCTACCGCCCCGGGGTCTCGGTCCGCGGCGCGCACGGCGCAAGGCAACAGCCGATTGTCATCGAAGGGCTCGATCCGCGCCATCCCCCGCTCTTCGAAGGCGGCGGCCAGGCATGGCATCTGTCCGACGTTTCGCACCTCGTGTTGCGGTGGATTCGATGCCGCGGCCAGCGGCACAACGGGATCAACCTCGACGACGGCGGAAGCTACGATACGCCTGGTCATCACGTGACCCTCGCCCATCTCGACATCGCGGACGTCGGGCCCGACGGGAACTTCGACGGCATCAAGTGCTCGGGCGTCGATCACCTCGCGATCCGGCATTGCCACCTCGCGGGTTGGGGCGGACAGGCGATCGACTTCGTCGGCTGCCACCATGCGGAGATCTCGCACTGCGAGATCAAGGGGAAGCCCGGCTTCCGCCAGCACACCGGCCCGCAGTTCAAGGGCGGCTCGTCGGACGTGTTCATCCATCACTGCCGGCTCGAAAACGCCGGCCTTCGCCCGATCCAGGCGGGGGGATCAACCGGCCTCGACTATTTCCGGCCGCAGGACGCGCCGTTCGAAGCCGCCCGCATCCGGATCGAAAACAATCTCATCATCGGCGGCCAATGCGCGGTGGCCTTCACCGGCGTGGAAGGATGCGACTTCCGACACAACACCATCGTGCGGCCCGGGAAGTGGATCTTCCGAATCCTCCAGGAGCGGACCGAACCGCGCTTCGCCCGCTGCGGAAACGTCCGCTTCGAAAACAACGTCGTCGTCTTCGAACGGGCCCGGGTCCGCCGCGCCGTCAATATCGGCCCGAACACCCGGCCCGCGACCTTCCGCTTCACCGCCAACCAATGGTTCGCCGCCGACGCCCCGGAGCAGTCCCGCCCGACACTGCCAACCGCCGAAAAGGACGGCGTCTACGGCGTCGATCCGAAGCTCGAAGGACGGTAGGGAATCCCTGCTGATAGCCAGCGCGGGACTGGCGCTCAGCGTGCAGCGGAGCGCCGCGGAACAGCACAATGAGCGACAGGCCGTCAGGAACCGCTGCGTCTCGTTCGGGATTTCGGGCGTGCTTCCGCCATCGGCGTCCGGTCTACCCTCCCGGTCGAGTCTCCCCGCCTCCTGAATTCGTAGTAGCTTTCTCTTGTCCCAAGGGGATCTCTTTCGCGTGTCCGGCGTCTTTCGTAGTTCTCCTCGCCGCGCTCACGGAACGCCTTGGAGAACCCACCGAAGGCCGGGTCCGGGAATGTTCGCGGTCCAGCTATCGACCGCCGAAGCAGATAACCCGTCCGTCGCGGGTCGAGAGGAGCAGGCGCCCTTGAACGGCGGCCATGCCGTCCCAGACAGGCGGACTCTCGAGGTCCCATGAACCAAGTTTGCGGCCGTCCATGGTCGAGACGGCCCAGAGGTGGCTGCCCCGCTCGCCGTTCCATGCGGCGAGCGCCCCATCGGCGTCGGCGAGGTCGAGGCTGGCCTGCTTCGTTTCTTCCGCTTGCGCCGGGCCGGCAATGAACATCGTATCGCCGGCGACGGCCATGGCTCGCACGTAGAACGGGATCTCCTTCTCCCAGCGAGTCGGCGGGGACTTCGGCTTGGACCGTTTGTGGCGCTTGGCGCGATCGTTCAGGGGCCGCTTCTCCGCCGGCTTTGCCGCGCCGGGGCGCCGGCGGTCCGAGGCAAAGATCCGATACTTCTCGCCGCCCCGCCACTGGCCGGTATTGCCCGAGGGGTACTTGTCGCGGCCGTATCCATACACCGAGCGGTCGTCGTAGGAGAGAATTCTTCCCGAGGGCGCTTGGTTGCCCACAATCCACCAGCCGCTCCAGTGCGAGGTGAATTGATCGTGCAGCACCCAGTAGGAGCGATGCCACCAGGTGTCGTCGAGCAACCCCGCCGGGCAGAAGAGGTGCGTGCCGGTGCCGCCGTCGTCGCCGGTTTCGAAGTCGAGCTTGACGTGGCGCATGTAGGCCGCGTCCCCGTCCGCCACAAGGATATCGGTCTTCACCCCCCGCACGTCCTTTCCGCCGCCCGCCGGTTGTTTGCCGGTCTCGGGATCGGGGCTGAACATGACCGTCTCGGAGAGTAGCCGGCCGGTCGCCGGATCGAGCTGATAGAGCCGCACTCCGCCGTCGAGATACGATGAACGCCCGGCCGCCACCGCCAGCTTGCCGTCGTGAATGACAAGACTCCCGTGTACCGGCCACACCGACTCGACCCGGCCGTTGGCAAACGTGCGGCGATCGTCGGGGGCGGCACGGAATCGCCACGCCAGTTCGCCGTCCGTCGCCCGCAAGGCGTAGACATGGCCGTCCGCCGAGCCGAACAACGCCATGCCGGCGTGCAGCGTCGGCGGCGTGTCGACCCGTCCCCCGGCCGTGAAGGTCCAGAGCGTCTTGCCGGAGCGTTCGTCCAAGGCGTGGATGGTGTCCTCGTCAATGGCCGAAACGAAAACCCTTCCATCGGCAACCGTGATTCCCGAGAGACGCCCGCCGGGTTCCGCTTCCCATGCCGCCTTCAGGTCGACGGGGACGCTGGCGGACGTCACGCCGCTGCGGGCGAAGTCGTGACGATACACCGGCCACGCGTCCTCGCCGGGTGGCTTGCCGCGGTCGATCTTTCCGAAGGCGGGACCCTTGTCAAGGCGGTCGTCGCCGGGAATCTCCAATTTCACGGACTCCGAAGACAACGCCCAAAGTCCGGCAAGCTTCGTCTTCATGTTGCAGGCGCAGGAGTCCGGCGTCACGTAAAGGAGTCCGTTGGCAGGCATGATCCCGTACTGGCAGGTGCCGCGGATCCAGTGGTTGATGCGCGCCTCGGCCGATTCGAGATCGACGAATTGCACCCCGAGGTTTCCGAGAATGATGAACCGCTCCGTGGCCTTGTTGCGGTAGCACCGGGCGTGCATGTAGCCCCGGACCTCGGGCAGTTTCTTCCTGACCTCGCCGGTGGCCGGATCGGCGCCAGTGATTCCCCCGGCTTTCGTCCACACGAGATCGTCGATCAGGAACACGTCGGGCGGGAAGTTGTATCCGGCCCGCGCAGACCCTTCCCAGAGCAACTTGCCGTCGCTCGCGGAGTGAGCCCGGATCGTCCTGAAATCCGCAGAATAAACCATGCCCCCGCCGGCGACCAGCGTCGGCGACTCCCAGCCCGCTTCGTGGCCCTTGAGTTCCATTCTGGCCGGCGCCGTCCACGCCTGTTCTCCCGTGCCGAGATCCAGGCAATGGACGCCGTCGTTGGTCTGATAGAACAAGCGCCCTTCGCGGGCCGCGAGGGAGGGATGCACGAACTTCTCGATCTGCTTCCGCCAGATCGCCGTGCCGGTGGCCGGGTCGGCCGCCACGATGGCACGCTTGCCGGGGGCCGGTTCGTTCCCCCTCCGGATCGCGGCGTCCTTGCCCTCGGCGACCTCGGGACGATCATCCAGGAGCACGATGAGCTTCTCATCGGCAAGGAGAATCTGGCGGGCGTGTTCGGTGCCCTCGCAGGTCGCCAGCGTCCTGCCGGTGGCGGCGTCGAGGATGCTGACCGGCGCCTTGATCCCAAGCGTCACGTACACCCGGTCGTCCTTCGCCACCAAACGAAAGGCGGTGCCCGCCGGACCGGCCCGGAAACGACGAAACTGGTCGACCCAGTCGGAAATCGCCCGTCTCCACAACACCACGCCGTTGAATGCGTCGCGGGCCACCAAAAACCACTGCGACGGGAAGCGAATGTCGGCCCGCGGCGCTTCATCGACGATGTAGAACAGCCGCCCGCGGCTCGTCACACACGCGCTCAGACTGGCCGCCTGCTCGTGAGCCCGCGCAAACTTCGGTTGCCCGATCCACTGCAGACGACAAGGCGGGCCGACCACCGTGTCGTTCGCGACGGCGTTGTTGTCGGGACCGTGAAGAAAATGGGTCCACTCGTCGATCTCGCCCGGGACCGGCTTGACGGTCTTCTTCCAACTCCCGCCGTCCTTCACGTAAGCGACGCCACCGGGGCACAAGACGCGCCCCACCTCCTTCATCGAGACCCGGCCCGGATCTTCCGACACGACCAACCGGACCAGGTTGTCGACGTACGGAAGCCGCGTTCCGCGCAGGTGGTCCACGGTCACCTTGCCGTAAACGCCAAGCGCCCGGAGGACGTCGCGAGCCTTCGCGACATTCTCCGGGTCCGCATCGAGTCCCTGGACGAGACAGGCATCATTGGCGGCCAAAGCCCCCGTCAATTCGCCGCCTCCGCAGCCAAGGTGGACGATGAGACCCCCATGGACGCCGGTTGCATCGAGGATCTCCCGGGCGGCCGCCTTCTCCGCTTCCGCGCCGGCGGCGGGGTCCGACATGCTCATTGACGCCGCCACAACCGCCGAAAACACGACCCGGATCCCGCGTCCCGGGCGGCTTTCCTTCATCCGGGCCATGACCTTGATGCCTCGGGTCGTCCTTCTGTTCATGATGAGATTGACCGCGCTGGGCGTCGTTATGAAGCGATCCACCGCAAGCTGCAAGACGAACCCGCTCGGAGACGTAATCCCGTCGGGCCGGCGCACGCCACCCGTTTCTCCAAGCCCCGCCCATGACTCCCGGCCCCGGCCGTTCCACTTCACACCCAATACCCGTGCAAACCATCGTCCTTCTCTCCCTCGCCACGTCGTGCTTCGTCCCCGCCGCCTCCCTCGCCGCCGGCGGCAAGGACATTCTCGAAGCAACCGGCGTGCGGGACGGCTTGATCGTCCACCTCGATTGCGGCAACGGCAAACTCACCGCAGAGCTGGGCGCCGCCGGCCGCTCCATCGTCCGGGGTCTCGACGCCGACCAGGCCGACGTGGACGCGGCCCGCGCTCATGTCCGCTCGAAGGGGCTATACGGCAGGGTCTCGGTCGACCGCTGTGATGGCAAGCAGTTGCCCTTCGTCGACAACCTCGTCACCCTCCTCGTTGACGACGCCGAAGGCGGCGTGCCGCCCGAGGAGATGCTGCGCGTCCTGCACCCGCACGGGGTGCTCGTCACCCGCCGCCCGCATCCCTCATTCAACACCCGCCCGCTCGCCGGCCTCGCGGGGTGGCATGTGGGCGTGAAACGCGTCCCGGACGAAATCGACGAATGGCCGCATTACCTCCGCGCCGCCGACAACAACGCCGTCGCACACGACACCGTCGTCGGACCGCCACGGCACATGCAGTTCCTGGCCGATCCTCTCTGGAGCAGGCATCACGACCGCTTGGCCAGTTTCAGCGCCGTCGTGACCGCCAAGGGCCGCCTCTTCTACGTCCACGACCGGGCCCCCGTCTTTGATCCGGACGAGCCGGGCCGGTGGTTCGTCACCGCCCGCAACGCCTTCAACGGCGCCTTGCTCTGGCGCAAGCCGATGGGCGAATGGACCAACATCCTGCGCAGCTTCCGGAGCGGGCCGGTGCAGTTGCAGCGACTGCTCGTCACCGATGGCAACCGCGTCTTCGTGACCCTCGGACTGAACGAGCCGGTCACGGTCCTCGATGCCGCTTCCGGCGAGACCCAAAAGGTCCTCGCAGGCTCCGAAAAGGTCGAGGAGTTCGTCCACGACCGCGGCGTCCTCTACATGCTCATCGGCGAGGAGGGCGCCGAGCACGCCCTGATCGAGCGCCGGACCGGCAAGACCCGGTTCCAGCGCAAACTCCTCAAGGCGATCGAGGCGGACTCCGGCAAGACCCGCTGGCGATGGCCCGCCGAAGAAAGCGCCGATATCATGCCCCGCACCCTCGCCGTTTCGGACGGCAAGGTCTTCTTCCAGGAGGCCGGAACCACCGTCTGCCTGACCGCCCACGACGGCAAGAAACTCTGGCGCGCGGACACCCCGGGCCGGCAGCCCGACAAGGCAAAGGACGGCAAGCGGAAGAGCCCAAACCGTTCCCCCGGTTGGACGTTCGCCACCCTCGTGGTCAAGGACGGGGTGGCACTCTCGTGCGACGGCAAGACCCTCTTCGCGCTGGATGCCCGGGACGGCCGCCAGTTGTGGAAATGCCCCGCCTCGACGCCCTTCAGCAAGACGCCCTCCGTCGATATCCTCGTGATCAACGGCCTGGTGTGGCTGAGCCCGGGCCTCGACCGGGGCCGCAACCTGAAAACCGGAAAGGTCGAGATCCAAAACAACCTGCGCGAAGAGCTGATCACGGCCGGTCATCACCACCGCTGCTACCGGAACAAGGGAACCGACCGCTACGTCATCGAAGGATGGCGCGGCCTCGAATTCCGCGACACCCGGGGAGAAGACAACATTCGCCACAACTGGATCCGGGGCATCTGCCAATACGGCATCATGCCTGCCAACGGCCTCCTCTACATCCCCCCCCACAATTGCGGCTGCTACCCCGAGGCCAAGCTCTTCGGGCTCTGGGCCCTGAAAGCCGCCGAGTCCACCCTGAAACTCGACGAGTTGAAACACAACAACTCCCTCGAAAAAGGCCCCGCCTACGGCGCCCTCGAAACCCGCTCCGCTCCCCCCGCCGCCACCGACTGGCCCATGCATCGACACGACCCCGCGCGAAGCGGCGTCCAGCCGTCGCCGGTGACCGCAGAAACCGTGGCATGGTCGGTCCATGCCGGACGACGCCTCTCGGCGCCTGTCATCGCGCGAAACACCCTCCTGGTCTCCGCCCCAGACAACCACCAGGTCCTCGCCTACGATAGCGGGACCGGGGAAACCAAGTGGTCGTTCACCGCGGGCGGACCGGTGGACTCCCCGCCCACGATCCACGGCGAAGCAGTCCTGTTCGGCTCGGCCGACGGCCACGTCTACTGCCTGAGATTGTCGGATGGTGAACTGGCATGGCGTTTCCGCGCCGCGCCGCAGTCGCGTTCCACGCTGTCGCTCGAACAGGTGGAGTCGCTGTGGCCGGTCCACGGCAGCGTTCTCGTCACCGACGGCACGGCCTACTTCACGGCCGGTCGATCCTCTCACCTCGACGGCGGCCTGTTCCTTTACGGCCTCGACCCCCTCACCGGTGAGGTCAGGCACAAGGGGCGGATCAATTCTCCCCAAGCCAAGGCCCTGAAGAACACCACCGACATCAAGCGCAAGGGGTTCTCCCAGAACGCCACCGACTTCAAGACAAACCTCAGCCCGGACCACAGCGACGCCTTCTCCATGACCGGCAACATCTCCGACATCCTCGTCGCCCGGGACGATGCCATCTACCTGCGTCACCAGAAACTCACTCGGGACCTCAAACCCGCCAACGAGTGGACCCACCACCTCTTCTCGACCTCGACTCTGCTCGACGACAACGAGTCCTACCGCGCTCACTGGTTCTACGGCAACGGTGACTTCAGCCGGCTGCCGGTCGCCTATGAATGGCTCACCCGCGGCAGCTTCGGCGGGTTCGCCAGCCCCCTCGGAAAGTTCCTCGTCTTCGACAAATCCCGCCTCTGGGGAGCCGGATGGCAAAAACTGGAACTCTATACAACCAGGATCGCGAACATCGATGACAAGCTCGCCAAGGACTTCCCCAAAAATCCAAAAATAATCCAGCACCAGCCGCTGGCAAAGTCACTGCCCATCCATCCCCGCGCCATGATCAAGGCCGGCGACGTGCTCTACCTCGGAGGCTATCCAAAGGCCGGCAGCAAGCCGCACCTCTACGGAGAGCCAATCACAGACAAGGGTCTCCTCCTCCAGATCGACGCCGCCTCCGGCAATATACTCTCCGAAATCCCTCTCCCCGCCTGCCCCATGTTCGACGCCATCTCCGCCGCCAACGGCAAACTCTACCTCTCGCTCGAAAACAACACCCTGACGGCGCTGAAATAGCCCTCAATGATCCAGTCGCCGGCGAGCTTGCCGGGCCACTCCGCGCTCCCGCACGCCCGCAAAATCGCCTTCCTCCGGAGTGGCCCTGATCCCCGCCCCCACCGGGTCGAGATCAACATGGCTCATGCACGCCGGCAGCGCCCCTTCGTCGTCCCTTCGTCGTCACGCTTCTCGCTCGCAGACACCCACTCCTCAATGACACAATGGCAGACACCCACATCTTGCTTACGGAGGAGGCAGACACAATGGCAGAGACACAATGGCAGACACCCACATCCCGCTTACGGAGGAGGCAAGAAGAGGCAAGACGACTGCCTTGGTCTGGCGGTTGCAGTGGATCACCACCCTGAGCCCTCCAAAACGGCTCGGAACTGCACCCGTCCCGCCCGCAGACGGTGGCGCACCAGCCTACGTGCCGGGTTTTCAAGTGGAAGCCGCTCAGAGCTTCACCCGTGGCAGGTCCCGAGTGCGGTGAGCCAAATGGCGCAGAATGACAGGGCGGCCTTTTCGAGGCTCGCCGATCCGGAGCGGGGAAGAGGGACGCTTCCTTCGATGGGTTTGGTCCGGGAGAGCGCTCGGGCTCTCAACGAACTCTCAGGCCGCCGCGGCATAGAGCCGGCGGGCTCCGCGCTGGCCGCGAAGCCACGCGCTGCCAAGTTCGCCGGCCAGTTCCCGGAGCCGCTGCAGCTTGCCGGCAACGCGATAGAACAGACCGCCGTAGCGCTGCACGTTGTCCACCCAAGCCTCCACGTCGAGGTCGAGACGCTCCAGGACGGGCCGCAAGTGCGGTGAGATGTGCCCTCGTTTGCCGGCGCGAATCTGGCGGCCGGTCCAGTCGAGCAATTCGAGATACTGGTCCTCGCTCACATCCGGCAGGAGAGAAGGCGGACGCGGCGGCGAGACGGGGCGAGGCAATTCGGCCGCGGCGCCGCCGGACGCGGAGCAGGGCGCTTCGTCGGCGCAAGGCGCGGCCGGCCCCTCCCCGGCAGTCTCCAGGTTTCCTCCGAGAGGAACCAGCCAATGGTCGCGGGTCGCCTCCTCCCGGGTCTGCGCAATCAGGACGGCCTGCTCCGGGGTGGGCTCCTCCGGAGCCTGGTCCAGTTGCCGCCGAGCTTGCCGGGCGGCGATGCGGTCCTGCACGCTGGTGAAATCGCTTTCCTCGGGGGTGGCCGCGATCCCGGCCCGCACCGGGTTGAGATCGACATAGCTCATGCAGGCCAGCAGCGCCCCTTCGTCGTCGAGCTTCTCGCATTTGAACCGCCCCTCCCAGAAGCGGCCCGTGCAGTCGTCCTCCTCATTGGCGCGGCGCGCGATCGGTTCGTTCAGGCAGCGCATGAACCAGCTCAAGTTGGCCAACCGCGCGCGACGAACCGCGAGCTTCCCGGAATCGCGGCACAGCTCCCGGATGTCGGCCTCCTCCGGTGGCCGCAGGCGGCCCTGCGCATCCCGGCGATGGGCTTTGCCCGGCCCGGGAAAGAGCTGCAGCCAGCGGCGGGCAACCTCCTCGTCGGCCCACTCGGCCACCCGGTCCGGCCGGGTGCGCACCACCACGTGCAGATGGTTGGACATCACGTTGTAGGAGCAAATCTCCACCCCGAAGAGGCCCGCCAGTTCCTTCAGGCGCTCGCGCACCCAGCCCCGCCGGTGTTCGTAATCCCGGCCCGAGTAGAAATCCCGGCCGCACAGAAAGGCGCGGCGCACGCAGCGCGACACACAATGGAAGACACCGCTCTTGGAAGGATCGACAACCAGACTGCGAGGCGTGGCCATGGGTCGATACTCCTC
>Ga0180435_10006503_pt1 | contig 11194 bp, 9 predicted proteins | sample SS_ome_3_FD_132467 | JGI IMG/M metagenome (GOLD analysis project Ga0180435, IMG submission 132467) | Hypersaline lake sediment archaeal communities from the Salton Sea, California, USA - SS_3_S_1 metaG | ecosystem: Environmental > Aquatic > Non-marine Saline and Alkaline > Hypersaline > Sediment...
CCTTTTTTAGCAGTTGTCAATAAAAACATTCCTGCTATGATCGGGGTGAACCGGAAGGGGATGTTGGAAAAGTGGAAACATTAGGCATACAACACTCCACGAAAGCATTCGTCCGGGCAGCCCGCTCCATTCCCGGGATGGGAATTATCGATACGCTTCATGGCTATGTCTACGGACGCTGGCCCTACCTTTGCATCGGCCTCGGAACCGGAGAGCATCGCCTCCTGAAGGTGTTGGCACCCCTCGCCAATTTCATCTTCCGCCTGTTGTGCCGGTTCCCGTCGGACAACCCTCAATTTGACAAACAGGGGCTGAAACCCGGAAAAAGGGCACTGAGCGCATTGTCCCGCAAAGAGGCCTTCGCAGACACCTACCACGCAAAGGTGGTTCGCCTCGGTTCCGCCCGGGAGATCGTGTCCGTGAACCGCTCGATTCGGCTGAAAAACCTGGAAAAAGTCATTCCATACCGGTTGGCCAGGGACCTTATTCTTGAAAAAGACAACCGCATTTTGCTCCTGGAATGCCCCTGCCGGGCTTCCCGCTCGAAACCATGTCTTCCGGTGGATGTCTGCATGGTGATGGGGAATCCATTTGTCAGTTTCGTTGCCGAGCACCACCCCGGGCGGTCCCGCCTCATCGACAGCGCCGAAGCGGTGGAAGTCCTGATTGCTGAAGCTGAGCGGGGGCATGTTCATCATGCCTTCTTCAAGGAAGCGGTATTGGGCCGGTTTTTTGCCATCTGCAACTGCTGCCCCTGTTGCTGTGGTGCTATACAGGCCCTCCGAAACGGTATTCCCATGCTGGCCTCATCGGGATATGTCAGCGTCGTGGATCGTGAAAAATGCGCAGCCTGCGGGACCTGCGTCGAAAAATGCCCGTTCGACGCGATTCGCATGGAAGCCTCGCAGATCCGAATCGATCCGCAACAATGCATGGGGTGCGGGGTCTGCTCCGGATTCTGCTCTCGAGATGCGCTTTCGCTGGAACGGGACTTTAACCGCAGCGATCCGCTGGAAATAGACCAACTGCTGGCGGAAATTTCCTGAAGAGGGCAATTCCTTACTATCTCTGCCACCCTGTCGGTGGCTTACCCTTAGATCGGAGTCGCGGCTTCCTCAAATTCTGATGACGGGGCTTATCCGATAACGATCGCCATCCTGAAAGACGCCGATTCAGAGGAAAAACTGGCGGCGAATAGAACGACCCGCCTGATATGGTGCACCGCGGAAAGCAAGCATCTCAGGATGCGGAAGAGGGAACAGGCAGGCAGAAACAACCCGCCTGACGGGCCAACCTACTTGATTTTAATCGCCACCATGGTGATGTCGTCGTGGAGTTCTTCGGACTGGATAAAATCATCCAGCCGCTGGTTGATGCCTTCAATAATTTTATCGGCTGGATGATGGACCGTCTCCCTCAAAGCCGATTCCAGGCGGGACATTTCAAACAAGTTGTCTTCCGAGTTCATTGCCTCGGTGATGCCGTCTGAGTACAGCAGCAGAACATCACCGGGATTGACCGGCAGGATCTTCTCCTGGAGGCAATCCGAAAACCCCGTATCGGGTTCCAATCCCAAACAGACGCCGGGTGGGTTCAAAGACGAGATGGCCTGCGTTTTGGCATTGTAATACAACGGCCAGTTGTGGCCGGCGCGGGCAATCGTGAGCGCATTCCGGTCGGATTCAAAGAACGCGATCACCGCAGTGATAAAGTCGCCTTCCCGGAGCCGTCTGGAGATCAGTTTATTCAGTTCCGTCATAATCCCCGCCGGTGAGACGCTTCTCTCAGACAGGGATTCGAACATGCTCTGAATATGCGCAGCATAAAGCGCCGCCGGAATCCCCTTGCCGGCCACATCACCCAGGATGCTCAACATCCGGTTGTCATTGGGTTTGACGACATTGAAAAAATCGCCCCCGACGATTTTAGCCGGCCTCGAAAGGGCTGATATGGACAACCGGTGAAATTCAGGCAGGCTCTGGGGCTCGAGGCTGACCTGGATTTCCCTGGCGATCTCCAGCTCGTCCCGGGTAACCAGTTTATCCGCCAGTTCAAGGGCGAGCAGCAGGTTCAACAGTACAAAACCGGCGAGCGGCCCCAGAGGGCCCAGCAAAAAAGGACCTAACACGAAACCACATAAACTGAGCCCGTAAAGGAATCGACGGGCCGGAGTGAGCTGCATGACAAAACTTACAAATATTTCCCTGGCGACCCTGATGTGGTCTTTAAAATTCTGCGGGCGTGTCGTCCGGGAGCCCAGCGGCGTCCTGTCCTTGTAATAGTACAGAGCGGCCAGGGTATCTTTTTGGAGCAGCCGCTCGACGTCCGACTGGTCCATTCCGCTGGTATACATATGATAAAATTTCTTGAGCGAATTGAATTTTCGCAGCAGGTAGGCTTTCATTTACATGGCCCCAATTCGGCTTTTTCATTATATGATCCATAGAAGGGTGGGAGGGTAACGCTATATGCATCAGTCAATACATATCCTGCTCGATCTTTGCAAATGAAAAAGGTGAAGACCGTTGCGGTCTTCACCCTTATCCACACTGCTGTTGTCAGGAGTTGTTTTAAAAGCCGCGGAAGGGAGCGCGTTTGACAAACTGTCCCTGTCCTTTGGGGCCAACGTACTTGACGCGGTCCTTTTCCCATTCAGCCACCTTAACGCCGCGGGAATAGACGGCATAGGGCATGCCGGTGACTTCCGTGCCCTCAAACGGCGTGTAGTCCACGTTCATGTGAAGCTTTTTCCGGGTAATCTTGAACTTCTGCTTGGGGTCGAATACACAGATGTCGGCGTCTTTGCCCACTGCAATCTCACCTTTGTTCTTGAGCCCGAACATGCGGGCGGTGCCGGTGGAAAGAACATCCACCATGCGCTCGAGGGTGATCCTGCCCTTGCGCACGCCTTCCGAATGCAGCAGCATCAGAAGCGTTTCAATTCCCGGCGCACCGTTGGGGATCTTCTTGTAGTCGTCTTTCCCGAACATGTCTTTCTTGCCCTTGAAATCGAACGGGCAGTGATCGGTGGCGACCACCTGCAGCGAACCGCTCTTCAACCCTTTCCACAGCGCCCGGTTGCTGGCCTTTGTTCTGAGCGGCGGGCTCATAACGTACTTGGCACCGTTCCAGCGGGGCTCCTTGTACCGGGAGTCGTCCAGCAGCAGATACTGCGGACAGGTTTCAGCATAGATGTTTACGCCTCTGTCACGGGCGTCTTTGACGACCTGCAGCCCCTCCAACGAAGACAGATGGACGATGTAGAGGCGGGAGCCGGTCATCTCGACCATTTTGGCGGCCCGGAAAACCGCTTCCTCCTCCGCGATGTTGGGCCGGCTCATGGCATGGTAATACGGCGCCAGCTTTTTCTGCTTTTCGAGCACTTCGTTCATATGCTGAATGATATAAACGTTTTCGGCGTGCACCTGAACCAACCCGCCCCATTTCTTGGTTTCTTCCAGCAGCCTGATCATGGTGGCGTCGTCCACCCGGAAGTCGTAAACCATGAAGATTTTGAAGCTGGGCGTCCCGTATTCGCGACAGGCCTTTTTGACTTCGTCGATGACGTCCGGCCGCGGGTCCATAATCGCCGGGTGCAGCGAGTAATCGATGCAGGCCTTGCCGGTCGCCAGTGCCTTTTTCCGCTCCAGGGCGTCGTAAATCGACTCGCCCTTTTGCTGCAGGTCGAAGTCCACCAGGCAGGTCACCCCGCCGCAGGCCGCCGCAACGGTGCCGGTCTCGTAGTCATCCTGGGCGTGGGTCCCCATAAACGGCATGGAGATGTGGGTGTGGGGATCGATGGCGCCGGGCAGGACGTACTTGCCCTTGCAGTCCAGAACCTCATCGGCGTCCTTGTTCAGGCCGGTTCCGATGGCCTTGATTTTCCCCTTTTCGGCGAAAACATCGGCCTTGGTGCGGCCGGTCGTCGTGACAACGGTACCACCCTTAAATAATACACTCATTCGGGGCCTCCTTTGTAAATGGCTCGTATTTCAATTTTCTCCAGAGCTGGCGATCCGCGACGGCGGTCTCCCGGCGCTTCCAGCGTTTGGGCATTTCCTTGAAAGAAATCAGGCCCGGCACCGGACAGACGAAATAGCACAGCATGCAGCTCAAACACTTGTCTTCGATCAGTTCCGGGCGCCGCTTCCTGCTGTTCCATTCCAGGGCCTGGCCTGCGGCATCCCGGCAGACAATATAGCACTGCCCGCAGCCGATGCATTTTTTCATATCATACTGGGCGATCCCCTGGCGATCCAGTTCAAAGGCGTCGGTTTCATGCAGGTTGGGCAGCGCCTGCCCGATCAGCTCCTTCACGTCGCCAACGCCCCGGGAGGCCATGTAATCCGACAGCCCTTCGATCATGTCCTCGATAATGCGGTAGCCGTAGTGCATGATGCCGCTGGTCACCTGGACGTTGGTCGCACCCAAGAGCATGTACTCCAGGGCATCCACCCAGGTCTCGATGCCGCCGATGCCCGAAAGCGGCAGCCCGAGCTCGTCGCACTTGGCCATCGAGGAGATAAAATTAAGCCCGATGGGTTTGACTGCCGGGCCGGAGGTCCCGCTGATGGCCCCTTTGCCGAAGACGCTCGGTTTGGGAACCCAGTTGTCGCGATCGACTTCCGAAATCCCCCGAACGGTGTTGATGGCCGAAATGGCGTCCGCCCCGCCGTTTTTGGCGTAGAGGGCCGGCTCGGTCATATCGGTGATATTGGGCGTCATTTTCGCTATCACCGGGATCGAGACGGCCTTCTTGACCGCTTCGGTAAACCGTTCCAGCAGGTGAAAGGCCTGGCCGACTTTGTGGCCGGAGCCCTCGATGCACATGTGCGGACAGGAAAAGTTCAGCTCCAGCAGGTCGGCACCGTTGTCTTCGGAGGCCTTGGCCAGATAAACCCACTCGTCCTCGAAAAACCCCATGATGCTGGAGACAATCGGATAGTCCGGGTAATGTTTCTTGAGGTAGAGAAACTCGAGCAGGTTGTCCTTCAGCGGCCGGTCCGAAATCTGTTCCACGTTTTGCACCGCCACCTCTTTGGTGTTGCCGACGTTGACGCAATGCATGCGGGGGGACGGGTGGGTGATCGGCAGCCGGTCCGAGTTGAGGGTTTTGAAGACCACGCCGCTCCAGCCGGCCTCGAAGGAGCGCGCCACCATTTCGGCGCTGTTGGATACCGGCGATGAAGACAGCAGAAAAGGATTCTTGAATTTGACACCACAAAAATCGACGGATAAATCAACGGAGTTGCTCACAGCCGTTCCTCCTATTTTTCTTTATTCAGGTAGTCCTTGATAGCGGCCGCCGCCATTTTGCCGTCTCTGACGGCCTGCACCACCAGTGCGGGGCCTCTTACGATATCGCCGCCGGCGTAGATGCCTTTGCGGGAGGTTTTTTGGGTCTTGCGATTGATCTTGACAAGCCTGCGGTCATCCAGCTTGACGCCCGGGTACCACTCGGGCGATTCCGCCGGCGCCTTGTTGCCGATAGCCTCGATTACCAGATGGGCCCTCATGAGCCATTCAGAGCCCTTGATCGCCACCGGGCTGCGCCGGCCGCTGGCATCGGGTTTGCCCAACCGGGTGCGCACCAGATGGATGCCTTTGAGGCGGTTGCGTTTGTCGGTCGCGTAGCCGGTGGGCTGGTTGAGCAGGATAAAGTGAACGCCGGCCGCCTGTGCTTCCATCAGCTCGTCGGGTTCGGCCGGCATCTGTGAAAACGAGCGGCGGTAGATCAGATAGACGTCCCCGGCACCCAGCCGCACGGCAGACTCCACACAGTCCATGGCCACCGAGCCGCCGCCGATCACCGCCACCACCTTGCCCTCGATCTTTTTGACCATCTGATCGAAGCGGCCGTCGCGCAGCGCCGAGAGATAGTCCACTGACGAAAGCACGCCGTTGACGGTCTTGCCTTTCGGCACGAGGCTGGCGGCCGCCCACAGGCCGGGCGCCAGAAAAACGGCATCAAAGCCGTCCTTGAGCAGCATGTCGGCGCCGGTTTCGGAATCGATGGGCGAATTGCATTTAATTTTCACGCCCAGGGATTTGACATCCCGCAGTTCTTTTTTGAGAAATTTGTTGTCAAAGCGGTAGGAAACCACCCCGTACCGCAGGACGCCGCCCGGCTCGGGCCGCGCCTCGAGAACCGTCACCTGATAACCGTCCTTTGCGAGCTCCGCGGCGCAGCTCAAACCGGCCGGGCCGGACCCCACCACCGCCACTTTTTCGGGCCGGCGCTCGCCTTTTTCAAGGACGTTGAAGCCCAGGTCCCAGGAATGTTCGACCAGGAATCGCTGAATTTTGCCGATTTGGATCGCCTTGTCGGCGCCATCAGGGCGCTCCTGGGACTGAAAGCGGGCGCTGCAGGCCTTTTCGCACAGGCGATGGGTCGGGCAGAGTTCACCGCAGGCCCCGCCCAGGATATTGTTGGTCTTGATCGTGCGGATGGCGCCGGTGACGTTTTTAAACCGCAACTTCCGGATGAATTCCGCCGGCTTCGTGTCGGCGGGGCACTCCTGGGAGCAGGGTGCATCATGGCATAGCAGGCAGCGGTTGGCCTCGGCCAGGGCCTGCGGCAGGTCGAAGCCCTTTCGCATCTGCCTGAAGTTTCTAGCGTAATTCACGTTTTTCCTCCTCTGTCGATGGGTTATCCGATGCGGCGGTGAGCTCTCTCCGGACAGGTTGAATGGGGGGCTGTGACCGCTGGAATACCCGAGCGCACCGCTCGATTATCTGAATAAAGAGGAGACTTTACGCGGTTGTCCGAAAAATGTCAATGTTTAAGGCATCTATAAATTAAAAGCCGTTCAGTCGCTGAGAGGAAATTCATAAAAAGGCTTGACGGCCCGTAAACATCTCCATTAATATGCCCTGTCAATCGAACGGGCGCCTGCCCGTCTTCCTGATTTTCACCTACCCGGATTCGAAAGGGGGAACGGTAATGTCCCGCATCGTCAAATGCGCCCACATCCAGGCATCCAACGCCATTGACAAGGGAACACCGGCCGAGATCAAAGAGGCCATGGTGCAGAAACATATCCCGATGATCGAGGAGGCCGGGCAGAAAGGGGTTCAGATTCTCTGTCTGCAGGAAATTTTTCACGGGCCCTATTTCTGTGCCGAACAGGACATCAAATGGTACAAGACCGCCGAGAAGGTGCCGGGGCCGCTGACCGAGCGCCTGGCGGAATACGCCAAAAAATACCAGATGGTCATCATCGTTCCGGTCTACGAAGAGGAAATCGACGGGGTGTATTTCAATACCGCTGCGGTTGTGGATGCCGACGGCAGCTACCTCGGCAAATTCAGAAAAATTCACATCCCGCACACCTGGCCGGGTTTCTGGGAAAAATTTTATTTCAAACCGGGCAACCTGGGTTTTCCTGTGTTCGATACGGCATATGCCCGCATCGGCATCTACATCTGCTACGACCGCCATTTTCCGGAATGTGCCCGGGAACTGGCCCTGAAAGGTGCGGAGATTCTATTCAATCCGTCTGCCACCACGGCGGGGAAATCACAGTACCTGTGGCAATTGGAACAACCCGCCCAGGCAGTCGCCAACGGCGTGTTTATCGGTGCCAACAACCGTATCGGGCTCGAAAAACCGTGGGAATTCGGTCGGTTTTACGGAACCAGCTATTTTGTGGATCCAAGGGGCCAGGTGCTGGTCTCCGGCAGCGAAGACAAAGATGAAGTTGTCACCGCCGATCTGGATCTGGAGCAGATCCGGGAAGTCCGCGACGGCTGGCAGTTTTTCAGGGACCTGCGGCCGGATCAATACACCGAGATCTGCCGCAGCATGAAATAGTTTTCATTCAACCGCCCCGCCCGGGGCTAGCCAGAAGGAGGAGAGCAGATAATGAGCGAGCAGACAGCTGCAAAAGACCACTGGATTGTCTATCCCATCGGCAGTAAACCCAAGTGGCCACTGGCAGTGCTGTTAGGCATCCAACAGTACCTGACCATGTTCGGCGCCACAGTTTTGATCCCGTTCATCGTCGGCGGCGCAATGGGACTGCCGCCGGAGCAACTGGCCTTGTTGATTTCAACCATCTTTTTCACCTCGGGCCTGTGCACCCTGATCCAGCAATCCCCGCTGGGCAACAAGCTGCCGGTGGTTCAGGGCGGCACTTTCTCCTTTCTGGGCCCCACATTCGCCATCCTCGGCATGGTAACGGCGGATAAGTTTTCCGGCGACCTCCCCCTGTGGCAATACCAAATTCAACATGTGTCCGGCGCCATCATGATTGCATCGCTGGTGGAAATCGTGCTGGGTTACACCGGCATCATGGGCCAGGTCCGCAAGCTCATCAGCCCGATCGTCATCGGCCCCACCATCGCGATGATCGGCTTGGCCCTGTTCGGCATCGGTGCGCCCTGGATGGCCACCAACTGGATCATTTCCCTGATCACATTGATCGCGTTGATCCTGTATTCACAGGTGTTTTCCCAAAAGTCCCGCGTTTTTCTGCTCTTTCCGGTTCTGCTGGCCATTGCCACCGGCTGGATCGCCTCTCTGCTGGGTACGGTAATGGGTCTTATTCCCGAAGGCAATGCGGCCAACCTGGCCGGAAAGCTCGGCCTGGTCGGATCGGCCCCCTGGATCAGCTTTCAGCCGCTGATGCCGTTCAAATGGGGATTCCCGGATCTGGGCAGCTCGATCATGTGGGCCGGCATTTTCGGCATGCTTGCCGGATACCTGGCCTCGATGATCGAATCCATCGGCGACTATTACGCCTGCGCGCGGATCTCGGAAGCGCCGGTTCCCACCGGCAAGATGATCTCCCGCGGTCTGGGCGCCGAAGGCCTGGGCTGCTTTGTCGCCGGCATTCTGCAAACCTGCAACGGCACCACCACCTATTCGGAAAACATCGGCTCCATCGGCCTGACCAAAGTGGCCAGCCGACGGGTGGTCCGCTGCGGTGCCGCGGTGATGCTGGTCATCCCCATCATCGGCAAGTTCGGGGCCGTTCTGGCGACCCTGCCGATGCCGGTGGTCGGGGCCATGTTCGTGGGGCTGTTCGGCATGATCGCATCGGTCGGCCTGTCCAACCTGCAGATCGTCAATCTGAACAACTCTCGCAACCTGTTTATCATCGGCCTCTCGTTTTTCGCCGGCCTGAGCGTGCCCTTCTGGTTCACCCCCCACTACGATGTCGGCACCGCCAAAATCGTCAGCGGCGCTATCTCGTGGGGTGAATCGGGCAGCTTTATCAACGTCCTCGGTAATATTCTCCAGGCCATCTTGAGCACCGGAATGGCCGTCACCGCCATCGTCGGCATCATTCTGGACAACCTGCTGCCAGGCGCCACCCGCGCCGAGCGCGGCCTCGAAGTCTGGGAAAAAGATGCCTCCGAGGAAGCCTGGGTGGAAGCCGAAGCCCAGTGGGATGCCATGGCAGAGGGTGAAATGCGACCGGTTTAATCACCAACCGATCGCGATCGATGAATCCGCAACAGGGGCCTTCGGGAAAAATCCCGAAGGCCTTTTTTGTCAGTCGGCCGGTTGGCCCGCTGTCCGGCAGCCTCGAAAATTGATCTGCCTTTCGAGATTTGATTTTTTTGGCATTTATTTGACATTTCGGATTTGGCATTGGATATTGAAGCCAACCTTTACGTCGATGCGCGATAAAAGGAGCAGGATAGGTTGCCGAAAGGGATACTTTATACCGTATACGCGCTGTTGATTATCATCGGACTGGTGGCGATGTACTCGCTGCTCAATGTGGGCAATCCCGACAGTCTGCTGCGTCCCCTGATCCCCGATCCGAAATACGATTTCTGGATAGCGATCGGTTCTTCACTGACCGTTTTCGCGCTCGGCTTTGTGGTCTTCTACAGTCGGGACACGGAGGGATATCGCCAGCTGATCGAAATCAACGCCGAGCAGATCAGATCCATGCGACGAAGGAAAAAAAGCGACGAGCAGATCGCCGATTCGATACTTGCCGCCATGGGCAGCACTTCGGGTTACAAGCACAATCTGGCAAGGAAGCGGCTCATATTGTACCTGTCGCAGTTTAAATAGCCGGCACCCGAGAATCGGGAACCTGGTCTTTCGACAGGTTGGGTCCAGCGCCGGGCGCGAAGCGAAACCCCCAAAAAATTGAACGAGACGCTATGCGCTCTGCGCCGTGCGCCAATCCCGTTTTCGGCCCGGACGGTCTTCCGGGCAATTAGAACTTCTGGAGGAAATTCCAACCCATGCAGACGCTCCAGCACCAGCAGTGGGTCTATTTTGCCCTGATCGTCTTCGGCATCATCGCCTACATCGCCTTCATCCGCTGGCGGGACCGCAGATGGATCGAAATGCGCTTCGGCAGCCGGAACGTCCGCGCCATCAGCTTCGGCGTCAATTACTGGGGCAGGGCCACGGAACCGGGCAAACCGCGTCGCAGCGCCGGGTTTCTCCTGCTGCTGCCGGACAGGCTGTTCTATCGCAGCCGCATTAAGAAAATCGAATTGGAGATTCCCGCTGCCAAAATCACCCGGGTGTACCACGACCGCCATCACAAGGGCGTCGAACTGCACCAGTCGCTGGTCAAAATCGACTTCCTGAATACGGAGGGCACCCGTGACACCGCCGCTTTCAAGGTCCCCTATCCCCCCCAGTGGATACATGCCATCGAGCAGACACTGCTGAAAAAAGACGCATAGGGCATGGCGCATGGGGCAAACCCCATAGATCGCCTCATGGTCAGACCTTCAATTGACAGCTACGTCATCCCACCTCAGCCGCCATCGGACAGAACGACGATTTCGATATAACGGCTGGCTGCCTGGCTTATTGCAGCTGAAAGCCGCTCCCACATATCATTTATCTCCATGCGCCCTGCCATCCCAAATTTCTGTCCGGGTGTCGAATCACGTCAATGATGAAGAATCACTTATGTTTAGATATCATTTGGTCGATATAGGACTTGATGGCCGACACGACTTCAAATACGACCGCCTTCCTGGCCGGCATTCTCTTCTGCCCGCCATACGCGAATACGACTGCCCGTCTGGTAGCCGGGCCCGATGTTATTCGGTTCAATCATCTGTTTGATGCCGCCACCGAACTGCTGATGGAAATCTGTCGTGAGATCAGGTTGAACCCCCGAGGGTCGAAAAGGGAGAGGGTCGCCCTGCCGGCTGAAACCCTGGCGGACCTGATGATGGGGCTCGCCCTGCAATTGAGCCTGATCGC
>Ga0180435_10006504_pt1 | contig 11194 bp, 12 predicted proteins | sample SS_ome_3_FD_132467 | JGI IMG/M metagenome (GOLD analysis project Ga0180435, IMG submission 132467) | Hypersaline lake sediment archaeal communities from the Salton Sea, California, USA - SS_3_S_1 metaG | ecosystem: Environmental > Aquatic > Non-marine Saline and Alkaline > Hypersaline >...
CAAAAGAGCGCCGTCATCCAATTCCTGAAACTCAAAGAACCGCCAGGCCCGAAGGCCCTTTTCGTCACCTTGCTACAAGAGCAAACGGCGTGCCGGAGCCGGGCGGATTCTTCGCCGGAAAACCGGCCGCCGCTCCAAACCACGCTCGAGACGTGAGTTGGACACGCGGTTCGCTCCAAAAAAGCCGCGCCTCGTGGTCGGGCACTGCCGGCGCACGTTGCGAAAATCAGACGCTCCGGCGTCCCGATCCCGGCCTCGACCGCCCTAACCTCTTATGAATGAACAAATAAGCCATGTTTCGCAAACGCAACGTCCGACACGTCTTCTTCACCACAAAGAACCATTCACCGCCGAGACCGCGGAACGACCGGCACGATGGCGGCCTGACCCCGGTCATTTTCCGGCCTCACGGGGAGGCGGGCCGGAACACACCGCCCGTCACCTGCGTCTGCGAAGGGCCGCCGCCAGCAACGACGAGCCCAGAGGAGCACGGCCGTGCCCGGCTCCGGAGCCGGAGCGGCGTCGGCGGACCAGAAGGACCCGCTGAAATCTCCGGCAAACGTCCACGGCGACGGGGTCATGAGCGCGGTGTTGCTGAGGATGACGCCGATCGGGTCGCCGGCCGGTGCGTACGCCGCGCCCGGCTTCTGCGCGAATATGAACTCGAAGATGTCGGCCTCGAGCCCCGTACCGCCCGCGCCCGTATAGCCGAATGCGATCAGCGTGTCGGAGTCGTAGAGCGTCTCCGCGGTGCCGTCGCCGTCGAGGTCGCCCTTGATGAGAAGGTTCCCGCCCGACGCGGTGTAGTCGCCCAGGCCGTCGGGGATGATGGTCACATCCAGGTGGAACGTGTTGGGGTTCGGAGCGGGAAGGTCGGGCACATCGAACACCTTCACAGACAGGTCCGCATACAGCGCCTGGACTGCCACTCCGTCCGCCACGAAAGCGCCCGTGGCGGCGGTGTATGTGACGCTGACCTGCTGTGCGAGCACGTCCGGATACCCGAGGTCGAGGCCGAGGAGGCCCGCCCGGGCCGGAGCGGCGAACACGAAAACAACCGACAGAACACCAAGAACGGCCGCGGTCTTGTGCCTACGCATCTCTCTGTCCCCCAATTATTTGCGCCGCCTGCGCACGGTGACCATCACGGCGACCCCAATTAGCGCGACACTCGCCGGTTCGGAAGCATTCCCCTGGATCGCCCAGGTGACCGACATTTCGAGATTGTCTTCATCGCGACGGACCCAGTCGCCGAGCGCCGTGTCGTACGCGCGGGCGGTCACGTCGAATACGCCGTGCGTCAATCCGTAGTCGGCGAGCGTGAACGTCTCGCCGTTCGCTCCGGGCACATGGGCGCCGTCGACATACCACTCGACCGCGATGACGGTCGGGTCCACGACATCGACCCAGAGCTCGGTTGTGGGCGTGTAGGTCAGGGCGTCATCGAGCCAGACGTCGAGCGGCTCGACGCAGTCGTAGATTTTCAGGATGAGCGCTTCGCGGCAGACGGCGTTGAACGGCTGGCCGAGGGCCTTCATTTTCGAGTTCTCGGTCGGCCGGTAGATGCCGTATTCGTAGTTCGCTCCGCCCTCATAGAGGCCAACGGCGCTCATCCCGGGGTGGTCCGGGTCCGTGTAGCCGGTCCAGTCCGCCCACTTGGAGGCGGCGGGGTCGGATTCCAGGGTGACGTTCACCTTGAAGGGTTCGAAGCCGGGATACGGCTCGGCGTATGTATAGTATTCGTCGGCGAGATTGCCGAAGGAGTGCCCCATCTCGTGCAGGGCTATCTCGGCCCCGCCGTAGCCCGCGCCCGCGTAGCCGCCGGCGTAGACGGCATAGCCGTTGTACACGCCGGACCCGCCGTACTTGGATGAATTGACGGTGATCGGCTTGATGTCGGCGGTGAAAGCCCCGCTCAGCCCCGCGGACAGCGCGAGGTTCGCCGACCCGGGGTTGACGGTCAGCAGGCGGTCGTTCGCGCCGGTGCCGTAGGTCGCGCCGAGCGCGGTATCGACGTACACGCCGGAATCGGGGATGTCCGCGCCGGACTGGTTGCTGACGACGTCGATCTTGTGGATATTGAAAAAGTTCTGGTATCGCGGGAACGGGTCCTCGGTGCCGCCGAACATGTGTTGGACCAGCGCGTTGATATCGCTGTCGTACGTCCCGTTGTCGATGTCGGCCTGCGTGTAGCCGTCACCGATGAAAACGATGTCGACGCGGTTTTCCGGCGCCCCGTTGTTGACCAATGTGGTGTACGCCGCGCCGGAGGGCCGAGCCCCGAGCAGAACGAGGACGGTCGCCGCAACTAGTGCACCTCTAAGCGTCTTTCCCTGCTTCACTTGGTCCTCCTCCAACAATCAGTAAAGAGCGTCCCGGCGACGTACGTGCCTCCTGGCCACGAGCCGCCACGACGGCCCCGAGTGGCCGCGCTGCGGCGCGTCCGTGGGCGACGGCGGGAAAGACCGCCGCCTCTTGCATGCTGGCTTGGCGCCCTCGGGAGCCGCGGCATATGCCGCCGCTGAGCGAGCACGCGCAAACGCATGGGTTCACACCCGTGCCGCGCGGACAACGCCACGCGGTCGGACGCGGCCCGGCCATCGTGTGGCCCGGACCGGCGACCGCGCGTACGCTTCCGCTATAAGGACTCGGCGTCGAACACCATGGCCCGTTACGCACAACGGGGCCTGGCGCGCGCCTTTTCTGATTAAGCCGACCTTCGCGCCGCCTTATCGCGCCGACCCATCGTCACCGGCCCAAGGCCGGCACGTGCCCGGGGGAGAACGCGGTTTTGAACGTCTGACAGACCGCATAATTGCAAATGGCGTGCCGCCGCGAGCGGTCAGGAACCACAAAAATCTCGCGTGATGCCGAACGTTCACCCAAGTCAACGCTTACCACGGGCATGTATTTTTATCACAACGGGTCGGGCCGGTTTTCCGGGCCGCGTATGTTGCCCGAACGAAACATTCCGGCCCGCGCATGTTGCCGCCAGACAACATGCCGCCCGTGCCTCGGCTCTTTCCGCGTCCAGCCACAGTCGGACCGACGGCACTGAACCCGGCGAGCGGAACGACGATTGCACTTGCGTCCTGCCGAACTCGGCCACATAATGGGGAAGCCGGGCGCCGTTGAAGGCCGCGGTCCGCGCCGGGCGATGTTGGGAGGCGGACCGAATGCTCCGTTACGGAGGGTGACGCAGATGGACCTTTGCATCAGGATCGCAGGCGAGGCCGGCCAGGGCGTTCAGACGACGGGGAACCTGCTCGTCGAGGCGTTCGCGAGCGCCGGCCTGCACGTCTTCGCCACGCAGAGCTACATGTCGAGGATACGCGGCGGGCTGAACTGGTTCGACGTCCGCATCGCCGACCGCGAGCTGTTATCGGGCAGGGAGAAGTCCGACCTGCTCGTCGCGCTTCACAGCGACGCGCTCCACGCGCTGCGCGGCGAGGCCGCCGACGGCGGGCTTGTCCTTTTCGACGGCGAGGCCGAGGGCGACGCGCTTTCGGTCCCGTTCTCGAAGACCGCGAAGGAGCTCACCGGTGCGACGCAGGCGGCCAACACCGTCGCGGCGGGGACCGTGTTCGCCCTGCTCGGCTACGACCTGGACCTGCTCTGCGACTACCTCGCGGTTCTCTTCAAGAAGAAGGGCAAGGAGGTGATCGAGAGCAACGTCCGGTGCGCCCGGCGCGGGGCCGAGCTGGCCGGCGAACGGGCGGGCACGGTCAAGGCGCCGAAGTCGGGCACCGCGCCGAAGGACGTCCACAACGGGAGCGAGGCCGTCGGGCTCGCCGCGGCGACCGCGGGCGTCAAGTTCGTCGCCTCCTACCCGATGACGCCGTCGACCGGCGTCTTCACGTTTCTGGCGGGCGTGGCCGACACGTACGGCATCGTTGTCGAGCAGGCGGAGGACGAGATCGCCGCCATCAACATGATATGCGGCGCGGCATACGCGGGCGTTCCGGCGATGACGACGACCAGCGGCGGCGGGTTCGCGCTCATGTGCGAGGGCCTGTCGCTCGCGGGCATGCTCGAACTGCCGGCGTTCATCATGCTATCCCAGCGGCCCGGCCCCGCGACCGGCCTGCCGACGCGCACCGGCCAAGAGGACCTCCGGTTCGCAATCCACGCCGGACACGGCGAGTTCCCCAGGGCGCTCTTCGCGCCCGGAACGCCCGCCCAGGCCTATGAGCTGACGCGGCGTGCGCTCGAGACCGCCCACAAGTTCCAGACGCCGGTAATATTCCTGATAGACCAGTTCCTCGCCGACCTCCAGACGGGGACCCCGGCGCTCGACGCGACGTACCGCCCCATAGACCGGCACGTCGTGGCGGACCCCGCGCCCGATTACGTGCGCTATGCCGTCACGAAGGACGGCGTCTCGCCGCGTGCTCTGCCGGGCTCCGGGCCGTTCGTCGTCTGCGACTCCGACGAGCACACGGAGGACGGGCACATCACCGAGGACCTCGGCGTCCGCGTCGCGCTCCAGGACAAGCGGATGGCGAAGCTGAACGGCCTTCGGGCCGAGGCGATGCCGCCCGAGCCACACGGTCCCGAGGGCGCCGGGACACTGCTCGTCGCGTGGGGCTCGACGTACGGCCCGTGCCGCGAGGCGGTGGACATCCTGAACGCCGGCGGCGGTTCGGTTGCGATGGCCCACTTCGCGCAGGTGTGGCCGCTGAACGCCGAATCGGCCCGGCCGATTATCGAGCGGGCCGGGACGAAGCGCGTGGTCGTTGTCGAGGGCAACGGCGGCGGCCAGTTCGCGTCGATGTTGCGCGAGGCCGGGGTGCTCGACGATTGCGAATGCCTTCCGAAGTACGACGGAATGCCGTTCACGGGCGAATGGATCGCGGAAAGGATCGGACGATGATAACGGAATGGCCGGGGAAGCAACCGGCGTGGTGTCCGGGCTGTGGTAATTTCTCCATACTCAAGACGCTCGACCGCGTCATCGACGAGTCCGGCATCGACCGGAGCCGGCTCGTGCTCGTCTCGGGCATCGGGCAGGCGGCGAAGCTCCCGCACTACACGCGGGCGAACGTCTTCAACGGCCTTCACGGGCGCGCCCTGCCCGCGGCGACGGGCATCAAGCTTGCGAACCACAAGCTCGAGGTCGTCATCACGAGCGGCGACGGCGACATGTACGGCGAGGGCGGCAACCACCTGATACACGCGATCCGCCGCAACATCGGCGTCAAGGTCTTCGTCCACAACAACCAGGTCTACGGCCTGACCAAGGGGCAGGCCTCGCCCACGTCCGACCCCGGATTCGTGACGAAGATACAGACGCAGGGCGTCATCCTCCAGGCGCTTAACCCGCTCGCGCTCGCCATCGTCGAGGACTGTTCGTTCGTCGCGCGCACGTTCGCCGGCGCGCCCGACCACATGCGGAAGATGATGGCCGAGGCGCTGAAGCACACGGGCGGGTTCGCGCTCGTCGACATACTCCAGCCCTGCGTATCGTTCAACACCGTCAACACCCACAAGTGGTACCGCGAGCGGGTCAGGCCGGTCGGTGATTCGCACGACCCGCTCGACCGGGGCCGGGCGCTCGAGCTGGCGTTCCGGTGGGGCGAAGAGATCCCGATCGGCATAATCTACCGCGGCAAGCGCCCGAGCTTCGAGTCACGCCTGCCGGCGCTCGCCGCGAAGACACTGTGCGAGCAGTTCGCCGGCGCCTGACGTGCTCGGGGCCGCTTTGAACGAATTCCGGCATTTACCATTTGACAACTGCAGACCATGTGCTATTATCACTATTGGGAATAGGTCGCATTTGCATTTGGCTCATGGCGGGAGGAGACAGGAGTGACGCCTTTGCCACCGGAACAGGTCTTGCGACAGACCCGCCAGCGGAACGTCATCCTGCAAGAACTCCAGCGGATGAAGTCGCACCCGAGCGCCGACGAGCTCTATCAGCGCGTCCGGCGCCGCCATCCCGGCCTTAGCCTGAGCACGGTGTACCGCAACCTCGACGTGCTCTCGGAACAGGGCGTCATTCAGAAGCTGGACGTCGGCGGCACACAGCGTCGGTACGACGGCGACCTGTCGGAACACCATCACATCCGCTGCACCGGCTGTGGCCGCGTCGACGACCTGTCCGGCAATCTGCCCTGTTGCATCGAAGATGCGTTCGCCGGCCGGAGCGGCTACAAGATAACCGGACACCGGCTCGAACTCACCGGCCTGTGTCCCAAGTGCCGCAGGAAGAAACCGAGACGCTGAGGGAGGCGCACGTGGTCGGAACAGTGCTGAAGGACAAACTGGACGCGCTCTACGCCAGGTACAACCGGCGGCGGTTCGTGCATCCGGACCCGCTCGAGTTCCTTTACCGCTACGAGGACGCGGACGACCGCGAGGTCGTCGGCATGATCGCGTCGTCGCTCGCCTACGGGCGCGTGGCGCACATCCTAAAGAGCGTCCGCACCGTGCTCGGGCTGTTCGGGCCGTCTCCTGCGTCGTTCCTCGACCGCGCTTCGCGCCGCGAGTTGCTCGACGCGCTCGCCGGGTTCGAACACCGCTTCACCACCGGTCCGGAGCTTGCCGCCCTGCTCTACGGGGTCGGCCGCGTGCGTCGGCGCCACGGCTCGCTGGCGAAGTGCTTCGAGGCCGGAATGGACCCGGGCGAAGACCTGCTCGCGCCGCTGTCGGCGTTCGTGGCGGAACTGGCGGCCGCGGCGGGGGAGCCGCTCCTCCACCTGGTCCCCTCCCCCGAGCGCGGGAGCGCGTGCAAGCGGCTCAACCTCTTTCTCCGCTGGATGGTGCGGCGCGACGCGGTGGACCCCGGCGGCTGGGACGGCGTACCGCGGTCGATGCTTCTCGTGCCGCTCGACACCCACATGCACCGGGTCGGCCGGGCGCTGGGGTTCACGAAGCGCGCGCAGGCCGACTGGCGCGCGGCGGCCGAGGTCACAGCCGCGTTCAAGACACTGGCGCCCGATGACCCGGTGCGTTATGATTTTGCATTGACACGGCTCGGCATACGGGGCGATGCCGACATGGGCGAGTTTCTGGCCGGATTGAATCTGCAAGGAGCCCGGCAACATGGCTGACATACTGAACATACTCGGCAACGCCGCCCTGGACTTCTGGTCGACGCTCTGCGAGATGTCGCCCTACCTGCTGTTCGGATTTCTCGCCGCGGGCCTGCTTTCGGTGCTCATCCCGCCGAACCAGGTCGAGCGGCACCTCGGCGGGCATGGCTTCTGGCCGGTGCTCAAGGCGGCGCTGTTCGGCATACCGTTGCCCTTGTGCTCGTGCAGTGTCATACCCGTGACGGCCTCCCTGCGGAAGCACGGGGCGAGCCGGGGCGCGTCGACCGCGTTCCTGATTTCGACGCCGCAGACGGGCGTCGACAGCATACTCGTCACGCTCGCCCTGCTCGGCCCGGTGTTCGCCATCTTCAGGCCATTGGCCGCGCTGGTCAGCGGCGCGATGGGCGGGGCCGTTGTCGACGTGCTGGAGCCGCACGGCGAGAAGGACACGCAGGAACTCGAGAAGTGCGAGGATGCCTGTTGCGACGAGAACGGCGGCCGCAAGCTGTCGCGTATCTTCACGTACGGTTTCATTGACCTGCCGCGCGACATCGGACGGGCGCTGATCGTCGGCATCCTGATCGCGGGCCTCATAGCGGCGGTCGTCCCCGAGAACTACTTCGTCGGCGTCGGCACAGGCGTGCTCGCGATACTGGTGATGATGCTCCTGGGCATCCCGGTCTACGTGTGTGCGACGGCGTCGATCCCGGTCGCGGCGGCCCTTATGATGAAGGGCGTTTCGCCGGGCGCGGCCCTCGCGTTCCTGATGACCGGCCCGGCGACAAACGCGGCGGGCATCGCGACCGTGTGGAAGATAATGGGGCCGAGGACGGCCGTCGTGTACCTGTGCACGGTGGCGGCCACGGCGTTTGCATCGGGGCTGATTCTTGACTATATTTTCAAGTTCACGGCGAGCGAGGCGCAGCACGGAATGGGCTGGATGATGCCCGAGCCGGTCAAGGTCGCCAGCGCGGTCGCCCTGATTCTGGTTCTTGGGCTGGCGTTCTTCCGGCGCGTGCCGGCGGAACACGTTCACGGTGAAACTGGCCATGGTGGCTCATGTTGCCACGAGGAGGAAAGACAATGAAGTTGCAGGGATCGAAGACGGAGAGGAACCTGTTGACGGCGTTCGCGGGCGAGTCGCAGGCCCGGAACCGCTACACGTACTTCGCGAGCGCGGCCCGCAAGGAGGGGCTGGTTCAGATCGCGGACATTTTCGAGGAGACTGCGAACCAGGAGAAGGAGCACGCCAAGCGCCTGTTCAAGCAACTCAAGGGCGGCGAGGCCGAGATCAAGGCCTCGTTCCCGGCCGGCGTCATCGGCCCCGCGGCCGACAACCTGAAGGCGGGCGCGGCGGGCGAGCATTACGAGTGGACCGAGATGTACCCCGGCTTCGCCAAGGTCGCACGCGAGGAGGGGTTCGACGAGATCGCGGGCATCTTCACGGCCATCGCCGTGGCGGAAAAACAGCACGAGAAGCGCTACAACGAACTGCGCGCCAACATAGAGGCCGGCCGCGTCTTCAAGCGGAGCGAGCCGGTCGTCTGGCGCTGCCGCAACTGCGGTTACCTGCACACGGGGCCCGACGCCCCGGCGGTCTGCCCCGCGTGCGCTCATCCCCAGGCGCATTTCGAACTGCTGGGCGAGAACTGGTAGGATCATTGTCCGGTGCCCGATGTGCGGGCGCCCCTGTATAAAGGAAGGAGCGAGTCATGGCAAAAAGATTGCAGGTGTACAAGTGCGAACTGTGCGGCAACATCGTCGAGGTGCTCACGGGCGGCGACGGCGAGCTCGTCTGTTGCGGCCAGCCGATGGGCCTGCTCGACGAGAAGACGGCCGACGCCACCACCGAGAAGCACGTGCCCGTGATCGAGAAGGTCGAGGGCGGCTTCAAGGTCAAAATCGGCAGTGTGCCGCATCCGATGGAAGACAAGCACTACATCGAATGGGTCGACCTCATCGCAGACGGCCGGGCCTATCGCCAGTTCCTGAAGCCCGGCGACGCGCCCGAAGCGGTTTTCTGCATCGACGCGGCCAGCGTGACGGCGCGCGAGCACTGCAACGTACACGGTCTTTGGAAGAACTGAGCGAGACAAAGGCGGTCGCCCGGAACGGACCGCTTCTTGGCGCCCTGTTCGGGAAGGAGTTACCATGACTGTAACACGAGACGACGTGGCCAAGGCGGCCATACAACTGGAGCGGGACGGGCGAGGGTTCTACCTCGAGGTCGCGGAAAAGACCCGCAGTAATTTGACGAAGAAGATGTTCCTCTCGCTCGCCGACGACGAACTCGACCACATACAATGGATCGAAAAGATGATCCCGGGAGCGGGCGCGGCTTCGGAGGCGAATCGGCGGCTCTACGACCGGCTCCGGCCGATCTTCGCCGACGTGCCCGAGGCGAAGATGCGCAAGATCGCTCAGTCGGACGACGACGTCGAGGCCATCAACATGGCCATCGGGATGGAGAAGCAGTCCGTCGACGCGTATGAGAAGTGGGAAAGCGAGGCGGCCGAGGAGGACGTGAAAACCACGTGCAACGTCCTCGCCGGCGTCGAGCGCTTCCACATACAGGTCCTCTCGAACACTCTGGAGTACCTCGAACACACGCCGGACTGGTTCATGCAGGAAGAACAGTGGAACTTTGAAGGCGCTTGAGCGCCGGGAGAACACAAATGCTCAGCAAGAAGATGCAGGACGCCCTGAACAAGCAGGTGAACGCCGAGATGTATTCCGCGTACATGTACCAATCCATGGCCGCGTGGTTCGAGGCGAAGGCCCTGCGCGGCTTCGCAAACTGGATGAACTGCCAGGCCAAGGAGGAGATGGTCCACGCGTTCAAGCTCTACGACCACATCAACGAGCGCAGCGGCCGCGTCACCCTCACGGCCATCAAAGCCCCGCCCACCGAGTGGGACTCGCCCGTGAAGGTGTTCGAGGATACCTACGCGCACGAGCAGAAGGTCACCGGCCTCATCAACGGCCTGGTCGACCTCGCGGTCGCCGAGAAGGATCACGCGACGAACTCGTTCCTCGGGTGGTTCGTGGACGAGCAGGTCGAGGAAGAGGCGTCCGCGAACGAGGTGCTCGAAAAACTCAAGCTCCTCGGCGACGCTCAAGGCGGCCTGTTCATGGTGGACCGCGAGCTAGGAGCGCGCGTCTTCACCCCACCACCCGCGAAGGGCGAGGTCGCCGCCGGAGGTGCCGGATGAAAAACATCAGCGTTTTGATTGCGGCGGCCCTGTGTGCAGGGTGCGCCTGTTTCACGCAAGGAGGGAACAACATGGATGCGCAGGAACGCAAAGGCCTCGTGACTATGGCGGGCGCCCCCCTCTCACTGCTGGGGCCGGACGTCAACGTCGGCGACACGGCGCCCGACTTCCGCGCCGTCGACGCCGGGTTCAAGCCGGTCAAGCTGGCCGATTTCAAGGGCAGGGCGTGCCTCATCAGCGCCGTGCCGAGTCTCGACACGGGCGTCTGCGCCGCACAGACCAAGCGCTTCAACGACGAGGTCAAGAACCTGCCGCCCGGCATCGCCGTCATCACGATCAGCATGGACCTGCCGTTCGCACAGAAGCGGTTCTGCGACTCGGAAAAAGTCGACCGCGTTCTCGTGCTGTCGGACCACGTCTGGCGCGAGTTCGGCCTCGGCTACGGCGTCCTGATAAAGGACATGGGCCTGCTCGCCCGTTCGATCTTCGTGGTCGGAAAGGACGGCAGGGTCGCCTACAAGGAGATCGTGCCCGAACTGACCCAGCATCCCGACTACAACGCGGCGCTGGCCGCGGCGAGGAAGGCCGCGAAGTAAAGGAGTCTCCCAATCGGCAAGCCGACACCGAGCCGCGGCGGCGCGCCCGAGCCGTGCACGCTTGTCATATTCGGGGCCTCGGGCGACCTAACGAGGCGGAAGCTCATTCCGGCGGTCTATCACCTGTTCCGCCAGGGCCTCCTGCCGGAGGATTTCTCGGTCATCGGCTTCGCCCGGCGCGACAAGACCGACGAGAGTTTCCGGGCCGAACTGCTTGCGGCCTTCGAGGCCGCATCGCGGCAACCCGTGGACCGCGACACCTGGGAACGGTTTGCCGGCAGGGTCCACTACCATCGCTCGCCCTTCGAAGACGCCGCGGGCTTCCGTTCGTTGCGCGACCGGCTGGGCGAGA